>Ga0209231_1000067_pt1 | contig 77852 bp, 78 predicted proteins | sample Deesub45470m_DNA_FD_188086 | JGI IMG/M metagenome (GOLD analysis project Ga0209231, IMG submission 188086) | Deep subsurface microbial communities from North Pacific Ocean - 450_OLKR46/470m Metagenome (SPAdes) (version 2) | ecosystem: Environmental > Terrestrial > Deep subsurface > Unclassified ...
CTTCACTTTGTCCTTGAACTCGCCAACCTTCTCCCGCCTGATCCGGGTGTAACCGGTGTGGATCAGAACCCCGAGGTATTTTACGCCTTCGAAGCTGTGGACGATGCGGCTCTTTTGTTCATTGACGGTGAGGAGAAGCTCCCCTTCCAGGTAGTTTCTTGCCACTATGAATGCGTTGTGCGCTGCGCTCTTTGAGCGGGTGAGGATCAAAATATCGTCCGCGAAACGGACGATACGATGCCCACGGCCTTTCATGAACTGGTCGAAGGCATCGAGATAGACGTTGGCGATGAGGGGGCTGATGACCCCGCCTTGGGGACTGCCTTCCTCGCTCGCCTGCCACCTTTCTCCGATCATCACCCCGCTCTGCAGAAACATCCGCAGCAACTCCAGAATACTTCCATCAACAACCTTCCGACGAAAACTCTTGAGGATGAGGGCATGGTTCAGGGTGTCGAAACACCGTGAAAGATCCATGTCCGCCACCCACTTGAGCCCGTACCGTCGGATGAACAGGCTGGCTTTGGCAATCGCCTGTTGCGGACTTCGCTTCGGACGGTAGCCGTAGCTTGATGGATGAAATTCCGGATCGAATATCGGCTGCAAAATGTTCAGCAGGGCTTGCTGTACAACCCGGTCGCGAACGGCGGGGATGCCGAGCAGCCGTTTCCCTCCGCCAGCCTTGGGGATTTCGACCCGTCTGACCGGTTGGGGGCGGTAGCTCTTTTGCCGCAATTCGCTTGCAAGCAGAGCGATCTCTTCGGACAGATGCTCGGCGAAATCCTCGATGCTCTGCCCGTCGATGCCGGGTTTGCCTTTGTTGGATTTGACCTTGGTAAATGCCTGAAGAAGTCTCTTCTCATGAAACATGCGGTCGTAGAGACTGTAGTAAATCTTCGCCATGCCTGCTCCTGCGTCTCCTTCCCCTGCCTCGCTCGCCTCGCCTCCGGTCTTGGCTCAGGAGACCGTCGCCTTCTATCCCTTGCGGGCAATCTACGACGGCCTATCCCGGTTACTTCGGTGAACGACCATTGTCAGCAGAAACCTTTCACAGCCTACCGCCGATAACGTGTCCCGCCCCGTCGGGCGGCTTGTGTCCGGCTTGACGTTCGAGTGCAGCGTCTAAGAAACCTTCGAATGAACTTCCTCCCTTCGCACTCCGCCACGGCTTTTGGCTCATGACGGCCCCCACCGACCAAGCGGCGGGTCGTCCCGGTTTTATCCTCCAGTCTGTTACCAGCTTTCACAGGCCGGGACTTCATCACTACTACGGATTCCTCTGCCACCTCACACCGCATCGGCTCGGCCTCGGATCGCTCCTTGTGCCGCGCCTTATTCAGCGCCCGACCGCTCGGACTCTGAAACGATACAAGGCTTCCCCAGTTACCTCGGACTCCCTATGAACTACCCCATCCTCAATCACGCCGCGGGTCTGACCAGGTATCGGGCTTCGCGATATTATGCACGCTTGCCCACCCGCAGCGCCGAATCAGGTTCACTTGCGCTATGTGCAGTTCACTTCCTATCGCTTCCTTCAGACCCCGCCGTTACCAGAGACGCCCTTGCGATTCGGATTGTCTTCCCCCTGGTCGGGGCGACGCCTGTTTCTTTCAACAGGCCGGGTTTGCCCGCTACGCTGGGCAAACACAAAAAAAGCCGCCCCAACCGGGACGGCTTTTTTTCGCACAACTTTATAACCGGCATCAGGCGCGGGAAACGAAGCGTCCATCGCGGGTATCGACTTTGATCCGCTCTCCTGATTCGAGATAACCGGGGACCTGGATGCTCATCCCGGTCTCCAAAATCGCCTCCTTGGTCTGAGCGGTCGCGGTGGAGTTCTTGATTGAGGGTGCGGTTTCGGTGACGATGAGTTCCACGGTCATCGGCAGGTCAACACTGACCACCCGCCCCTGAAACACCCCGAGTTGCACCTCGGCCCCTTCCAGCAAAAACCCCTGAACCGGCTCAAACAGCTCCTCGTCGAGCTCATACTGCTCGTAGGATTCGAGATCCATAAACACGCCGCCATCTCCGGAAGGATAGAGATACTGCCCCTTGCGGCGCTCAAAATCGGCCTCGTCGACGCGGTCGCCAGCCTTGAAGGCCTTCTCCAGCACCTGGCCGGTGAGCAGGTTGCGGTATTTGGTTTTAACCAGGGTACTGCCGCCGCGGGCCGAAGGGGACTGGGTGGTGAAATCGAGAATCAGGCAGGGAGCAGAATCGAGCTGTATGACGAGGCCGCGCTTGAAATCGGCTGTTGTGATCATGGTCTATCCTCCAATGGGGGTTCGGGAAACGGCCGCACTGTAGCACGAAAACACGGCCCAAGACAATCACCGGATCTTGAATTATTCAGTGACAAAGTCGTTGTTTCTGTGGTTAAATGCGCTTTTTTTGCGTCCTTCAGCACCGAAACATAAAGGAGATTCTCCCATGTACAGTTGTTCCGATCTGAAAAAAGGTCTGAAGGTCATGATCGATGGCGAGCCCCATGTCATCGCCGGCTTCGATTTTACCAAGCCCGGCAAGGGCCAGGCCCTTTACAAGTGCAAACTGCGCAACATGATTACCGGGTCGCTCTTCGACCGCACCTACCGCTCCGGCGAAAGTTTCGAACCGGCGGCCCTGGAAGACCGGGATATGCAGTACCTTTACCAGGATGAGAACGGCTACGTGTTCATGGACAACAAGTCCTTCGAACAGGTCCACCTCTCCGAAGAGACATTGGGCGACGACCGTTTGCTGCTGGTCGACAACATGATGGTGCAGATCCTGATGTTCAACGAGCGCGGCATCGGCATCTCGCTCCCCAACTTCGTCAACCTGCGGGTCACCCAGGCCGATCCCTGGGTCAAAGGGGACACCGCCGCCGGCAACAACAAACCGGCCACCGTGGAGACCGGCTTCACCCTGGCAGTCCCCTCCTTCGTCGAGCAGGATGACCTGATCCAAATCGACACCCGCACCGGACAGTACGTCACCCGGGTCAAGGAATAAACCGCACCATGGAACCCAACTGGGCTCTGGCCAGCAAACGGCCGGCCCTCGAGGCACGGGCCCGGATCCTTCAGTCGATCCGGGCCTTCTTCGTTGGCCGCGACTATCTCGAGGTGGAGACCCCGCAGCGCATTCCCGGCAACGCCCCGGAGAGCTACATCGACGCTGTTGCCTCGGGCGACTGGTTTCTGCACACCTCTCCTGAGTTGTGCATGAAGCGGCTGCTGGCAGCGGGTTATCCGCGGCTGTTTCAGCTCTGCCGCTGCTGGCGGGACGGGGAGCGGGGCGATCGCCATCTGCCCGAGTTCACCATGCTCGAATGGTACCGCAGCCACTGCGACTACCACACCCTGATGACCGAGTGCGAGGCGCTGCTGCGGACTCTGGCCCCAAGCGGGGCGTTGCGCTGGCAAGGACAAACTCTGGATTTGTCGGCACCCTGGGAGCGTCTCAGCGTTGCCGAGGCCTTCTCCCGTTACGCCTCGGTCCCACTGCGGCAGGCCCTCGACTCCGACCGATTCGACCAGCACCTGACCCAGGAGATCGAACCCCAACTGGGGCGCACCACCCCGACTTTCCTGATCGAATACCCGGCCGAGCTCGCCGCCCTGGCCCGCCACAAGCCAGACGATCCGACCGTCGCCGAGCGCTTCGAACTCTACCTCTGCGGCCTCGAGTTGGCCAACGCCTTCTCCGAGCTCACCGATGCCCCCGAGCAGCGCCAGCGCTTCGCCCACGAAGAAGCCCAGCGACGGGCCGCCGGCAAGCCCCCCTACCCCTCCCCCGAGCGCTTTCTGGCCGAACTTCCTGCCATGCCCCCCGCGGCCGGCATCGCCCTCGGCGTTGACCGCCTGGTGATGTTGCTGACCGACACCCCCCGCATCGACGAGATCGTCGCCTTTCCCCCCGAAATCCTGTAAGCGCCGGCTTGAAAACGCCGCCACAATAAGTGAAGGGATGGGCAGTCTGCCCATCCCCTTTCTCTATTCAGCCAACCGGTTGGGGAAGATCAACTCCTCCCCATCGGGGGTGCGCAGCACCACCCGATCGCCAAGTTTGCGCAGGTACTCCGGCTGCAGCGGCACCTTGCCCCGCCCCCCCGGAGTGTCGATGACGTAATGGGGGATCGCCAACCCGGAGACCTGCCCCCGCAGCGCTTCGATAATCGCCAAGCCGGTTTCGACCCGGGTACGGAAATGCCCGGTCCCTTGGGCCAGGTCCATGTGGTGCAGGTAGTAGGGACGCACCCGAATTCGCAGCAGGCCCCGTAGCAGCTCGGCCATCACCGCCGGATCGTCGTTCACCCCCTGCAGCAGCACCGTCTGATTTCCCAGGGGGATGCCGGCCTCGGCCAGGCGGGCGCAGGCGGCGGACGATTCCGGGGTCAGCTCCCGGGGATGATTGAAGTGGGTATTGAAATAGAGCGGCGCAAACCGGCCCAGCAGGCGGCAGAGTGCGGGGGTAATCCGCTCGGGGAGGGTGACCGGCACCCGGCTGCCGATGCGGATGATCTCCAGGTGGGGAATCCGTCGCAAGCCTTCAAGGAGTTCGGCCAGTGCGGCATCGGCAAGCAGCAGCGGATCGCCGCCGGAGAGGAGCACATCGCGGATCTGGGGGGTGCGGGCGATGTAATCGAGACCGGCCAGCAGGTCGTCGCGGCCGAACTGCATCGCGGCGCATCCGACCTTGCGCTTGCGGGTGCAGAAGCGGCAGTAGACGGCGCAGGCCCCGGAGACTAGAAACACCGCCCGATCGGGATAGCGATGGATGACCGCCGGCAGCGGCGAGCGCTGCTCCTCGCCGAGAGGGTCGAGGAGCAGTGTGTCCAGAGACAACTCGCGGGGGTCGGGGACACATTGGCGCCAGATCGGATCGCCAATCTCCCGGATCAAGCCGAGGTAGTGAGGGGTGATCCGCAACGGATAGCGGGCCACCACCGCCTCGAGGGCGGCGCGGTCGATAGGGAAGCGCTGCGCCAGTTGAGCGACGGTGGTGAGGCTATGCTGAAGGCTTTGCTGCCAGGGTTCCATGGCTGACCTTGTGGATAAGTTGGGCAATTATACCCGGAAAAGGCTCGAATTCACAACTTTTCAACAGTTTTGCCGCCAAACAGGAAGGCATGATTAGAGGTGAACAAGGGCGGCGTGCGCTGCACGATGGCGCGGATGGTCGGTGAGGCGAGCAGTCGCTGCTGCAAAAACCGTCGTGCCTCGCTCCGTCCCCAACCGCTGACCGGGGTAAAACTCCGGTACAGCCCAAGGGGCTCATCCACGGGCAGGGGAGCCAGGGCGGCAATCCCGGCGGCCTGCGGCGAGTCGAGCAGTTCCGATTCCCGGGGCAGATTCATGATCGAAAAATTGAGAAAACCGATGCCCTCGGCGTGGGTTTCGAGAAAGTTCAGGGTCTGCTCGGCGTCGTCTTCGCTCTCCCCGGGAACCCCCAGCATGACATAGACGTAACTGGCAATCCCGGCCCGCTGCAGGTTGTCCAGAATCCGCGAGACCTCCTCCAGCCGGGTTCCCTTGCCGATGCGATCGAGCAGCGCCTGGGAACCACTCTCCAGACCCAGCTGCAGCAACCGGCAGCCGCCGGCAACAAGGCCGGCGATCAGAGTCTCATCGAGCAGAGCCTGCTCGAAGCGGACAAAACCGTGCCAGGAAAGGGATGGATTCTGGTTGGGCGCAGCCGCCAGTGCTTTGAGCACAGGGACCGGGATGGCGTTATCGGTCAGGTGAAAATGCTCGACCCCATGGATCTGCTGCAAGGAGCGCAGCAGCTTCGGGAACTCCCTCGGCGCCAGGCTGGAATAGGGATGGGTCGGGGTCGCCGCCTCGGGGCAGAACTGGCAGCGCCGCCAGTAGCACCCCCGGGAGGCGCTGACCTGCAGCACCGGTCGGGGCGAGAGGTACTCCCCTACTGCAGCAAAACTGTAATCGGGACGAAAACCGACGCTGTCGCCCCCCTCGAGAAAATAATCGTCGCCACCGCTCCCCGCGGCCAGGGCGGAGAGCGGCCCTTCGCCGAGGCCGAACACGATGTGATCGAAAGCGGAAAAGCGCAGATTGCGGGAGCGCAGTTCGCTGCGCCAGGCGCTGAAGATGCCGCCGCCACCGACCAGCGTCAGCTGCGGCAGAGCCCGGCGCAGGCGACCGGCCAGCTCAAAGGCCGGTAGAATCTGGTGGCGATAATTGACCGAGAGCGCCAGCAACCGCGGCGCCATCGAGACGATTCGCGGCACCAGAGATTCGCGGAAATAGTCGCCGAACAGGGTGGTTTGGTCGCCCGCGGTCAGCCGCTCGAGATCCTCCGGGGCGAATTCCGACAGGCCCGAGTGACTGTAATCCCCCAGGGTCAAACGCTCCGCCCCATCTCCGCAATAGGCCTGCAGCGCCTGATTCAGATGATGCACAGCGGCGCTGTAACGGGCAAAGGAATCTCCGGCCGCGGCGGAGCGCAACAACTGCAGAGCGCGAGGGGCGTTGCGAATCGCCCGCCGCAACCCCGGGGCAGGTGCCGCGCCGGCGGCCTGCTGCAACCGCGAGGCTTCAAGCAGATAGAGATAGGCCTCCAGGTTGGCATCGACAGCACTGACGGCGTAGCCGGATTGGCGCAGGTGAGCGAGCAGGATGGCGCTGCCGAGAGGCGGCTCGGCGGCCTTGGCGGCCGGAGGATGGAGCAGCAGAATGTCCATGGGATTCAGGCCGGGCGGCGGCCTCGCAGCCAGTAGCTGAGCACCACCAGCAGCATGATACCGGCATCGCGCAGCAAGGCGAGTTGGGGGCTGGTTTTGCTGGTGGCATCGGGATTGAAACAGCCGCAGTCGATGTCGAGCCCGCGCAGGATGACCGAGACCAGCGCCACCATGAAGACCAGGTTGAGCGCGCCGAGGACCACCGCGGCGGGGCGCACCCGGCAGTTGACCACCAGCAGCAGACCGGCGATGGCCTCGACGGCGGGCAGGGTTGCGGCGACCAGGTAGTTCCAGCTGTAGGGGAGCAATTGGTAGTTGGCGACACTGCGGGCAAAGGCGGTGACGTCATTGCCTTTGATCAGGCCGGCGTAAAGAAACAGGCCGCCGAGCAGCAGGCGACTGAAGTGATAGAGAACGGTTTCCAATCGTTTCATGGCGCCCCCTTGTCCACCGGCAAACCGGCGTCGCGCCATTCGGGGAATCCCCCTTCAAAAACCTGCACGTCCTGATAACCGTTCTTGAGCAGCTCCACTCCGAGGTCGAAGGAATCGGGGCAGCCGTAACCACTGCAATAGAGAATCAGGGTCGTCTGCAGCGGAACCGCGGCGCGAAAATCGGCCAACTGGTTGACCCAATCCCCCATTGGCAGCGACCGGGCACCTTGTAAATGACCTTCGGCGTAGAGTTCGACGGCGCGGGCGTCGATCAGCAGCGCCCCCTGACCGAGCAGGGTCTGCAGCCGTTGCAGGTCAACCGGAACCGGATAAAGATCGACGGTCGCGTCGGCCGTCACCGGTGCCGGGGCGGTCAACCGGCCACCGAAGACATCCAGCACCAACCGGTAGTTGAAGGAGAGCCCGACCACCACCCCGAGGGCCAGGATGACGGCGGCTTCCAGCAGAATACGGCGCAATTCCCCGTTCATCGGTTCCTCACTCGTCCGGCGATTCGCTCAACTCCGGCGCCATCCCCCGCAGCATCTCCCGCACCTGGCGGTTGTCCCGCTCCAGCAGATCGATGCGCCGGGCATTCTCGGCGACCACATCATTGAGTTCTTCCAGCAGCATCGCCTGGTGGGTGAAGCGGATTTCCAACTCGTTCAAACGTTCCTGCAATTCGTTCACACAGCACTCCTGGATAAGATCGCGTCATGCTAGCAGAAGCGCCGGATTGGTGCAACGCCCGGCACAACAAAGCCCGCGCCGAAGCGCGGGCCCGGGGAGCCGCTCTGGTGGCGCCGCCTAGCCGATGGTCACGTCCTTGGTTGCTTCCCAGACCCCATGCAGGTTGCAGCGGGCGAAGGCGCGCAGGGTGGTCTTCATCCCCGGGTGAGGGAATACGACCTGAATTTTCGCCACCGGCACCGTGGTCACCGCGGTGAAGTCGACCCGGGCGAGAAAGACGTAATCGGCGTACAGATCGATGAACTGGGTGAAGTGGCCATTCTCATTGGGATGAGCCAGCAGCTTGCCGACCTCGACGGTCACTTCGAAGGGCTCACCCCCCTTGATCACCGCCGGCACCGAAATCACCGGATGATGTTTTTTTTCGAGGTCGGTCAGATTGTTCATATCCTTAGCCTTGTTGACCTGGCAGAAGAGGCTGGTTTCCTGGTTCATGGCGCGAATCTCCGTGGTTGGGGTGAAGGGAACAATTCCCGGTCGCAAACTCGCACATTTCTAGCACAGCCGCCGTCGATTGCAAGCAATAAGTGACCACAATAGTCTTCTTTGCAGAATCCCCGGCGGCTATTTGCTTTTTCAGGATTAGCGAGTATGATTGAGCGAATTCCGCTACTTGCATTCGCTGTCATGACACAAACGTTCCTCATCCAGGATTGACCCATGCCACAGTCTCGCCCATGTCTGGTCTGGCCGGCCCTTTGCCTCGGTCTGCTGCTGTGGTTGGGATTGCTGGCAGGTGCAGCGCACGCCACCACAGTGCACATTCACGACCAGCCGCCAGCGGAGCCGGTCACCATCGAAGCCCCCGGACAGGGAATGGTCGAGGTCACTCCGTCGCCGGCCGAGACTGAGGTCGGGTTGGATGAGCGGCTCGGAGCAAAAATCCCCCTCGAGCTGAGCTTTCGCGACGAAGAGGGCCAGGTGGTTCGCCTCGGCGACCTGATCAGCGGACCGACCATCATCGCACCGGTCTATTTTCAGTGCTCCAACGTCTGCAATTTCCTCCAGGGCGGCCTGGCCAAGGTTCTCCCCCAGCTCAAGCTTGAGCCAGGGGTGCAATATCAGGTGCTGTCGGTCAGTTTCGACGACACCGAAACACCCGAGCAGGCCCGGAAAAGCAAAAAAATCTACTTCGACGCCATGGGCGGGCCATTCCCCGAATCGGCCTGGCACTTTCTGACCGGCGACCTGGCCACCATCCACCAGCTCACCGGAGCCGCCGGCTACAGCTTCAAACGTCAGGGGATCGACTTTCTGCATCCGATCGTGGTCTTCGTGGTCGCCAAGGATGGCACCATCGTCCGCTATCTGCACGGCACCAGCTTTCTGGCGATGGATCTCTCGCTGGCGCTGATGGAAGCCGAAGAGGGGCGGATCGGCACCACCATCCGCAAGTTGGTCACCTACTGTTTCAGCTACGACCCCGAAGGCAAGCGTTACGTCTTCAACCTGTTGCGGGTCTCCGGCACGGTGATTTTCCTCTGCGCCGGCGGATTTATGGCGTTTTTGATATTCGGCGGCAAAAAAAAGAACCAATCTTGAGGATCGAGGGATTGCATGGCAGAGGCATTTGACGCATCGGCACCCGACTACCGCGGTTTCTGGGTCAACACCAGCGGCCGCTCGGGGCTCTATTCCTGGCTTTTTACCACCGACCATAAACGCATCGGCCTGCTCTATCTCTACGCCATTGTCGGCTTTTTCCTGGTCGGGGTGCTGCTGGGACTGCTGCTGCGGTTGGAACTGATCGCCCCGGGCCTGACCATCGTCTCGGCCCAGACCTACAACGCCATCTTCACCCTGCACGGGGTAATCATGGTATTTCTATTCATCATCCCCGGCATTCCGGCGGCCTTCGGCAACCTGATCCTGCCGATCCAGCTTGGCGCCCGCGACGTCGCCTTTCCGCGCCTGAACCTCTTCTCCTGGTATCTCTACATGACCGGCGCGGTGCTGGCCCTGACCTCGCTGTTCACCGCCGGGGGAGCCCCGGACACCGGCTGGACCTTCTACGTCCCCTTCAGCACCCAGACCACCACCAACGTCTCGTTGGCGGTCTTTGCCGTCTTCATCATCGGCTTCTCCTCGATTCTCACCGGCATGAACTTCGTCACCACCGTGCATCGGATGCGGGCCAAGGGCCTCTCCTGGGGGCGGCTGCCGCTGTTCATCTGGGCGCTTTACTCCACCGCCTGGGTGCAGATCCTGGCGACACCAATTCTGGCGATTACCCTGGTGCTGATTCTTTCCGAGCGACTGATCGGCACCGGGCTGTTCGACCCGGCCCGGGGGGGTGATCCGATCATGTACCAGCACCTGTTCTGGATCTACTCCCACCCGGCGGTCTACATCATGATCTTACCGGCGATGGGGGTAATCTCCGACATCATCCCGGTTTTCTCCCGAAAGCCGGCCTTCGGCTATAAAGCGATCGCGGTCTCCAGCATTGCCATCGCAGGCGCCGGCTCCCTGGTCTGGGGCCACCACATGTACACCAGCGGTATGAGCGATATGGCGGTCCTGGTTTTCTCCTTTCTGACCTTCGTGGTCGCCATCCCCTCGGCGATCAAGGTTTTCAACTGGATCACCACTCTCTACCAGGGCTCCATCGCCCTCGATCCGCCGATGCTCTACGCCCTCTCCTTCATATTGCTGTTCACCATCGGTGGCTTGACCGGGCTGATCCTCGGCGCGGCCGGCACCGACGTGCATGTGCATGACACCCATTTCGTGGTCGGTCATTTCCATTACGTGATGTTCGGCGGCACCGGCTTCGCTTTCTTCGGCGCCATGCACTACTGGCTGCCGATGATCTACGGTCGGATGTACAACAAGAAGGTCGCCACCGCCGCCTGGGGAATCATCTTCATCGGCTTCAACGTCCTCTATCTGTCGATGAAAATCGTCGGCATGCAGGGGATGCCCCGGCGCTACTACGACTATCTGCCCAAGTTTCAGGGCCTGAACGTCATCGCCACCGTCGGTTCCTGGATCCTCGCCATCGGCCTGATCCTGATGTTCGTCAATCTGTTCCGGGGCCTGTTCAAGGGCGAGAAGGTCGGGGTTAATCCCTGGGGAGGGGCGAGCCTGGAGTGGACCGTCCCCTCGCCGCCGCCGCCGGAGAATTTCGATGAGGACCCGGTGGTGACCCACGGCCCCTACGACTTCAAGGGCGCGGGGGTGCTATGAACGAAGCGGCCCACCACAAGGACCCGACCGGCGACCGTTTCGGCATGTGGCTGTTCCTGTTCACCGAACTGCTGCTGTTTGGCGGCCTGTTTATTCTCTATTCCGTCTACCTGGCCCGCTACCCGGAGGAATTCGTTCGCGGCGGTGAGGAGTTGAATCTGGTCTTCGGCACCGTCAATACCGTGATCCTGCTCACCAGCAGCTTAGCGGTGGCGATGTCGGTCACCGCCCTGCAGCGGGGGAAGATTCGCCTCACCCTCTGGCTGTTGGCCTCGACCATCGCCTCGGCGCTGATCTTTCTGGTCAATAAATACTTCGAGTGGAGCGCCAAGATCCATCACGGCATCTACCCCAATTCGCCGGAGCTCACCGCCCGCTCCTCCGGCGAGAACCTCTTCTTCGGCCTCTATTATCTGACCACCGGCCTGCACGGCCTGCACGTGCTGCTCGGCGGGGCGCTGCTGACCTGGGTGTTTTTCCTGGTGCGCAAGGGGAAGGTCAATCCGGACGACTTCGTGACCCTGGAGAATGCCGGGCTCTACTGGCATCTGGTTGATCTGGTCTGGATCTTCGTCTTCCCCCTCTATTATCTGATTCTGTAGGAGGCCTGCGATGTCGAGCAAAGAGCCACACCACATCGTCAGTTACGCCACCCAGGTCAAGGTCTGGTTGGCCCTGCTGCTGCTGACCGCCGCTACCGTCACCGTCTCCCGGATTGAACTGGGGGCGCTGCACGTCTGGGCGGCGCTGGCGATCGCCTCGGTCAAGTCAGCGCTGGTGATCGCTTTTTTCATGCACATGAAGTACGAAAACCGGGCCTTCAAGTACTGCCTGCTGGCCGCCCTGGTGACTCTGGCCACCTTTATCGGCCTGACCTTTTTCGATGTCCTTTACCGCTGAGGTGCGCGTGAACCCCCAGTTGCTGACCACTACCGAAGTCATCGACCCGATCTTTCTGTTCATTTTCGGCGTCTCCCTGGTCATGCTCCTTGGCGTCACCATCGCCATGGTTTATTTCGTCATCCGCTACAACCGCAAGCGCTGCCCGGTACCAGAGTCGCAAAAAGCCTCCAACATCTGGCTGGAAATCATCTGGACGGTGATCCCTTCCATCCTGGTGCTGGCGATGTTCTACTACGGCTGGGCCGGCTACCTGGCGCTGCGCAACGTCCCCGAAGGGGCGATGGAGGTCAAGGTCACCGGTCGCATGTGGTCCTGGCTGTTCGAGTACCCCAACGGCAAAACCAGCGACAAGCTCTACGTTCCGGTCGGTCAACCGGTCAAGGTGACCATGACCTCGGTCGACGTGCTGCACGCCTTTTACGTCCCGGCCTTCCGGGTCAAACGGGATGTGGTGCCAGGGCGGGAGACCTACATCTGGTTCACCGCCCCCAAGGCCGGCTCCTACGATATCTTCTGCGCCGAGTACTGCGGCCTCGAGCACGCCAGCATGATCACCACCATCGAAGCCCTGCTGTCCGAGGACTACAGCGCCTGGTACGCTGCTGCGGCCGTCAGCGAGAAACCAGAAGGGGAACAACTACTGGCCAAACATGGCTGCCTCGGCTGTCACAGCCTTGACGGCAGCAAGAAGGCCGGACCGACCTTCCAGGGGATCTGGAGTCGCAGCGTCAAGGTCACCACCGCCGGCGCCGAGCGGACCCTGACCAGCGATGCCGATTATCTGCGCCGCGCCATTCTGGAGCCGAATGCCGACGTGGTGGTCGGTTACCCGGCGATCATGCCGGGCTACCAGGGAAAACTGCCGGAACAGGAACTGGAAGAGATTTTGGAATATTTTCAGAGCTCCAGTTCCGCTGGCGAAACCAAGCACCACGACTAAAGGATTGCGCTGATGTTGCTGGTTCTGACCCGCCTGCGACTGAGCCTGATGGTGGCCGCCTCGGCCCTGGCTGGCTTTGCCCTCTACCCGCTGCGGGGCGGCTGGATCGCTGCAATCCCCACCGTCTCCGGGGTTCTGCTGCTCGCCGCCGGCTGCTCGGCACTCAACCAATGGCAGGAGCGCGAGAGCGACGCGCTGATGGAGCGCACCCGCCTGCGCCCGCTCGCCAGTCATCGACTCTCCCCCCGCGCCGGCCTGGCCATCTCCATCGCCCTGCTCACCCTCGCTCTGCTGTTGCTGGCGCTCGCCACCAACCACACCGTCACCGGCCTCGGACTGTTCGCCATTCTCTGGTACAACGGCGTCTATACCCCCTTGAAACGGCGCAGCGCCCTGGCCCTGCTTCCCGGTGCCCTCTGCGGCGCCATCGCTCCGCTGATCGGCTGGTCGGCCGCTGGCGGCGCCCCGGGCGATTACCGTATCGTGCTCCTCGCCGGAACCCTGGTGCTCTGGCAGATCCCCCACTTCTGGTCCTTTGCCTGCCGCCATCGTGCCGATTACCTGCGGACAGGGCTACCCAGCCTCTTCACCCTGTTCAACGACGGCCAGATCCGTCGCCTCGGGGTGCTCTGGTCGGCCGCCCTGCTGGTCGCCACCGGGCAACTGCTGGCCTTTAATATCATCGTTCACCCCGTCGCCCGACTGCTGCTGGTGCTGGTGGTCGCGGCCGGCCTGGCCAACGTCGGCCGCTGCGCCTGGAAACGGGAGCCCCTCCCCTTCGGCCGTCTCAATGCCTTCATGGCCCTGCTGCTGCTGGCGCTGCTGCTCGACACCACCTTGCTCCAGCTCTAAGCGGCTTCGATTCCTCCAGCAACAAGTAGAATCCTGCAACCTCAAAAGGCTGTTACCGCAGAGTCGCAAAGAACGCAGAGAATTTCCTGAATTTCCCGCAATCGATTTTCTTCCATTCCCGGCGCCTCAGCGTTAAATGACTTGAGTTTGGCCCAACACCAATTTTTGGGTTATCGCACCGAAAAAACCAAGCGGCGCAACCCTTGAGGGGCTGCGCCGCTATTTTTTTTGCATTAGGCGTTATCTGCCAGTCCGATCAGAACCGTACCAGCAACCCGCCATAAGGGCCGTCGAAGGTGGCATCGACGAACAGGTCACCTTCATCCACCTCCAGATCGAGATAACGGTACCCGGCAAAGATGCCGAACATCGGCAGCGGGGAGAATTCCACCTGACCGTCGGCGTCGAGGAAGGAGTTGTCATTGTACTCCACGTAACCGACCCGGGCCGCCAGGCTCAGCATATCGCCCAGGCCAACCCTTGCCCGCAAACCGAGGGTCGGCACCGGAGCGGTTCCGGAGACCGCCTCGCTCAAAGCCGGTGTAGTCTGGCTGACGATAGAGGCCTCGCCGTCGAACACCTTGATCGAAAGCTCAGGGCCAACCTGCACCCGCACCGGCATATCGTCGATGTTGACCAGATACCAGGTCAGACCGAGATCGTAAAGGTCGACATCCAACGACCCGGTGGCTTGGGTACCGAAAAGAAAGGGTTTGTCGTTAAAAGTGATGTCGCGCGAAAGCGTTGCGCTACCACTGTACTTCAACGGCATATAGCCGGCGGAAAGGCGGAAGGAACCGATCTGCAGCGCGGCCTCGGCGACTAGGTCACTCTCCTCGTCGATACCGAAATCGTTTTCCAGGTCAATAACCGTATTGGGCTGCAAACCCTCCCGGGAAGCAAATTGCCCCTTGGGGGTCAGGTTCTGATACCCCACCTTGAAGGAGAACATCTCATCGGCTTGGACAGACAGGGGAAGACAGAGCAGAGCTAAAAAACAGAACAGTGGCAGACTACGCTTCATCGGGTTCTCCTTGACAGGGGTTTGCGACCTCTTCATTCAAAGCAATACCAGGGAAACGATACCCCCGGTTATGGCAGCGGTCAAGGGCTCTGCTGCAAGGCCGCCGCAATTGCCGAAATCTCCTGGGGAGTCAGACGGATATTGCTCATGGTCGGATTGACGGTCAACTGGTTGGTGATCAGCGGCGCGGTTTTGTTGGTCAGTGAAGGGCCGACATTGCCGCTGCCGAGACCGTTGCCGGTATGGCAGATGGCACAGTTGCTGAGAAACAGCCCGGCACCGTTGAGGGGAATGCCGCAGTCCCCTTCGAGCACCGGGGTAATGGTCCCACCGGTGATGACCACCGGCGTATCATTGATCCCTTCGAAAAGATTAAATAGGCTGCCGACCCCGCCGTTGTTGGCGACCTGAAAGGTCGAATTGACCGTGGCGTTGACGTTGTTCAACAGTTCCAGGCAGGTTCCGGCGCTGCTGCCTCCGGCCACCACTGCCTGAAAATCGCTGACGCCAGCGCTGGTGCTCAGGGCGTTGTTGGCGACAAAACTGGCCAGGGCCGAGCTGCCATCGGCAGTCAGGGCGATGGCCTGATCGCTGCTGCCGCTGATGCTGTTGCGGGAGAGCACACCGGTGACGGTAGCGCTGCCGAAGCTGTTGAGATCGATCCCCTGGTTGGCGCCGGCGGTTCCGGCTCCGGTCATGCTGTTGGTCAACAGATGCAGAGCCACTGCTGTGCCGGCACCATCAAAGCTGGCGCTGATGCCGTCCTGGGCCGGGCTGGTGATGGTGTTGCGACCCAGGGTCAGGCTGGAGGTGACAGGAGTCGCGGCCACCGGATTACCGGCCTGATCCTCGTTGTTGGCCAGCTTGATGGCGCTGCGCGGCGACCCTTCAATGACGTTGGCCATGATCTGGTGGCTGCCGCTGGGATTGAGCAGGCGGATCCCTTCGCGGCCGTTAGCGGCATCGAAGGTAAAACGGTTGTCGTGCAGGTTGTGGCCGGAACCACCAAGGGCGAGAATCCCCTCGTTGAAGGCGGCCTGAAGGGTGAAACCGGCCACCTCGTTGCCACTGTTCAGCAGCACCACCGGGGTATCGCCCGGGTTCGGAGTCAATCCGGAATTGGACAGCACCGCATTGGGGAATGGATCGACCAAAGGCACGCCGTTGACCCGCAGGCCAACCCCCTTACCGAGGAGTTTCTGGCCGCTTTTCAGGGTAATGCCACGGTCCTGACCAGCGTTAGTGCCGTTGCCCTGGAACACAAAGAGGGTGTCGTCAGCGTCCGAAGCCGCCTCGGCCTGGGCCAGGGTGAGGAATGGGGCCTGACTGGTTCCCAGATTGGCCCCGGTATCGTTGTTGCGCACATACCAGATGCGCTCGGTTAAATTGATCGTCACGGTGGTTGGCAGGGCGTTACTCACCTGGTAATTGAAGCTGTCGATGCTGTTCTGAATGCCCAGTGGCGGATCGTAGGTGAAGGCGCCGGTGGCCAGATTGACACTGACCACCCCACCGAGACTGCTGGCGCTGTCGGCGGACAGAATGGTGCTGCCAGGCGGATCGTTGGCCAGCAGGCCGTTGGCGGCCACCACCGCCAAGCGGGTATTGCCGATCCAGTTGAAGGTATCGGCCTGGGGTGCCGGATCGCAAAGATCGCCCAAGCCGTCGCCATCGGCATCGGCCTGATCGGCATTGACCACCGCCGGGCAGTTATCAAGACTATCGGCCAGGCCGTCGCCATCGCTATCGACGATTGTCGGCGGAACCACAGCCACGGCGCCACCGCCACCACCTCCGCCCCCGCATCCGGTTAACAATCCCAGACTGATCAACAATGCAGCGGCAGGCATCCAACCTCGAAACATAACTCCCATGGCGATTCTCCCTTGATTGGCAAAACAGAAACGGCCCGGGGGCAGTTGATGCCGTCCCCGGGCCGTAAGCGTACTGGTGGGTCTAGATGGTGATAGTGATCGGGATTCTGGCCGTGACCAGGGGGGTAGACGGCACTACGGTGATCCCACGTTTATCAAAGAATTGGACGGTGGCGAAGCCGCTGAACTCGTTGTTGGAGCGAATCAGCGCATCGAACCGCCGGGCCGTGCTGAGCCGGTAGGGGGTATCCTTTTTCAGCTCAAAGGCGTGGTTGTAGCGGGCGAAGGGGGGAACCCCCAAAGCGCGGCCGTCGAAGGCGATGATCACCACATCGACCGGGAAGGTCACCTCGACGGTATTGTAGGCGGCATTGAGCAGCCGGACCAGCACCGTCTCGTTGACCCGGGCGCTGACCTCCACCTGCATGCCGCTCACCCCGCTGTTGAGATCGGCCGGAATCTCGCCAACCCCGCGGGGCCCCACCGGAAGCCCACCACCTTGCGGCGCAACGCCTGCGGCGTCGATGGTGGCGGTGCCACCCTTGGCGGCCGGCACCGGAACCCCGGTGACGAACCAATAATCGGCATTGAAGTCATGGAAGAAGCCGTGGGCAAACTGATCGTCGACCCCGGGCCGGGTAACCGGCACCCCCGGTAGCGGCGCCAGCACCTCGGCGGCCAAGCGGCCGTCCTGGGTGTTGGCTCCCCCCGGATAGAAAGACTTGGCGTTCATCGCCAGATCACTCCAGTTGGAGTCCCGGTCGTCGAGCACCCAGAGTGCTTCCACATCGTAGGGAATGGTGAAAGCATGGGGGTCGGGTGCCCCCAGGACCCCATCGAGGGGACCGGCAACGCCGTAAGTGGGGTCTCCGGAAACGAACCCGGGGAAGCGGCTGGCAAAACTCCCCAGATTGGCTGCAGTGCGCCGGGGATAACCGCCGACGTTTTTGTTCGGGCCGCCAGCATTGATCGGAATCGCCGGGTTGTAAGCGTCCGGCGGTTCGACCAGAAACATGCCGTAGAGGCCGAATTCGAAGTGCTGCACGGTGTTGCGGTGGCAGTGATAAAAATAGGTGCCGATGAAGTTGGGCTGAAACTGGTAGGTGTACTGGCCCAGTTCCATGGAACAGTGACCGACACCATCGTTCATAGGGGTCGGCTCGAGGCCGTGCCAGTGAATGGTGTGGGGGGGCGGACCCTTGCCCTGGGTCTCGCAGTGAAACACCACCCCACGGGGGACCCGGATGGTGGCGCCCGGCCAGGAACCGCGAGGTTCGAAATCGTCATCACTGAAGACCATGAAATCCAGCACCTTTTGTCCATCCCAGGTCGGCAGACTCATGCCACTGAGCAGATCGCGGGTGACGGTGTTGGGGATCGAGGGCGCTCCGCCCAACACCGAGCCCATGAAGCCGGGGACGGGGTTGGTCGGTGGGACCAGGTCCGGGGTGGTCGGGCTCGCCCGCGGCGGATCCCACATTTTGGTCCACATTCCTTCCATACCAGCAATGGTTTTACGGGGGACTCTGATACCTGATTTCGGCAGGGCCATATGCTATCTCCTTCTTCCTCGGTCGAGGAGAGAGTGTCAATAAAGATTGCTCACTTCGCCAGAAAACCTTAGGAATGGTCCATGTTCCCATGGGACGGGGAGCCGGTCATACCGATGTTGCGCCCCATATCGATCATCATCTGGAAATCGTCTTCAATGGGGAAATTCATCCTGCCGTTGCGGTCGCCGAGAAAATAGATCCCCGCGATCAGACCGCAGTTGTAGTTACCTCCCTGAGCGGTTTGCGACGCCTCCGAATGGTCGTGCATCGGATAGCAGAGGGGCGACTGCCGCTGAGCCAGGTCGATGGTACCGGTGCCGGCAAAATTCTGCACCACCACGTCACCAATCTCCGGGTGATGGCGTTCGAACTCCTCGATCGGCGGCCAGGTGCGCTGTCCGGTTGCGGAGACCAACCCCTGGTCGGCCCGGCCGACCCCCCGGGCGTTGGGAATATCCGGCGGTCGCATGTAGGGGATGGTGTAGTCCATGTGCCCCATGGGATAGAGGCCATGGACGTCGAGCCAGAGGGGATTTTCCTGCGGCTCGTTGTCGATGGCGGTGACGAAGAAATGGTTGGCATGCAGATGCATGGCATGGGCGCTCAATCCGGCATTGAGAATCCGCACCAGGGTCGGCTCCCCGACCCGGTGCATCGGGACAATCGCCGCGTTGTTGTGGGAGAAATGTCCCGACTGGCCGTTGATGGTAAAGAAGTGCGGCTTGCGGTTGAAGGTGGCCGACTTGACAGGAAAGGCGGCGTTGGTCCCGGTGCGGGCGTCATTGCTGGTGTTGAGAAAGGTATCGTTGGTAAACAGCTCGATGAATTGGTCCGCCGGGTAATCAGCGCCGGAGTTGGCCTGGGCGAATTCACCCACCTCGGCAAACAGCACCGGGCTGGCCTGGTGACAGAGCCAGATATATTGGCGCATCGGTGCCACAAAGGAGTCAGGATTCTCATCCCCCTCATCCCAGGCCAGACCAGGCCACCAGGCGGTGCTGCCGAAATCGTCAAACAGCTGCTGCACTCCCTGGGACGGACTTTTGTAAGGGGTGAGTTTGTGGCCGGAGGCCGCCTGCCTCGGAATGATTACGAAGGCACCGTGCAAGCCCATTACCCGGTTGACCGGAGCGTTGAGGTTGTCGTGATAGAGGTAGGTGCCGGGCTCCTTGGCTTCGAAGGTCAGCGAGACCGTCTCGCCGGGAGCGATCGGGCCGGTATCGACCAGCGGATCGTCCTGGGGCCGCCGCCCCGGGATGAAGAAGGAGTGGGGGCCGTCAAGGGCATTGGTCACATTGAGCTCAATCAGATCTCCCTCAATGGCGTAGATCTGAATACCGGGAGCATCGGCGGGGAAGCGGTCTTCCTTGAACACCCAGAAATAACATTCCGCCGGGTTCCCCGGTTGGTGGGTGACCATTTCTTTCATCACATCGGTAATGGTGAAATTCAGCGTGTCCACCACCGTACCCGGCACCGCCGGATCGACCACCACCGGCGGATCGACCACGGGGGGAGTATCCCCCGGAGGGGCAGCGCCGCCCCCACCGCCACCGCCACCACAGCCAACCACCAGGGTCGCAACCCCCATGCCGGCATACCTGAGAAAATCCCTGCGTCGTAAATCGCGCATGCAGCTGTCTCCTTGGAACGAGGAATATGAAGGATGGAGGTCCACCCGGAATCTACATAAGCAACTTCACCGGCGCCCGAAAGAGCCTCGCGGTGTGGAGTCTGGTTATTCGCTGGCGCATAATAAACGGTTTATAAAAAACGAGAAAACCCCGGAGGGAGCTGCACTTATGGAGTCAATCATTCAGCGGGAAAAGCAATTTGTACAATTCTAGTCAAGTTTTCAAACCTATGCCATAGGGACAACTCCTACCCCCTCCATGGCATTTCCTACCTGTTTTTTTAACCTGCTGATTTTTTTAATTCATGGGCAAAATAATATTTTCGCACCGCAGGAAAAAAGCCCCAGTGGGCCAACTGCGGGTCAGTTATGTCCACCGCTGCGGTGAACTTCTATCTCACCCCGACCTTGCCCGCCACGATCATCCGCTCCGACAGGTGACTCATCATCATGGCGGTGCCCGCGGTGGTCATCGTCTTCGCCATGATGCCCCCCTCTATGCTCATGAACATCGTCTCCGCCCCGCCCCCGGCCTCGTCCCCGACCTTGACCGTCACTGTCGTCATCGGATACACGCAAATCATGTTTGCTGCCATGGCCGCCGCGGTCGGAGCCACCTTTTTTGGCCAAGCCTGGTGCGGGCCAGCCGAAGGCTAAAGTCAACACCAGCAACGCCATCAACCAAATCCGATTCATAGAATCCTCCTGAACGGATGGGGTCAGGTAAGGCCCCACCAAAAATCAACCTGTTTGGTAAACTATAGCCTTAATAAGGGAAAATCCAAGCGATCTGCACCCAACTTCTCCAAACCTCGCCCGTTGCGTCGCAGGCGTGAGTGAACTATGGTGGAGTGAGCCTTGATGCCTCCCCCCTTGGAACAGGAGTTGGACATGGATCTCTTCAGCCGTCTCGCCGAAACGACTTTGCGGCAAAATCAACAGGGCGAGTTGCCGGATTTCGTGGTGCCGCTGCTCATGCAGGTTGCTCGGCACCCGGAGACGTTCGCGGGCCGCGAAACGCTGGTTGAACTGCTGCTGCAGGAGGTGGAGGAATACGAAACCTACTCCAACGTCTGCTGCGAAAAGATCGGTTTCAGTCTCGAAGACATTCACGTCACCCTCGACCGGCTCGGAGTCAGCTATTAAAAGAGGATGCGGTCTGCGCCCCAATGGGCGGTTGAAAAACCACAGCGCCGCCGGTCGCAGGACCGGCGGCGCTGTGGTTTTTCACTGCTGAGCTTCGAAAAAGCCCTTTTATCCGGACTCCCTCAGTGGCTTAACTGCCAGTCGTAATCCTTCCACTCCACATCCGGACAGTTGACAAAACCGGCGGCGGACAGGAGGTACTGGCGAGTTTGGGTCACGGCTGGCCTCCTGGGGCGCGCCGGGTCAGTTTTCCAGCAGGATCAGATCGGGCTTTTCGATATGCTCGATCAACGAATTGAGGAAGCGGGTGGCAGTGGCACCGTCAATGATGCGATGGTCGAAGGTCAGGGAGAGGGGGACCACGGTGCGGGCCACCACCTGACCGTGACGCACCACCGCCGCCTCCTCGATGCGGCCGATGCCGAGGATGGCGGACTGGGGAGGATTGATGATCGGGGTGCCCCAGATGCCGCCGATGGCTCCATAGTTGCTAACGGTGAAGGTTCCCCCCTTGAGTTCGGCCGGGGCGATAGAGCGGTTGCGGGAGCGCTCGGAGAGCCCCTGCAGCGCCGCCGCCAGATCGAGAATGCTTTTCTGGCGGGCGTTGCGGATCACCGGTACCAGCAGCCCCTCGGGGGTGTCAACGGCGAAGCCGATGTTGATCTCCCGCCGCAGCACCAGCTCCTGGCGTTCTTCATCGAGGAAGCTGTTGAGCAGGGGAAAGCGCTCCAGCGCCAGGGTCAGGGCCTTGACGATGAAAGCCAGATCGGTCAGCTTCACCCCGCGCTCGGACGCCAGCGGCCGTTCGCGGTTGCGCAACGCCCGCAGCTCCTGGCCATCGGCCCGGTCGAGGATGGAGACATGCACGGCGCGAAAGGCTGAGGCGGTCATCGCCTTGGCCATGGAGCGGCGCACCCCTTTGAGGGGGAGGCGCTCGTCGGCCTGGGTCGCAGCACCGGCGGCGCTGCGGATTTCCTCCTCGGTGATGCGTCCCTGAGGCCCGGTTCCGCTTAGATCGCCCAGCTCGACCCCCAGCTCAGCGGCGAGTTTGCGGTCCCTGGGCAGCGCTTTAGCAATGACCGCTGGCTCGGGCGCAACAGGAACAGTAGCGGCAGGGGCCGGCGTTTCATCGGCCTCCTCCAGTTCACCAACCACCCCGAGGGCCTTGGTTTTGGTGGGGGAGGTGAACGCGACCGCTTCGGCGTCATCGATCACCAGCAGCACCGCCCCCACCGGGATCAGCTCCCCTTCCTTGCCGCGCAGCTCCCGCACGATTCCCGCACAGGGGGCCGGCAGCTCCACGGCGGCTTTGTCGGTCTCCATCTCCACCACCGGCTGATGGGCCTCGACCCGGTCTCCCACCTGCACCAGCCAGCGTAGAATCTCCCCCTCGGCAATCCCCTCCCCGACGTCGGGGAACTTGAATTCGAACATGTCAGCTCCTTAGAAGGCCAGCATTTTACGAACCCCGCGCAGAATCCGCCGGGCGTCGGGCAGGTAGAAATGTTCCCCTTTCGGCAAGGGCATGACGGTGTCGAAGCCGGTGACCCGCTCTACCGGCGCCTTGAGGTAGAGCAGCGCCTGCTCCATCACCTGGGCGGCGATTTCGGCCCCCAGACCGCAACTGCGCGGCGCCTCATGGACCACCAGGCAGCGCCCGGTTTTCTGCACCGAGGCGATCAGCGCCGGGGTATCGAAGGGGGAGAGGGTGCGGGGATCGATGATTTCCGCCTCGATCCCCTCGGCGGCGAGCTGCTCGGCGGCCTTCTGCGCCTCGCGCACCAGCGCTCCCCAGGCGACCAGGGTCAGATCCCGCCCCGGGCGCACCAGTCGGGCCTTGCCGATGGGGACCAGCGTCTCTTCGCCGCTGACCTCCTGCTTGAACGCCCGGTAGATGCGTTTGGGTTCGAGAAACAGCACCGGATCGGGGTCGCGGATGGCGCTCTTGAGCAGGCCGAAGGCATCGGCCGGGGTGGAGGGGACCACCACCTTGATCCCGGGGGTATGCACCAGCAGCGCCTCGGTGCTCTCCGAATGGTGTTCGGGAGCGTGAATGCCGCCGCCGTAGGGCATGCGGATCACCAGTGGGGCGCTGTAAATGCCGCGGGTGCGGTTGCGGATACGGCCGACGTGGGAGATGATCTGATCGTAAGCCGGCGGCATAAAGCCCATGAACTGGATTTCCGCCACTGGCCGCAAACCCATCATCGCCATCCCCAGGGCGACCCCGACGATCCCCGATTCGGCCAGCGGGGTATCGATGGAGCGCTCGAGGCCGAAGCGTTGCTGCAGCCCTTCGGTGACCCGGAACACCCCCCCTTCCTTGCCGACATCTTCGCCCAGCAGCAGCACCGCGGGATCCCGCTGTAGTTCCTCGGCCAGGGCCAGGTTGATCGCTTCGACCATGTTGAGCTGGGCCATCTCATCCCTCCTTCAGGGCGGCCAGCAGATCATCCCGCTGGGCCTGCAGGTGGCTGGGCAGTTCGGCGAACATGCTGGCGAACATCTCCTCGGGGCCCGGCGGCGGTTGCGACTCGGCCTCGGCGATCGCCTGCTCCAGCCAACTTTCGGTAGCGGCGGTCAACTCGGTCTCCCACTCGGGGCTCCAGAGCCCGCGCTGCTGCAGAAACAGCCGGTAGCGCGCCAGCGGATCGAGGGGGCGACGCTGCTCGACTTCGGCCTCGTCGCGGTAGCGGGAAGGATCATCGGAGGTGGTGTGCGGACCGAAGCGATAAGTCAGGGCCTCGATCAGGGTCGGCCCGTCCCCAGCCCGGGCCCGGGCGAGGGCGGCGGCAGTAGCCTGGTAGGCGGCGAAGGGATCGTTGCCGTCGATCTGAATCCCGGGCATGCCGTAGCCGACCCCTTTGGCGGCCAGAGACGTGGCGGCGCACTGCTGCTTGCGCGGCACCGAGATCGCCCAGCCGTTGTTCTGGCAGAAAAAAACCACCGGCGCCTTCGCCACCCCGGCAAAGGTTAGGGCTTCGTGGAAATCCCCCTCGCTGGTGGCACCGTCGCCGAAGTAGCAGATCACCGCCTCGGGCAACTGCTGATAGCGCAGGGCCATGGCCATGCCGGCGGCGTGCAGGGTGTGACTGCCGACCGGAATCGAAACCGGCAGCACCCGTTTCTCCCGGGGGGCGCAACTCCCCGCCTCATGCCCCATCCAATACAGCATGATGGTGGACAAGGGGACCTCGCGCACCAGCAGAACGGCCAGTTCGCGGAAGGAAGGGACGATCCAGTCGGTCGGCTCAAGGGCCAGGGCGCTGCCGACCTGGCAGCCCTCCTGCCCCTCCACCGGCGGATAGGTTCCCATCCGTCCCTCCCGCTGCAGGGCGATACAGCGGCGGTCGGCCAGACGGGCGGTCAGCATCCGTTGGTAAATGAGCCGCAGGGTCGCATCGTCGAAATCCGGCAGCAGTGCCGGCTCGACCTCTCCGTTCGGAGCCAGAACCTGCAACTTCGCCCCCTGCAGGGGGTCGTAATCACTGAGTTTCATATTGAAATCCCGGAATACGGGGTTGGCGGGGGCGGCAGCGGGACAGTCTTTACACTGCCGTATTGCTTTTAATAAAAGGTAACAGAGGCGGCAGAGGTGTCAACGCGGTGGCTTGCCAGCTGGTGGCAAACCGGAAGGATGAAATCAGTCGTCGAAGCTGCCGCGATCGCGTTTGCGCTCACTGGTGCGAGCTTTGGCGCTCAGCCGACGCTCCTTGGCGGCGCGGGTCGGCTTGGTCGCAACCCGTTTTTTCTGCCGCCGGTTCAGCGCCGCCAGCCGCTCCCGCAGCCGTTGCAGAGCCCGCTCCTTATTTTCAAACTGGGAGCGGGATTCGGTGGCGGTGACGATGATCCCGGTCGGCAGGTGCTTGATCCGCACCGCCGACTCGGTTTTGTTCTTCTTCTGGCCACCGGGGCCCGACGACCGGTAAAAAGTGACCACCAGGTTTTTCTCGTCCATCGAATGTTCGTCGTTCACAATCTATCCTTTACCCTACTGGAAATTTCATCGTCTTCATGTTAGAAGGAGTCAGACAAGCATGACCAACCTGCCAACCACCCCAAAACTGCGAGGAGCACCGGAATGAAACATTATGCCCTGACCATCATCGGCCGGGACCGTCCCGGTATCGTCTCCCAGGTGACGGAGATCCTCTTTCGCCAGGGGTTCAACATCGCCGATTCGAGCTGCAGCATCCTCGGCGGCCAGTTCGCCATGATCCTGATCATCGCCCACCCGGCCCACGAGAGCAAGGAAGCTTTTGTCAACGACTTCGCCCCGCTGGAAGAGAGCGGGCTGTCGGTCTTCGTCCGCACCCTCAAGACCGGCGGCGAAACCCGCCCCCACCTGGAGGGGGAAGTCTGCATGATCTCGGTTTACGGCTCCGACAAGCCGGGGATTGTCTACCGGGTCACCAAGGAATTGGGCGAGCGGCAGATCAACATCACTGATCTCAACACCAAACTAATTGGCACCGAAGCCCGCCCGGTCTATGTCATGATGATCGAAGCGGTGCTTCCCGACAACCTCGACGCCGCCGACCTGACGACCGTCATGAGCGGACTGAAGCAGGAGTTGCAGGTCGATATCACGGTGCGCAACATCACCCCGGTGGAACTTTAATAGCATGGCTGTCCGCGAGATTCTCGTCTACCCCGACCCGCTGCTGAAAACCGTCTGCACCCCGGTGGAACAATTCGACGCCGCAACCGACGCCCTGGTGCAGGATCTGCTCGACACCATGATCGCCGCCGGCCATTCGGTCGGGGTCGCCGCCCCGCAGATCGGCACCACCCGCCGGGTGGTGGTGGTCGACGTTTCCAAAAGCAAACTCGGTCGCGACCGCAACCACGGCCAACTGGTGCTGATCAACCCGCAGATTCTCGAACGGGAGGGGCAGGAGACGATGCGCGAAGGGTGCATGAGCGTCCCCGACTACACCGGCAACGTCAACCGCGCCTCCACCGTGGTGGTGGAGTTCCTCGATCGCCAGGGAAACGACCAGGTGATTCGCGCCGAAGGCTTTGAAGCCGTCGCCATCCAGCACGAAATCGATCACATCGACGGCCTGCTCTTTCTCGACCGCGTCTCCAGCCTCAAGACCGACGTCTTTCGGCGCAAGAGATAGGACCACCAAGCTGACCTCGAGGGCCCGATTCCTGGCCAGCAGGGAGGTCCGACCGCTTGTCAGTTTCCCCAAACCATCAATCCTGATGGAAATCCCCCATCGATCCCCTTAGCAGGCCTGTAAAAAGCCTGCCCTCTTTTCTTCTCCATATTCGAATTGCACTATTTGACCAACATACTGGTCACTAGAGCCGTTTGTGGCTATTATTTTAGCCAATCCTCAATCATGTCTTGAAAGTCGACCGAATGACCAATATAATGGTCGTTAACTACGTTAATGACCATTATTTCGGTCGTTTCATATCAGGACTGACGATGACAAAACAAAGGGCATATTCAAAATACGCAAAAGAAGCCGTTTTTTTACTCGGTCAGCACATCAAATTCGGGCGCAAAAAGCGCCAATGGTCTGAGCAAAACCTTGCCGAAAGAGCCGGCATCTCCAGAGCGACACTGCAAAAGATAGAGGCTGGTGAAATGTCTCCGTCCATCGGGCTTGTGTTTGAAGTCGCCGCCCTGGTTGGCGTCCCCCTGTTTGAGCAGGAGAGCCGGGCACTCGCAACCAGTATCGAACTGACACAAAGCAAAATCGCTCTCCTCCCCAAACGGATCAGAGACAAGACCAAGGCGGTGGATGATGACTTTTAAACCGAAAAACCGAGAAGCCTTTGTCTGGATATGGCTTCCCGGTGAGACGCAACCGGTGGTCGCCGGCAAGCTTGAAGCGGATAACGGCACGATCCATTTCAACTATGGCAAAAGCTATCTTGATCGCATCGACGACAAAAATCCTGCCATTGCGATCTATGCGCCGGAATTGCCTCTGCGCGCCGGGGTGCTACCCTTGCTAAACGACCTGGATCTACCCAATTGCATTCGGGATGCCGCGCCCGATGCCTGGGGGCGGCGCGTTATCATCAACAAACAATTCGGGCTGAAAGGTCGTGATGCGGATACCGGCAGCCTGGATGAGCTCACCTACCTCCTGGAATCGGGGTCCGACCGGATCGGAGCGCTCGATTTTCAGCGCTCGCCAACGGAATTCGTCCCCAGAGTTCCCAACCACGCCAGCCTGGAAGAGTTGCTGGAATCGGCTCTGCGGGTTGAGCGAGGGGTGCCATTAACAGCCGAACTCGATCAGGCGCTCTTCCATGGCAGCTCCATTGGCGGTGCCCGCCCAAAGGCCTTGATAGAAGATCGGAGCACCAAGTATATTGCGAAATTTTCCTCCAGCAGTGATCTCTACAGCGTCGTCAAAGCCGAATACCTTGCCATGAGATTGGCATCCATTGCCGGGCTGCAGGCTGCTCCCGTCAAGCTGGTCAAAGCGGCCGGTAAGGATGTTTTGTTGATTGAGCGATTCGACCGCATTGCACTCGATTCCGGATGGGCGCGAAAATCGATGGTATCCGCCCTGACCCTGTTCGGCTTAAGCGAGATGACGGCACGCTATGCCAGCTATGAAGACCTTGCGGAAATCATTCGGCATCGCTTTACGCAACCAGGAGAAACCCTCAAGGAGCTTTATGGCCGGCTGGTTTTTAATATCCTGTGCGGCAATACCGATGATCACGCCCGCAATCACGCCGCTTTTTGGAATGGGCAAGAGCTGGCCTTGACACCGGCCTATGATATTTGCCCGCAAGGTCGTACCGGCAATGAGGCAACCCAGGCCATGCTCATAACCGGCGAAAACCGGTTCAGTCAGATCAAAACCTGCCTTGCGGCCGCGCATCACTTCTTGCTATCCCGGCAGGCAGCGGTCGATACGATTGACCTTATCGAGGCTGCTATTAGCGACAATTGGGAGAGGGTCTGTGAAGAAGCGGGGCTAAGCCCGGTTGATAAAAACTATCTGTGGGGACGGCAATTTCTCAACCAGTTTTCCATTGAGCGATGACCTGGAAGAACAAGAAACACTTAACGAAACGGTTGCGGCGGTCAAGAAGAAAATCCCCACTTGTCAGACCCCTCGACCTCAAAAATTGACACGGAAACAAGGCTCAGGGTACAAGACTGTCATCCGTTCCGATTCAGCCAACCATCCCGATTAACTCGTGGAGATTTCTCATGTCGAGTGGCAAAACGTTACGACAATTGATCAAAGCAGGCGCTGCCGGTGATCTGGATGCGTTTCGTCAGGTCTCCACCGAGGTCATCCGCGAAGAGCGGCTGAAGCAACACCACCTCCTCGCCAACGACCTTGAGCAGATTCTCTACGGGCAAAACAAGCCACACGCGACCAGCAACCTGTCGCGCTCGATGCCGGCCATCCCGACCGATAAGGAACGCGGGCTGCCGCTCCTCGACATCCGCCAGCCGCAACGCTCCCTCGAAGAACTGATCCTGCCCGCCTGACCCAAGACCGCCATCGACGAACTGCTGGAAGAACACCGCCGCCAAGATGTGCTGCGCAGCTATGGCATGCGCGCCTCGGGTAAAATCCTCTTCTTTGGTCCCCCCGGCTGCGGCAAGACCTTGGCGGCGGAAGTCATTGCCTGCGAACTCGACTTGCCCCTCGCCATTGTTCGGCTCGATGCCCTAGTCTCTTCCTATCTGGGTGAGACGGCGGCCAACCTCCGCAAGGTCTTTGACTTCATCGCCCAATATCCGCTGGTGGCCCTTTTCGACGAATTCGACGCTTTGGGAAAAGAACGCGCCGACAATGCCGAGCACGGAGAACTGCGCCGGGTGGTAAATGCGGTCTTGCAGATGATGGACGCCTATCAGGGGAAGAGCCTGATCATCGCCGCCACCAACCACGAGCAGATTCTCGACAGCGCGGTCTGGCGCCGCTTTGACGACACCCTTGAATTCCCCTTGCCCACCCCCGAGCTTCTGCCGCAGGTGCTGCAACTGAAGCTGCGCGGCGTCCGCCGTCAATTTGAAAGCGATGACAGCGAAGCAAGTACTCTTTTCACCGGTATGAGCCCTGCCGACATTGAGCGGGTCGCTCGCCGCGCCATCAAACGCATGATTCTGCGCAATCAGGAATTTTTGACCTTGAAGGATCTGACGCTTGCCAAGGAACGGGAGTTGCGTCCGACTTGTTAATGCAATGGTGGAGGGGTGATGGCAAGCGACCAAGCGTACGAACATCTGCGTATCGAGAAGGCACAGCTGGTCAATGATCGGCGGACCAAGGGTGGCGGTTTCGGCGGTGGGATCACCCGGGACGACCCCTTTGCTCATGGTCAGCGACTCGGTTCGGCCTTAATCGCCGCAGCGGAAAAAGCCCGTCAACAGCCCGGCGCTGAAGATGGCCGCTTCGTTCTGAAACTGAATTACGACGGCAGCCTTGACCTCGATAAGCTGCGCAAACATGGCGTTGAATTTCTCAGCCAGGAAGAGAAGACGGTTTGCGTCGTCTTTGCGAATGAAGCGGGCTTGGCACAATTTGCCGACCACTTAGCCCGACTGGGAGTACCGGAAGGGGATGTCATCAGCTATCAGCAGATTTTGCTCGCCCTGAACGGCGTCGACAACTGGAACCGCGCCGATCGGGAGAGCTGGGCGATTCAGAAGTTTGGTTTACCGGAAACCGAGCTCTTTCGGCTCGATATCGAACTGTGGCCGTTCTGGCTGGAACATTCACCGGAACGCTTGCAGATTATCCAGCGTTTCGAGGCATGGCTCAATTCCCAAAAGATTCACCGGATTGATCGGGTCAATCGCAACAGCTTATTGCTCTACCGCCTTGAAGTCAGCCCCGTACAAGCCGATCTGTTGTTGGAGCATCGTGACGTCCGTCTTGTCGATCTTCTCCCTCGCACCGGCATCACCTATCAGCAGATGAATGTTCCGCTGGGAAACATTCCTTTAAATCTACCTACTCCGCCCGCAGATGCCCCCCGGATCTGCATACTCGATAGTGGCATCAACAGCAATCATCCCCTCTTGCGCTCGGCTGTGGGCGAAATCGAAAGCTTCATCGCGGGCGTATCCCCCGAAGATGACGCCGGGCACGGAACCGCTGTGGCAGGGATTGCTCTTTATGGTGATCTCGAACAATGTCTGGCTGCCAACTTCTGGAAGCCGGAGGTCTGGTTGTTCAGCGGTAAAATCATGACCAGGGCACTTGATAGCGATGGGGCAGTTTTCGACTCTCAGACCATTGAGCAGGGGATTGAAAGGGCTGTTGCCTATTTTGCCGTCGAGCATGGCTGTCGGATTTTCAATCTCTCTATCGGCAATGAGCTCGCTCCGTACGACGGTCGTCATATTCGCGGTATCGCTTACACCCTCGACCGTCTTGCCCGCGAATATGACATCCTTTTTGTCGTCTCGGCCGGCAACTTTCGTGGCACCGAGACCGTCCCCAAGACCGACTGGCGGAGCGATTATCCCGAATATCTGCTGGCTGAAGAGTCGAGCATCATCGATCCGGCCCCGGCCTTGAATGTACTGACCGTCGGAGCTCTCGCCAACCACACCGCAACCGCAAGTGCACAGCGTCACGGTGAAAGAGAAATCAACGATCTGAGCCCGGCAGCTGAAGACCATCCCGCGCCCTTTACTCGCCACGGATCATTGCAAAAGGGGACGATCAAACCCGACCTGGTTGCTCACGGCGGTAATCTCGCCATGTCGATGCAGAACTACTATAGCCAGCCCCGGCCAAGTTATCAGCGCCTCGGCGTGCTGACCCTCAATCACGAATTTATGGGAGGAACGCTCCTTAAGGATATCTCGGGGACGAGCTTTTCCGCCCCCTACATCACTCATCTGGCCGGGCGTCTGCTCGGCTACTATCCCATGGCGTCGGCTAATCTTCTCCGGGCGCTGCTGGTCAATCACGCCGCTCTGCCACCCGCCTGTCGGGCGGTTTTTCCGGAAGAACTCAATAAACACGTGCGACAGGTTGCGGGGTATGGCAAGGTCAACGCCGACACCCTCTTTCGTTCAACCGATGCGCAGGTGGTCTTGCTAGCCGAAGATGTCATTGCCAACGATACCCACCAATTTTTTGAATTGCCGCTGCCGGACAACTTTTTGCGTAGCAGCCGCGCCACGCGACGGCTCACCGTCACTCTCGCTTATTCTCCTCCGGTCCGCACGACGCGGCTTGAATATGCCGCCACCAAAATCAGTTATCGACTGGTCGAGGGGACTTCACTTGAAGAGGTGCAGCGGCATTTTAACCATGCCCTGAAGCAGGAGGTCGAATCGATTTCCGACAGCCGTGTTCCAAGTCGTGAGATTTCCGCGCAAGAGCGGGAAAAGGGGACGGTGCAATCATCGATCTGGACGTTCAGGCAACTTAAACCAGCGGGGAAGTGGTTTGTCGTTGTCACCCGGCAGGACAAGGACTGGGGCAGCTCATTGTGTAATGAACTGGAAAATTACGCGCTGGTCGTAACGGTCAGTGACCGTGACAATCAGGAGGTTCAGCTTTATGCGCAGATCCAGATGCGCATCCGTGAACTGGAGCAGGTGCGTGTTCGCTTAGAGGCTTGAGAAAGGGCAAACTGGAGAAACTTGGGGCGCTCCCCATATTTCAATCAAAAGGCGGCCAATCGGCCGCCTTCATTATATCAACAAGCTATCTCCCCACCGAATACAAGCGGTTCAGAAAATAAATAAACACCTCAATTGTCACGGCGGTGACATTCTTTCCGGGCCATTCACTTTATAGTGAAGAAAAGCCGGGAAGCGATCTCCTGACAATGAGGCCACCTGGATTGTCGAAAAAGAAGGGGACTGTTGGTCCGCTGTCATCTGTTTCCCGGCACGACAGTTTCCGAAAGGAGAGCAGGCCATGCGTGTTTTGACTCTGGTGTTCCTGATGCTGATCGGTCTTCCGGCAATCGGCCAAGGGAGTTGGGACTTCTCCCGGCATACCATTCCGCTCGATGAAATTCAGGCGGGTGGGCCACCGCGTGACGGCATCCCTGCCCTGTTCAGCCCAAACTATGTGGCCGCAGCCAAGGCCGATTTCATCCGCGGTGACGAACAGGTGCTTGGCGTGTTCCACAACGGCGTGGCACGAGCCTATCCCATTCGGGTGCTGAGCTGGCATGAGTTGGTCAACGACACCTTCGGCGAGGCCCCCCTGTTGGTGAGTTGGTGACCGCTCTCCTTTGCGGGGGTCGTGTACTCCCGGAACATCGACGGCAAGGTGCTGACATTCGGCGTCTCGGGCCTGCTCTACAAATCCAACCTGCTGATGTACGACCGTCAAACGGAATCCCTCTGGTCACAGGTAAAAAACCAGGCGGTCACCGGCCCCATGACCGGCACGCGCCTTGAGGTGCTGCCTTCGACTCTCACCACCTGGGACAAATGGCGGCGGCGTCACCCGGAAACAGTCCTGCTGTCTCTCGAAACCGGTCATGTGCGCGACTACAGCAAAGATCCCTACGAGAGTTACTATCGCAGCCGCAGCGGACTGTTGGGTTTCTTCAAGAACCTGGTCACGGATTTCCCCGGCAAGGAGGTGGTGGCCGGTGTGACCGTCAATGGTGAAGCCAAGGCCTATCCCCTGGAGAAATTGCGCAAAAGCGACCAAATCAAAGACCGGTTGGGCGATAAGACTCTGACTTTCGCCTATGACAAGGCTACTGGCGAACTGCGGGTCAGCGACCAGAATGACCAAGCAGTCCCCTACATCAGCGTCTACTGGTTTGTGTGGAAAGAAATCCATCCCGACAGCGCGTTGTTCCAACCCTGAGATTGCCGCTGCTGCGGGTCGTGGCTCGTATCGCAGCACATCCACCCTGGAGTGGATCGCGGGTCAAGCACCCCATCAATGCGCTGCAACTCGCAACTTTCGCGGCAACGTTAATCCTCGGGATGACAAAGAATTTTGGGGTTTTCAATTCATCATTTTTTGGTTGAAGCCGGTGGAAAGATCTCATGCATGGGCTAAGGTTGAAAAAAGTGATCCTGGGCGCCAAGGAACTCTTTACCGGCTTCAACATATTTTTTGATGCTCTGCAGATCGAACTCGATTTCTGATTCCTGTCGGGAGAAAGGTCCAGACCATGGAACCTCGGCTCTGGTACATCAAGAATGCCGACCTGTTCTCCTGGTTGCAGGAGGACGAACAGTTGGAATTGGCCACGCGCAGCGAAATGGTGATGTGCAAGCGCAATACGCGGTTCTTTTTTGCCGAAGAGCCCAGCGACAACATCTTTCTGGTCAAACAGGGCCGGGTCAAGCTGATCCGCTCCAGTCCGGAAGGGCGCGAAATTATTCTCGACATCCTCGGGCCAGGAGAAATTTTCGGCGAATTGGCTCTGGCTGGTGAACAAAATCGATCGCACAGCGCCGAGGCTCTGGATGACACCCTGGTGTGCATTATCACCCGCACCGATTTCGAAGCTTTGCTGGTGCGTCATCCAGAAATGGCCCTGCGCGTGCTCAAACTCGTCGGATTGCGACGCCGCGAGTTGGAAATGCGTCTGGAGGATCTGGTGTTCCAACCCCTGGCCGGACGGTTGGCCGTTGCCCTTTTTTGGCAGGCGCAACGCCACGGCGTCACCGAAGCCGACGGCAGCATTCGCATCCCTCTGTCACAAAAAGAGATCTCTTATCTGATCGGCGCCTCTCGGGAAGCCGTTGCCGAGCAACTGGCCGAGATGAAACGTCTGGGTCTGGTCAAAACAAGCTATCGGACGATTCGCCTGATCGACCAACCCGGGTTGAAGGATTTTCTGGCCCGCAACTCGGCGGGGGCTAACCATCGATGATGGTCGCAGCAACGAGCCGCATCTTGGCTCTCTGCGGTACCACCCGCGTTTCCGGATCGGCCGGAAACTTCAACCCGAAGCAGGAGGACGAAATGAACAAGAGCAGATTATTGGCGGTAATCGGAATGGTGTGCGTGTTGGTGGCGGGGAATTTCGCTCTCGCCCTGGCAGGGGGCGGATCTTTGCTCAAGGCGGATGGGCCGGCGGTTTACGAGTACATCACCAAAACCAGCCCCTATCAGAAGTGGGCGCTCTTTCCCGGCAAGGACAAGCTCTATGAAGGGAGGCATCCCCACGGTGCGCTGTTGACCACCTACGTCAACGACGTGGCGCTCAAGGGGATTGAGACCAAAGCGGGCACCCTGGCCGATGGCGCGATCATCGTCAAGGAGAACTACATGCCTGACAAGATGCTCGGCGCGGTGACGGTCATGTATCGCCTCAAGGGGTTCGATCCCGAAGCCGGCGACTGGTTCTGGGCCAAGTACAAGCCGAACGGCCAGGTGGAAGCGGCCGGCAAGGTCGCCGGGTGCATCGGTTGCCATGCCGCTAAAATCGACAATGACTGGATCTTTACCGGCCCGGTGGAGTAGCTGAGATATGACATCCGCTCGCAGGGGTGGCGGCGTGCGCCTGGAGCACGGGCGCCTGGTGCTTTCGTCGGGCCCGCATTCCTGGCCAGCGCCGCCATTCCCGGAGTTGTCCCCTCGCTCTGCCCTCAGAAGATTCATCCACTCGATTGACTACACTCAGGGGAATTGATCGGCCAGGGTGACCCTGTCACGCGACACCGGCTTGAAAGTAAAGACGAAAGGGGTGACCTCCATGGCTGACAACTCCGGGGTGAAAGTGACGATGTACCGCTGGGCGGGATCCTGGGGGCCGTTTCAAATCAAGGTGCCCTGTGGGGAGTGCGCCCTGACCCAGGATGTGATCCAAGACGCTTTGGTTAACGAATTAGAGGGCATCCCGGTGGAACTGGAGATCCGCGAGTGGCTCAGCGAATGGTGGCGGCCGCTGCTCCGGGGTGGCTGGCACGCTCCCATCGTCATGGTCGAAGGCAAAGTCATCTCCCAGGGGCGTGCCCTCAACCGCGGACTGTTGACCCAGGCGGTGATCGAGCACCACGCCCTGAACACCCCGGTGGAGGGCAATCATCTATTCGGCAAAGAGAGTTGTCCCCACTGTAAACGGGGCAAAAAGTATCTCGAAGACGCCGGTATCGACTACAGCTATCACAACGTGGTGCGGGACCCGCGGGCTCTCTACGAAATGCTCGCCCGGGTCAAGCCATTCATTGCGGCCAAAACTCCGATAACCGTGCCGCAAATCTGGATCGACGGAGACTATGTCGGCGGCGCCGATCAGCTTGGCGAAATCGTCCGGCAAAAGGTCGAACCGAATACCGAGCGCGGGCAGTGCTCCCTTTCGCCGGGAAGATCCTCGGCAAGAAAGGTGGAGGATTAATTCCTGGCGCGGGGGGATGAACAGGCCTTGTGAACTGCCAGGGGATCGCCACTCTCCATGAACGATTTGGATAACTCATATCATCGATTGCTGATCACTCAACTCAGTGAAGAGGAACCACAAGAGCTGAGAGTTGCTTATAGCAGCAAAAGAATCAGACTGGCGTTATATACCAGCCATGGCGCAAGCTGGGAATTCCGCCTTTGATCACGTCCGGAAATTTGCAGCGCAGACACCAGAACATGTAAAACGAATGCCGCGACCAGATACAGCCCCGATCCGGTCAGGCTGGCATAGGCACAGGAAAATATCGCCGGGACTGCCAGTAAGACCAGTACCGCTTTGACCGGGGATGAATAGTCCAGAAGTAAAAAGAGATACAGCAACCCTGAGACACCGGCCAGCGCCGCGAGGGTCTCGGTGCCAGCAACGGTGCCATTGCCCAACAGGTATACAGCGACCGCCGCCACTGTTGCTGCCAGGCAACGCTTGAAGCAGCCTTCGAGAAAGTTCTTGTCGAGCCCTGAAAATGGCCGCCAAGAGAATTTCCATGGTTCATGAAAATGGCCATGATGACCCAACCAACCAAACGATTTTATCGGAAAATTCATAACACACCTCATAAGAAGAAAAAAACCGAACTCACCAAGGGATAAACATCCTTCGGTAGCTCGGCCGTCTTTGTCTAAGACCCGCCGCTTTCCGTCTCTGCCTTGCAACAGATTTGGCGTTTTCAGATGCACTTCAACCGTAACAGTCAAAACATGACCGGTCAAGTCAGCATTAATTCAAAAACCCGGCCGCGGCCTAACTGCAAAAGCCTTCGATCCGCGGATCAAAGGCTTTTGCAGTTGCAGGGATAAAATGTTTTTCTCTGTTTATTTGAGCTGCTTGATCACCCGCTCGGCGATCTGATTGGATGCGTTGACGCAGTCGTTGAGACCGACGCCGAAGTAGGCGTTGCCGGTGAGGAACAGTCCGCGGTGCAGGCGCAGGCGCTCATCAAGGGCGAGCAAGCGCTGGCTGTGACCGACGGTGTATTGGGGGATCGCCTTCTGATGACGGAAGACCCGGACGAAATCAGGTTCGGCGGATATCCCCATAATGGTTTTCAGGTCATCCTTGACCTTGGCCGCCACTTCGGCCTCGCTCAGCTTGATGGCACCGGGATGGGTGGCTCCGCCCATCATCGAACGCAGCAGCACCTGCCCTTCGGGGGCGCGGTTGGGAAAGATGCTCGAATCCCAGAGGGTGCCGAGGGTGGCCCTCCCCTCTTTTTTCGGGATCAGGTAGCCGAAACCATCAAGGCCGAGGGAGATCTTCTGCCGCTGGTAACCGAAGCAGACCACGTTCATCGAGGCATAGGGAATCTGCTGCAGCAGCTCGGTCATCGCCGGGTCGAAGCGCTCGACCATCCCGGCCAGATCGTGGGCCGGAGCGGCACTGACCACCAGATCGGCATCGAGGGTGGTGCCGTCGGTCAGGCTCAGTTCGAAGCCGCCATCCTTGGCGCCGATAGCGGTAACACCGACCCCGCTACGCAGCTGCCCCTGCAGACCGGCGGCGGTGCCGTCGGCGAGCTGCTGAATCCCCTGGTTGAAAGAGGTCAGCACCCCGCCGGGGCCGGCGGCGCTGGCGACCACCTTGCCGGCCTTGCGCTCGGCGGCCTTCTTGCGCGCGAGCTTGACCATCGCCTTGATCAACCCGCCATACTCCCGCTCAAGCTCACGGATACGGGGAAAGCAGCTCTTCAGGCTCATGGTCTCGGGATCACCGGCGAAGATGCCGGAGACCATTGGCGCGATCAACTTATCCAAAGCTTCGGCCCCCAGGCGGCGGCGGCCGAAATCTGCCAGGGTCTCGTCAACGCTGTCGCGCCGCGCCGGCACCAGGGTTTCATAGGCCAGCCGCGCTTTGCCGGGCCAGGAAATCAGCTTGGATTTGAGAAATGACGGTCCGTTCTCCGGCAACCGGTGCAGCATCGACTCGGAATAGATAAAACGCTTGCGGGCGTTGTCGTTGGAGCGCAGCAGTTGATCCCGAATGCCGAGTTTATCGCACAGCTCCAGGGTCATCGGCTTGTTGTCGAGAAAGCCGTTGGGACCCCATTCGCAGAGATACCCCTCTTCTTTGATGCTCCAGATCTTGCCGCCGATGCGCTCCTTCTTTTCCAGCACGATGGTTTCGACTTCGATCCCGGCGGCTGTCGCGCCCCGCTCAATGGCATAGGCGGTGGAAAGTCCGGAAATGCCGGCGCCGATGATGACGATTCGCTGCATGATGTCTGTCTCCCTGTTGGCCGCTAAGCGATTTTTCCCAGAATGCGGGCGATGGTTTCGAAGGATTGAACCAGATCTTCCTGCTCCCCCGGTGTCAGCCGGGCCAGCAATTTTTCATACCCCTCCAGAATGCCGCGCTGCAGCTCGGCGATCAGCCGCTCCCCCTGCGGGGTCAGACGCAGGATCAACTGACGGCGGTTGGCGGCATCCTGCTGCCGATGCACCAGCCCCTCCCCGACCAGGCGATCAACCATCTGGCTGGCGCTGCTCATGGCGACCTCGAGCTCGCGGGCCAGATCGCCGAGGGAGCAGCCCTGGCGGTCAGCGATGGTCAGCAAGGTTTTGTACTGATTGTAGCTCAGGTCCATCCCCTCGTGGACCAGGGCCCGTACCGCGCCCATCCGGCCCATGAGCAGGGGGTAGAGCCTAGCCATCCGCTCGATCCTCTGCATGTCATTTTCCCCCTAATAGTTCGGATAGCTAAATATTAGCTTTGGGAACTTTTCAGGTCAAGTGATTTTTCTGAGGGGTTTTCCCGGTAGCAGCTTCGAGTTGGTTGCGGTTTCCTTGACGATCGCACTCCCCCTCATTATATTGTCATGGCTGGCATGCCGCCGGCCGTAACAGGAGCCATTATGGGCAAGGATTATTACGCCGTTCTCGGCGTCGCCAAAGACGCCGCCGCCGAGGCGATCAAGAAGGCCTATCGCAAGCTGGCGCTCAAATACCATCCGGACAAAAACCCCGGCAACAGCCAGGCCGAAGAGAAGTTCAAGGAGATTACCGAAGCCTACGCGGTCCTCTCCGACGCCGACAAACGCCGGCAATACGATCAATTCGGCGACACCGGCTTCCATCAGCGTTACAGCCAGGACGACATCTTCCGCGGCGCCGACATCAATTCGATCTTCCGCGAGTTCGGTTTCGGTGGCGACGACCTGTTCAGCCAGCTGTTCGGCGGCGGCCGCGGTCGTGCCCACCCTGGCGGCCGGCCCCGACCGGCGAAGGGTCAAGACTATCTCATGCACCTGAGCGTCCCTTTTCGCACCGCCATCCTCGGCGGTGAAACCCGGGTCGATTATCGCCGCGAAAGCCAGGTGGAGCAGTTGACGGTGCGCATCCCACCTGGGGTGGAAAACGGCCAGAAACTGCGGGTCGCCGGCAAGGGTGGTCATGGGGCCAGCGGTGGCCCGCCTGGCGATCTGCTGCTGGAGCTGGCCATCGAAGCCGATTCCCAGTTCCGCCGGGAAGGTGATGATCTGCTGGTGACGGTGGAAGTCCCCTTCAGCGGCGCCTGCCTCGGCACCAGCGCCGAGGTTCCCACTCTCGAAGGGCCCAAACGGATCAAAATTCCTGCCGGGATGACCGGGGGGCGCAAGATTCGGCTGCGGGGTTTCGGCGTGCCGATGCGGGGGAGCAAGGCCAAGGGGGATCTTTATGCCATCATTATCGTCTCGATCCCCGAACAGCTGACCCTGGCCCAGGAAAAACTTCTGGCGGAACTTCAAGAAGCCGGGCTGTAACAAGACTTAGAGCAACCCGCAAACGGCAACGGCCACCCTTTGGGGGTGGCCGTTGCAGTTTGAAATGATGAATATTTCAGCCGTAAAATTCCGTGCAGTACATCATCCCCAGCTTGCCCCGGTTGCCCAGGCAAGGCAGGCAGAGCAGGCCAACATCGTTGTAAAGTTCGGCGGCCAGAAATGCGCCAGCTTCCTGGTCTGGAGAGGCTGGTTTTTGCTCCGGATCAAAGGACTGGCCGCAGATGCTGCAATCTTTCATGACGGTTCTCCACTGCGCACCAACTCGGCCAAGGCGTGCAAAAAATCGGGATTAACATTGAGCGACGGAGAACGTACAAAGTTGCCGATGCCGCAGTTTTGGGCATGATCGCGATATTCCACATCGATTTCGAACAGGGTCTCGATGTGGTCGGAGACAAAAGAGATCGGCACCACCAGCACCGAATGCTGGCCGTCAGCCCCCAGTTGATCCATTACCTCCAGGGTGTCGGGGGACATCCATTCCACTGGACCGCTGCGGCTCTGGAAACCGAGATGCCAGGGGCGCTCGCCAAACTCGGCCATCACCCCCTTGACCGTCGCCAGCACCTGGTCGAGGTAGGGGTCGCCGCGATCGATGAACTTCTGCGGCAGGGCGTGGGCGGAGAAAACAATCTGCACCTCGTCCCGCACCAGTTCGTGAAAGGCATCGAGTCCGGCCCGGACCCGCCCGGCGAGGGCTGAGAGGTATCCCGGCCAATCGTACCAGCTCTCGATCACCCGGTAGCGCAGGCCCGGATAGACCTTGGCGGCCATTTGCCGAAATTCGTTGACGCTGCTGCCGGTGGTGGCGCCGGTATAGTGGGGATACATGGAAAGCACCACCGCCTGCTCGACCCCGTCGAGAGCCATTTGCCGCAGGGTGGTTTCAGCCCTAGGGGCCCAGTAGCGCATGGCCACGTAGGGGCTCCAGTTGGCCCCGAGTTCGGCGGCGATGCCGGCGGCCTGGCGGTTGGTCCACTCCAGCAGCGGCGAGGCGCCGCCGATGGCGCGGTAGTTCTCCACCACCTTCTTGGCTCGGAAATGGGAAATCATCCGGGCAAAGGGTTTCTGCAGCAGACCGCCCAGGGGCAACTGGATCAGCTCCCGATCGGAAAACAGGTTGTAGAGAAAGGGCTCGACCGCATCCAGCGAATCGGGCCCTCCCATGTTGAGCAATACCAAGCCAATCGGTTTGTCAAAATTCATCGTCATAAAAACCGGCCGGGACGACCCTAAGGTCGCCCCGGCTGCAAGTGGAAGTTATTTCTGGCTCAAGCGCTGCACGCACTCGACCATGTGAATGGCGTTCTCCGGCGGCACGTTGGGCAAAATGCCGTGGCCGAGGTTGAAAATGTGCCCCGGGCGGTCGCCGTTTTCGGTCAGGATGCGCTGCACTTCCGATTCGATGTGGGCCTTGGGAGCGTAGAGCACCGTCGGGTCGAGATTCCCCTGAACGGCAACATCGGCACCGAGGATATCCCGGGCCGTACCGAGGCCGATGTGCCAGTCGAGACCGACCACGTCGGAGCCGGCTTTTTTGACCGCCGGCAGCATGGTCCCGGCGCCTTTGACGAAGTGGATGATCGGAATCCCCTTGCGATTGAGGCCATTGATCAGTTTGGTGGTGTAGGGGAGGATGTAGCGCTCGTAATCGAGGGGCGAGACGATCCCGCCCCAGGTGTCGAAAATCTGGATCGCCTGGGCGCCAGCGGCAATCTGGGCGTTGAGATACTGGCGATCCATCTCGGTGATCTTCTCCATCAGCGAAGCGAACAGCGCCGGCTCGGAGTACATCATCTTCTTGATGGTGGCGAAATCCTTGCTCCCCTTGCCTTCGACCATGTAGCAAGCGAGGGTGAAGGGGGCGCCGCCAAAACCGATCAGGGGTACCCGGCCTTCGAACTCACGGCGCAGAATCTTGATGGTTTCGAGCACGTAAGGGACATCCTCTTCCATCACCGGGATGCGCAGGGCGTCAACATCAGCCTGGGTGCGCACCGGCTTCTCGAACACCGGACCCGGGACGAAGTCGAGCTTGAGCCCCATCGGCTCCACCGGGGTGAGAATGTCGGAGAAGAGGATCGCCGCATCGACGCCGAGAATATCGATCGGCTGGATGGTCACTTCCGCGGCCAGCTCCGGGGTCTTGCACAGTTCCAGAAAGCTGACTTTGGAGCGCACCCGCATATATTGAGGGAGGTAACGGCCGGCTTGGCGCATCAACCAGACAGGGGTACGATCGACGGGCTGGCCCCAGCAGGCTTTGATAAAATTGTATTCGGTGGTCATGGGATGGAATCTCCTCCTATGGAATGAATTGATTATTTTGCAGCGTTCTCGGCCGCTTCCTTTTCCATCCGCTGGCGGGTGCGGTTGGGGATGTAGTTGCAGAAAGGCTCTTCGGCCATGTAATCGCCATAGACCGCGTCAGCCCGGGCGCGGCAGCCACCGCAGACGTTAACGAATTCGCACTCGCCGCACTTGCCCTTGTACTTCTTGTTGTCGCGCAGATCATTGAACACCTCGGAGCTGTACCACAGTTCCTTGAACGGGATCTGCTTGACGTTGCCGACCGAGGAATGGAAATAGGAGCAGGGTTTGAGATTGCCAAAACAGTCGATCAGACAGATGGTCTGGGCGGCGATGCAGCCCTTGCCGCCACCGGTGGAAAAGGTCAGGGAGCGGCGCTTAAAGTCGACCCCTTCGGCCTTGGCCATCTGCGGCACGATCCGGTAGTAGTGGGGGGCGCAGGTGGGGCGCATCAAAATCTCATCCTCACCTTTTTCCTGCTGGTAATGCCAAGCGAGAATTTCCTCGTAGTCTTCGGCGCTGATCAACTCGTTCATGATCTCCTCGCCGCGACCGGTGGGGACGATCATGAACATGTACCAGGCGGTCGCCCCCAACTCCTTGGCAACCTTGAAGGTGGCGCCGATGTCCTGCTGGTTGCGCTTGGTGAAGGAGGAGTTGATCAGGAACTTGATGCCGTTGCGCTTGAGGGTTTCGGCCGCCCGAACCACGCCGTCGAAGGCGCCGGGACAGCTGCGGAAATCATCGTGAATGGCAGCGGTGGAACCGTCGAGGGAGAGGGAGACCATCTTGATGTCGGCCTCCTTCATCTGCGCGCAGACGGCGTCGGTGATCAGAGTGCCGTTGGTCGCCATGCACATCCGCAGCCCCTTGCTGGTGCCGTATTTGGCAATCTCGAAGATGTCCTTGCGCAGCAGCGGCTCTCCCCCCGAGAGGACCATAACCGGAGTGGAGACTTCGCAGATATCGTCGATCAGCTTGAAGGCTTCCGCGGTGCTGAAATCTCCTTCGGAGGATTGCATGTCGGAGGAGCAGCGGCAGTGGACGCAGGAAAGGTTGCAGCGCTGGGTGCTTTCCCAGGCGATCCATTTGGGGATATATTCGGTGGTGCCCTTGCTGGCAGTCATGCTGACGTTCCTTTCGGTAACCGGGCGAAAATGAATTTCCCTTAGCCGCCTAATCCTACACCAGACCCCTTCGGCCTGACAAGCACTTCGGGGGTTTTCAACCCCCCAAAAAACAGCTAAGGCGAACCTTGAAGGTCCGCCTTAGCGATGAATCTGACTACCGACAGGCTCAGCCGTTGCCGGCCTGCTCCCGGGGAACGCCGTCCGCCAGATCGAACAGTTCGTCGAAGATTGCCTGCACCGTGGTGATGCGGTCGGCTTTCCAGGCGTTGGTGCCGCAAAAAATCAGCCCGGTTTGCATATCGCCTTTTTGCGCCCGGTCGAGGGCATGGACGATACAGAAGCGCTCCTGGCCGGTCTTGTAGGCGCATTTTTTCAGACAGCCCGAGGGGCAAATGATGCCGCGATCGATATCGTGGGCCCGCACCTGCTCGATATTGGCTTTAAGGGCCCGGCCGGGGAGGCCCGCGGGGCTCATGATCAGGCCGATATCCTCGGGAGTGCAGTTAAGGTAGGCTTGTTTGAAGGCCGGGTCGGCATCGCACTCTTCGGTACAGACAAAGCGGCTGGCCATCTGCACTCCGTCAGCCCCCTGGTCAAGGGCATGCTGCAGATCGGCGCGATCCCAGACCCCACCGGCAGCAATCACCGGGATCTCGAGCTTCCATTCCTGCCGAAAGTACTCCTTGACCCCGCGCACGGTGGCATACTGATCATAATCGCCAGAACCGATATTTTCCAGTTTTTCACCCAAGTGACCGCCGGCTGTATCGGGGTCTTCCACCACCACCGCGTCGGGGAGGCGATTAAAGCCCTTGTGCCATTTGCGGGCGATCAGTTCCGCGGCCTTGACCGAGGAGACGATGGGGACCAGGGCCACCTCGGGAAAATCGGCGGTCAGACCCGGCAGGTTCAGCGGCAGGCCGGCCCCGGAGATGATAACCTTGGCTCCTGCCTCGCAGGAAGCGCGGACGATGTCGTCGTAATTGGTGACCGCCACCATGCAGTTGGTGCCGATGATCCCACCCGGGGCGATGGCGTAGGCCTTGCGCAGTTCATCTTTAAGGGCGGCACTGTCGGCTTCGAAGAAGTTGCTGCCATCGTAATGACTGCTGTTCAGCGCCAGACCGGCGGTAGCGATGATGCCGACGCCACCGCAGCGGGCGACGTGTCCAGCCAGATTACTGGCGGAAACCCGCACACCCATTCCACCCTGGATCAGGGGAAAGCGTGCGGTATGGGCGCCTATTTTGAGGGAACGAATCATCGAAAGCTCCTTGCGTGGGCGGACGGCAGTGGCCGCCAATCAGTTTTACAGTCTAACAAAACAACCGCTGCGCAATTGTAATAATTCTGTAAAACCCTAAGGAGATTCCCCTTGTCGACGCCAGGAGGGGGTGATAAACAGGACGTATGAAATTCTTCGGCCGCATTATCAATCCCCTGGTCGCGTTGATCGGCATCCAACTCGCCTGGGTGCTGGTGGTGATCTTCTGGATTTACTGGTTTCTCGGCAGCAATCGCAAACTGCGGGCGGTGGCCGAGCGCTACAGCCCCGAACTGCTGCAAGGAGGACTCGACTGGATCATTCTGGTGGAAGGGTTGCTGCTGCTGGTGATCATTCTGGCCGGGGTCTACGTGCTATTCCTCTATTGGAACCGCCAGGTTCACCTCTATCGGGCCCAGCGCGACTTCATCGCCCAGATGACCCACGAGCTCAAATCACCGTTGGCCTCACTGCAACTGCACCTGGAGACCATCCGCCTGCGCCGGCCGGAACCGCCGCAGCTGGAGAGTTTCGTCAAAACCATGCTCGAGGATACTGACCGTCTGCATGGCCTGATCAACAACCTGCTCTCCGCCAACCGCCTGGACCAGAAGGGGATGCGGCTGACCCTGCGCCCCTGCGACTTTTCCGCCTTTATCAGCAACTATTTCGAAGAGCGCCGCGCCACCCTGCCGGCCGAGGGGAGTCTGCAGTTGGAGATCGAAGAGGGGCTGTTTGCCCGCATCGACCCGGAATCCTTCGAAATGGTGCTGCGCAACCTGCTGGAGAACGCCGTACTTTATGCCGATGGGCCACCTCACATAAGGGTCGCTCTGCACGGTGAAGGGCGTTTATGTCACTTGAGCTTCGCTGATCAGGGACGGGGGATTGAGCGCCGGGAGCAGAAGAAAGTCTTCCGGATTTTCTACCGGATAAGGCGCAGTGGCGAAACCATTCGCGGCTCGGGGCTGGGGTTGTTCATCGTCAAGGCGATGGTATTGCGCCACAAAGGGAAGGTCTGGCTGGAGAGTGCCGGGGCCGGCAGGGGAACCAATTTCCACATCCAACTGCCGCGCATCGACCGCAACGACCGAAGGGAACTGACATGAGTGGGCCACGGATTCTGCTGGTCGAGGACGAACTGCATATCGCCCGGGGGGTCATTTTCAACCTGGAGCAGGAAGGCTACCAGGTCTGCCACTTCGAGCAGGGGGAAGCGGCCCTGGCCGCCTTCGAACAGTCCCCCTTCGACCTGGTGATTCTCGACCGCATGCTCCCGGGGATCAGCGGTTTGGAGGTCTGCCGGGGGATCCGGCAACGGGATTCCCGGGTTCCGATCCTGATGCTCACCGCCATGGGCAAGGAGCGGGACCGGGTCCGCGGCCTGAGCGAAGGGGCCGACGATTACCTGACCAAACCCTTCAGCCTGGCGGAATTTCTGCTGCGGGTGCAGGGGATGCTGCGGCGCTCCGGCTGGTATCGACCGCAACTGCGGGCCAACGACCGCTACAACTTCGGCGAAAACCAGGTCGACCTGGAACAGCAGCGGGCCTGGACCCCGCGGGGAGAACTCTCGCTGACCGACCTCGAGGTGCGGATGCTGCGCAGTTTCTTCCAGCGCGAGGGGGAGGTGCTCAATCGGGCCGAACTGCTCGAAGCGGTCTGGGGGGTCTCACCCGAAACCGAAACCCGCACCCTCGACAACTTCATCGTCCGGCTGCGCAAATACTTCGAACCCGACCCAGCCAACCCGGCCCACTTCCTTACCGTCCGTGGCCGCGGCTACCGCTTCGTCCGCAACGGCTTCAGCAGCGAATAGCCGCGGTCACCGCCCCCTTATTGCGGGGCGACGAAATCGGCCATGACGGCCTCACGAAACGCCTCCAGCCCCATCTCCTCGATGAACTTGCCGAGCCGGCAGCGACGGTTCTGCTGTTTGAACCAGAGCACCAGATGGTCGACAATCGCCAGCGCCTCTTCCTTTGTCGGCACGTTCTCCAACAGCTTGTGGGAAAGTCGCGGCTGGGCGCCACCATTGCCGCCAACCATCACATGCCACCCCTTGGGAGTGCCGATCAGGGCAACATCCTTGATACAGCCTTCAGCGCAGTCATTGATGCAACCGGAAACCCCCATCTTGAACTTCCAGGGAAGCTCCAAGCCGTGATATTTGGCATCCATCTCCAGGCCGACCGCCACCGAGTCCTGCTGGCCACGCTTGCAGTAGGTGGTCCCCGGGCAGATTTTGACCGAGCGCACACAGAGGCCGATGGCCGCTCCGGCTTTTTCGCCCAACTCTTCCCAGATCTGATCGAGTTTTTCTTCCGGCAGACCGACGATGGCAATACGCTGGGCGCTGGTGATTTTCAGCGCCTGGGCCTGATACTTGTCGGCGACATCGGCAATCTTGCGCAGAGTGGCCGCATCGGTAATCCCCCCGGGAATGTGCGGGGCAATGGCGTAGGTCTCGCGGTCACGTTGGATAATGGCGCCTTTTTCCAGAATATCCTGCTTCATTGAGTTTTCTCCAAATGGCTGCGTCCGGTTCGGGACGGGAATATTAACTTTAGTTCAAACCGAATTTTCTACCCTGTTGCTGTTTTGTTGTCAACCCGAACCGGCAACAGAGACCTCGCATCTTGCTTTTCGGGTTGCATGGCAGTCTGTATCCCCTATAATCAACACGCCGTTTTAATCGCCTCTGAGGGTTGAACCGGACCAACTGACCTGCAAATTGAAGGAGAGAGATCCTATGAAAGCTGTATTGCTCGAAGGTTTTGGCGGACTGGATGTGCTCAACATCGGCGAGGCTCCCAAGCCGGCCCCCAAAGAGGGTGAGGTTCTGATCAAGGTGGTGGCCAGTTCCATCAACCGACCCGATCTGGTGCAGCGCGAAGGCAAGTACCCTCCCCCTCCCGGCGATTCGGAGATCCTCGGTCTGGAGGTCGCCGGCACCATTGCTGAACTCGGCCCCGGCGTAAAGGGTTGGAAGGTTGGCGACCGGGTTATCACCCTGGTTGGCGGCGGCGGCTACGCCGAATACGCGGTGGCCTACGCCAGCCACCTGATGGCGATTCCCGAAAGCCTCAGCTTCGAAGAGGCGGCCTGCATCTGCGAATCCTACATCACCGCATTTCTCAACGTCTTTATGATCGGCGGACTCGAAGACGGCCAAACCGCCATCCTCCACGGCGGCGGCGGCGGGGTCAACACCGCGGCGATCCAGCTCTGCAAGGCGCTGACCCCCAACACCAAGCTGATCGTCACCGCCCACCCAAGCAAAATCGAGCGGGTCAAAGCCCTGGGGGCCGATCTGGTGATCGACTTCACCACCACCCCGGACTTCAGCGAGGCGGTCAAGGCCTTCACCAGCAAGAAGGGGGTCGACGTCATCCTCGACCACGTTGGCGCCAAGTACCTCGGCCCCAACATGAATTCGCTGGGCTACAAAGGAAAACTGGTGGTGATCGGAGTGATCAGCGGCATCAAAGCCGAACTCAACCTGGCACTGATGATGGTCAAACGCCAGCAGATTATCGGCTCGGTGCTGCGCTCCCGGCCGGTGCCGGAAAAGGCCGAAATCGTGGCCGAATTCACCCGCCGCGCCCTGCCAAAGTTCGCCGATCGCACCATCGTTCCCTTGATCGAGAAGGTCTTCCCCATCGAGCAGGTCAAAGAAGCCCACGGCATGATGGAAGCCGATCAGCACTTCGGCAAAATCGTGCTGAAAGTCAGCTAAGCCCAATAAGTCTGGGGCGTCGAATCACCGACGCCCCCTTTTTTAATCCTGCCCCCCTGAATGCTCCCTATGTACCATAAAGCCCACTTCGACTGGGACCAGCTGCCGCCGCTGACCTCCCCCCGCCGCACCCTTGGCCTGACCGGGGTCGCCCTCGGCCTGATCAACCTGCCACCCGGACAGGGCTACACCTTCACCCATCAGCACCGGGAACAGGAAGAGGTCTACATGGTGCTCTCCGGCCGGGGCCGACTGCTGATCGACGGCGAGATGGTCGACCTGGCCGCCGGGGACATGGTGCGGGTCGACCCGGCCTCCAAGCGGGCGCTGAAAAACGATGGCGACACGCCGCTACAAGTCATCTGCGCCGGCGCCGTCCCCTCAGGCTACCCGAAAGACCCCGGCGCCCGCTACCTGATCGATGACGGCGTCCCGAACTACGACGATATTCCTCCCTGGTGTAGCGGAGATGAAGAGGTGGCTGAACGCAATGCTGAGCTGAAACGGCGCTACCTACGCACCCTGGAAAAACGGAAGAAAGCGTCTGTCGATGACTAAAACCAGCATCGCCCTGATCGGCATGCCCGGCGCCGGCAAGAGCACCGTCGGCGTGGTGCTGGCCAAACGCCTCGGCCTCGACTTCGTCGACACCGACCTTTTGCTGCAGCGCAGCTCCGGTTGTAGGCTGCAGCAGATTCTGGCCGCTGAGGGCCTGAGCGGCTTCCGCGTCCGGGAAGAGGCGGTACTGCTGGCACTGCAGGCCCCCCACAGCGTCATTGCCACCGGAGGTTCGGTGATCTACGGTAGCGCCGGCATGGCCGCCCTGGCCGCGCAGGCTCACATCGTCTGGCTGCAACTGCCGCTGGATGAACTGCAGCGACGGATCGGCGACCTGGTGACCCGCGGAGTGGCGATCGAGCCGGGGACCAGCCTCACCAGCCTCTTCGCCGAACGCCAGCCCCTCTACCAGCGCTATGCTGAACTGGTGGTCGAGGTTGGCGGCAAAACCCTGGAGCAGGTGGTGAGCGAACTGATCCAGCAGATCGGGGCGCAGCTACCGGCGCTGCTGCCCTAGCATCCTCCCAAAAAAACGCCCGACCTGTTGGCCGGGCGTTTTTCGTTCAGCTTACTTGACCGAGGAGTCCAAGCTCCCCTCCGGCGGCGCTGCATCGCTCGGCCAGAGCAGCCAGAGCCGTCCCTGTTGCTTCATTTTTCCAGCCTGGGCTCCGGCCTCGTTCCCCATCCCCCAGAAGAAATCAGCCCGCACCGCCCCCTTGATCGCTCCGCCGGTATCCTGGGCCACCATCAACCGCTGCAGCGGAATGTCGCTACTCGGTCGGGTGGTGGAAAGAAACACCGGCGCGCCGAGAGGAATGGTGCGCGGATCGACGGCAACACTGCGCTCGGGGGTCAGGGCCACGCCAAGGGCACCGGGCGGGGTGATCAACTCCGGGGCCAGTTCGCGGAAAAAGACATAGCTCGGATTTTCGGCCAGCAGTTGGGCAACCTGGGCCGGGTTGGCGCGGGCCCAGGCTTTGATATTCTGCATCGACATCTGGTCCTTGGTCATCGCCCCGCGGTCGAGCAGCAGCTTGCCGATGGAGCGGTAGGGGTGGCCGTTCTGCTCGGCGAACCCGACCATCACCTGTTCACCGCTCGGGGTGGAGATGCGCCCCGAGCCCTGAATCTGCAGAAAGAACAGCTCCACCGGATCTTCGACCCAGAACAGCTCGTTGCCGAGAATCGGCGCCTTACCGGCATCAATATCGGCCCGGCTCCAGTAGGGGACCACCCGGCGTCCTTCGATGCGGCCGCGCAAGCGGTAGTTGGCCAGATCGGGGTAGAGACTGCGCAGATCGATCACCAGCAGATCGTCGGGGACGGCATAAAGCGGATAGCGAAAGCGCTGATCGGGCTGCCGGCTCCCCTGCAGATCCGGCGCGTAGTAGCCGGTAATCAGCCCGGTCTCCTTCCCCTCGCTGCTGTTGACCCGATAAGGGACAAAACGGGTTTCGAAAAAGTAGCGCACCACCACCGGGTTCTGGCCGTCGAGGCGGCCGGCTTCGGCGCAGACCTGCTTCCAATCCGCCCGCTTGGCGACCGAGGTACAACTTTTCTGGAAAGCGACCAGCGCCTCCCGTGGGTCATCGAGGCCCCAGCCTTCCAGCGACTCCCAGCCGACCGGGGTCAACTGCGGCACCTTGACCACTGGCGGTGGTTCCGGAACCACCGGGGCAGGCTCCGGACAAACGGTTAGGGGAGGCTCGGGGCAAACCGTCGGCGGGCAGACCGGCTTGGCGCAGGCGGCCAGAAGGGAGACAAGAAGGAGCAAACAGAATTTTCTTGATCGGAACATCGGTACCATCCGTGGCAAAGAGAGTGAGTCTTGATTCAGACGCAATTGTGGAAGGGGGCATCTTAACATGGCTCGGAGCCGCTGCGAAGGGCACATTTACAATGCAAATCAGTTGGGTCAAAAGCTGCTTTCATGCTATAAATAACAGGGTTTTAGCTCCTGCATCAACGTCGATCTGCCAGAGAATTGGAGGGAGGAAACACAATGGAACGGGTGACCACCGGCCTCAAGGGGCTTGACACCATTCTGGATGGCCTGCGGTTGGGAGACAATGTGGTCTGGCACCTCGATGAGCTGGCCGATTACCGGCAGTTCGTCGAACCCTTTGTGCGCAGCGCCCTGGAGGCCGGACGGCGGGTGGTCTACCTGCGCTTCGGCCAGCATGAACCGGTGGTCCCCAGCTACCTGCCGCTGACCACCTATGAGCTCGATCCCCGGCTCGGTTTTGAATCTTTCGCCAGCCGCACCCACGCCATCATCACCGAGGAAGGCCCCGGCGTCTTCTACGTGTTTGACAGCCTCTCCGACCTGCTCTCGGCCTGGGCCACCGACCAGATGCTCGGCAACTTCTTCCGGGTTACCTGCCCCTACCTGTTCGAACTCGACACCGTCGCCTACTTCGCCCTGATTCGCGGCAACCACTCCTTCAAGACTATCGCCCGGATTCGCGAAACCACCCAACTGCTGCTCGACGTCCACGCCCTCCCCGACGGCAGCTACATCCAACCGCTCAAGGTCTGGCAGCGCCACTCCCCAACCATGTTCCTCCCCCACCGCCGCGAAGGCGACCATTTTCTGCCGGTGGCCAACAGCTTCGAGGCGACCACCCTGCTCACCGACCTCGCCCGCCGGGAAATGGCCAGCGCCCACCGCCATCTCGACCACTGGCATCGGCTGTTTCTGCAGGCGGAAGAGTTGGCCGGCGATCCGGCCGCCGAAGAGGAGCAGGGGAAGATGGTGCGCCACCTCTGCCATCACCTGATCGGCCGCGACGAGCGCATCCTGGTCCTGGCCCATCGCTACTTCAACCTCGAAGACCTGCTGGCAATTAAAGCTCGGATGATCGGCAACGGCTTTATCGGCGGCAAAGCGGTCGGCATGCTGCTGGCCCGGCAAATTCTGCGCAAGGATGCCAGCTTTCCCTGGGCCGAGCACCTCGAACCCCACGATTCCTACTTTGTCGGCTCCAACGTTTTCTATTCCTACCTGGTGCACAACGGCTGGTGGAAACTGTTCATGCAGCACAAGACCGCCGCCGGTTACTTCAGCGCCGCCGCTGAGTTGCGGCAGAAAATGCTGCACGGCAGCTTTCCCGACACGGTGCGCGACGATCTGCAGAAAATGCTCGAATACTATGGCCAGTACCCGATTATCGTGCGCTCCAGCACCCTGCTCGAAGACGGCTTCGGCAATGCCTTTGCCGGCAAGTACGACAGCTTTTTCCTCGCCAATCAGGGCTCGCCGGAAGATCGCTATCAGGAACTGGAAGAAGCGATTCGCAAGGTTTTCGCCAGCGCCATGAGCGAAGACGCTCTGACCTATCGCCAACAGCGGGGTCTCGACCAGATCGAAGAACAGATGGCGCTGCTGGTGCAGCGAGTCTCCGGCTGCTACCGGAAACATTACTATTTCCCCGACCTGGCCGGGGTGGGGGTTTCCCACAACACCTTTGTCTGGGATCGGCAGATGGACCCAAAAGCCGGCATGCTGCGCCTGGTGCTCGGTCTCGGCACCCGGGCGGTCGATCGGGTGGTGGGGGATTATCCGCGGATCGTCGCCCTCGATGCGCCGCTCAAGCGCCCGCACAAGGGGATGGAGGATGTGCGCCGCTTCTCCCAGCGGGACGTCGACCTGATCAACGTCTCCGATAATTGCCTGCAGACCGTCTCTCTGCTGCAGCTGACCCAGCAGGATCTCGGTCTGCAGATGGAGCGTTACGGGGTGCGGGATCTGGAAACGGTGGCGCGACTGGGGGAACGGGGACGCAAGTCGGGGGATATCTGGCTTTTGACCTTCGACAAACTGCTCGCCGACGGGGAACTGACCGGCCTGATGCAACGGATGCTCAAGACTCTGGAGCGGGTCTACGCCTACCCCGTCGACATCGAATTCACCATCAACTTCACCGCCGCCGGGGAGCCAAAAATCAGCCTGGTGCAATGCCGGCCGCTGCAGACCAAGGGAGAGCAGGTGCGCATCGCCCTCCCCCGCTACGTGCCCGACGAACGCTGCTTCTTCCGCAGCGAAGGCCATTTCATGGGCGGAAGCATCGCCCAGCCGCTGCGGCGGATCATCTGGGTCGACCCGCAGGAGTACAGCGCCCTGCCGCAGACGGAGAAATACGAAATCGCCCGGCTCATTGGCCGGCTCAACAAGCGCACCCAAAGTCGAGAAGAGATGCCGACCCTGCTCATGGGCCCGGGCCGCTGGGGAACCTCCACCCCCTCCCTGGGAGTGCCGATCACCTTCTCCGAAATCAATCACATGGTCGCCCTGGCCGAAGTCGCCTTCACCAGCGGCAACCTGATGCCCGAGCTCTCCTTCGGTTCCCACTTTTTCCAGGATCTGGTGGAGACCGACATCTTCTACCTCGCCCTGTTTCCCGAGGACCCGGGCTGTCAGCTCAACCTCAACTGGCTCGCCCAACAACCCAACGCCCTGGAAGGGTTGATGCCGGCCAGCGCCAAGTACAAAAAAGTGGTCAAGGTAGTGAACCTGCCGCCGGGGCGCCTGCAGTTGATGGCCGACCTGGTGAGTCAGCAACTGATCTGTTTCAGCCCGGAGGAAGGCCGCTGAGCATTGGTTTGCACTTGACCTTATTCCCCCTTTTGCCCCCGCCGGAGCGAAGCGGAGGTTTCGGGAAAAGACCGGCAAACTGTCTGAGCGCAGCGAGTTTTTGCCGGCCCCCGAAACCTCTGCGCAGCGCAGGGAACCCGGCGCAGCCGGGCGGGGGCAATTGGGCGCGTTTTTCTGCTTACTCTTTTGCCGCGCAGCAAAAGAGTAAGGCGGCGTGCGGGGCCGCGACCCCGCGGTCTTGATTGGTTTTAGGCATCAATAAAAACAGGAAAGGCCCGGCATCGCTGCCAGGCCTTTCCTGTTTCAATCCTTTTACGACCGCTTACACCAGGCCCAAAGCCACCATCGCATCCGCAACCTTGGTAAACCCGGCGATGTTCGCCCCGTTCACATAGTTACCCGGAGTTCCATACTCCTCAGAGGTCTCATAGCAAAGGCTGTGAATATTGATCATGATCTCCTGCAGACGCTTCTCAGTGTACTCGAAAGTCCAGGAGTCGCGCTGAGCGTTCTGCTGCATCTCCAGAGCGCTGGTCGCCACCCCGCCGGCATTGGCCGCTTTGCCCGGCCCATAAGCGATATTGGCATCGAGGAAGACCTTGATCCCTTCCGGAGTGGTCGGCATGTTGGCCCCTTCGCCGACGGCGATACAGCCGTTTTTCACCAGAATCGCCGCATCCTTGCCGTTGATCTCGTTCTGAGTCGCCGAAGGCATGGCAACCTGGCAAGGGATCTCCCAGATATTGCCTGCTTTTTTGTAGACCGCATCCTTGTGGTACAGGGTGTAATCCTCGATGCGGCGACGCTCGACTTCTTTGAGCTGCTGGATCAGATCCAGGTCGAGGCCCTTCTCATGATAAATCACCCCATTGGAATCGGAGCAGGCGACGACTTTGCCACCGAGTTGATTGATCTTCTCGATGGTGTAGATGGCGACGTTGCCCGAACCGGAGACCAGGCAGGTCTTGCCGGCGAAGGAGTCTTTACGGACCTTGAGGGCCTCGTCGATGAAGAAGGTGGCGCCGTAACCGGTGGCCTCGGGACGCACCAGCGAGCCGCCCCATTTGAGCCCTTTGCCGGTGAGCACGCCGGCCTCCCAGCGGTTGGTAATGCGCTTGTACTGTCCGAACATGTAGCCGATCTCCCGGCCGCCAACGCCGATATCGCCGGCGGGCACGTCGGTATGCTCGCCGATGTGGCGATAGAGTTCGGTCATGAAGCTCTGGCAGAAACGCATGATCTCGTCATCGGAGCGCCCCTTCGGGTCGAAGTCGGAGCCCCCCTTGCCGCCGCCAATCGGCAGACCGGTCAAGGAGTTTTTGAAGATTTGCTCGAAACCGAGGAACTTGATGATCCCCAGATAAACCGAAGGGTGGAAGCGCAGGCCGCCCTTGTAGGGACCGAGGGCCGAGTTGAATTCAACCCGGAAGCCGCGGTTGATATGAACCTGGCCTTTGTCATCCTGCCAGGGCACCCGGAAAATGATCTGCCGCTCGGGCTCGCAGATGCGCTCGATGATCTTGCGCTCAGCGTACTCCGGATGCTTCACCAGTACTGGCCCGAGGGATTCGAGAACCTCACGGACGGCTTGATGAAACTCGACCTCTCCAGGGTTGCGGGAAAGAACTTCCTGATAAATCGGTTGAACCTTTTCATCCAGATGCAGCATACAAACCTCCCTCGGCAGCCACGTGCCCTTGAATTGCCTCTTTTTTAACCACTATTGCTAGGTTTTTGTTCATCAAAACGCGAAAGACACAAACTCATGAGCACATTCAATGCCAATCGCCTTGGCATCCCACAAATACTGCTAAACAATTGATCATCAATGACATTTATTTAGGCAAGCAGGGCTTAATCTGCCGCCAACGCCTCAGGAGAAACTAACTGAGTTAAAGAAAACCCCAACTAAGCACTTTGCGTGTACTTAGCATGGATGGAAAAATGGTTTTCTAGAACATGTCGACAGGGTCGACATCGACGGTCAGGGAGACACCGGAGGAGATGAGCGATCGGAGGGTCGGCAACTGTAGCAGCAACCGGCGTAAAGGTGGGCGGGTGGCGCTCTTGAGCAGGATTTGAAAGCGGGTTTTGCCACGCAACCGGGCCAAGGGGCAAGGAGCAGGGCCGAGCACCTCGACACTGGCTGCAATCCGTTCCAGTGCGGTGGCCAAGGCGGTGGCGGATTGATTGACCCGGGGCGGTTCATTCCCCGCCAGCACCAGATTGACCAGAAAACCGCAAGGGGGATAGCCGAGCTCCTGGCGAAAGGCAAACTCCTGCTCGTAGAAGGCCAGGTAATCATGACCGCTGGCGCAGACCAGGGCGTAGTGCTCGGGGGTGTAGGTCTGAATCAACACCCGCCCCGGACGCTCCCCCCGTCCGGCCCGGCCGGCGACCTGGGTCAGCAGGGAGAAGGTGCGCTCGGCGCTGCGAAAATCGGGAAAATTCAGGGTGGTGTCGGCGTTAATCACCCCGACCAGGGTCACTCCGGGAAAATCGTGCCCTTTGGCGACCATCTGGGTGCCAACCAGCAGATCGAGCTGCCGCCCCTCCATGGCAGAGACCAGTTCCTGATGCGCCCCCTTGCGCCCGGTGGTGTCCCGGTCCATGCGGCCGATCCGGGCAGCGGGAAAGAGAGCCACCAGGCTCTCTTCCAGGCGCTCGGTACCGACCCCCTCGGGCATCACGTTGCCGCCGAAACAGGCCGGGCAGAGCTCGGGCGGGGTTTGCACGTAATCGCAATAGTGACAGCGCAGCTGCCGCCGTCCCTGATGATAGGTCAGGGTGATTTCGCAATTGGGACAACGGAAGGTGGCACCGCAATCGGCACAAAGCAGATAGGGGGAGAAGCCGCGACGGTTGAGCAGCAGCACACCCTGCTCGCCCGCGGCCAGGGTCTCTTCGAGGGCGCTGACCAGTTGGGCCGAAAGCACCTCGCCAAAGGGGGTGGTGCGCATATCGACCAACTCCACCGCCGGCAGCGGCCGGGCTTCAGCCCGCTGCTGCAGCGCCAGGTAACCGGTCTGACCGCTGCGGGCCCGCTCGAAGGTGGTCACCGAGGGGGTGGCGCTGCCGAGCAGCACCGTGGCCCCGGCCATCTGCCCCCGCAGCAGCGCCAGATCCCGGGCGTGGTAGCGAAACCCCTCCCCTTGCTTGTAGCTGGCTTCATGCTCTTCGTCGACCACCAGCATACCGAGCCGCTCCAGGGGGGCAAAAACCGCCGAGCGGGCGCCGATAACGATATCCGCCTCCCCCCGGGCGATGGTGCGCCAGGCATCGTAGCGCTCACCGTCGGAGAGCCCGGAGTGCAGCACCGCCAGCCCTCCCCGGTCGCCGAAACGGGCTCGAAAGCGTCCGACCAGCTGCGGAGTCAGAGCGATCTCGGGAACCAATACCAGCGCCTGCCGCCCCCGGTCGAGGGTCTCGGCAATGGCCCGCAAGTAGACTTCCGTCTTGCCGCTGCCGGTCACTCCGTGAAGCAGAAAAGGGGCGAAAGTTCCCTGTTCCAGAGCCAGGGTCAGGGCCGCCAGGGCGCTCGCCTGCTCGGCGGTCGGCACCACCGGGCGATCGGCGGGAACCGCCTGGCTAAGAAAGGGATCACGCAGACGCTCGGCTTCCCGCAACTCCAGGCAACCGAGTTCCACCAGCCGCGCCAGGGGCGCGTGGGGGGCGGCAAAGGCCTCTCGCAACGCGCTCAGGGAGCACTCGGAGCGCGCCAGAATGTGATCGTAGAGCTCCCTCTGTTTGGCTCCGCTCGGCCGCTCGCCATGGGGCAAGACCCGGTAAAATTTCTCCCGCAAAATCGGCGCCGCGCTGCCGCGCCCCGAGAGTCCTGCCGGCAGGGCGGTGCGGATCACCTCCCCCAAGGGGAATTGATAATAATCAGCCGCCCAGCGGAAAAAGGCGACCATCGCCGGCGGAAACAGTGGCGCCTCGTCGAGCAGTTCGGCAATTTCTTTGAGGCCGGTCGCCTCCCCCGGGGCCAGCTCAAGCAGATAACCGACCGCACTGCGCCGCCCCAGCGGCACCCGCAGCCGCATGCCGACCACAGCCCGCGCCTGCAGGGCAGGGGGAACCAAGTAGGAAAGAGGGCGATCCAGCGGGGCGGCCACGGCGACCAGGGCGACCAAAGATTCAGACACGAAGGGGGACTCCAGAGACAAGCAATCAACTTAAAATGCAGCAAGCAAAAGGGCCGCCAGGATGGCCGGCCCTTGCAGGTCGAGAAAAGGACTCCGCTGCGGCTAGCGGTTGGCGCCGGAGAGGCTGGCAGCCACGGTCTGACCGAACTGGCGACAGGCCTCGATATCGGCGGCGGTCGGCTTGAAGCGGAAACAGAGTCCCGGGGCCGCCAGACTGTATTTGAGCCCGGTGAGGCGGGCCTCCACCAGCTTGACCGCCTCGCCGCTCCAACCGTAGGAGCCGAACACCGCCGCCATCTTCCCTTTGGGATGGATGGTGGAAAGCAGTGCCAGCGCCCCCCAGACCGGCGGTGGCGCGTCGCGATTGATGGTCGGAGTGCCGATCAACAGCAGGTCGGCCAACTCGAGTTCATCCCGCAAAGCCTCGGCTTCAATCTCGATCACCGCCCGCTCGGTAACCTCGAAGCCAGAGTGCTCCAACCCCTCGCGCACCGCCTTGCCCATGGTCCGGGTGCTCCCGTGGGGAGAGAGGGTCAACAGCAGCGCCCGGGGTTTGTCACCAGCCGGGGGCGCGGCCGCCATCTCCTTGTAGCCGGCAATCGCGGCCTGGGGATCGCGGCGCAGAATCGGCCCATGGGAGGGACAGATCAGGGTCAGCGGCAGGTTCTCCACCTTGGCCACCGCCTCGCGGATCTTGTCCTTGAAGGGGCGCATGATGCCGTCGAAATAGTGGCGGTAGTCGAAGGAGAAATCCCGCACTTCGTCATCGTAGAGCCCTTCTGGCGGGCAGAAGTGAGCGCCGAAGGCATCGCAGGAAAAAAGGATCTTCTCTTCCGGCAGATGGGTGAACATGGTGTCGGGCCAATGCAGATTAGGAGCCATGATAAAGCGCAGGGTCTTCCCCCCCAGATCGAGCTCTTCCCCCTCGGCTACCACGTGGGTCTGGTAGGGAACTTCGATCAACTGTTTGAGGAAGTTTTCACCGGAGCGACTGCAGTAGACAACAATTTTCGGATTCAACTCCAGCAGGCGCGCCAGCGCCCCGGTATGATCGGGCTCGGTGTGGTTGACCACCACCAGATCGATCTTCTCCAGCGGCACCAGAGTTTGCACCTTGGCCAGAAACTCCTCGGTGAAGGGGGCTTTGACGGTGTCGATCAGCGCCACCTTGTCCCGTCCCTGAACCAGGTAGGAGTTGTAGGTGGTACCGAATTGGGTCGGCAGCAGTTCGTCGAACATGCGCAATTCGGGATGCCGCGCCCCGATCCAGTGAATCCCGGGAGCAACCTCAATAATTTCGGACATAATCACATACCTTTCCGTGGCTTGGTTCCTTCGCCGTCACCTGCGGCGAAATAAAACGATACCGCAGCACCGCGGCACTGGCAAGGCCTCTTGGCGGGGTGGCGGCAGCGTGTTACAGTTCGCTCACTGTCAGCAAAGGATCTTTCTCTCCCAACAGGGACGCTATGACCGAACAACCCGAAACCCCTGAATCTCCCCGCCGCTGGTCGCGTCGCTCGTTTCTCGGCAGCGCCGGTGTGGCCGCCGGCGCTCTGATCGCAGCCAAGGGGTGGTACTGGGAGCCGCTGGATGTCCGGGTCGAAGAACTGGTCTTGCCCCTGGCCAAACTGCCGCCGGGACGGGAACTGCGCATCGTGCAACTCTCCGACCTGCACCTCGACCATGTGACCAGCTACTTCGAGAAGGTCGCGGCCATGGCCAACGACCTCAAGCCCGACTTGCTGCTGCTCACCGGCGACTATCTCGAGCAGGCGCGCAACCTCAAGGGGGTGCGCCAATTTCTCACTCTGCTTAAAGCTCGCCATGGCAGCTACGCGGTGCAGGGAAACTGGGAATACTGGGCCCGACTGGAAGGGGAAAACCTGCGCCGCCAATTCGCCCGGGCCGAGGTCAAGTTGCTGATCAATGAGCGGATCGATCTCGATATCCAGGACACCCCGCTGTCGATCCTCGGTCTTGACTACCCTTCCACCGCCGACAATCTCACCGCCCTGCAGCAGCACATCGATCCGGCCCGAGTCAATCTGCTCCTCTCCCATGTGCCGGGTTTCGACCACGATGCCCTTGGCAGCGCCGTCGATCTGATCCTCTGCGGCCATACCCACGGCGGCCAGGTGCGGCTGCCGCTGCTGCCCCCCTTCTATCTCCCCCGCTTTTCCGGGCGCTTCACTTCGGGGCTGTTCCGGGTCGGCCCGGCCGCCACCCCCCTTTACGTCACCCGGGGGATCGGCACCAGTGTCCTGCCGGTACGCTTTCTCTGCCCGCCGGAAATCACCCTGCTGCGCCTGGTCGCAGCTTAAGAGGAGTCCAGACCCTTTAACGCTGAGGCGCAGAGAAACGAGAGGTGGAGAGGGAATCCATTCAAGAGAAAATCAGGGGATTCTCTGCGGCCTCTGCGCTCTTTGCGGCTCTGCGTTGCCAGCCTTGCTTTGGATATTGGCCCATATTTAATAGCCGAGATAGGGAAGCAACTTGCGGATTTCCCCCATCAGAGTGGCGAAGCCGGGGCCGGTCAGGCTCTGGGCGCCGTCGCAGAGGGCCTTTTCCGGCTCGGGATGGACTTCGATCATCAGCCCGTGAGCCCCGGCCACCAGCGCCGCCTTGGCCATCACCGGCACCAGCGCGCGCTTGCCGGTGGCGTGGCTGGGGTCGACGATGATCGGCAGATGGCTCAGGCTGCGCACCAACGGCACCACCGAAAGATCGAGGGTGTTGCGGGTGGCCCGCTCGAAGGTACGAATCCCCCGTTCGCAGAGAATCACCTGATCGTTGCCCTCGGAGACGATGTACTCGGCGGCGGAGAGAAACTCCTCGATAGTCGCGCTCATCCCCCGTTTCAGCAGCACCGGAATCCGCAACTTGCCAACCTCCTTGAGCAGGTCGAAGTTCTGCATATTGCGGGCGCCGATCTGCAGCACATCGGCATAGCGGCAAACGGTCTCAAGCTGCTCGATCCGCATCACCTCGGTTATCACCGGCAACCCCTCGGCATCCCCGGCCTGACGCAGCAGCTTGAGCCCGTCGTAGCCGAGCCCCTGAAAACTGTGGGGCCCGGTGCGGGGCTTGAAGGCGCCGCCGCGGAGGATCTGGCCGCCGGCGGCCTTGACCAGCTTGGCCGAGGCGAGCATCTGGGCCTCGCTCTCGATGGAGCAGGGACCGGCGATCATCACTGGCGGATGACCATCGCCAATGGAAATCCCGGCCACGGTGACCACGCTGGAGAGGGGATGAAAATCCCGGGAGACCAGCTTGTAAGGCTTGCTGACATGGATGCACTCGCGCACCCCGGGGAGCTCGCGAATACTGGAATCATCCACCGGCCCCTGATTGCCGAGCACACCGATGGCGGTGCGCTGTTTGCCGGGAATCGGCTCGGCCTTGAATCCGAGTGCTTCCACTGCGGCTTCGACAGCCCGAACCTGTGCTTCGGTGGCATTGTGATCCATGACGATGAGCATGGGAGTCTTCTCCTTAATTCCGGGGGAAATTATTGCGGGTTTCTCTGATTGAAATAGCTTTCCAGCCTCGCCGTCGCCTCGCGCAGATTCTCCATCGAGTTGGCATAGGAAAAGCGCAGATAACCCTCAGCGCCGGGGCCGAAGTCGATCCCCGGAGTCAGGGCGACGCCGGTCGCCTCGAGGATCTCACCGGCCAGGGCCAGGGAGTCATTACTGAGATGACGGGCGTCGGCCAGCACGTAAAAGGCTCCGACCGGGGTGGCGGCGACCTTCAGGCCGAGCTGCCGCAAACGCTCCACCAGGTAGCGCCGGCGCTCATCGTAGGCCTGGCGCATCCGCGCCACCGCCCCGGTTTCATCGCGCAGGGCAGTGATGCCGGCCTGCTGCACGAAGCTGTTGGCGCTGATGAAAAAGTTCTGGTGCAGGCTCTGCAGCGCCCGTACGCAACTAGGGGGGGTGATCAGGTAGCCGAGGCGCCAACCGGTCATGGCGTAGGCCTTGGAGAAACCGCCGAGGACAAAGGCGTCGGAGGAGAACTCCAGGGCGCTGCGCTCCTCTCCTTCGTAGGTCAGACCGTGGTAGATTTCATCGGAAATCAGCGGCACCGGCAGCGCGGCCAGCTCTTTCAGCCAGGCGGTCGGCATGGTCGAACCGGCCGGATTGGAGGGGGAATTGATCATCACTCCGCGGGTGCGGGCGGTGAGCGCCTGGCGCACCTGCTCGGGCCGAGGCTGAAAACCATCTTCGGCGCGGGTGAGGAGATAGACTGGCCGGCCGCCGGCAAAGCGGATGAAGTTGGGGTAGCAGGCGTAGCTCGGATCGGGGAGCAGAATTTCGTCCCCCTCCTCGAGCAGAGCGGCAAACATCAGCAGCATCAGCGGGCTGGTGCCGGAGGAGACCAGGATCCGCTCGGGAGTCAGTTCCACCCCATAGCGGCGCCGGTAGTAGGCGACCAGTTCCTGGCGCAGCTCCAGGGTGCCGAGGGAATGGGTGTAGCTGGTCGCGCCGGCGCGCAGGGCGTCGACACAGGCCTCGACCACCGGCTCGGGAGTGGGGAAATCGGGTTCGCCCAGGCAGAGATAGATGATATGCTTGCCCTGGGCTTCCAGCAGCTTGGCCCGCTCCATGATCTCCATGGCCAGAAACGGGGTCACCGCTGCGGCCCGGCGGGAAATGGCAATAGTCACGGCAATCTCCTTGCGCATGCTTTTAGATAGCGACAACTGCTGACAGGTAACATAGCCCCGGCGACCGCCGGATTCAAGTTATTTCCCCGGCCCGCCCCTGGCCGCAAGCGCCGTAATGGAGCGGCCCAAATGCCTGATTCTGGTTCCCTTCGCTGGATCTCCAGCCTGCTGCTGTTCAGCCTGCTGCTCCTCCCCTCGGTCGCCGGGGCCGACGAGGCCCGGGCGCGGCGGCTGCTCAACGCTCTGGGCTGCAAAGGCTGCCATCTGCTGGATGGCCAGGGGGGGAGTGTCGGGCCGGCGCTGGACCAGATCGGCCGCCGCCTCGATGCCGCAGCGCTGCTGCAATCCCTGCAGCGCCCGCCGGCAGAGAGCAACATCATGCCGGCCTACGACCACCTGCCGGAAACCGAGCTGAAAACCCTCGCCGACTATCTGGCCGGCCGTTCGGGGAAACGCCCCTGACAACCAATCGGCTGGTTCGTTGCCAAAGGAAGCGGGCCTGTGTTATTTTGCGCCGTTGACATTCCCATTTGGAGGTTTAAGCATGACCCAACGTGTGCTGGAAAATAGTTCCCCGTTCTTTCTCGCCGAAGAGCAACTGGCAGCGACCGATGATCTGGCCCAACTGTTTACCCAACCGGGCCCCCTGGCTCTGGAGATCGGTTGCGGCATCGGCGACTTCATGGTGCAGCTGGCCGCGGCCCAGCCGCAGACCAATTTCCTCGCCATCGACATCTACAACAAGGGCTGCATCAAGACCTGCAAGAAAATCGAGCTAGAGGGACTGAGCAACGTCCGGGTGGCACGGATGGAGGCCCGGCATCTGCTGCTCAACTATTGCGACGCTGCGAGCCTGAGCGCCATCTACATCAACTGCCCCGACCCCTGGCCGAAAAAACGCCATCGCGACCGCCGACTGGTCAATGACGAGTTCCTCGACATGGCCCGCTATGCCCTGCAGACCGACGGCAGCCTCTATTTCAGCACCGATTTCGCCGACTACGCCGAGCAGGTCGCCGAAACCCTGGTCGCGCGCCCCGACTTCACCAATCAACAACCGGCCCCCTTCACTCTGGCCCTGGCCGATTATCCGATTTCCAAATATATGCGCCGTTTCCTCGATCTCGGCCAGCCCATCCACTATATGCACTACCGCAAAAATGCCGCCGCGGCGGCCCTGCCGCGCCCGGAAGCGCTGCAACCCGGCTTTCGGACCCGCGAGCGGATGGCCAGCAATGACTGAGTTTCTCACCGCCGCCATTCCCGGCACCGGCGGCAGCATCAAGGAGTCGCTGGAGGATTTCCTGGTCGAAGAGATCCCCCTCTATCTCCCTTGCGGCGAGGGGGAGCACCTCTATCTGGAGGTGGAAAAACGCGGCCTGACCACCTTCGACCTGCTGCAGCGGGTGGCCAAGGCGTTAAAGATCAAGGAGCGGGAGATCGGCTACGCCGGGCTCAAGGATGCCCGCGCCACCACCCGTCAGACCATCTCCCTGCCGGGCGTGGCGCCGGAGGCGGTGGAACACCTGGCCATCGAGGGGGTCCGCATCCTCTCTGCCCTCCGCCATCGCAATAAACTGCGCCTTGGACACCTGGCGGGCAACCGCTTCCGCATCCGGGTGCGGGGCGTAGCCGCCGGCGCCCTGGAGCACGCACAGGCCTCGCTGCAGCAGTTACAGCAACAGGGGGTTCCCAATCGCTTCGGCGAGCAGCGCTACGGCGTGCTCGGCAACTCCCACCGGATCGGCGCCTGTCTGCTGCGCCGCGACTACCAGGGGGCCCTCGGCGAGATCATCGGCAACCCGGAGCAGATCAGCAATCCGCACTGGCGCCAGGGGGCCGAAGCCTTTGCCGCCGGCGACCTGGCCCTGGCACTGCAGTCTCTGCCCGGCCGTTTTCGCGACGAACGCGCCCTGCTGCACGGTCTAATAGGGGGGCAAAGCGCCGAAACGGTGGTGCTGGCCATGCCCCGCAAATTGCTGCGACTCTACCTCTCAGCCTGGCAGTCCTCCCTGTTCGACCAGGTGGTGGCCCGGCGGCTGCAGAATCTGGGAACTTTGTGGGCGGGCGATCTGGCCTACAAACATGACAACGGCGCCTGTTTTCTGGTCACCGATCCGGCCACTGAACAGCCCCGGGCCGATCGCTTTGAAATCAGCCCCTCCGGTCCACTCTTCGGTCACAAGCTCACTCCGGCCCAGCAACAGGCCGGGGCGCTGGAAGCCGAACTGCTCGCTGCCGAGGACCTGAGTTTCGACGATCTGCGCCTGAGCGGCGGTTTGAGCCTGGAGGGGGAGCGGCGACCGTTGCGGGTTCCTCTGCAGGGGGCGGCAGTGGAGGCCGAGGGTGAGAATCTGCTGCTGAGTTTTGTTCTGCCCAAGGGGAGCTACGCCACCTGCGTGCTGGCCGAAGTGATCAAGGCCGCGGCGCCGGAATAACAAAACCGCCAGAGGTCGCGGGCAACCGCGGCCAGCGAACCGGGCCGATTCAACCCGGCCCAACAGCGAGGTATCGACCATGACCGATCGCCAACCTCCGACCCCGCCTGTCCCCAACCCCGATTACCGGGTCAACTTCTTTCGCCCGCGTCCGGGGCGGATGCGGGCCAAAGTCCGCTACCTCTGGGTGCTATTGCTAAGCTGGGCCATCTTTGCCCTCGGCTTCCAGGTGGTGCTGGCCATCATCGGCCAACCGCCTCACGGCGAAAGCCGGCTGACCGAAATGTCGGTGTTCGGCTTCCCCTTCCACTTCTGGTTCACCGGGCATTTCCTGATTGTCTGGTTCATCATTCTTTGCGTCTTCTACAATCTGTTCATCGACCGCCTCGCCGACCAACACCGCAAACGCAAGTAGGGAGACCCTATGACCGGCGACAGCTTTAAATTCGCGCCCGCCCTCCTGCTCTTCGCCACCCTCGGGATTATCCTGCTGGTCGGCCTGGCCAGTCGCACCCGGCACGGCGCCTACTACCCGGGGGCCGGGGCTCAGGTCGGGCGCATCGGCATCGGCGCAGCCATCGCCTCCAACTGGATGAGCGCCGCCTCCTTTCTCGGCATCGCCGGGGTTTTCTACGCCCAGGGCTATTTCGCCCTGGCCTACGTCATCGGCTGGACCGGCGGCTATGTGCTGCTGCTGATCCTGCTGGCGGCGCAGATCCGCCGTTTCGGCAAATACACCGCCCCCGAATTCGTCGAAGCCCGCTACGCTTCTCCGGCGGCGCGTTTTCTGAGCGCGATCATCGCCATCCTGATTTCCCTGGTCTATTGCATCGCCCAGTTCAAGGGAATCGGCCTGGTGTTCGGCTGGATCTTCGGTCTCGATTACCGCACCGCCCTGCTGCTCGGCGCCGCGGTGGTGATGTCCTACCTGGTGCTTTCCGGCAGCTTGGGGGCCGAGCGCAACCAGCAATTGCAATACGGCCTGCTGATTCTTTCCTTCGTCATTCCGCTGATGGTCATTGCCCACAAGCTCGGCTATTTCTGGCTCATTCCCCAGATCGGCTACAGCCAGGCGTTGCAGGATCTGGCTCAGCGGGGGGAGAGCGTCAATCTCGCCACCGCACCCTGGGCCCACGGCTCAGCCTACCAATGGATCGCCCTCTGCTTCACCCTGATGGTCGGCACCGCCGGCCTGCCCCACGTACTCTCCCGCTTCTACACCGTCCCCAACGTTCGCGACGCCCGCTGGAGCGTGGTCTGGGGGATTTTCTTCATCGGCCTGCTCTACTGGAGCGCCCCGGCCTACGCCGCCTTTGCCCGCCTGCATGACCTTGGCGGCAACGCCGCCAGTGACCCGGAAAGCGCCCGGGCGCTGGCCGATCTGATCATCCTCAAGGCCGGAGAATGGGCCGGACTCTCCCTCTGGCTGGTCGGGGTGATTGCCGTCGGCGCGATTCTGGCCGCCTTCTCCACCATCACCGGCCTGCTGCTCAACGGCGCCGGCGCCTTCTCCTACGATATCTACTACCGCATCCTCAACCCCCGGGCCAGCGAACGCCAGCGGATGAAGGTGGCCAAGGCGACCACTCTGGCCCTGGCGCTGATCGTGGTTCTGGCCGCCCTTAACCCCCCCTGGCTGATCGCCCAGATTACCGCGGTCGCCTTCGCCCTGGCCGGCAACACTCTGTTTCCGGTTTTCCTGCTCGGCATCTGGTGGGACCGCGCCAACAAGCAGGGGGCCATCGCCGGCATGGCGACCGGGATCGCCCTGACTGCGGCCAGCCTTTTGCTTGGCGGAGTCTGGCCGACCTTCGGCGCGCTGTTTCCGCCCACATCCTCGGCCTTGCTCGGCGCTCCGCTGGTGATCGGAGTGATGATCGCCGTTTCCCTGCTGACGCCACCCCCGCCGGAATCGATCCGTCGATTCCTCGCCGAGGAGGTTCATCAGTCGTAAGTTCGGCGGCCTGCTCCGGTCCTTTCGGGGATTGACTCGCTCCAGAGGCGGTGCTACAAAAGCATTTTTAAAAAATTGTTCTACTGAAAGGCCCCCATGAAACTCGTCCTGTCAGCTGGCAGCCTCTACACCCTGCCGCTGGAGACAGTTTTTGAACTTGCCCGCGACACCGGCTTCGACGGCATGGAAGTCATTATCAACCATGACTTCCAGTTTCAGGACAACGTCGCCCTGTTGCGCAATCTGCAGCAGATTTTGCCGATCTGTTCGCTGCACGCCCCGTTCATGGAACTCGACGGCTGGGGGGATAAGATCTACCAGCTGCGACGCACCTGCAAACTGGCCATAGATGCCGGCATCCCACTGATCAACTTCCACCCCCCTTGCTGGCTGACTTTTGAATTCAAGTTCTGGCACTGGTTCAACAATATTGCCGATTTTCAGCAGGAACTGGGCAACGACCAGGTCGTAATTACGATCGAAAACATGCCCGCCACCGGCCCCTTTGGCAGCAACCCCTACCTCTTGGCCAAGACCGACCGAATGATCGAATTCATGCAGGCGAACAACCTGTTCATGACCTTCGACACCGCCCACATGGGTTCCTCCAAGGCCGACTTTCTGCACGATTTCCACCGCTTTTACGACTCCGGGAAAATGCGCAACATCCACTTTTCCGACTATGGCTACGGCCGTGAACACCTGCTCCCCGGCCATGGTGTCCTGCCTCTGACCCGCTTTTTGAACCATCTGCGGGAAACCCGCTACAACAACACCCTGACCCTGGAGCTCTCGCCGCACGAGTTTCCCTCGGAGTTGCCGGAGATCAGAGAAAGTCTCGGGGAAATCTTCGAGTACCTGGTGCAGGAAACCCGCCAGTCAGAGGACAATCCTCAGCCCCCCGCAGGCATGGCCGAGCCAGGACCCGAGATGGTTCCAGCCTGACGCCTGCGAACACCGGCTGGGTCAAAACGACCCATCCCATGGTTGAATCCGGTCAAATCGCGGGGTTTATTGTACTGCGGGGATGGTTGGGGCAGGATCCGTGAGACCGGTTTTTCGGCCCCGGCGAGAGTGGATTTTAGCGGACAATATAAACCGAACACCGGGCATGCATTGCCACCTTGGCCGAAACGCTACCCAATAATGCCCGTCGCACCCGGCCGGCGCCAGAGGAACCGATCACGATCACGCTGATCTCCTCATCCTCGGCAAACCCCAGAATTTCCTCGGTGGCATCGCCATAAACGACCCGGTTTTCCAGGGTTAAGCCCGCCTCTTTGGCCGCCTTTTCCACCACATAGAAAATCCGCTGCCGTTTCTCTTCCCAATCGGGCTGTTCGGTGACCGGCGGCGCAGGAAAAAAATCGGTAAACGAAGGGGTCCGCATACCGGGAAGCACCAACATGGCATACACTTTGCTCTTAAATCGCGAGCCTGCGGCCGAAGCCAGCCGGACCGCCTCTTCTGCCGCCTTATCCGACTGGGGTGATCCATCGATGGCAACCAGAATCTTTTTGCTGAGATTGAGCATGAATTCCTCCTGGGGCTGGTAGCGCGGCTGGCACCATCTAACCAAATCGACCGCAACCTGTCAATTGTCCCTCATTTTAATCGAGCAATTGATATTGACAATTATAAAACAGCATTCTATATTTCTTTAGCTTAAATATAAGTAACGTTTTCTTGCCTTTAAACGCACCTCTACAGCGACTTGCGCCAACCACAGATGTCGCAGATTTTTCCATTCTGCTTGACATGCGGGGTGAAATTACTAAGATAGGGCGGTCTTCCCGAAATAATTTTCTGCCAGCGAGGAAAAATCCATGGCCAAGAAAGAAAAATCTGAATATATCATCCAAGCGGTTTCCCACGCTCTCGACCTGCTTGAGCAGTTTCACGGCGAGGTTGACGAACTCGGTGTAACCGAGCTGAGCAAGCGGCTTAAACTGCATAAAAACAACGTTTTCCGCCTGCTCGCCACGCTGGAGTCCCGCGGTTACATCGAGCAGAACCGGGCCACGGAAAACTACCGCCTGGGGCTGAAATCGCTGGAACTGGGTCAGACCTTCATCAAGCAGATGGGGCTATTGCGCCAGGCCAAACCGATCCTGGAAAAGCTGGTGGGGGCTTGCAACGAAACCTCCTACGTGGCGATTTTCAAGGATGGCTACATTGTCTACCTCGATGTGGTAGAAACCGACCTGACCGTCCGGGTGGTCTCCCGGGTCGGCTCCCGACTGCCAGCTTACTGCACCGCTTCGGGCAAGGTTCACCTGGCCCACATGTCCGATGAAGAAGTCGACGCCCTGCTGCCAGGGAAAGAACTCAAGGCCTACACCCCGAACACGATGGTCGACCGCGACAAGCTCAAACAAGAATTGCGTAAGGTCGCTGAAGCCGGCTATGCCATCGACGATGAAGAAGTCGATGTCGGAGTGCGCTGCATCGCCGCACCGATTCGCGACTACACCCGGCGAATCGTGGGAGCGGTGAGCATTTCCGGCCCGGGAATGCGCTTCTCCGACGAGCGTTTGGAAAAAGAATTGATCCCGCTGGCGATTCAAGCCGGCGAAGAGCTCTCCACCCGCCTCGGTTACCACAAGTAAGACATCAAGGCTTGCAACCCCCTCCTCGCGGAGGGGGTTTTTTGTTCCCTGACGACGTCAAATTGACAGGGAATGGCCGCTTGCTAAACTTTCAATCAAGAATTTTCATCACCACTTCCCAGCAAAAGGCAGGGATCGCCAATGCAAACCCTGGACTCTGCCAAGATCGTTGATGGCGTCGCCCGGATGCAGGAAGCGGCCCGGAACGACGGTGTTAGCGAATCTGACAACCTGCCTTTCCACCTGCCAGCCTCCGCTCCCCGTCGCGGCGGAGTGCTGATGGTGCATGGCTTCTCCGCCAGCCCCTGGGAGGTGCACCAGACCGCGGTGGAATTGGCTGCCGATGGCTGGGAAACCGTGGCAATCCGTCTACCGGGCCACGGCACCCGCAGCGAAGATCTTGCCGTGCGGAGATTGGAAGAATGGGAGGCTGCGGTCGTAGCCGGCTATGACCTGCTCGCCCCGGCCGGCCCCCCGGTCGGGCTCGGAGTCAGTACCGGCGCCTTGTTGCTCACCCAACTGGCAACGCAACGCCCCCTGGCCGGGTTGATTCTACTGTCGCCGTTTTTGCGCCTGCGCCACCGGCTGGCCCCCTGGGCCGGCCTGCTGCGCTTTCTGCGACCGTACCAGGAGGTGGAGGTGCCGGCCCACCTGCAGCGCTACTATTACCGCCGCCGCCCTCTGGCCGCCATCCACCAGCTCAACCGCCTGCTGCGCCGGATGCCGGCACTGCTGCCGCGGATAACCGCTCCGGTGCTGATCGTCAATGGCCAGGGGGATCAAACCATCGACCTTGTCAGCGCCCAGGAACTGGCCGCGGCCATCGGCAGCCGGGAGACCACGGTGCGGATGCTCGGACCGGAAGCACCCCACGTCCTGATCACCGGAGAAAACCCCCGGCGCGACGAGGTTATGCAGCTTATTCAGGATTTTTTGCAACAACTGTCGACGCCAGGCGGTCAAACAGCGCCTTGACCCGGGTCTCGAGGGTCGCCACGGTATCATCGTTGTCGATGATGAAGTCAGCCCGGGCGGCCTTCTCGGCCTGGGGGAACTGGGCGGCGATGCGCTCCCGGGCGGCGGGCTCGCTCAGCTGATCCCGCGCCATCAGCCGCTGCAGCTGCAGGGTGTCGGGCACGGTCACCACCAGCACCGCGTCGACCCGACTTTCAGCGCCGGCCTCATACAGCAGCGGCGCTTCGTAGACCACCAGCGGCCAGTCGCCGGCCGCCAATTCAGCCAGCCTGGCGACAGAGAGGGTGGCAATGGCCGGATGAGTGATGGCATTGAGGGCGGCACGGGCCTGGGGGTCGGAAAAAATCAGCGCCCCCAAAGTACCCCGATCGAGCTCGCCACTGGGCAGCAGAATCTCCGGGCCGAATCTCTCCGCCAACCGGGCCAGGGTCGAAGACCCGGGGGCAACCACCTCCCGGGCCAATTCGTCGGCACTGATCACGGCCGCACCGAGCCGCTGGAATAGACGAGTGACCAGACTTTTCCCGGAGGCGATTCCTCCGGTGACGCCAAGAATCATGGCGGTTCCCCCAACTGTCATCGGTCAGCGCCAAGCCGCTGACCGCCCTTAGGTTAACAGCAGCCCCCGCTAAGGCAAATCCTTTTTTGCTGGAGGTTATATGACCCAGACACTGCCACGGATGGTTTTGGCCCAAGCCAAACGGCTCGGCAACAAAACCGCCCTGCGGCGCAAAACCGCGGGCGTCTACGGTGACATCTCCTGGGCAGCGATGGCCGAATCGATCCGCGATTTCGGCAAGGGGCTGCTGGCGTTGGGATTGGAGCCGGAAGACCGGGTCGCCATCATGGCACCGAACAGCCCTGACTGGCTCTTTGCCGACCTGGGCGCCCTGGCCTGCGGCGGAGTCACCGCCCCGGTCTATCACACCGAGGGGCTCGAGGCGATCCACCATATCATCAACGATTCAGGCTGTCGCTTTGTCCTCGTGCAATCGCCCTTGCTGGCCGCCGAACTTCTCGAGGCCCGGGCCCAGACACCCGAACTGGAGCAGATCATTTTGCTCGAAGGCGAAGCCCCAGGCGTTCTCTCCCGGGAGCAGTTTCTTGCCGCCGGACAGGCGATCGCTGCTGACCTCTTCGAGCAACGACTGGCCGCCGGCAGGCAGGACGACCTCGCCAGCCTGGTCTACACTTCCGGCACCACCGGTCCCCCCAAGGGGGTGATGCTGAGCCACGGCAACTTCCTCTCCAACGTCGCGGCGGCCGCCCCGCTTTTTCCCATCGGCGAGCAGGATACCTGCCTCTCCTTTCTCCCCCTCTCCCACGTCTTCGAGCGCATGGCCGGCTACTATCTGATGCTGCATCAGGGGGCGACCATCGCTTACGCCGAGAGCATCGACACCGTTCCTGCCAACCTGGGAGAGATTCAGCCGACCCTGGTCATCAGCGTCCCCCGGCTGTACGAAAAGATGTATGCCCGGGTGATGGAGCGGGCGCTGAACGGCCCCTGGGTGCGCAAGCAGATTTTCTTCTGGGGACTTGGAATCGGTCGCCGGCAGGCCCAGCTGATGCTGGCCGGGCACTCCCCGGGGGTTGGGCTGCAGCTGGCAGGGGCGGTCGCCAAGCGCCTGGTCTTTTCCAAACTGCAAGCTCACATGGGAGGAAAACTGGGGTTTTTCGTCTCCGGCGGGGCGCCCCTGGGAAAGGAAATCGCCGAATTCTTTCTGGCCGCCGGCATCCCGATCTATGAAGGCTATGGATTAACCGAAACCTCCCCGGTCATCGCCGCCAACTGCCCAGCCGCAATTCGCCTCGGCACGGTGGGACGACCGATCCCGGGAACCGAGGTGCGGATCGTCGAGGATGGGGAAATCCTGGTGCGCGGCCCCGGCATTTTTCAGGGCTATTGGAACAACCCTGCCGCCACCGCCGAAGCCATGGTCGACGACTGGTTCAAAACCGGCGACATCGGCGTGCTGGACACCGATGGCTTTCTGGCCATCACCGACCGCAAGAAGGATCTTATCGTCACCGCCGGCGGCAAGAACATCGCCCCGCAGAACCTGGAAAATCTGTTCAAAACCGACAAATATCTGGCCAACGCCATGGTCTATGGCGATCGCAAACCTTACCTGACCGCGCTGCTGGTCCCCAACCTGGAGAATCTGGAGAAGTACGCCCGCTTCAAAAAGATCGACTTCATCGACCATTGCGACCTGGTCGGCCATCCGCAGATTCTCGATCTGATCCGCCGTCGCATCAATGCCTTGCAGCAGGAGATGCCGAATTACCAGACCATCAAACGCTTCACCCTGCTCTCTTCGGATTTCAGCAAGGAACTGGTGACACCGACCTTGAAAATCAAACGCAAGCAGGTCAATCGCCACTATCAATCGGTGCTTGAGGGGATGTATCTGGCCCAGGATCTGGGGGTGCACGACAGCGGCTTCTGTGTCGTCGCCCCCAACAACGAGAAAGGATCCCGCGAATGACAACCGAATCGTTGCTAGGGTTGCAACTCCCCCGGCAAGGGACCACTCTGGTCATCGTCGATGTTCAGGAGCGTCTGGTGCCAGCGATGCCGGAACCGGTCTACCGTCAGGTTTTGGCCAATATTCAGCTGCTGCGCCAAGCTGCAGACCTGCTCGCACTGCCGGTGTTGACCACCGAACAGTACCCCCGAGGCCTTGGGCACACGGTCGCCGAACTGCGGGGCGGGCAAACCGTGGAAAAAATCACCTTCGGTTGCTGCGGCGAACCAAAATTTCTCGACGCCCTGAGGGAACTGCAGACCCGCCGAGTGCTGCTGGTCGGCATGGAGGCCCATGTCTGTGTCTACCAGACGGTCCTCGGCCTGCGCCAGGCCGGTATCGGCGTTCATTTGATCCAGGATGCCATCTGTTCCCAGCGCAAAAGTGACTACCGCGTCGCTCTGAATAACGCCGCCCAGGCCGGTGCGGTCCTCAGCAGCACCGAGATGGCTCTGTTTCAGCTGCTCGAGCGGGCCGCAACACCGGAGTTCAAGGCCATTTCGACCCTGATCAAGGCTCGCTGAAAAACGTTTACTTCGCCGGGGTCAGCGGCTATGTTTAATCATCGCCCACGGGTCGACCGCCGCAACCTCGGAAAGGATCAAACCGCCAGATGGATCAGCAGGAACGCCTTCTCGCCTGGGAAAACTGTCTCACCGCCCTGATCAAGCTGATCAAGGCGGTCGGCTATTATCCTCCCGGGCACCCGGCCCTACAGACCGTGGGGGAACAGGCACTGCGGCATTTCCTGCCGCTGCTGGCTGAAGGCGCCAACATCCAGTGCAGCATTCGCAAGGACGGCATTTCGGTAAATGGGGCCAGCGTCGGCGAGAAAAATCCCCACCTGCAGAAACTGGCCGGATATCTGTTTATCCGCCGACTGCAAAGCCTGGTCATTCTTCCCGATCTGTCGGCCCGGGACCTGGCCAACTTTGCCCGCTGCCTCACCCTCCCGCCGGAGGAGTTGCAACTCCGGGGCGGCCTGGCCGAACTGCTGCTGAACCAGCGGGTGGCCAGCATCTGGACCAACGAACTCGATCTTTCCTCCATTCTGGCCCGCCGCGAAGAGTTGCTGGCCCAGACGCCTGAACTCGAAGACGTCGCGGTCGAGGGGGGTGAAGCACTGCCTGAGGGGAGCGCCGATGCAGAGCCAACCACCCCCGAGGAGGCAAGGCTCGACCTCACCGGTCTGCTGCAGGAACTCAGCGACACCACCACCGACCAGCGTTTCGGCGAACTACTGCGACGGCTTCCCGCCCTGTTCTGGGGGCAACTCAACGACAATGGCCGTCCCCTGGCGCATCAGACCCTGTTGCAACTGCAGGCGGCCTCGGGCCAGCAAAAACTCGAAAAAACCCGCCGCCAGAGCCTGCTGCAGAGCCTCAACCAATTACTGAGCGCCGAGACACTCGACTTTTTCATCGACACTCTGAGTAACCGCACCCTGCCGGCGCCGCAGCGGGAAGAGGCGATGCAGGCCCTGCTTTTTTATCAGGGCGAGGTGACCGCCCCGCTGATGACCCGCCTGAGTCTCGAGGCCGACGCCCAGGTTCGCAAAAACCTGACCGAAGCCCTGGTGCGCCAGGGAAGCGTAGCCTTACCGCTTCTGCTCGAACATCTGCGGGATGAGCGCTGGTACGTGGCCCGCAATGCTGTGGCGATTCTTGGCGACATCCGTGACCCGTCCGCGACCGGTCCGATGAAACCGATGCTGGCGCACCAGGATGCCCGGGTCCGCCGGGAAACGGTGCGCGCGCTGACCCGCATCGGTGGCCAGAGCGCGACCGGAGTGTTACTGCAACTGCTCGAAGGGGCCGATGCCGAACTGGGCCAGCAGGCACTGCTCTCCCTCGGGGCGATGAAAAACCCGGCCGCCATTCCGGCGCTGCTGCGGCTGCTGGCGCAGGAAAACGGCAACCGCGGCCCCGACCTGCGGCGGGGTGCGATCAAAGCCCTGGGAGAGATCGGCGCGATCGAAGCCGTACCGACCCTGATCGAGGTTCTTGCCAGCAAACGGTTTTGGCGCCCCGGCCGGCACAACGAATTGCGGGCTGCCGCCGCCACTGCCCTGGGCGAGATTGGCGATGAAGCCGCCCTCCCCGGCCTGGAAAAAGCCAGTTCCGAAAGCAATGAAACCGTAGCCCGGGCTGCTGTGCAAGCCCTTAAACAGCTGAGAAAATAATGGATCTCGAAAGTGCCAAAACCCTGATTCAGAATCTGGCCGGCGCCTTCAAGAGCTTGCGCCTCTATCCGGCCAAACACCCGGCAATCGGCAAGCAGCTCAGTGCCCTGGCCGCCGATCTGCACCCGCATCTGCAGGGGCGCTCGACCTTGCGCATCGGCCTGCTGCAGGACACTTTGTTTGTCGATGAGCACCTGCTGTCCGACAGCCTCACCGCCAACCTTGAATTTGGCCGCCTGCTCAAGGCCTTCGACCTTGGAGCCCTGGAGTTTTTCTCGGGGGTGAGCGAAACCGATCTGCGCACCCTGCTCGAGCTCCTGACCCAGGGGCAACTCCGGGGTGAAGCCTTCGGCCAAGCCTTGAGTCGTAGCGGGGTGCAAACCATTCGTGCTCTCACCGAACTGGAAGACGAGGAACTGGAACCACCGAGAAAAATCTACCAACGGGCGTTGCAGGTCGTTGACCATGTCTTCGACGATGTTCGCCAGGGCCGGATTCCCTCGGCGGTGGAAGCAGAAGATGTGGTCAGGGGGATGGTGAAGCAGACCATCGCCGACCCCCACGCCCTGTTCGCTCTCTCGCTGCTGAAAGATTACGACAACTACACCTTCACCCATTCGGTCAATGTCTCGGTCATCTCCCTGACCGTTGGCCGGGCCTGCGGCCTGGAGGAGGATCGTCTGCGAATTCTCGGCCTCGGCGGTCTGCTGCACGACCTGGGCAAACTGCGGGTCGACCACGGCATCATCACCAAACCGGGCCGGTTGACCCCGCAGGAGTTCGAAGAAATCAAGCGCCATCCCCGTAGCGGCGCCGATATCGTCTCGCGCATGGCCGGAGTCGCTCCGGAAGTGATCGACATTGTCATCGGCCATCATTTGCACTTCGACCGCGCCGGCTATCCCGCGGACATCAAAGGCCGGCCGATCTCCCCGCTGGCCGACATGGCGGCCATTGCCGATGCCTACGACGCCATGACCACCCTGCGCCCCTACCAGCGCCCGGTGACGCCACGCAAGGCAATTGAGCGCCTGCGGCAGATGGCCGGAACCCATCTCCACCCCCAATACCTGACCCGGTTCATCGAATCTCTCGGCCCCTGGCCAGTGGGGAGCCTGGTCCGCCTCGCCAGCAGCGAAATCGCCCTGGTCCGTGGAGTCGATACTCAAGCCAACAACCTGACCCTGCTGATCCTGATCACCGCCGATGGCAGCACCCCGAAGCGGCTCGAAACCCGGGTACTGAAGAGTGCCGATCTACCGCAGATACTGGTCGAAATCGAACCCGGAAGCCGCGGCATTGATGTGGCCAGTTATTTCGACTGACCTACCCCCAACGCCAAGGGGCCGGATCGATAACGATCCGGCCCCTTGCACTTCGCATCAACCTGCCAGGGTTATAAATCCAGTTGCCCCAGGGCCCGCGTGGCCGCCAGCCGAACTCCCTGCCGGGGATCTTTTAACAGCGGCAACAGCGCAGCTTCAGCCTCCGCCGCTCCAATCCGCCCCAGGGCCTGGGCGGCGCTGCGCACCAACTCCTCATCGGCAGCCCCGAGCACCGCAATCAGGTAAGGCACCGGGCGGGAGTCCCGAAATTCACCAAGGGCGTCGGCCGCATGCACCCGCACCGCCGGATGGGGATCCTTCAGATGCCGCACCAGAGCCCCAAGGGACTTGCTGTCGCGCTTACTTCCCAGCACCTGAATCACTGTCGCGCGAATATCGGCGTCGGCATCCTGCAACTGCTCCAGCAAGGCGGCCAGTACCTGCGGACTGTTGATTTTCTCCAAAGCGAAGATTGCCGCCACCCTGCCGCCACGGGAGCCGTTGACCAGCACTGACAGCACCTGCTCGAGATCCATGGCGGTTTCGAGCTGCTCCAAAGCCTCGGCGGCCGCACCCCGCACCGCCTCGTCGCCATCACTGAGCAGAGCCTGCAACGCCCCGCGACGTCCCTCCAAATTCCCCACCTTGACCCCCTACGCTTAGGCTTCACCAAATCGGAACATCAAACCCGGAGTGGTGCCGACAAGTAAAAAAACGCGAGGCGAGAAACCATTGGTTTCCCGCCCCTCAAGTGTACGATGGAAAATGCGATTGGTCAAAACGGGATATCGTCATCCGGATTGAACGGCGGCTCACCAAAATCTTCGTGGGTCGGAGTGCTGTTGCGGGGAGCACCCTGGGTGGGCCGGGGGGCACGGGACTCCTGAGGACGTGCCGAACCGCCCCCATCGTCACCGGCTCGACCGAGCATCTGCATCTGATCCGCAACGATTTCGGTAGTGTAGCGCTTGTTGCCATCACGATCATCGTAGGAACGGGTCTGGATCTTCCCTTCGATATAGACCTGCTTCCCCTTGTGCAGATACTTGCCACAAATCTCCGCCAACTGCCGCCAGGCAACAATATTGTGCCACTCGGTTTTTTCCTGCCACTCACCGCTTTTGTCCTTGAAACGCTCGGAGGTCGCCAGAGTGAAATTGGCCACGGCCGCCCCGGATGGGGTGTAGCGCAATTCGGGGTCCTTGCCCAGATTTCCGACCAGAATGACTTTGTTAATCGACATATCTCTATTCTCCTGAAATGTGGCGAAATGCTGAAAACGGTTATGACCAATCAGCAAAGAATTAGCGCATTTAATAAAACAGGGATCGCTCCGAAAAAATCAGAATCCCCCTCGAGAGAATACCGCGGGGCATTAAAAGCATTCGGGAATCCGTCAGCAAACAGGTGGACTATTGTGTGCTAAGCAGCTGCTGGCGTCAAGCCGTTATCAAAGGATAAAGCAGAAGGGTTCTGCGGGAATCTTCCCCGTCACTCGAATTCTTTTCGGGCATGGTTGTTGCTTGTTAGATTAATTAAATGGACTTGCAGCCGCTTGTCCTGCCTTTTGGAGCGATTCCAGCGATGACAACCCAGTCATTTGACCATGAACTACCGGAAAAATGTCAATTGAGCGGCTTCACCCTGGTGGAGTTGATCGTGACCATGTCGCTGGCCGCCATCGTGCTCGCCATCGCCGTCCCCAATTTCCAGGCCCTCCTTCGCAGCAACCGGCTGACCGCTGCCAACAATGAATTTGTCGCCTTCTTCAATCTGACCCGCAGCGAAGCTATTCGTGCCGGGTCTTCCGTGACCCTGTGCAAAACCGCCAACGGCGCTGCCTGCACAACCACCGGCGGCTGGGAATCTGGCTGGCTGATCTTTGCCGACCCCAATGCCAATGGGGTCATCGACGCCGGTGAAGCGGTCATCAAGGTGCATGAAGCCCTCGGCAGTCAAAGCACCATGGTCTCCAGTTCAGGAACGGCCGGGTCCGTAATCACTTTCAACGGCAGTGGTTTCGTCAGCCAGAACGGCACCCTGGCCCTATGTAACGGCGGCAAGTGTTTCAACCTGACGATCACCAGCCCGGCCCGAATCAGATCGGAGCGTGTGCCATGACCCAGCGACAAAAATTGAACCTAGACCGACAATTTCCGCGGAGGATTAATAACTCCCGGGGGTTTTCCCTGGTGGAAGTTCTGGTGACTCTGGTGGTCCTGTCAATCGGACTGTTGGGGCTGGCAGCACTGCAGACCAGCAGCCTGAGTTCGACCCACAATGCCGCCCTCGGCTCTCAGGCCAATCTCCTGGCCGGGGATATTTCCGACCGCATGC
>Ga0209231_1000069_pt1 | contig 76226 bp, 73 predicted proteins | sample Deesub45470m_DNA_FD_188086 | JGI IMG/M metagenome (GOLD analysis project Ga0209231, IMG submission 188086) | Deep subsurface microbial communities from North Pacific Ocean - 450_OLKR46/470m Metagenome (SPAdes) (version 2) | ecosystem: Environmental > Terrestrial > Deep subsurface > Unclassified ...
TTTGCGCAAAAGCTGTTTGCGCTGACGCGGATCGGCACGTTGACGGAAGTGACGACCGACCGGCTGAGCGCCGCGCTGATGCTCGATCCGCTGGTGCTGGGCGATGCCGGCAGCAGCGTGGTGACGGGCCGGAGGCGCGCTCCGCAATTTTGCAAAATCATGTGAAGTTCACACCGTCGCTGGCCCAGCGTTTGTGCGGGGGACGTACGGGTGGCGTGAACTTCGCAATAGGCGAATTTTTGCGAAGTGCGGGGTGGCGTGCGGGGGCGCGCGAGGGATGAGGGGGCGGACGGGGAGAAAGAGCCGGTCGAGCATGGCATAGGTTGGGGGATGTAGGACAGGGGTGTTTTGGCTGTTCTAAGTTATCGTTGTTCAGTGACCGCCCGCTGGTATGAGTGCGTGCATCCGTTAGCGATCGGAGTCGGCTACAATTTTCCATGCGCCGTCGTCTGACATTTGATCAGCCAGTCGTTTCATCACGCAAATTGCTTCGACAAGAAGGACACTATCTATGGCGCGAATGTGCATCGTCGGGCGTCGAATTGCGATCAATTTCTGCATATCATGATCAAATTCGGTCTTTTCTTTAAAGACGTCGCCGAACACTTCATCCCAGTTTTTTGTATTCTTAATGATATTTGATAGGTCGCCCAACTCGGTGAAATTGATGAGGGGTGCGAATTTCTCGCCACGCGCCATCGCTGTTTTTCGGATATCCTTCGCTTTGCCGATCAGATTTGAAGCGCGCAGCTTGAACCAGTCAGGTCCGAAGCGGCCTTCGAGCTTGCGCTCGATGTAGCTACGTAGCCCCTGTTCAAGCTGTTCAACCAGTGCATAGGCATCCCTGCTAGTGCCGCCTGACCGCACTGTCATCGATACTTCGCCAAACGTTACCACCGCGACGGCGTCGGCTTCTGACCGAAGCCCGGGAGTCAGCCCGCTTTCAATCATAATCTCCAGCGCCATGGCGGGCTGCGCGACGATTAGCCCTTCATCTACCTCGGCGTCGCGGTACATGCGCTTGCGCACGCGCCGGTCGCGCCAAAAGTTTTCCGGCAAATCAATGCTTGTTCGCCACGTACCGAACAACGAATGATAAGCGTCGAGCTGGAAATGGCTTCGCCGGTCATACACTTCGCCGATTCCCGCGAGTGTCGCCATTTTGAGCTGCGTCGTCGCAAAATCTGCTTCGAACCGGGTAGTTAGCCCAAGCGCTGCACCTATCTTTGTCTGATCTAGTGCCGCCGGGCCGATCAAGTTCTTAGCGATCGCAAAGCGCATGTCCTCCACTGCCGACCCAAGACCGCCGCCAAGCAGTTGATTGATTTTGGCGGTGTCAAACATGCCGAGCGTGCTTGCCCATTGGGAGGTCTTTGAGATGTCACCGAGCGGTCCGGCGAGCGAGGTCAGTAGAGATTGTTGAACGGCGCGCTGCTGTTCTTCGATATGCTTGATGGTTGATCCGATGCCGCTGAGCGGGCCCGTTAGCGGAAGCATTGCCTCTTCGATCGCTCGTTGTGCCTGACCAATGGCGCAAGCAAAAGAAGGATCGATCTTGAACGGCCGCAAACCTTGGATCGCAGCGATTACATTTGGGTCTATGGAGGATTGTCTGACCTTCATTGGTGCGCTTCACCACGTGCGGTTTGCCGAATATCGGCAATGATGGCGTCGCACACATCGTCCAGATCATGGCCGCCACCGGATTTCATTTCCTGCAGGCTTTGGTCGATCGATGCATCCAGTTCCTTGAGCCAGCGTTCCTTGTCCACCGTCGCATTTTGATCGCGGCGGATCAGGTCGCGCACATAGTCGCTGACGCTGGCATATTGGCCGCTGTCGATGCGGTTCTGCACATAGTCGCGCATGGGATCGGGCAGGGAGATATTCATCGTCGCCATCGGCTACCTCCAACGTATTTTATACTTGGACATAATGAAGGTAACCCATGGATGGTGTTCCCCGGCGAAGGCCGGGGTCCAGTTCCACGCTCTGAACTGGACCCCGGCTTTCGCCGGGGAACATGACCTACAGGTTTCCATCAAAGTTCGCCCGTATTTATGGCAAAAATTGCCACTGCGTTCAATGTTTGGTTTTAGTCGCGCGATCCAGCTATTGCCGACGCTGCGTATATGTCCGTCCCGTCACCGATTTTTCGGCGCGCGCGATCAGTAATGCCAGATTGTCCAGTGTATCCAGCAGCCCGGCCATCAGAAAACCCGGACCATCTCGCCCTCGACGCGCGCGCGTAAGCGGGGGCGCAGGCCGATGCGTGACACCAGATCGATCTTGGTGCCGAGCGCGTCGGACAATTCCAGCATCGCCCCGGCCTGATCGAACAGGCTGAATTGCCGCGCCGAGTCATAGTCGTAGAGCAGGTCGAGGTCGGAGGCTGGGCTGGCTTCGTCCCTGGCGGTCGATCCGAACAGGTAGAGCGCGTTGATGCCGCGCGCGCGCAGGCGGCGTTCGAAGGGCTTCAACCGGGTGATCGCTTCGGCCTTTCTCATGGTGCCATTATGCCCCAGCTTTCTGAAACACGCAATTTGCCAACGCGCTGGCGATTCTGTGTTCGAACGAAAAACGGCCGACCCGTTTCCGGATCGGCCATTCTGTCAAACCCCGCGCAATGCGCCCGGCCTTACGCCGCCTGCGCTGCCTCTTCGCTCGCAGGCAAGCGAATCAGATAGTCGAAGGCCGACAAGCCTGCCGTCGAACCCGCGCCCATGGCGATGACGATCTGCTTATAGGGGACCGTCGTGCAATCGCCTGCGGCAAACACACCCGGCACGCTGGTTTCGCCGCGGGCGTCTATTTCGATTTCGCCGCGGGGGGACAGGGCGACCGCATCCTTCAACCATTCGGTGTTGGGGACGAGGCCGATTTGGACGAAGATGCCTTCCAGCGCGACATCATGTTCGGTGCCGCTGTTGCGGTCCTTGTAGGACAGGCCGGTGACGCGGTCGCCATCGCCATCGACCTTGGACGTCAGCGCCGAGGTGATGATCTTGACGTTGGGCAGGCTGGCGAGCTTGCGTTGCAGCACTGCGTCGGCGCGGAGCTGGCTGTCAAACTCGATCAGCGTCACATGGGCGACGATACCGGCGAGGTCGATCGCGGCTTCGACGCCGCTATTGCCGCCGCCGATCACCGCGACGCGCTTGCCCTTGTAGAGCGGGCCATCGCAATGTGGGCAATAGGCGACGCCCTTGTTGCGATATTCCTCTTCGCCAGGCACGCCCATCTGCCGCCAGCGGGCGCCGGTGGAGAGGATGAGGGTGCGGCCCTTCAGGCTCGCGCCATTTTCCAGCACAACCTCATGATAGCCGCCTTCGGCGCGGGCCGGGATCAGCTTCGCCGCCTTTTGCAGGTTCATGATCTCGACGTCATAATCCTTGACGTGCGCTTCCATGGCGGAGGCGAGCTTTGGCCCTTCGGTGCGCGAGACGGAGATGAAATTTTCGATATCCATCGTGTCGAGCACCTGGCCGCCGAAACGTTCGGCCGCGACGCCGGTGCGGATGCCCTTGCGCGCGGTATAGATGGCCGCCGCCGCGCCAGCGGGACCGCCGCCGACGATGAGGACTTCGAACGGTTCCTGGGCCTTGATCTTTTCGGCGGCGCGGGTGGCGGCGCCGCTGTCGATCTTGGCGACGATCTGTTCCAGTTCCATCCGGCCACTGGCGAAGGGTTCGCCGTTGAGGAACACGGTGGGGACGGCCATGACCTTGCGGCTGTCGACCTCCTCCTTGAACAGCGCGCCGTCGATGGCGACGTGGCTGATGCGGGGGTTGAGGACGCTCATGAGGTTGAGCGCCTGCACCACGTCGGGGCAATTCTGGCAGGAGAGCGAGAAATAGGTTTCGAAGGCGAAGTCGCCGTCGATATCCTTGATCTGCTGGATCAAATCCTGCGCCGCCTTTGACGGGTGGCCGCCGACCTGGAGCAGGGCGAGGACCAGCGAGGTAAATTCATGGCCCATCGGCAGGCCCGCGAACCGCACGCCGATATCGGTGCCTGCGCGGCGGATCATGAAGCTGGGGACGCGCTTGTCGGTGCCGGTGACCACGGTCACCTTGTCCGACAGTTCGGCGATGTCGCCCAGCAATTCGCGCAGTTCGCGCGACTTTGCGCCTTCATCCAGCGAAGCCACCAGCTCGATCGGCTGAGTGATGTTCGCCAGATAGCCCTTCAGCTGTCCTTTGAGATTTGCGTCCAACATCGTGCCTTGCTCCGTTGCATGAAAGCGGGCCGCCGCCGCATATTGAGGGAGGGGGGCGTGCGGCGGCCCTTCGGGGGATGGTGCGACCCAAAGACCCCGATGAGAATAGGATGACGGTTTAGATAGCGTTGAAGGGTCCGCCGGGTTCCGTGCCCTTTGGGGCAACCCGGCGGCCGTTCAGGGCAGCGCGGCCAAGGGGCCGCGCTGCGGGTCGTTTTTAGATCTTGCCGACGAGGTCGAGCGAAGGGGCGAGGGTGGTTTCGCCTTCTTCCCACTTGGCGGGGCAGACTTCACCGGGATGGGCGGCGACATATTGCGCAGCCTTCACCTTGCGGAGCAGCTCGGTCGCGTTGCGGCCGACGCCTTCCGAGGTGATTTCCATGAACTGGATCACGCCTTCGGGATCGACCAGGAAGGTCGCGCGGTCGGCGAGGCCAACGCCCGGACGCATCACGTCGAAATTATTGGTGATCTGGCCCGACTGGTCACCCAGCATATAGTAGTTGATCTTGCCGATGGCTGGCGAGGTGTCGTGCCAGGCCTTGTGGCTGAAATGCGTGTCGGTCGAGACCGAATAGACTTCGACGTTCAGGCCCTGGAGGGTCGGGTAGATGCCGGCCAGGTCTTCCAGTTCAGTGGGGCAGACGAAGGTGAAGTCGGCGGGGTAGAAGAAGAAGATCGCCCACTTGCCCTTCACGTCGGCATCGGTGACGTCGACAAACTTGCCTTCCTTATAGGCGGTCGCTGCGAACGGCTTGATGGTGGTGTTGATGAGAGCCATGGGCTGTCCAGTTCCTTATGTGGGTTGCTGTTGCCTGACCCATGTAGGGACGCAGGCGAGTCGAGGGAAATTGGTTTTCTCGGATGGGGTGAGTGAGAAAAGCGATCACAGCCGATCGGATTGATCGACCCACTCACCGCGCCATTGGCCGAGCGCCAGCATCATCGCGCGTTCGACCATGGCCTGCGCCTCCTCTGCCGAGAAGGTCGAGGGATCGAGGCAGAGTTCGAGCCAGAGGCCATCGACGAGCGCGGTCAGGCTGATCGCGGCGAGCCGGGCGCGGGCGGGTGGCATTTCGGGCACGGCGGCGCGCAGCAGGGTTTCGAGCTGGGCGCGGGTGGCGGCATAGACTTGCGCATGGACGGCGGCGATGGCGGGATCGCTTTTGACGAGGCTCCAGAAGGCGATCCAGGTGGCGAGCAGATCCGGGTCCAATATGGGGGCGCGGAAATTGGCCTGGAGGCAGGCGCGCAGTCGGTCGCGCGGGTCATCGCCGGCTTCCTCCACCGCCTGGTCGAGCGCGGCGGATACGGTCGCGCCGACATCGAGATAGGTGGCGAGAATGAGCGCGTTCACGCCCTCGAAATAATGGGTGAGCAGGCCCGACGAAACGCCTGCCTGCGCGCAGATCGCGCGGACGGAGGTTCCGCCGACGCCCTTTTCCGCGAGGCAGCGGGCGGTCGCCTCGATCAAGGCCTGACGCCGGACGTCGGGCGTTTCCCGGACGAATTTCGCCCTGGGTCGTTGCATCATGCTGTTCGTCATCTCGTCCCCCGGTCTGCGTGTTTGGCGATAGACGGCGGCGCTGGCAAGGCGACGTCTTGGGCGCGGAGGGATCGAATGTGCCGTTTCGCGACTTGTTCTGCCCGATAGCCAAGGAGATCGACCGATGACCTGCTGCCTTTCGTCCCGCTTCACGCTGCCGTTGTTGCTGGCTGGCGCGCTGCTGACCGGATGTGGTCCTGCCGCCGAGACGGACAATGTCGCCAATGTCACGGCCAATGCGCAGACGGTCGAGACGATCGAGGATAGCGATGCGATCAATAGTGCGGATGGCCCGGCGGGTCGGCTGCCAACCGATGACTGGATCGGCCGCTGGACCGGGCCGGAGGGGCTGTTCCTCGACATCCAGCCCGCGCCTGATGGGAAGCCCGGCAGCTATGCGTTGACCAACAAGGATAATCTCGACCGGCAGGGTGATTATGCGGGCATGGCCGAAGGGGCGATGATCCGCTTCACGCGCGATGGGAGGAACTGACCATCCGGCCCGGCACGGGGGCGGAGACGGGGTTCAAATATCTCGCCGACAAGACCGACTGCCTAATCGTGGTGGCCGGGCAGGAGGGCTATTGCCGATAAGGCGAGATGTGGCGCGAGCGCGGACTCCGCGACCGCTGACGCCGCTTGTCGCGCAGCAGATGCCGCGCGTGGCGTATGTTTGTCGGCAGGTTGGACCTATATTCGTATAAAATCTCTGCTGCGCGCGATTGAAAGGGGCTTGGCGGCCTTGCCTCTTGCCTCTATCGGCGCATGGCTCTAGGGCATTGCCTTAACGGTTATTCACAACCACCAACGATACCAGTCAAGAAGGACCACTCATGAGTGAGACCGCGGATCGCGTAAAGAAAATCGTCGTCGAGCATCTGGGCGTTGAAGCCGAAAAGGTGACCGAGGATGCCAGCTTCATCGACGATCTGGGCGCTGACAGCCTCGACATCGTTGAGCTGGTCATGGCGTTCGAAGAAGAATTCGGCGTCGAAATCCCCGACGATGCGGCTGAGAAGATCGCCACCGTCAAGGATGCCATCGATTATATCGACAGCAAGCAGTAAGGCGTTTCGCGGCCCGCAATAAGCGGGCCGCCTTTCGTGTTAGGAAATGGCTCCTCCTGTCCGGTAACCCCGGAGCGCGGGGAGCTTTTTCGTATCTGATGCAGCGTTTGCAGGCCGGATCGGCCAGACCTACATTGCGTCAAAGAGACTATTTCGGAGCAAATATATGCGTCGCGTCGTCGTAACCGGCCTTGGCATGGTCAGCCCGCTTGGCGGGGATGTGGAAACCACATGGAAGAACATCATCGCGTCCAAATCCGGCGCGGCGACCATCACGCGGTTCGACCCGACCGATTATAAGTGCCGCATCGCATGCGAAGTGAAGCCCAAAGAGCATGAATATGGGTTCGACCCCTATTTGGAGGTGGATCACAAAATCCAGCGCCAGGTCGACCTGTTCATCGTCTTCGGCATCGCCGCCGCGAGCGAGGCGCTGCGCGACGCGGGCCTGCTGAACATGACCGAAGAGGAACGGTTCCGCGCCGGTTGCTCGATCGGTTCGGGCATCGGCGGCCTGCCGGGCATCGAGAGCGAATCGCTGGTGCTGGCGAACAAGGGACCGAGCCGGGTCAGCCCGCATTTCGTTCATGGTCGCCTGATCAACCTGATCTCTGGCCAGGTCAGCATCAAATATGGCCTGATGGGGCCGAACCATGCGGTCGTCACCGCTTGCTCGACCGGCGCTCATTCGATCGGCGACGCCGCGCGCATGATCGCGATGGAGGATGCCGACGTCATGCTGGCAGGCGGCGCGGAGAGCGCGATCTGCCCGATCGGCATCGCCGGTTTCTCGCAGGCGCGGGCGCTCTCGACCAATTTCAACGACGATCCGACGCGCGCCAGCCGCCCTTATGACGTCAACCGCGACGGCTTCGTCATGGGCGAAGGCGCGGGCGTCGTCGTGCTGGAAGAATATGAGCGGGCGAAGGCGCGCGGCGCGAAAATCTATGCCGAAGTGCTGGGCTATGGCCTGTCGGGCGACGCCTATCATGTCACCGCGCCGCATCCGGAAGGCTCCGGCGCGTTCCGTTCGATGCAGATGGCGCTCAAAAAGTCGGGCCTTAGCCTTGAAGATATCGACTATGTGAACGCCCATGGCACATCGACGCCGATGGGCGACGAGCTGGAACTGGGCGCGGTGCGCCGCCTGTTCGGCGACCAGATTGGCGCGATGTCGATGAGCTCGACCAAGTCGGCGATCGGCCATTTGCTGGGCGGCGCGGGCGCGGTGGAAAGCATCTTCTGCATCCTCGCCATGCGCGACCAGATCGTGCCGCCGACGCTCAACCTCGATGAGCCGAGCGAAAGCTGCAAGGGCGTCGACCTCGTCCCCCATGTCGCCAAGCAGCGCAAGGTGCGCGCGGTGTTGAACAATTCGTTCGGCTTTGGCGGCACCAATGCGTCGTTGATCATGAAGGCGATCTGAGGACGAAACTCCTCCTCTTGTAGGGGATCGTTGCGAAATGCGGATTGCTCACGAAGCATCGTCATTCCCGCGAAGGCGGGAACCCATCTCCCACCTTATCATCTTGATTTTAGGTCCGGAGATGGATCCCCGCCTTCGCGGGGATGACGGAAAAACCTGTGGGTGATGAATTTCGCGACAATTCCCTGTAAGGGGAGGTGGTAGGGCGTAGCCCTGATGGAGGGGTGTCACCCTATCGAGAGGGTGACACCCCTCCACCGCCTTCGGCGGTCCCCTTCGGCAGAGTCACGTGCCTCTGCCGAACCTTACAGGGGAGGATCAGGGGAGGATTTGGCGGTCGTGGATATTCCTCTGGGGCGATGGTGATGATGGCAAGACGATCGAACCGGAATTCGAAGCAACGACTGGGCTGTATCGTCCTGCTGATCGGCCTCGCCGTTGCGGCCTTCATTGCCTTTCGCTTCGTGGCGGGCTGGACCGAACAGGGGCCGGCGGCTCAGGATGTCAGTGTCGTCGTGCGCGAAGGGTCTACGCTGTCCGATGCGGCGGTGCTGTTGAAACAGGCGGGCGCGGTGCGGTCGGCCGATGCGTTCCTGACGCGGGCCAAGATTTTCGGGGCGGGCACGCCGATCAAGGCAGGGGAATTCGTAATTCCCGCCGGGGCCAGCAACAGCGATATCCTCTCCATCCTGCAGGGCGGCAAGACGCTGACCCGGTTGATCACCATTCCCGAAGGCATGCCCTCCATCCTGGTGCATGAGCGGTTGATGGCGAACGACCAACTGACCGGCGACATTCCTGTGCCGGAGGAGGGGAGCGTGCTGCCCGACAGCTATGCCTTCGACAAGGGCGAGCCTCGCGCCGCCGTGCTGAAGCGCATGCAGGTGGCGATGGACGAGGCGCTGGCCAAATTATGGGCCGAACGCGCACCCAATACGGTCGCCAAGACACCGAAGGAAGCGATCATCCTGGCTAGCATTGTCGAGAAGGAAACCGCCGTCGCGTCCGAACGGCCGACGGTGGCGGGCGTCTATAGCAATCGCCTGCGCACCAATATGATGTTGCAGGCCGACCCGACGATCATCTACCCGATCACGCGCGGCAAGCCGTTGGGTCGGCGCATCCGCAAGTCGGAGATTGCCGACGTCAACGACTATAATACTTATGCGATGGTCGGCCTGCCCAAGGGGCCGATCGCCAATCCGGGGCGGTTGTCGATCCTGGCGGTGCTGCATCCGGCCGAGACCAAGGCGCTCTATTTCGTCGCGGACGGGAAGGGCGGCCACATTTTTGCCGACACCTATCAGCAGCATAATGAAAATGTGCGCAAATGGTTCGAAATTCGGCGGTCGCGCGGCGAACTTTGAGGCGCGACCGTTGATTGCATGCCGGGCGCGATTGCCGTCCGGCTTCCTCATCCCCATAAAGATGGTTGCCGCCTGTGCGACAAGGCGGCCCTGATTGGGAGACGCACTGATGCTGGGAAGAACCGTACCGAATGTGACGCTCAAGACGCGCGTGCGCGATGAAAGCGTCGAGGGGCCGAACCCCTATCGCTGGCAGGATGTGCAGACCGGCGACTTGTTCGCGGGCAAGCGCGCCGTGGTGTTCTCGCTGCCCGGTGCTTTCACGCCGACCTGTTCGACCGAGCAATGCCCGGCGTTCGAGCGTTCTTACGATGATTTCAAGGCGGTAGGTATCGATGATGTCTATTGCATATCGGTCAACGATGCCTTCGTCATGTTCCAGTGGGGCAAGCAGCTGGGCCTCAAAAATGTGAAGCTGTTGCCCGATGGGTCGGGGGATTTTACTCGGCGGATGGGCATGCTCATCAAGAAGAATCATCTCGGCTTTGGCGACCGTAGCTGGCGCTATGCGATGGTGGTCGAAGACGGTAAGATTATCGCCTGGTTCGAGGAACCGGGGATCAACGATAACGGCGACGATGAAGACCCCTATGGCGAAACCCAGCCCGAACCCGTGCTGGAATGGCTGAAGGCGCATCCGGCTGGTTGAGGCTGCCCCACTGGCCCCCATCATCGTCAGTGCGCTGATGGGGGCGGCGGATTTCGCCTGGGCGGACGGGCTGCGCCGGGCGCATTTTCCGCCTGAGCGCAATGTCCTGTCCGCGCATATCACGCTGTTCCATCATCTGCCGCCTTCGGTGTTGGGGGAGGTGAGTGATCGGCTCAAGGCTTTGTGTCGGGGACCGGCACCGGCGGCCCGGTTGAGCGAGGTCATGATGCTGGGGCGGGGGGTGGCCTATCGCATCGACAGCCCGGAACTGGCGGCGATGCGCGACGAACTGGCGGAGGCGTTTACGGGCCTGTTGACGCCGCAGGACCAGGCGCGGCCCCGGCTGCATGTGACGGTGCAGAATAAGGTTGCGCCTGCGCAAGCGAAGGCGCTGGCAGAGCAATTGCGTGCGGAATTTGTGCCACGCCCCTTTGCGATCGCCGGGCTGGCGGCCTGGCATTATCGCGGGGGGCCGTGGGAATTGGCGATGAAGGCGAGTTTTCGGGGGTAGGTATATGTTTCCGTTCGCCCTGAGCCTGTCGAAGGGCCGCTCTTCTTAAGTAGAAGAAAAGGGCTTCGACAGCCCCGGATCAAGTCCGGGGCCGAACGGATTTTTACTTTATGCCAGCCCGACTTCCTTCAACGGCACGCTGGCATCGGCCAGTTGCGTCTGGTCAAGCGCTGCGCCGGACAGGACATGGGCGCGGCCCTGGACATAATCCTTGACCATGTTGACGCAATCGAGCGCGATGACTTTGCCGCCTTTCAGATAGACGACGGAGAAGCTGCGCGTCGCCGGGTCGCCGCGGGTGATCGCCTGATCGAAGCCGGTGGAGAGACCCACGGTCTGGAGCTTGAGATCATATTGGTTGGACCAGAACCAGGGCACGGCATTATAGGCTTCTTCCTTGCCCAGGATGTGCGCCACCGCGACCTTGGCCTGATCATTGGCGTTCTGGACCGACTCCAGCCGCATCTGCGCGCCACCGGCGAAGCGGTTGGCGTGGGCGGCGCAATCGCCCACGGCATAGATGTCGGGCAGGCTGGTGCGGCAATATTCATCGACATCGACGCCATTGCCGCCCGCCGCGCCCGCCGCGATCAGCGGGCCGGTTTCGGGGATGATGCCGATGCCGACGATCACCATATCGGTCTCGATCCGCTCGCCATCTTCCATCAGCACGGCGGTCGCTTTGCCATCGACCACTTCGATGCAATCCATCCGCGCGCCGGTGCGCAGGTCGACGCCATGGGCGCGATGTTCGGCTTCGTAGAAGCGCGACAATTGTTCGCCCGCGACCCGCGCCAGCACGCGGTCGAGCGCTTCGAGCAGCACGACGGTCTTGCCGAACTTGGTCAGCACGGCGGCGGCTTCCAGGCCGATATAGCCGCCACCGATGATGGTGACGTGGCTGATGCTGTCGAGCTTCGCCATCATCGCATCGACATCGTCGCGGCGGCGCACGGCATGGACGTTGGACGCATCCGCGCCGTTGCAGGTGAGCATGCGGGGGGTGCCGCCGGTACACCAGATCAGCTTGCCATAGCCGAGTTCTTCGCCCCCCACCGTCACGAACTTGCCGACGGGATCGACGCTCTTGACGCGGCGGCCCAGCAGCATGTCGATATTGCGCTCACCCCAGAAGGTGGCGGGACGGATCAGGATGCGGTCGAAACTCTTGTCGCCTGCGAAATATTCCTTGGACAAGGGCGGGCGCTCATAGGGGGGGTCTTTTTCGTCGCCGATCATCGCGACGCTGCCCTCGAACCCATGCTGGCGCAGCGAAATCGCCGCCTGCGCCCCGGCATGGCCCGCACCCACGATCAGAACATCATAATAGCTCATCGGCCCGCAATCCTCTTTATCCCTTTGCGCTGCTGATAGGCGGGGTGTCGCAAGCGGTGCAAGGGGGATGTGCAAATCTGGGGGGATGGCGATCGCTGCCCCTAAGATGTTCGATGACGGAGGGCCGCTTCGCCACCGGTTACGCTGCCCTGTCAGGCATCGGCCCAGCGGCGCAGCAAATTATGGTAGACGCCGGTCAGCCTGATGACCTCGCCATGGTCATGGCCCAATGCCGCTGCCACACCCTGAACGCTGCGGTCGAGGTCGAACAGCATTTGCCGGGCTCCATCGTCCCGGATCATCGACTGGACCCAGAAGAAGCTCGCGACCCTGCGTCCCTGCGTTACCGGCTCTACCCGATGTAGCGAGGAGGAGGGGTACACCACGGCATGACCCGCTGGCAGTTTTACCTGTTGCACCCCGAAATTGGTTTCGATCGTCAGTTCGCCGCCTTCATAGGCGTCGGGTGCCTCCAGAAACACGGTGACCGAGAGATCCGATCGCACCCGAACGCCAGTGCCCGCCTGTATACGCACGGCGTTATCGACATGTACGCCAAAGGCCTGTCCGCCTTCGTAGCTGTTGAAGAGCGGCGGAAAAATCTTGAGCGGCAGCCCAGCGGCGATGAACAGGGACGACCGGCCCAGCGCGTCGAGAATGATCTGCCCCGCCGAAATGGCGGCGGGCGCGTCTTCTGGCAATTGCAGATTGCGCTTGGCCAGCGCGGATTGATGGCCCGATGTGACATTGCCATCGACCCAGGTCGTTGGGTCGATCAGCGCGCGAATGGCGGCGATGCCCGGTGCATCGAGCAGGTCAGGAATAGCGATCAGCATGGAATTAAAGGGCTTCCGTTAATCAGGATCGGGTCGCAGGACGAAGGGGATTTCGACAAGGCCCCGCACCCGCATCGATCGACCATCGCGCAGCATGGGTTTCCAGCGCCAGTGCTTCACCGCATCGCGTGCGGCGTTGTCGAGCCGGGAAAAGCCGCTACTTTGGCTGACCATGATCGTTTCTACTGTCCCATCGACCCCCAGGATCAACTGGAGAACGACCGTGCCCTGCTCGCGCTTGCGGCGGCTCTCGATCGGGTAGCGGGGCGGTTTGCCCGACACCATCTGCGTCCCGATATCGCCACCCTGAATGAGGCTGGGCGGGGCGGAGGGCATGGTGGTCGGCGGGGCCGGGCCAGCGACGGCCGCAAGAGTGGGTGCGGGGGCGGAAATGGACTGTGGCACGGGGGATGTCTGGATAGCTTGGGGCAGGGGCACGGGCGTCTGCACGATTGGCGGCGGGGCGATGACCTCAGGTGCCGACGGTTGCGGCGGCGCTGCCGAGGCAGAGTGCGGCGGGGGTGGCGGCGGTGCGAGGTTGACGACAGTCAGTTTTGCTTCCTGCACGCGCATCCCATGGCTGCGCATCTGGATCAGCATGCCGATCAACAGGGCGTGGACCAGAATGATAACCATAATCGCCGGAATATTGGGCTGCCTGCTGAAACCATAGGGATCGCGGGCGGCAGTGTATATCGTTGGCGAAATGAGCGGGGCCGATGGCACCGGAGGATGGTCGGCGAATATGGCACTGTCATCATCCGTCATGGGTTGAATTGCAGCGTGAAGCATAACAGCGCCCCCCTTTCCATCCGTTGCTCGGTCTTGAATAGGGCAATGACTAATGCGAATCAATCGCGACTTTGACCTTGTGCGAAAGCGGGCGGACGGCGACCTGAGGAGAGGGTAGATCGCCGTCCGTCCTTCCCCGACCGGGACAGTGTCGGGGTATGCGGGATCAGAGCTGGTAGTTGAGGCTGAACACAGCCGATCGGGTCGGTGCGGGTTGCGCCCAGCTGCCGCCAACCGCATTGCGCACTGTCGTCACATATTTCTCGTTCGTGAAATTCTGGACATTGACCTGCGCCTTGAGCCGGTCCGTGATCGGATAGTTCACCATGAGCCGGTGAATGGTATAGCTTGGCACGGAATAGCCGACATAAGTGCCCGCCGTCAGTTGGGCCAATGTCGGTTGATTGAGCAGGAATTTACCCTGGTAGGTCAGCCCATAGCCCAGTTCCAGACCGAAATCGAAGCGGTAGGTGGTGAACAGGCTGCCGGAATGTTTGGGTGTATTCGTCAGCGCATAGCCCGCCGTCGGATCGATAAACGCCGCACTGTTGGCGCACGTACCCGCTGTCGGATCGGTCGCACCGGGATTGGCCAGACAGAAGTCGGACACACCCTGTTTGATCTCGCTCTTGAGATACATATAATTGGCCGAAATGGTCCAATTACTGGTGATGTTGCCCGATGCGCCGAGCGAAAGCCCCTCGACCCGCTGGTGGCCATCGGTCGCCTGGTCCGGCAAGGTCGGGTCGCCCGACACGACCTTGATCTGGTCGCGATCGTTGCGGAAAATGGCGGCGGTCAACAAGAGCTTGGCATCGAACAAATCGGCCTTGGCACCGATCTCATAATTTTTGGTGGTCTCCGGCTCGACGTTGCAGGTCAGCGCGGCACAGGAGCCGTCGACAGAGACTTTCGAGGGCAGTTTGGAGTTGCCATAGGCAACATACAGGCTGGTGTTGGCCGTCGGCTTCACGACGGCACCGATCCGATAGGAAAACAGATTGTCGTTCACTCGGAACGGGCCGGTAACCGTATTGATAGCGCCGAGATTGGCTGCACCTGGCGTTGTCACATAGCTGAACGAACGGTTGAAGCCCTCGGCCTTTTCGTACCGGACGCCGCCGTTGATCTCGAAAAAGTCGCTAAATTTGATGGCGTCGAACAGATAGGCGGCATAGCTGGTCTGCTCGCCGACATTATTGCTGGCGAGGATGAAGTTGACCGGCCCGGTGTAGATATTGCTGCCATAGGTGTAGCCTGCCGGACCGGGTACGACTTCGCCGGGATTGGATATGCTGACGAGCGGAAAGGCGGGGGTGGAGCCGTCTGCATTGCGCGGCAACGTGCCCTGCTTCTGGCGATATTGCTCCCACATGGCCGATGCGCCGACCACCAAGCTGTGCGTAATCCCGGCGGTGTCGAAATCGGCGCTGATGTCGAACTGATTATAGGCGGTTTTGTTGGAGATGAGCCGTTGTACGCCACGTCCACCGGTGGGTAGATAATAGCCTGCGGGAACGCTGGTGGTGACGCCTCCGCTCGTCACGGTGCAGGGCGCGCTGGTACCGTTGATATCCATCGGCTGCAAATTGGTGGACAGACAGAATGTCCCGTTGGGTTGGCTGGTAACGGTATTCTGCTGGATATTTTCATAGCGCGTCAGGTTGCGGATTTTCAACTTATCGCTGAACGCATGGCTGAAGATGGCTTGCAGGCTGTTGGTCTTGCTGTCCTGCCGGTCCAGATTGGCAAAGCCATAATAGCCGCTGCGGTCGAATTCTTCGAGAAATCCGCCATTATTGGCATAATAGCGAAGGCCATATTGCGGCATCGCCTTGTCATCCAGATGCTCGGCCTGAATGGTCAGGCTGGTCGGGCCATCAATGCCGATGGTGACGGCGGGCGCGATGCCCCAGCGCTTATAATCTTCGACATCGCGGCCGGGTACGTCATTTTCATGATAGACCGCGTTGATCCGCACCGCGATCAGGTCGTTCAGTCGCTTGTTCGTGTCCACGGTCGCTCGGTAATAATTGTCCGTGCCGATACCTGCGCTGAGCATCGTCTGATCATCCGCCAGCGGCCGCTTGGTCACCAGATTGATCGTGCCGGCAACAGAACCGCCGCCATTCATGACCGAATTGGCACCGTTGGTCACTTCGACCTGCTCGATATTGTAGACTTCGTTGCGGTTGAGGAAGGCACCCGATCGCACACCGTCGATGGTCACGTCATTCTTTGCATCCTGGCCGCGCAAGATGATCCGATCGCCATAGCCAAACCCGCCTTCACCCGCGCCGAACGTGATGCCCGGTACGGTCGAAAGAACATCGCGCAGCGTCAGGAGATTTTGCTGCTGGATCGTTGCTTTGCCGATGACCGTGATGGTTTGCGGCGTGTCGAGCAGGGGACGCACATATTTGGGCGATTCCGCCTGTTCGACTTTGGCTGCTGATTCGTCGATGACCGTGTCGGTGACGGTCATGCCGCCCAGCCGCTGGCCCGATGTGGCCTCTTGTGCCTGTGCGGCAGTGGCGAAGGCCATTGCGCCGACGCAGGACAAGGCCAAAAATGATGGTGTGGATGTGGTGTTGGACATGGAATGTTTCCCCCTGATTGCTGACCGGGGAATTATTGAGAACGTTTCGCAGAGTCAATGCTATTGCGAATAATTATCTATCAAAGCGCGCGACTGATGCACGCGCGGCATCACAGGACCGATATCGTGGAAGAGGCGCGTTCGCTATCAAGATGGCCGATGCGTATGAAGGCGGGCCAGTGGAAGGGCGGCGGAGGCGATCAAGCAGGGTAGCCCAGTTGCCGGTCGCGATGCTCGCGTGACGTGCAGGGTCGTTCTGCAGTCATTGACCGCAGGACGACCCTGGCTAATCCATGTGACGCTGCCCAATCGGCCTGATCACTGGATCTACTAGACATGGCGATGGGGCGGATGCTTTGCCTGCGGACAGGCGTGATACCCTATCGTTAGAGTTCGCTGTCCATCAGCTTGGGGAAGAAGCCCTCATGCGCGGCACGCAGGTCGGTGAGGGCTACGCCCGCTACCGAGGCTCCGTCAACGGTGCCGATGCGGACGGCACCGGGCACGTCCACGTCATGCGCCGTCGTCAGGACGTAACGGCCCTGATCTTCGCCAAAGGCAGACGCAGTCGTGAGCGCGATGTCGAGCGTTGCCCCGATCTTACCGGCCAAGGCCATTTCGGCGATGGTGACGATCAGGCCACCGTCGGACACATCATGAACCGCGTTGGCGGTGCCCGATGCGACGAGGGCGCGGACGCTATCGGCATTGGCGCGTTCGGTAGCCAGATCGACCTTGGGCGCTTCGCCTGCTTCCCGACCGGCGATTTCGCGCAGCCAGATCGACTGGCCGAGATGCGTGCCTTCCCCGCCGATCAGCCAGATGGCGTCGCCTTCATTCTTGAACGCCACCGTCGCCATCACATCCACATCAGCCAGCAAGCCGATCCCGCCGATCGCAGGCGTCGGCAGGATCGCACTCCCGCCACCCGTCGCCTTGCTCTCATTATAGAGCGACACATTCCCGCTCACGATCGGGAAGTCGAGCGCGCGGCAGGCATCGCCCATGCCATCCAGGCAACCCGTCAGCTGGGCCATGATTTCGGGGCGCTGGGGGTTGGCGAAGTTGAGGCAGTTGGTCACGGCCAAGGGCGTCGCACCGACCGCGCTCAGGTTGCGATAGCATTCGGCGATTGCCTGCTTGCCGCCTTCATAGGGGTCGGCATAGCAATAGCGCGGGGTGCAATCGGTGCTGATCGCGATGCCCTTGTTGGAGCCATGGACGCGCACGACGGCTGCGTCGCCACCGGGGCGCTGGACGGTGTCGGCACCGACCATATGGTCATATTGTTCCCAGATCCAGCGGCGGCTGGCGATGTCGGGGCTGCCCATCAGTTTGAGCAGGTCCGCGCCGATGTCGGTGCTTTCCGGCACATCGCCGAGCGGCTTGACGCCCGACCAAGCCTTATAGTCGTCCACCGGCATCGACGGGCGATCGTAGAGCGGCGCATCATCCGCCAGCGGGGCCAGCGGAATGTCGCACACGGTTTCGCCATGATGGACCAGCACCATGCGGCCGCTGTCGGTGACTTCGCCGATGATCGCGAAATCCAGTTCCCATTTGTGGAAAATGGCTTCGGCAAAGGCTTCGCGGCCGGGCTTCAACACCATCAACATGCGCTCCTGCGATTCGGAGAGCATCATTTCATAGGCGGTCATGCCGGTTTCGCGCTGCGGCACGGCATCCATGTTGAGGAGCAGACCGACGCCGCCCTTCGACGCCATTTCGACGCTGGAGGAGGTGAGGCCCGCCGCGCCCATATCCTGAATCGCGACGATCGCGTCCGACGCCATGAGTTCAAGGCACGCCTCGATCAGCAGCTTTTCGGTGAAGGGATCGCCGACCTGCACGGTGGGGCGCTTGGCGTCGGCGTCGTCGCCGAAATCGGCGCTGGCCATGGTCGCGCCATGGATGCCGTCACGCCCGGTCTTGGAGCCGACATAGACGATGGAGTTGCCCACGCCTGACGCGGCGCTGTAGAAAATCTTGTCGGTGTCGGCGATGCCCACCGTCATGGCGTTGACCAGGATATTGCCGTCATAAGCGGGGTGGAAATTCACCTCGCCGCCGACGGTCGGCACGCCCACGCAATTGCCATAGCCGCCAATGCCGCGCACCACGCCAGAGATCAGGTGGCGCATCTTGGGGTGATCGGGTCGCCCGAAACGCAGCGCGTTCATGTTGGCGATCGGCCGCGCGCCCATGGTGAACACGTCGCGCAAAATGCCGCCGACGCCCGTCGCCGCGCCCTGATAGGGTTCGATATAGGACGGGTGGTTGTGGCTCTCCATCTTGAAGATCGCCGCTTGCCCATCGCCGATATCGACCACGCCGGCATTTTCGCCGGGGCCGCAAATCACCTGCGGGCCAGTGGTCGGCAGCTTCATCAGGTGGATCTTGGAGGATTTATACGAGCAATGCTCCGACCACATGACCGAGAATATGCCAAGTTCCGTCAGGTTCGGCGCGCGGCCGATCGCCTTTAGAACGCGGTCATATTCTTCCGGGCTGAGGCCATGTTCGGCGACGATTTCCGGGGTGATCTGGGTGGCGGTGCTGGACATGCCGCGCCTTTAGCGGCCGCGTGGGCGGAGAGCAATGGCGGCGTGCATGCTTTGGTGGACATGCGTCGATCGGGCGGGAGAAACGGGATAAGAGGTGGCCGCGCCGCTTCCGCGCTTACCTGCTGCCATTACGCGCAGAGGGGCAGAGAAGTCAGGGGCGTGTCGGCTTTCTCTGGATGGCGAGAAATGGTGGGAAGCGGACGCTATCGCTTCGACCGGAACAGGCGACGCTGTGCTTCATTGATTGAGCCTTCGTCCCAATCGATCTCGCGCCGAGAGACAGGCAGGTATTCACGGCGCGACGGCTCATCGTAGATGAGGGTGGCGTGGATGCCTTGAGCCTCTCTTTTCAAAATTGGACGCTCCCAAACGCGAGCGAATATCTCGTCTGCCACAACCTCACCAACCCGGTCGATGACATCCTCGATTACCTCAATCTCCTGCCCATCAGGAAAAAGGATCGCAAATTCTTCATCTGTGGCTTGGAACACGCTAAAGGTAGCGTTCAGGGCACCATCGACGGTCAGGATATTCTTCATAGACCCACAATAACAATAAACGCTGACGTCCGCTATTGCGGCGATTGTCGCCATACGTCTCGATCATCGCTGGCACGACCGGAATGGTGGTTAGCTGTCGTTCCGTTATTGGGTTATAGAGCCGCATGACTGACCGCACGATGCTCCTATTCGACTATGAGGAAGTTCACGGGCGAACGGTGAGCGCGGTAGTGGGACGCAGAGATGGGCCTGCCGGTTGGGTTTCTATTGCCATTGTAATCGAAAATCGTGCCGTCGTGCTTCGGGTTGATCCCAACACCGATGAGGTCGTCGTAGATCTGGAAGACGCCTCCGATCTTGCGAGCGACTGGGTTGAAGTCGCGGAGATTGCACACGCCATCGGTTCTGAGCTCGGATGGTGCTGGATAGGCCGGAACTACCTCGGCTACCTCGACATGTTCACCTTGTCATTTTGCGGCATTGACCCGCAAATCTGCTTCATTGGCGAGGCCTCCACGATCACGATTAAGCACATCATCGCAAGCCGTTGAACGTATGTAGTTGGGCGAAACCCCCCAATGCGCAGACAAGAAAAAGGCCGGACCGTTAGGGGCGGTCCGGCCTGGAAATGGTTGGAAGGATCAGGTCGCCTTAAACGTGGCAGGCCTGCGCGCTCTTGCCAGGAACGGTGATGGTGACATTGTCGCCCGAACCGTCGATGGTGTAGCCGCCCTCGGCGGTGAAGGGCTGACCGGCTTCGGCCGCCTTCAGCGTGGTGGCTGCGCCGCCCTTTTCGGTGCGCAGCAGCGCGGTCTTGTCGTCGCTCATATAATCGACGAACAGCAAGCTGTTGTCCTTGCAGCGGAACTGCTTGTTGGCCTTGACCGACGGCGGCAGCTCGACGGGTGCGGCGTTGGCGAGTTCCGCAGCCATCGGGTCGGCGGGGCCGCCCACGACTTCGGGTTCGTCATTCTGGTTGCAGGCGGACAGCAAGCCAAGGCTCGCGGCGGCGATCAGGGTGATATAAGATTTCATAGCGATCCTTTTATGTGCGTGTGCAGCATGATGCGTCAACGCAAAACTGCGCTATTCCCGCCATGCGCTTGATATGACGTCATGCCGCAGTGCCGTCAGTGGGGTGTCCGAACCATAAGGCATATGCCCGATTGTCCGCTGCGGGCTTGACCGGGCGAGCGGTGGCGGTCAATGCAAGGGCATGGCCACCGACAGCAGCACGCAAGCCCCGGACCCCACCCAGCTTTCGTTCGAGGATGCGTTACGCGCCCTCGAATCGATCGTGCGCAGGCTCGAAAGCGGCGATGTGCCGCTCGATGAGTCGATCTCGCTCTATGCGCAAGGGGAAGCGTTGCGCAAACGCTGCGCCGACCGGCTGCAGGCCGCCGAAGCGCGGATCGCCAAGCTGACGGTCGATGCCAATGGCGCTGTGACCGGCTCGCAGCCGTTCGGCGCGGAATAAGCGGCATGGGGGGGGATGTTTCGTCGGCGGACCTGCTGACCAGCCGTTCGCGCGATGTTGCAGCGCGGATTGATCATGCGTTCGACCTGCTCTTGCCCGTGCCCGACGATGCGCGCGCGCGCCTCTATGAGGCGATGCGCCATGCCGCGATCGGCGGGGGCAAGCGACTGCGACCCTTGCTGGTCGAAGCGACCTGCGACCTGTTCAACATCGCGCGCGAATCGGCGCTGCGGGTTGGCCTGGCGGTCGAGTGCATCCATGTCTATTCGCTGATCCATGACGATCTGCCCGCGATGGACGATGACGACATGCGCCGCGGCAAGCCGACCGTCCACAAGGCTTTTGACGAAGCCAGCGCGATCCTGGCCGGCGATTGCCTGCACGATGTCGCGTTCGAAATCCTGGCCGATGAGCAGACCCATGCCGATCCGTTTGTGCGGATCGACCTGGTCAGGGCGCTTGCGCTCGCGAGCGGCCCGGCGGGCATGGCAGGCGGGCAGATGATGGACCTGGAGGCAGAAAAATCGCGCTTCGACCTCGCCACCGTCACCCGCCTGCAAAATCTCAAGACCGGCGCGCTGATCGCCTTCTGCGTCGAGGCGGCCGCCATCATGGCGCGCATCCCGGTGGACGCGCGCACCAGTCTGCATGGCTATGCCCGCGACATCGGCCTTGCTTTCCAGATCGCCGACGATCTGCTGGATGTCGAGGGCGACGCGGACCTGGCGGGCAAGGCGCTGGGCAAGGATGCAGCGGCGGGCAAGGAAACCTTCGTGTCGCTGCTCGGCGTCGATCGCGCACGGGCGCAGGCGCATATGCTGGTCGATCAGGCCAAGGCGCATCTGCACGGCTATGGCGCGGAGGCCGACCTGTTGCGCGCCATCGCCGACTATATCATCGAAAGGGACCGCTAAGCCCCATGAGCAAGCAGCGTATCGGCGTCTACCCCGGCACCTTCGATCCCATCACCCTGGGCCATATGGACATCATCCGGCGCGGCGCGAAGCTCGTCGACAAGCTGGTGATCGGGGTCACGACCAACATCGCCAAGTCGCCCATGTTCTCCGACGAAGAGCGGCTGGACATGGTGCGGCGCGAATGTGCGGGCATCGACGCCGACATCGTCGTCATCGGATTCAATTCGCTGCTGATGGACTTTGCCGAATCGCAGGGGGCGAGCGTCATCGTGCGCGGCCTGCGCGCCGTCGCCGACTTCGAATATGAATATCAGATGGCGGGCATGAACCAGCAGATCAATGCGCGCGTCGAAACCGTGTTCCTGATGGCGGACGTCTGTCTGCAACCGATCGCGTCGCGCCTGGTCAAGGAGATCGCGCTTTATGGCGGGCCGATCCACAAATTCGTCAGTCCCGCCGTGCGCGACGAAGTCGTTGCGCGGGTCGATGCGATAGGTCGGAAGGGCAACGCATAACGCCGCTCAGCTTGCGTTCAGTTGCCAATCGCGATCAGCGCGCTATCAGGGCGGCTTGGCCCTACGCCCATAAGATCAAGGAAGTCTGCTTCATGCGTTTCACCTGCGCGCTCAAGACCATGGCGATCGGTGTCGCCCTCGCAACGTCCGGCTTTGCCTATGCGCAGGGTGCGCCCGGCGGCGGCGGGGGTGACGAAGCGAAGCGGGCCGAGGCCGCCGTGCGCGCGCAGGACAATGCCAAGTCGCTTGAAACCGACCTGACCCCCAAGCTGCCGCCCGCGACCGTTCCGGCCGATCCGCAGAATATCTGGGATCTGGACCTGTCGACCGGCGGCCGCGTCCGCATCCAGTTGCGCCCCGACATCGCGCCTGCGCATGTCGAGCGGATCAAGGAATTGACGCGCCAGGGCTTTTATAATGGCTTGAAATTCCATCGCGTCATCCCCGGCTTCATGGCGCAGGGCGGCGACCCCAAGGGCGACGGCACCGGCGGATCGCAGCTCCCCGACCTCAAGGCCGAATTCAACCCGATGCCGCATCTGCGCGGCACCCTGTCGATGGCGCGCGCGCAGAGCGAGGACAGCGCCAACAGCCAGTTCTTCATCGTCCTGCTGCCCCGGATGCAGCTCGACAAGAAATATACCGTCTTCGGTCGCGTGATCGAAGGCATGCAATATGTCGATTCGATCGCGCAGGGCGAACCGCCCGCCAATCCCAGCACGATCCTGCAAGCCTCGATCGAAAGCGACGGCAAGCCGCCCGTGACCACGCCGATGCCCGGCATGGCCGCGCCCGCCGCGCCGTCGATCACCGCGCCTGCACCGGAACAATAATAGGCCACAGCTTTCCGTTCGCTTCGAGCGAAGTCGAGAAGTGGCTCGCGCAGCGGCGCGCCCGTCTCGACACGAACGGTCACTGGCTTGATCAGACGAAACAGATAGACCGATGCGCGTAGACCTGTTCGACTTCGACCTCCCACCGGAAAATATCGCGCTGCGCCCCGCCAGCCCGCGCGATGCCGCGCGGCTGTTGCTGGTGCCGGGGGCAGGAGACTTCGCCGACCTGACGGTACGCGACCTGCCGGGCTTGCTGCGCGCGGGTGATGTTCTGGTCTTCAACGACACCCGCGTCATTCCCGCCCAGTTGGAAGGCACGCGCGGCGAAGCGCGGATCGGCGCGACGCTGCATAAGCGCCTGGGCCTCCGCCAATGGCAGGCCTTCCTGCGCAATGCCAAGCGGGTGCGGGATGGCGACCGGATCGACTTCGGCGCAGGCGTCACCGCGATCGCCGGGCCACGCGACGAGGATGGCGGCGTGACGCTGGACTTCGAGGGTACCGAGCCAGTGGAAGTGCTGCTGGAACGGGCCGGCCGCATGCCCTTGCCCCCCTATATCGCCAGCAAGCGCCCGACCGACGAACGCGACGTGAGCGATTATCAGACCATGTTCGCGCGTGAAGATGGCGCGGTCGCCGCCCCCACCGCCGCGCTGCATTTCACGCCGGACCTGATGGCGGCGCTGGCGCAGACTGGCGTGCTGACGGAAACGCTAACGCTACATGTCGGCGCGGGCACCTTCCTGCCGGTCAAGGCCGACGACACCGACGACCATCGCATGCATGCCGAATGGGGCCGGATCGAACCGGCCACCGCCGACCGGCTGAACGCCGCGCGCGCGGCGGGCGGTCGGCTGATCGCGGTCGGCACGACGTCCCTGCGCCTGTTGGAAAGCGCGGCGAGCGAGGACGGCATCATCCACCCCTTCGCCGACGAAACCCGCATCTTCATCACGCCGGGCTACCGCTTCCGCGCGATCGACGGGCTGATGACCAATTTCCACCTTCCTAAATCGACGCTCTTCATGCTGGTCAGCGCACTGATGGGCCGCGACCGGATGCAGGCAGCCTATGCTCATGCGATCGGCAACGGCTATCGCTTTTATAGCTATGGCGACAGTTCGCTCCTGCTTCCCTGATCCGACTCACTTCCCCACGAACAAAAATCCCACCGCGCCCATGATGCAGGCGAAGGCGGCGAGGTGGCGCCAGTGGAGGGGTTCGCCCAGCACGGTGACCATGAAGCCGCCGAAGATGACCAGCGCGATCGCCTCCTGCGCGACCTTGAGCTGCCCCGCGCTCCAGCCATGGGCATAGCCGATCCGGTTGGCGGGCACGGCGAAGCAATATTCGACCAGCGCGATGCCCCAGCTGATCAGGATGACCAGCAGGATCGGCTTCTCCATCCCGCCCTTGAGGTGCCAATACCAGGCGATGGTCATGAAGACATTGGAGATGATCAGCAGGGCGATGGTCGGCATAGGGGCCTCCTCTGGAACGGGCCAACGCTTTGGCACCGCGCACGGCGGCGGCGCAAGCGATCGTGCAAAAAGACCGTTGCAAGCGCCAAATCCCTCGCCTATAGGCAGCGCTCCTTTGGGGCCTTAGCTCAGCTGGGAGAGCGCGTCGTTCGCAATGACGAGGTCAGCGGTTCGATCCCGCTAGGCTCCACCAACCCCTCCCTTTGGGGTTGCTCGAAGGACTTTACCGCCAGCGCCCCGCGCGCCTAAGGCGGTTTCATGACAGAATTGGAACAGCGCAGCCGCCCGGCTGCCACCGTCGTGATCGTGCGGGACCGAGCCGATGGGCCGCCGGATATATTGATGATGGAACGGGCCAGCACCATGGCCTTTGCCGCCGGCGCGCTGGTCTTTCCTGGCGGCGCGGTCGATGCGGACGATCATGACCTTGCGGCCCGCATCGACCATGGACTGGAGCAGGACGAGGCCGCCGCACGCATCGCCGCGATTCGCGAGACGATCGAGGAAGCGGGGCTGGGCGTGGGCTTGCAAGGCGCTGTGGACGCCGCCACCGTGCTGCGCCTGCGCGACGGCTTGCGCGAAGGCGTGGGCCTGGGGGCGTTGCTCGACCGGCATCAGCTGGAAGTCGCGTTCGATGCGCTGACGCCCTTCGCCCGCTGGCATCCCGCGCCCTTCGATCAGGCGACGCGGATATTCGACACGCGCTTCTACATCGCCCGCGCGCCGGACGGGCAGATGGCCACCGTCGATACGACCGAAAATGTAAAGCTGTTCTGGAGCGGCGCGGCGGCCACGTTGGCGCAATGCGATGCGGGGGAGGGGAAGGTGATCTATCCGACCCGGCGCAATCTGGAGCGGCTGGCCCTGTGCGCCAACCATGCTGACCTCGTCGCCCATGCGCGCGCCTATCCGGTCGAAAAAGTACGCCCCTGGCAGGAGGAGCGGGATGGCGAGCGGCATTTATGCATACCCGATCATCTGGGATATCCGGTCACGTCGGAACCTATGCACCGGGTCAGGCGTGCTTGAGCCATGCGCAAACTTCATCTGACCCTTCGCCGCCTCGTCCTGCTCGCCGTCCTGCTGTTTCTCCTGCTGCTCGGCTATGCGCTGGTGCGGCAACGGCCGCAGGACATGCCCTGGACCGACCTGGACCTCAGCCAACCGATCGGCATGTTCACCGGGCGCAAGCTGACCGCGCTGACCGGTGACGCCGCGCAATGCCGCGCGTTGCTCGACCGGGCAGGCGTCGATTATGTCGCGGTGCAGCCCGGAGGCGCGGACCAGTGCGCTTATGCGGATGCGGTACGATTACGAGCGGAACAGGATGCGATCGCGCTGGCCCCGGCGTCGGTCGCGCCATCCTGTCCCGTAGTGGCAGCGCTCAAACTGTGGGAGTGGCAGGTCGTGCAGCCCGCCGCCCAGCGCATCTACGGCCAGCCGGTGCGGTCCGTGCGCCATCTGGGCAGCTATAGCTGCCGCCGCATGTATGGCCGCAGCGAAGGCGACTATAGCGAACATGCGACCGCCGACGCGCTCGACGTGGCCGGCTTCACCCTGGCCGATGGCCGCGGCATCAGCGTCTTGCGCGACTGGAAAGGTGAGGGCGACGATGCACAATTCCTGCGCGCGGTGCGCGACGGGGCGTGCGACCTGTTCGCGACCGTCCTGTCACCCGATTATAATGCCGCCCATCGCGACCATTTCCATCTCGACCAGGCCGAACGCGGCGCGACCGGCTGGCGGGCGTGTCGATAGGCCTTAGCCCCGTCTACTGCCCAAACCCCGCATCCCGCGCCAATGCCACGGCTTCGCGCGCCGCCGCCAGCAAAGCGCCGCTCTTGGCCTCGCATTCACGCTGCTCATAGTCGGGGTTCGAATCCGCGACGATGCCGGCACCCGCCTGCACATGCATCACGCTATCCTTCAACACGGCGGTACGCAGGACGATGCAGCTATCCATATTGCCGTCCGGCCCGAAATAGCCGACGCCGCCCGCATAAGCGCCGCGCGTTTCGGGTTCCAGTTCGGCGATGATCTCGCACGCGCGCACCTTGGGCGCGCCGGACACGGTGCCCGCCGGAAAGCCAGCGAACAGGGCGTCGAGCGCGTCCTTCTCTGGCGCCAGGCGGCCGACCACGTTGGACACGATATGCATCACATGGCTGTAAAATTCGACGGTATAGCTGTCGGTCACGGTCACGCTGCCCGCCGTCGCCACGCGGCCGACATCGTTGCGGCCAAGGTCGAGCAGCATCAGATGCTCAGCCCGCTCCTTGGGATCGGCGAGCAGGCTTTCGCGGTTGGCGGCATCCTCCACCGCGTTCTTGCCGCGCGGGCGCGTGCCTGCGATCGGCCGGATCGTGACTTCGCCATCGCGCGCGCGCACCAGGATTTCGGGGCTGGACCCGATCAGCGCGAAGCCGGGCAGGTCGAGATAATAAAGGAAGGGCGACGGATTGATCCGTCGCAGCGCCCGATAAAGCGCGATCGGCGGTAGCGTGAACGGACTGGTGAAGCGCTGTGCCAGTACCACCTGAAAAATATCGCCCGCCACGATATATTCCTTGGCGCGATCGACCATGGCGGCATAGCGGCCTGGCTCCAGCACCGGGGTCACGGCGATATCGGCAATGTCGGCGGGAGCGGGGGCGGCCGGGATCGGCGCAGCCAGCCGCGCGGCGGTCGCTTCGATCCGCTCCAGCGCCTGCGCGATGGCGCGATCCGGGTCGGTAAAGCTGCCCTTCCACACCGGCGCGACCAGATAGAGTTGGTCGGCCAGGCGATCGAAGATCAGGATGACGGTCGGCCGCACGAACAGCATGTCGGGCAGGTCGATCGGATTGGGGGCAGGGCGGGGCAGTTTCTCAACCAAACCCACCGTCTCATAACCGAAATAGCCGACCAGGCAGGCCAGCGCCGCAGGTAGCGCCGGGTCCATCTCCGCCCGGCATTCGGCAACCAGATCGCGCAGTGCATCAAGCGCGCCAGCCTCCAGCGGCGCAAAGGCGTCGCGGTCGGTCGCCCAGTGGCGGTTGATCGCAGCGCTCTGCCCATGGGCGCGAAACACCAGGTCGGGGGCCAGGCCGATCAGGCTGTAGCGGCCACGCACCGCGCCGCCCTCGACCGATTCGAGCAGATAGTCGCCGCGATCGGCCTCGAACAATTTGAGCGCGGCGGAGATCGGCGTGTCGGTATCGGCAATCTGCCGCCGCCACACCAGCGCGGATTCGCCGCGCTCCAACGCCGCCCGCGCCGTTGCGTCGCCCCCGCCTGCGATCATCTTATTGGTCGCCGCTGGTGGTGGCGGCCAGCGCCCTGCGCACGCCTTCGACCGCATTGGCATTGCGCGTGACGTTCAGATGCTTTTCGACCGCGCGCTCAAACTGCTGGCCATATTCCTGGCCGATCACTTCGCCGAGCTGGTCGCGCATCTGCGCCATCAATTCGGGTTGATTCTTGGCATCGCCCCGTTCGATCGCGTTGAGCTGGACCACGAAATAGCCGCGATCCTGGCCGATCGGCAGCGTCTTGACCGTGTTCGCCGCCATCGAAAAGAGGATGGCGATTTCGGCCGGCGGGCGCTGCTCGCCGCGCATGATGTCGGCGCGCTTGCCGCCCAGCGTCTGCGGCGCGGGCAGCTTGACGCCGGCCTGCGCGATCGCATCGGCCAGTTTCATGCCCTTGGCCACCTTGGCGCGGATCTGTTCGGCCAATGCCTTGGCCTTATCGTTGCCGGCGTTCAGCTTATACTGCGCCTGCACGAGCGGCTTGACCTTGGCCAGCGGTGGCGGCGCAGCGGCGACGATCTCGCCCGGCGCGATCAGCGCATAGCGCTTGTCGGGGGTGATCGGCACCATCTGCGCATCGTCGTCGGCGCTCATGGCAAAGACAGGCGCCAGCAGCGGCTGCACGTCAGGCGCAACCACATAGGCCTGATCCTCGACCTGCTTGCCGGTGGCGAGCAGCAACGGGCTGGTTTCGAGCTTGAGGCCATTATCCTTGACCACTTCCTCGAACGTCCCGCCATCGGCGATCTGATCTTCCAGCTTGCCGGTAAAGTCGGCCAGCAATTGCTTTTCCTTCTGCGTGCGCAGCGTCGCGACGATTTCGTCACGCACCGACGCCAGCGCGCGGGCGGGAATGTCCTTGACCGCCGTCACGCGCAGCAGCAGCCAGCCGAGCGGCCCGCGTACCGGACCAACCAGATCACCCTGCTTGGCGGCGAAGGCGGCATCGGCCGCAGCCTTGCCCGCCGTTGTGGTCAGTGCGGCGGGGGTCTGGTCGGCCAGCGTCGCCACCGCCAGGCCAGCGCCCTGCGCCGCGGCGGACAGCGACGCGCCGCCCTTCACCTTGTCGGCAATCGCCTTGGCAGCAGCCTCGGTCGGCAGCACCAACTGCTCGATCGTCCGGCTCTGCTTGGCGGCATAGGCGGCCTTGTTCTGGCTATAAGCGGCGGCAATCTCCGCGTCGCTTGGCTGCGAGGCTTGCGCAAAACGCTCGGCATCGACCACGGCATAGCGGATGCGCCGCTGTTCGGGGATGGTGAAGCGATCGGCATTGCGCTTGTAGAAATCGGCCAATTGCGCGTCGGTCGGGTCTTTCTCGTCCAGGAACGCGACCGCCGGGATCGCCGCAACCGTGCCCTGCCGCGCTTCCAGCAGCAACGAGGCATAGGGCAGGACCAGGCTGTCGGTTGGCTTCACGCCCATGCCGATCGGGGTCAGCAACTGGCGCTGCAGGATTTCGCGACTGATATCGTCGCGCAGATCCTTTTCCGTCAGCCGCTCGCGCGCGAGCAGATTGCGGAAATTCTCCTGACTGAAATTGCCCGCTGCGTCCTGAAAGGCCGGGATTTGCGCGATCTGCGCGTCGACCAGCCGCTTCGAGATATGCATGCCCTGCTCATCGGCAAAGGCGCGCAGCGCCAGCGACGCGACCAGCTGGTCATAAACCTGCGCCGCGCCGCCCTGCGTGAAGAAATCGTTGATCTGCAGGCCGGGATCGGAACGACGTGCATTGTCGAACACCCGCTGCACCCGCTCCTGCAACTCGGTTTCGGTCAGTTTATAGCCTTTGGCCTTGGCTGCCGTGCCGCCCCCGCCAAAGCTCGTGCCATATTGGCTGCTGGACAGGTCGCCCAATATGAAGGCGGCAGCGATCGTCCCTAGGAACAGAATCGCGAACAGCGCGCCGAACCGGGATTTGATGAGGCGGCGAAAGACAGAAAGCATGAAAATATCCGAACTGCGGCGGGATGGCGGCCCGCTTTAAGGGCGGATGCGCGCGGCGGCAAGGCTTGCACTGGACAAATGCGCGAGCGCCGTTCATCGCCTCTGACCAGTCCATGTCCCTTCCGATGGAGACGCGACGCCACAGCAGACTGGCGCGCGGCGGCGGGGGCGGGGCGACGTGCAGCAATAAAGAATAAGGGGAATAGACGATGGGCAGGCGCAAGCTGGTTGTCGGCAACTGGAAAATGAACGGGATGCAGGCTGCGTTGGACGAGGTCGCCGCCATCGGCGCGCGCGCGGCGCAGCATCCAGCGGTAGAGGTCGGCCTCTGCCTGCCCGCCACGCTGATCGCCGCGGCGGACGCGCGCAAGGGGGCTGCCTTCATCGGCGCGCAGGATTGCCACATGCAGACAAGCGGCGCGCATACCGGCTGCCTGTCGGCGGCGATGCTGGCCGAAGCGGGGGCCAGCTGGACCATCGTCGGCCATAGCGAACGGCGGCAGGATCAAGGCGAAACCGACGGCTATGTCGCGGCCAAGGCTTTGGCGGCCAAGACTGCGGGCCTGCGCGTCATCCTGTGCGTCGGCGAAAGCCTGGACGTGCGCGACGCGGGCAACGCCGAAGCGCTGGTTTCGGCGCAATTGCTGGCGTCCCTGCCCGAAGGCGCAGCGGCGGACTGGCTCGCCATCGCCTATGAACCCATCTGGGCAATCGGCACCGGCCGCATCCCGACGATGGAGGCGGTCGCGACCATGCACGCCGCCTTGCGTGCTGCGCTAGCAAGCCGGATCGGCGACGAAGCGCAGGACATGCGCATCCTCTATGGCGGGTCGATGAATGGCGACAATGCCGCTGAACTGATGGCCATCGCCGACGTCGATGGCGGCCTGGTCGGCGGCGCCAGCCTGACCGCCGAAAAATTCGCCCCGATCATCGCTGCGGCTGATGGGGTGGTGGACTGACGAAAAATCCTCCCCTGCAAGGGGGAGGATGCCTTTGCCCCTTGACCTTCCGAATATATCACGCCGCTCTCGCCACCCCTCGTCAAACGCTTGCGATATTGTATAGCCCATCCCCTGTTCCCAAGCGGAGAATGCCGTGATTACTGTCCAGCGGGTGGCCAAGGCCGTCGGCAAGCATCTGACCCGAACCGCGCTCCAGGCGCGCAAAGCTGCGGGCGTGCGGCGCAAGCGGGGCTGCCCGGCCTGTGGCGCGACCGTGGTGGGCTTCTTCCGCTATGGCGACAATGGCGAATGGGGCTGCCCCGAATGTGGCGCATCGCCGCGCGAACGGTTGATGAACTGGCTGATCGCCAATGGCCGCCTGACCGTGCCAACCGAAGGCGCGATCCTGCATATGGCGCCCAATGAAGCCAGCCTCGTCCGCCGGTTCGCCGCCGCCGCTTATTATATGCCCGCCGATCTCGATCCGTCGCGCTATACCGTCCCCAATATGGCGCAAATCGACCTGATGGAGCTGGCCGTCACCGACCGCTACGACCTGTTCTACGCCAGCCATGTGATGGAGCATGTGCCCGACGACATGTCGGTGCTGCGCAACATCTACCGCGCGTTGAAGCCGGGCGGGGAGGCCTGGCTGATCGTGCCGCTGTGGACCAAGCCGACCGAAGATGGCAGTTTCGACATCCCCCCGCGCGAGCGCGAGCGCCGCTTTGGCCAATGGGATCATGTGCGCCAATATGGCCCCGATATCGCCGACCGCATCCGCGCGGCGGGCTTCGACCTGGAAGAAATCGACGCCAGCAGCATCGACGTTGCCGCGCGCCATTATTATGCGCTGGACGACCGGCTGTTCCGCGCCCGCAAGCCCGGCGGAGCCGCGACGCGGTGAGCATCCTCGCGCGGATGGAGGCATCCGCCCGCATCCTCGCGCTGGTCAAGCTGGCCAATGTCGGCCTCGTGCTGATCTGGGGCTTTGCCGTCACCTTCGTCTTCGTCCGCGTCCTGCCGCTGGCCGAATTTCAGGCGTTCCTGCTGCTGGTCGCGTTCGGCAACTTCACCATTTCGGCTGAGTTCGGCCTGACCAGCCTCATCTACGCCCGGTTGCGGCGGCACTGGCTGGGTGGGGATCAGGCGGACGGCGGTTTCCGGCTGGAGGAAATGGGGGTGCTGTTCCTGTTCCTTGGCCTCATCATGCTGGGCGGGACGGCGATCCTGATCGGGGCGCTGACGCTTGGCTGGTTCGACACGGCGATGCCGCTGCTATTCCTGCTCTTCTTCCTGTCGGCCTGCCTCAATCTGCCCGCCTTGCTGGCCAAGCGGGCGCTGGCGGCGGTGGATGGCAATTTCCTGTGGGAAGCGCTCGATTGTGGACGGCGCGTGCTGACGATCGCGCTGCTGCTGGCGATCCTTGTCGGCATGGACCCGCGTCTGTCGATCGCACTGCAACTGGCGGTCAGCCTGCTCGTCATCGGCTGGGCCATCGCCCATGTCCACCGGCGCTTGGAGATGAACACTCGCCACTGGATGGCCTTCCGCGTCGGCGGCGGCCATGTCCGCGCCCATTATCTGCGCGATATCGGCGCATCGGCGGCCTTCACCGCGTCGGACATCATTGCCTATAATGCGCCCTATTTCACCATTGCCATGGTGACGTCCGACGCCCGCCCGATGCTGATCTTCGACTTCTTCTTCAAAATGTCGCGCGCCCTGTCGATGCTGGTCCGCGCCGTCGTGGAGGCCGCCTTGCCGCGCATCACCCGCGCCTATCATGCCGGCGACCGCGCAAGGCTGCGCCAGTTGCTCGCCCGCTCGCTCGGCGCAGGGCTGGTCTTTGCCGTCCTGCTGTCGTCGCTGTTGCTGGGCGTCGGCGACTGGCTGTTCGCCACGCTGTTCGACGGTCGTGCCACGATCGACCGGACGGAACTCGCTCTGATCGTCGCGGCCTTGGCGGCGCTCACGATCATCTGCGTCTCGGTCTACGTCCAAGGCGCAATTGGCCGTTTCCCGACCTTGCTGCATCGCTCCCTGCCCTTCCTCGCCGGATCGCTGGCCAGCGCGCCCTTGGCCCTCGCGCTGGCACCTCAGCGCTTCGACCTCACCTTCCTCGGTCTCTACACGCTGACCCTTACTGGTGCGGCCATCCTGCATCTGCTCTCGCTCCAAAGGCTGGCGCGGACATGAAGGTCGCAATGCTCGACCCCTCGCTCTTCACTGGGCGCTATGACGACAGCCTCTGCGCCGCGCTGGCGGGCCAAGGCGCGCAAGTCACGCTGCTCGGCCGCCCGATGCGCGCCACCGATGCGATCGTGCCGCACGGCTATGCCTACGCCCCCCATTTCTTCCGCCGCAGCGAAGCGCTGCGCGATCGCTTGGGCGAAGGCCGCGCCTTTCGCCTGGCAAAGGCCGCAGAATATGGCCTGACTTGCGCGCTGGGCGACCTCACGCCGCTCCTTGCCGCCGATGTGGGCCATATCCAATGGCTCCCTCTCGCCCCCGCAGACCGTCTGATGTTGAAGCGACTCAAAGGGCGCACTGCTTTGGTCCACACCGTCCATAATGCCGACGCCTATCATGCCGATGCCGGGCTGCAGGGCCGGGGCTACCGCGCGCTGCTTGACGGCATGGATGCGCTGATCGTCCATGGCGACACCACCCGCGCCGCCCTCATCGCGCAGGGCATCGACCGCGCCCGCATCCACATCACCCCGCACCCGCCAATGCGGCTGGCAGCCGCCAGCGCCGCCGACCTGGCCGCCGTACCCGCCTCCACGAAACCCCGCCTGCTCTTCTTCGGCACGATCCGCCCCTATAAGGGCGTAGACCTCGCGATAGACGCCTGCCTCTCGCTCTGGCGCGCTGACCATGATTTCGATCTGATGCTGGTGGGCAAGCCCTTCATGGACATCGCGCCGCTCCTGGCGCAGGTAGCGCAAGCAGGCTTTGCCGACCGGCTGCTCACCGATTTCGGCTTCCTGACCGAAGGCCGCCTCGACGCGCATATGGCCCGCGCCGACATCATGGTCTTTCCCTATCGCCACATCGATTCGAGCGGTGCCTTCCTCTCTGCGCTGCATCATGGCAAGGCGATGGTCACGTCGGATGCGGGCATGTTCGGGCAATTGCCGGACGGCGTAGCGATCCGGGCGGCGGCGGGGAATGTCCCCGCTTTGGCCGCAGCGCTCTTGCCGTTGGTGCAAAGCGCCGCCATCAGGCAGGCACAGGGCGCGGCGGCGCGCGCCTATGGGGATGATATGGGAAGCTGGAAGGACATGGCGGTGGCAACGATGAACATCTATCAAACCGTGCTGGCCGCGCGCGCATGAACCGCTATTGGCGCGAATTGTCCGACCGCAGGCTGGCGGTGCGTCTGGCGCTGGCCGGGCGGGTGCATCAATATCCCGAAATCCAGGCGCTTCGGCGCTTCCTGTCCACCTTCGCGGTCGATTGCCTGTTCGACGTCGGTGCCAATCGCGGCCAATATGCCACGATGCTGCGCAAGGATGCCGGCTATAAGGGGCTGATCCTCTCCTTCGAACCGAACCCCGATGTGTTCGCCGAGTTGCAGCGCCACGCCGCGTCCGACCGCCATTGGCATGTCTTCAACATGGCGCTCTCCGACTTCGACGGCACGGCCAGTTTCAACATCATGGCCGCCGATCAATTCTCCTCGCTCAAAGCCCCGTCGGGCGAGCAGGATGCCATCTTCGCCGACCGCAACAAGGTTACGAAAACGGTTGAGATGCAATGCTGCCGCCTCGACTCTGTGTTGCCTGATCTAAAGGCGCAGCATGGCTTTACCCGACCCTTCCTGAAGATGGACACGCAGGGCCATGACCTGTCGGTGTGCGAAGGCGCGGGCGATGCGCTGGCGCAGATGCTTGGTATCCAGACCGAACTCGGCGTCCGCCCCATCTACGAAGGCGGCACCGGCTATCGCGCGATGATCGACTGGCTGGACGCCCGCGCCTTCGTGCCCTCCGCCTTCTTCGCCAATAATAAGGGCCATTTCCCGCTGCTGGTCGAAATGGACGGCATCTTCGTCAACCGGACATTGGTCGCGGCGTGACCGGCGGCGGGGCGACCAGCTTCGTGAGCGCGCGCCGCCTGTTCCTGGCCGGCGCGATCGGGCTGACGCTCTGGTTGGGTGCCACCTTCGTCTGGCATGTCACCTGGCGGCAGGGGATCAGCCTACCGGTCATCCTGTTCCTCGATCAGGATTTTCCGCTCCTCATTGGCTCGCTGTTGCTGCTGGCGCTGGCCGCACCCTTTGCGGAAGGGAAGGGCATCCGCCTGCCACGCCCGACCGCGCGCACCATCGTGCCTCTTGTCCTGCTTATGGGGCTAGCGGCCTGGGCAGGCCACTACGCCCTGTTCCAAAATTACGCCATTTCCCGTGACGAGGAAGTCGCCCGCTTCGCCGCCGCCTATATGCGCGAAGGACTGTTCGCCCGGCCGATCCCGGTCGAATGGGAACCCTATCGCCGCGCGATCATGCCCGAATTCTTCTCCCCCTTCGGCGCGGCGGATTATTGGACTGCGGCCTATCTGCCGGTGAACAGCGCGATCCAGGCCTTATTCTGGCAATTGGGCGATCCCAATCTCGCCGGGCCGGTGCTGCTGATGGCCGGGCTGTTCGCGCTCTGGCGCGTGGCGCTGCGCCTGATGCCTGATCGCCCGGACGCGGTGTGGGTGACCGTGCTGCTTGGTTGTTCGTCCAGCCAGCTCTGGATCACGGCGATGACGCCCTATGCCATGACCGGCCATTTCGCGCTCAACATGATCTGGCTCGCGCTGATACTGCGCGGCGGCGTGATCGGCCATGGCAGCGCGGGTGTAGTCGCATTGGTCGCGGCGGGCCTGCACCAATGGCATTTCCCGCCGCTGTTCATCGCGCCCTTCATCCTGTGGATGCTGCTCGCCCGCCGCTGGACGATCGCGGCCTTCCACGCGCTGACGCTGGTGGCGATCGTCATCGTCTGGGCCAAGCTCTGGCCCGAATTTCTGCTCCATGCGCTGGGCGCCCCCGCTGATGTGCGTCCCTCCGCCGGAGTCGCCGACAAGGTCGGCAGCCTGTTCCAGCGGCTCGGCGACCGCTGGCAACCGCTCGTCAATTTGAGCCGCTACATCGCCTGGAACGACATATTGATGGTGCCGCTCGCGGTGCTGGGCATGGCCGCGATGCGCTGGCGCAACATGATACGGGGGCAGGAAATCGCGCTGCCGCTGGCGCTCGGATGCCTCGCGGGCTGCATGTTAGCACTGGCGCAGGGCTATGGCTGGGGCTTCCGCTATGCCCATGGCTTTATTGGGCCGTTCTGCCTGCTTGCAGGCCTTGGCTGGGCACGGTTCCGGCCACAAGACGCGCTGCGCCCGCTGGTCATCGGCCTGTGCATTACCGCGCTGGGCAGCATTTTTCTCGTCTGGCGCACCCACGCCTTCGTCGCCCCCTATGCCGCCAGCCACCGGCTGATCGATTCGAGCCAGGCCGATGTGGTGCTGATCGATCCGCGTGGCGGGCTCTACGTCACGGATCTGGTGCGCGGCCGCAATGGCGTGCCGGGCAAGCCGATGGTCATGAACCTTGGCATGCTGACGCTTGATCAGGTCGACGAACTCTGCAAATCCTATGTCGTCGAACTGTTCGACCGCGCCGAATTTCGCCCGCTGGGCGTGCCACTCGCGCGCTGGAATATCAGCCGCATGGACACGCTGCGCGCGCATATGAAGGAAGTGGGCTGCGACAAGCCGGTCCAGCCGCCGCTGCCTGAAACCTTCGAAGACGCGCTGAACGCCGCCGACAACGCGATGTGAAAGGGCTTATTGCCCCTTCACATGCACCCGCTTGCCGCCGATCCAGGTTTCCAGCACCTGCGTCTCCCGAATGTCCGCAGGCCGTGCGGTGGAAATATCCCGGTCGATCAGCAGGAAGTCGGCCCGCTGTCCCGGCACCAGACTGCCGAAACGCTTTTCTGCAAATCCGGCAAAGGCCGCCTGGCGCGTAAAGCCATCGAGCGCCGCGTCGAACCCAACCCGCTGCGTCGGCATCCACCCACCCATTGGTTCGCCCTTGGCATCCTCGCGGCTCATGGCGACCGCGATGCCCGCAAAGGGATTGGGGCTTTCCACCGGCACGTCCGAACCGAACGCCAAGGGCACGCGATTGTCGAGCATCGCCTTCCACGCATAGGCACCGCCCAGCCGGGCTTCGCTCAGCCGTGCGGTGGCCATGCGCCAGTCGGACGCTTCATGCACTGGCTGCATCGACGCGACGATGCCGAACTGGGCAAAGCGCGGCAAATCGGCCGGGCTGACGATCTGCGCATGTTCGATCCGCCAGCGCCGGTCGCCCTTATAGGTTTCCGACAATTCCTGGATCGCATCCAATATTTCGCTATTGGCCGCATCGCCGATCGCATGGGTAGCGATTTGGAAATTGTCCATCGCCGCGCGGCTCATGACATTGCGCAACTGCGTCGCCGAAATCATCGGCAGCCCGCGCTGCCCTGGCGCATCGGCATAATCGGCCTTCAGCCAAGCGCCGCGCGACCCAAGCGCGCCATCCAGCACCAGCTTGATGCCACCCAGCCGCAGCCGATCGTCATAAAGCCATTGCGTCGGCTCCGGCCCGGCGATCAGCGTCATATTGTCGAGACCCGCCGCATAGGCCATGATCCGCACCCGCAGCGCCCCGCGATCGGCCGAGCGGCGGAACGCCTGCCAGTCCTCGATGCTCGTGCCCATGTCGGCAATGCCGGTCACGCCCATCGCCAGCAAAGCGCGCTGCGCCTTTTCCAGCGCAATATCGCGATCCTTGGGCGCAGGCGCAGGCACGACCTTCTCGATCAGCGCCATGGCTTGGTCCACGAACACGCCCGCAGGTTTGCCCGCCGCCATCTCGATCCGCCCCCCGGTGGGCGATTTGGTCGCCGCCGTCACGCCCGCTGCGCGGATCGCGGCGCTATTGGCCCAGCCCGCATGGCCATCGACGCGCGACAGCCACACCGGAATGTCACCGACCGCTGCGTCCAGTTCGGCGGCCGTCGGAAAGCGGCCCAGGCCCCATTGTTCCTGGTTCCAGCCGGTCCCGATGATCCATTTGCGACCCGGACTGGCCTGCGCATAGGCGCGGATCTTTGCCTGCGCCTCTTCCAGCGATCGTGTGTCCGACAAGTCGAGCGTGATGAGCGAGAGGCCCAGACTCATGACATGGCCATGCGCGTCGATCATGCCGGGCACCAGCGTCTTGCCGCCCGCATCCAGCTTGAACGACAGCCCCTTGGGCGGCTGCGGCCAGGGCTGGCCGCGCTTTGGCTTTTTGGGCTTCTTATATTCCGGTTCCTGATAGCGGCCCGAAATCAGTCTCTCGACCTTGCCCTCATCATCGATCAGCAACGCGCCAAAGCGCACGATCTTGCCACTGGGATCGACCGCGATGCCGTTCACATTGTCGATGACGCCGGACGCGAGCGCAGGGAAGGGGAGGGCGGCAATCAGCCCCAGACTCAACACCCCAAATCCGTTCGCCCTGAGCCTGTCGAAGGGTCTTCCTTTCTTCGAGCGAGGTGCAGACAGAAAAGAGGCTTCGACAAGCTCAGCCCGAACGGACGTGGGGGCAATATTCACGCCTTGATAATCCGTCGCACCAGCGCGCTGGTATCCTGCCGATGGCCACCCATCGCCTGAACATCGGCGTAGAATTGATCGACCATCGCCGTCACCGGCAGCGTCGCACCATTCGCCCGCGCTTCCTCCAGCGCCAGCCCCAGATCCTTGCGCATCCAGTCCACCGCGAAGCCGAAATCGAAACTGTCCTGCGCCATCGTCTTCCATCGATTATCCATCTGCCAGCTTTGCGCCGCACCGCCCGAAATCGCCTCGAATACGGTGTCGAGGTCCAGTTCGGCCGCCTGCGCAAAGCGCATCGCTTCCGCCAGGCCTTGTAAGACGCCCGCGATGCAGATTTGGTTCACCATCTTGGTCGTCTGGCCCGCGCCAGCACCGCCGACATGGACGATCCGCGCGGCATAGGCCTGCATCACAATCTTCGCCGCCGTCACGGCAGGCTCGGTGCCCCCGCACATGATCGACAAGCGGCCATTCTCGGCGCCGGCCTGTCCGCCCGATACCGGCGCATCGACACTATGGATGCCCCGGCTTTCTCCTTCGACGAACAATTGACGCGCGATCCTTGCGGAAACGGTGGTGTGGTCGATGAACAGGCTGCCCGGCTTCATCGTGCGGAACGCGCCTTCGCGGCCCAGCGTCACCTGGCTCAGATCGTCGTCGGTGCCGACGCAACTGATCACGATCTCCGCCTCTTCCGCCGCCTTGGCCGGGCTGGTCGCGACCGTTCCGCCATAGGCTTCGGCCCAGCTCTTCGCCTTGCCGATGGAACGGTTGTAAACGGTCAGGCTGTGCCCGGCCTTCGCCAGATGTCCTGCAACCGGGCCGCCCATGACGCCCAGGCCGATAAACGCGATGTTAGCCATATGCCTCGTAGGATAAGTGCGTGGCGACCAGCCATAGGGGCAGTTTTCCGACAGTGCCAGTTTCTTCCACCGCAATTTTGCGTTAGGGCGCGACCATATGAACACGCTTGCCAAGATCGAGAGCGCCCCGCCGCTGCCCATCACCGTCGATGACGTGCTTGCCGCGCGCACCCGTATTGCAGGCGCGATCGTCAAGACGCCGACGCTGATCAGCCAGACGCTCTCGCAGATGCTGGGCTGCAACGTGTATCTGAAATTCGAAAATCTCCAGTTCACCGCCGCCTATAAGGAGCGCGGCGCCCTCAATCGCCTCCTGCAACTGGACGAAGCCTCCAAGACCAAGGGCGTGATCGCCGCGTCGGCGGGCAACCATGCCCAGGGCCTTGCCTATCATGGCAAGCGGCTGGGCGTCCCCGTGACCATCGTCATGCCGCTGACCACCCCGATCATCAAGGTGACGCAGACCCGCGGCCATGGCGCGACGGTCGTGCAATATGGCGAGAAATTCGATGACGCCTACGCCCATGCCCGCTTGCTGGAAGTCGAACAGGGGCTGACCTTCATCCATCCGTTCGACGAACCGGACATCATGGCCGGGCAGGGCACGGTCGCGCTCGAAATGCTGGAGGATGCGCCGGAAATCGACACGCTGATCATCCCGATCGGTGGTGGCGGCCTGTTTTCCGGGATGGCGACCGCAGCCCGCGCGATGAAGCCAGACATCCGCTTGATCGGCGTGCAGGCGGAACTCTATCCGTCGATGTACGACTATATCAAGGGCGAGCATCTGCCCTGCGACGGCGATACGCTGGCGGAGGGGATCGCGGTCAAGCAGCCGGGCGACAACACCCGTCTCGTGGTGGAACGGCTGGCAGACGACATGCTGCTAGTCACCGAACGGCGACTGGAAGAAGCGCTCAGCCTGTTGCTGCAGATCGAAAAGACCGTGGTCGAAGGGGCAGGGGCTGCGGGGCTCGCCGCGCTGCTCACCTATCGCGAACAATTTGTCGGGCGCAATGTCGGCCTCGTCCTGACCGGCGGCAATATCGACACGCGGCTGCTCGCCAACGTCCTGCTGCGTGATCTCGCCCGGTCGGGACGGCTCGCGCGGCTGCGCATCATCCTCCAGGACCGGCCCGGCGCGCTGTTCCATGTCGCCCGCATCTTCGACCAGGAAGCGGTCAACATCCTTGAACTGGCGCATCAGCGCATCTTCACCAACCTGCCTGCCAAGGGCCTGAGCCTCGACGTCGAGTGCGAGACGCGCGATCGCGCCCATCTCCAGCGGCTGATCGCGGCATTGGGCGAAGCGGGCTATGAAGTCGCGCCGATCGAGGTCGCCTGACGGGCTGCAACCTTTTGTTAATATTTCGTGGTAAACGCCCTTTTCACGCGCGCATGGGGTCGGCATAGTCTGCGCATGACCCATCTACGGCACAGCGATGAACAGGATAGAGGCGCGTGACCGCACCTTTCCGTTTCCCCCGCTTTTTCGTGACCAATCCCTCGCCCTGTCCCTATCTGCCGGGGCGGAGCGAGCGCAAGGTGTTCACGGAATTGAGCGGCGACAACGCTGCCGAACTCAATGACGCCTTGGGCCGGATCGGCTTTCGCCGCAGCCAGAATGTCGCCTATCGGCCGAGCTGTGCCGATTGCACCGCCTGCGTCTCGGTCCGGGTCGTGGCCAGTGAATTCAAACCCAACGCCACCCAGCGCAAGCTCATCCGCCGCAACAGCGATCTGGTCGTCACCGCCTGCAAGCCCTGGTCCACCGAGGAACAGTTCGCCCTGCTGCAGCGCTATCTGAGCGCCCGTCACCCCGGCGGCGGCATGACCGAGATGGACGAGATGGACTTTGCCGACATGGTCGAACAGACCCCGGTCGACAGCCATATCATCGAATATCGCGAGCCCGGCGTCGATGGGCGCGTCGGCAAACTGGTCGGTGCCTGCCTGACCGACCGGCAGGGCGATGGCCTGTCGATGATCTACAGCTTCTTCGATACCGAAATCGACTATCGGCCGGGCCTCGGCAATTTCATCATCCTCGACCATATCCTGCGAGCCGGGTCGGCGGGCCTGCCCTATGTGTATCTGGGCTATTGGGTCGAGGGGTCGCAGCGGATGCAATATAAGGTCCGCTACCGCCCGCTCGAAAAGCTCACGCGGAGCGGCTGGACCCGTTTCGATCCTGACGAGCAGGTCGAGGCGATTCGCGGCGTGGTCGCGCGCGATGAACCGCCCTTGCCGGTCGAACTGGCAGCCATCTTCCGCAAATAACTATAGATCGGGGGCGGCGCTTACCGCCCCCGATGCGTCATCAGCAGGCGCAGGACCGGCGTGTGCGCCGCGTGGACCGGCGCACCGGCACGGTTTCCGTGACATAGCTGGTCGTGGTCGTCGTGGTCATGACGGGCTGCACCGTCACCGTGGTCACGACCGGCGCGGGATAATAATAGCCGCCCGAAACATAACCGCCCTGACCGCCCATGGGCGCGCCACCATGCGACCAGTGCGGCGCACCGGCATAGGCTGGCGCGTCATAATCGACGCCCGCACCCCGGACATCGCCTTCGAACCGGCCTTCATAGGTGCCGGTGGTGCGGCGACCATCTTCGGTGGTCCAGGTGCCGGTCCAGCGGCCTTCATATTCATTGCTGCTGGTCACGCTGTCGTCGGCATAGCCATAACCATCGTCATAGCTCGCACCGGGACGACGGGGCGGCGGGGCGTTGCCGCGCGGCGCATCCTCGGCCTTGTCGATCGCCATGCCAGCGACGGCCCCCACGCCTGCACCGATCAACGTCCCAGCCGTGCGATTGCCCCGCCCGGCAATGCGATTGCCCGCGACTCCGCCAACCACCGCTCCGATCGCGGCACCACCCACGCCATTGTCGCGGCGACGATCGTCATAAGTGCCGTTGTCGGGACCATAGCCGCCTTCGTAGCGATCCCAGTCGATGTTGCTGCGGCTGTCATAGACTCGGCCATAGCGATCGGTCATCACCGCATCGTCATAATAGCGCGACCAGCCATAGCTATAGGCCGGGGCGGGCAGGCCATATGCACCGTAATTGGCGATATAATAGGTCGGGCTGACCCAATAGCGCGGCAGGACATAGCCATAGACTGGCCGACGATAGCCGTTCCAGCCACCTGGTGCGCGCCATCCTGCCACCCAGCGGCCGTTATGGCGCTGACCCCAACGCTGGCCGCCATTCCAGTGCTGGCCAGGGCGAACCCCATGCGCGCCGGACTGGCGCACTTCACCGGCAAGCGCGGGGCCAGCCGCCGCCGTCAGCGCGACGGCTGTGCCCAAAAGGAAAAGGCCGGATATCCGCATGGTTAACGCTCCCTGTTGTCCGGCACGCGAAGGCGCGCGCGCAGATCAAAATGCTAACGCTCCGTTTAGCATGATGATCCGCTGCTATCCATCAGCGGGACGGGGGATTCCTGTCCCGAAACGGGTCGGAACGCGCGCCAGGCATGGGAAAAACGGTTAACGCCTCAGCCGATCCGCGCCGCGATCACCGCGACCAGCGCTTCCAGCCCGGCAGCATCATCCGAGTCGAACCGCGCGGGCTTGGGGCTGTCGAGATCCAGCACGCCGACCGCCCGCCCGTCGCGCACGATCGGCACGACGATTTCCGACGCGCTGGCGGCATCGCAGGCGATATGGCCGGGAAAGGCGTGGACATCCTCCACCAACTGCGTCTCCCCCGTCGCCGCCGCCGCGCCGCATACACCCCGACCCATCGGAATGCGGATGCAGGCGGGCTTGCCCTGAAACGGCCCCAGCACCAGTTCATCGCCAACCAACCGGTAAAACCCCGCCCAGTTGAGGTCCGGCAAAAACTGCCACAACAGCGCAGAAACATTGGCCATATTGGCCACGGAGTCCGGCTCGCCCCCTGTCAACGCATCGGCGGCGGACAGCAGGTCGGCATAAAGGGTCGCCTTGTCGGCGGCGTCAGTGGGGGCGAAGTCATACATGGGGCGGATATAGGCGCGCGGGCAAAAATCGCCAATCGATCGGTCAGGAAAATATGGGGCGTTCTCCAACAGCAAGCCGTTGTTTAAACGTGGCTCAATCCATCGACACTTTGCCCCGTCCCTGCTTGACCGTACTGCGCGCCTTCTTCGAATCCACCCGCCGCGCCTTGGCGGCTTTGCCCGGCTTGGTCGCGATCCGGCGGGCGTCGCGCTGGTGGGCCTTGGCGATCATCTCGGCCAGCCGGTCGCGCGCATCCTGGCGATTGGCTTCCTGGGTGCGGAAGCGTGACGCCTGGATGACGATCTGATTGCCCGACGTCAGCCGCGATCCGGCCAGTTCCCTGATCTTGCGATAGGCATGGGGCGGCAGGCCGAGCCGGAACAGGTCGACGCGCAGCTGCACCGTCGTTGCGACCTTGTTGACATTCTGTCCGCCCGGACCGCCCCCGGTGATGAAGCGCTCTTCCAGCGCGTCATCGGGAATTTCAAATCCCGGCATCGTCCAGCAGCTCCGGGCCGAAACCGGCGGCGGCGAACGTCGCGGGCAGGGGAGCGGTCGCCTCGGCCGCAGGCTTTTCGCCGCGCGCGATGCTCAGGAACCGGCTGTGGAGCAGCATCGGCACGCCGCCCTCGCCATAGACCGGGTCGCCGACGATCGGAAAGCCCAGCCCATGCAGCGCATGGACGCGGATCTGGTGCGTGCGCCCGGTGCGCGGGGTGAAGGCGATCAGCGACCGGCCGTCCTTCTCGGCAATCTTGCGCCATTCGGTGATGGCGACCTTGCCCGCCTTGGCCGGGATCATGCGCCAGCCTTCCTCGGCGGTGCTGACTTTCTTGAGCGCCAGTTCGATAAGGCCAGTGTCTTCCGCTGGCACACCCTCGATCACCGCGACATAGCGTTTGGCGACGGTGCCGGCCTCGAACGCCTGGGCGAAGCGTTTATGCGCCTTGGGGTTGCGCGCCAGCAGCAGGCAACCACTGGTGTCGCGGTCGAGCCGATGGACCGGCAGCGGCCAGCGCTGAAAGCCGAAGGTCAGCGACTGAAGATGATTTTCCAGCGCAATCGACCCGTCACGCGGCGCATCGACCGGCAGCCCGGCGGGCTTGTCGAGAATGAGGGCTTCGCCATCGATGAAAAGAACATGGTCGGTAAGCAGGGACAAAAGAGAAATCCGATCGGGGCAGCAAGGGGTGTGGAATTGACGCGCGCGTCGCTTCCTATAGGCGGTGGGGCCGATGGAACATAGTGGGGAAAATAGCGGGGGTGCCGCGACACCATCGCCGGGTCGGCTGGACTGGGTGGATGTCGCACGCGGCATCGGCATCATCGCCGTCGTCGTCGGCCATGTGTGGACGCGCGGACCTGTGCGCGACGCCATGTACAGCTTTCACATGCCGCTCTTTTTCCTGCTGTCAGGCATGCTCTCGCGCCCGCAGCCGATTGGGCGCTTCACCATGCGGCAGTTGTTCAGCCAGATGCGACCCTATTTTCTGTTCCTAGCGCTGGTGATCGCCGCCGATCAGATCATCGAACCGCTCAAGGGCAACCGCCCTATTTTTCGCGACTGGCCGCAGGACATCGGACCGCTCCTGCTGGGCGGTTCGTGGCTCGCTGGCCCCTTCATCATCTTCTGGTTCGTGCCCTGCCTGATGGTGGCTCGCATCCTTTTCAACGCCTTGTCGTGCCGATGGCCAGACCCGCTCGCGCGCCGCTGGGGATTGGCGGTACTGCCCATGCTGCTCGTCGCCTATGTGTCCGGCCATATCACCCGCTTGTCGCCGCTCGGCCTATTGACGATGCCGATGGCTTTCGTGCTGCTTTGGGTGGGGGCGGCGTGGCACCGTGTCGGCTGGCGATGGTGGATGATGATACCCCTCCTGTTGCTCGCCATGGCGAGCCTGAGCGGCCTTCTGCCGTCGCTGAATATGCGGACGGCCGATTATGGCTGGCCATTGGCGTCGATGGCGGCGGCCATCGCGACGTCGTTTTTGATCTTCAACCTATCGGCAAGGATCGCACCCCATGCCGCGCCGCTCGCGGCGATAGGGCGAGGATCATTGACGATCATGTATCTCCATGTGCCGCTGATCCACTATCTGTCTCCCTATATGGACAAGCTGCCGCTGCTCGCTTTGGCCCTGTTCGCGCCTTTCGCACTGGACCGGCTTATCCGCCTCTCTCCACGCGCAACCCGCTGGCTGCTGTAGCGGAAAGCAAAAAGGGGCCGATGCACAGTCCCGGTGCATCGACCCCTGCGGCGTGCCGTAATCTTCGTGCGACACAAAGTCTCGGCAGTCCACACCTCTAGACGGCGCGGTCGGCGATCAACCGTGCAGCTTGATCGCGGTTTCGGCGATGCGACGGCCCTGATAGCGCGCGCCGTCCAGTTCTTCCTCGCTCGGCTGGCGGCTTCCGTCGCCATCGGCCAGCGTCGTGGCGCCATAGGGCGATCCGCCGCGCACCTTGTCCACGCCCATCTGGCCCTGGAACCCATAGTCCAGGCCAATGATGGTCATGCCGAAATGCAACAGGTTGGTGATGATCGAAAACAGCGTCGTTTCCTGCCCGCCATGCTGGCTCGCGGTCGAGGTGAAGGCACCGCCGACCTTGCCATTGAGCGCACCGCGCGCCCACAGGCCACCCGCCTGGTCGAGGAACGCGGCCATCTGGCTCGACATGCGGCCAAAGCGGGTGCCGGTGCCGATGATGATCGCGTCATAATCGGCCAGTTCCGCGACGGTCGCGACCGGTGCGTCCTGATCCAGCTTGAAATGCGCATTCTTGGCCACTTCCAGCGGGGCGGTTTCAGGCACGCGCTTGATATCGACCTGCGCGCCGGCGGCGGCTGCGCCCTCGGCCATGGCCTTCGCCATCGTTTCGATATGACCGTAGGAAGAATAATAGAGAACCAGAACCTTAGCCATGATGCGTCTCCTTACATGAGGGGATTGAAAGGGGTGCCGCCCGCGCGAGGGAGGGGAGAGGCGCGGGCGGCGAGCCGATCCGTCCGGGGAGGGGATGGACGGGCCGACTAAGCTATTGGCTATCCACCAGGACGATTTCGGCGTCCTCATGGGCCGTGATGGTGATGGGCTGGCCGCCGATGATGGCCGCGCCGTCCCGTGCTTCGAACGTCTGTCCGTCTATCTCGATCCGACCCGTCGCCGGGACGAGATAAAGGTGACGACCCTCCGCACTGTCATAGGTCACGCTCGTCCCGGCCTTGATCGTCCCGCCCAGCAGGCGGGCATCGGCGCGGATGCGCAGCGCTTCCTTGTCCTCGTCATAGCCGCTGGCGAGAACGACCAGCTTGCCCGACCGATCGCCGCGCGGGAAAGGCTTGGCCCCCCAGCTTGGGGAACCGCCCCGTGCGCGGGGAATGACCCAGATCTGGAAGAGGGTGGTGGTTTCATCCTCCAGATTATATTCGGCGTGACGAATACCGGTGCCCGCAGACATCACCTGGACATCGCCAGCTTCCGTGCGGCCCTTGTTGCCCAGGCTGTCCTGATGGGTGATCGCGCCGGTGCGGACATAGGTGATGATTTCCATGTCGGCATGGGGGTGGGGCGGAAAGCCCGAACGCGGGCCGATCTCATCATCATTCCACACCCGGATCGCGCCCCAGTGCATGCGGTCCTCGTCATGATAATCGGCGAAGGAGAAATGATGGCGCGCATTCAGCCAGCCATGATTGGCATGGCCGAGCGATGCGAAGGGGCGGCGCTCGATGCGGCTCGCGGTGGTCGTGTTCATATGCTCTGCCTTTCGGTTTCGAACTCAATAGTTCGGGTGCCTTCTGACCAAGCGCCGGAGGTTCCGGCTTGCTTTCCGCCAATCTAGTCATCAGTATCGTTTCTGAAACAAGCAGCATCGAAACGGATTGTTTCCCTATGCGATTACCGGATTTTGAGGCCTGGGCGATGTTCGCCGCCGTGGTCGAGCATCGCAGCTTCACCGACGCGGCCAAGGCGCTCAGCGTATCCAAGGCGACCGTGTCCAAGGCGGTCACGCGGTTGGAAGAGCATCTCGACACCAGCCTGTTCAACCGCACCAGCCGTCGCCTGGCCCTAACCGAGAGCGGCAAGCGGCTCGCCGATCATGCCCATCGCATCATGGCCGAGGGCCAAGCGGCGGAGGAAGCGGCGCGCGACGAAACGGCGGAACTGTCCGGCGTCGTGCGATTGGGCGCCCCGATGACCTTCGGCCTGCTTCGCATCGCGCCGCTGGTTGCGGAATTTACCAAGACCCATCCGCTGGTCGATGTCGACTTGCACTTGTCGGACGCGCATATCGACATTGTGGAGATGGGGCTGGATGCCACGATCCGTATCGCCGACATGCCCGACAGCTCGCTGCGGGCACGACGCCTGGCGGACGTGACGCTGCATCTGGTCGCGTCGCGCGCGTATCTGGATGCGCGGGGGCGGCCACAGCATCCCTCCGACCTGGGGGAGCATGACTGCCTGTGCTATTCCAACGTGACGACGCCCGACGTGTGGCGTTTCGCCGGGCCAGGGCAACAGAATGTCGTGGTGCAGGTCCGCTCGCGTATCACCGTCAACAGCGGCGAAGCGATGTTACCTGCGTTGCGGCTGGGGGTGGGCATTGCCCGACTTCCCGACTTCATCGTCGGCGACGCGCTGGCGGCAGGCGAGTTGGAGGAAATATTGGTGGATTGGCGCCCGGCACCCTTCGGGCTGCACCTGGTCACGCCGCCATCGCGGCTGCGGCCCGCGCGGGTAGAGGCTTTGCTGGATTTCATCACCCGGCACCACGCCTGCTGAACCTCGTTTCGCGCACGGGTATATCTTGACTCGTGGCGGGTCGTTTCGGCTTCAACCCTTTATAAACGGATTCGTATTTCAGCGACTCGTGGATTTCTGCCGGTTAGCCAAAAATTAACCTTTGTCGTTCAGAAGTTTTTTGGTTAATGAATTGGGACAGAAGCCGTTCTGGTGGGGTGAACGGACCTGCGACGCAAAGGGGCTTCACATGCGCGTGCTGCTGATTGAGGACGAACCGACGACGGCCAAGGCGATCGAGCTGATGCTCACGACCGAAGGCTTCAACGTCTATACCACCGATTTGGGCGAAGAAGGCCTCGATCTGGGCAAGCTCTATGACTACGACATCATCTGTCTGGACCTGAACCTGCCCGACATGCACGGCTATGACGTGCTGAAGAAGTTGCGGGCGGCCAAGGTGCAGACGCCGGTGCTGATCCTGTCGGGTGTCGCCGAAATGGACAGCAAGGTCCGCTCCTTCGGCTTCGGCGCCGATGATTATGTGACCAAGCCCTTCCATCGCGAAGAACTGATCGCGCGCATCCATGCCGTGGTGCGCCGGTCCAAGGGCCATTCGCAATCGGTCATCCGCACCGGCAAGCTGTCGGTCAATCTTGACGCCAAGACGGTCGAAGTGGACGGCAACCGCGTCCATCTGACCGGCAAGGAATATGCGATGCTGGAGCTGCTGTCGCTCCGCAAGGGCACGACGCTCACCAAGGAAATGTTCCTCAACCATCTCTATGGCGGGATGGACGAACCGGAACTCAAGATCATCGACGTCTTCATCTGCAAGCTGCGCAAGAAGCTGGCGCTGGCCTGCAGCGGCGACAATTATATCGAGACGGTCTGGGGCCGCGGCTATGTGCTGCGTGACCCGGACGAAGTGATCGAAGAAGAAGCCAAGGTCGCCTGACGCTTCGCATCATGCATCGATCCTGAAAAGGCCGGCAATCCTTATGGTTGCCGGTCTTTTTCACATCCGTTCGCTAGGGCGGATCATGCCACGGTCTGCAACGTCCAGCGCGCCGTGCCTTGCAGCCCCAAGGCGGTGAGCCGCCCACTGCGATAGGCGCCGGTATCGATGCCGATCCTGTTATGCTGTTCGTCCACTTCCGGCGTGATGCTGTGGCCATGCACGACCATATGCGAATGCGGCGTGTCATGGTTCAGGAAATCACGGCGAATCCAGCGCAGGTCGGACGATTTCTGCGCCTCGATCGCGACGCCGGGGCGGATACCGGCATGGACGAACAGATAATCGCCCACCTCCGTCCAGTCAGGCAGCGCGTTGAGAAAATCGACATGGTCGCGCTGCACATGATGCAGCATCCACTCGGCAATCTCCGCATCGCTCATCACCGGAAATCGACCGGGACCAAGGCCATAGCTTTCCAGCGTCTGTTCGCCGCCCATGCGCCGGAAGGTCGGCATCACCCTTATGTCGCCGCGCGCGGCGGCGATGAACAATTCCTCATGATTGCCCTGCAGGCAGCGCACGTCGCCGCCTGATCCGATCAGCGCCATGACCCGCTCGATCACCGCGCGCGAGTTATCGCCCCGGTCCATCAGGTCGCCCAGGAAGATGAGGATCAGCTTCGCGGGACCGCGCCCCGCATCGTCCTCCTCGATCCGACTGAGCAGCGTGTCGAGCAAGTCCGCCCGGCCATGGACGTCGCCGATCGCATAGACACGGCGATCCGCGCCAACGCTCGGCGCTCGCGCCGCCGCTGGCGCGACCTTGCACCCTAACCATCTGCGGCACCAACTCATGACGCCACGTCTCGCACAGCGTTACAGCTTGGGCAATGTCACGCCCTGCTGCCCCATATATTTGCCCGCCCGGTCGGCATAGCTGACCTCGCAAGGCTCATTGCCCTGTAGGAACAGAAACTGGCACGCGCCTTCATTGGCGTAGATTTTGGCGGGCAGGGGTGTGGTGTTGGAAAATTCCAGCGTCACATGCCCCTCCCAGCCCGGCTCCAGCGGGGTGACGTTCACGATGATGCCGCACCGCGCATAGGTGGATTTGCCCAGGCAAATCACCAGCACGTCGCGCGGCACCCGGAAATATTCGACCGTCCGCGCTAGCGCGAAGCTGTTGGGCGGAATGATGCAGCAGTCGGTCTTGCGATCGACGAAGCTGTTGGTGTCGAAATTCTTGGGGTCGACGATGGTGCTGTCGATATTGGTGAAGATCTTGAACTCGTCCGCCACCCGCGCGTCATAGCCATAGGAGGACAGGCCGTAGCTGATGCAGCCGTCCCGCTTCTGGCTCTCCACGAACGGCTCGATCATGCCAGTCGAAAGGGCTTTGTCGCGGATCCATTTGTCGGAAAGAATGGCCATGATGGTCTTTTCAGCTTTTCCTGATGGGGGTGATGCCCAGGTCGGCGGGGCCGAAGGCGTGGGGAAGAAGATCGGCGATGCGATGTTCGGTGACGCGGCTGCCAGACGGCGTGGCGCAATAGATGGCAATGGCGCGGCCCGCCATCTGTTCGGCCTCGTTCATTACCTGGCGGCAGCGGCCACAGGGTGTGACCATGGCTTCCTCGGCCGCGTCCATCGCCCCGCCGACCACGGCGATCGCGGCGACATCGGCAAAGCGACCCTGCGCATTGACGGTCGCCAGCGCCACCGTCTCGGCGCAGAGCGACAGGCCATAGCTCGCATTCTCGAAATTGCAGCCGGTCACGATGCTGCCATCGGTCAACCGCACCGCCGCCCCGACCGCAAAGCGGCTGTATGGCGCATGGGCATTGGCCATCGCCCCGCGCGCGGCGGCGATCAGCAGCGCCACCTGGTCTTCCGTTTCGCTCATGGTGCCACCACATCCCATCTCACCGGCCCGTCGACGCCGTCGATATGCCGCATGTCGCTGGCTGTCCACATCACCCAGGGTCGCGTCGCATAATCGGGCGGAAAGAAATTGCCATCGAGCCAGAGCGTGCGGTTGATGCCCGAACCCACATCGTACAGCGCGTCGAAATCCTCGGTGACGTTCAGCAGCACGGTTTTACCCGCATGGCTTTCGACCAGATTGACCAGCGTATTGAGTTCCGACAGCACAAGGTCACGCCCCGGCCGCGCGGTGCAGCTCTTGTCGAACGCCAGCCGGATCACCGGGGGCAGCGCGGCATTATCGCGCGGCACCGTTGTGACGAAACGGGTCGCCTGATCGCTCGCCAGCCGGCACAGGCTATAGTCCAGCATCGCGCCATAGCGCAGCCCCGCCGTCCGCGCCGCGCGCCAGTTCGCAGCGAACGCCGGATCGCGACCCGCCGCGCCTCTGGCGGCGCGAATATAAGCGAAGTCCGCCCCCTGCGCCGCCAGCGTGCCCCATTCCACCACGCCATTGTCGGCGCTAATCGTCACGCCCTGCACCGGATATTGGTCCCGCGCGGGCGCCCAACTGCGCGCATAGAGCCACAGCGCCAGCGCTAGTAGCGCGACAATCGCCAGCCCCGCGCCTACGCGGACCAGCAGCCCCCCCAAAGTCAGCCGCGAAATCGTCCCTACCCCTTGATATGCAGCACGCAGATCAGCGTGAACAGCCGCCGCGCTGTATCGAAATCGACCGTAATCTTGCCCTCCAGCCGTTCGATCAGCATCTCTGCCGCATCATTGTGTATGCCGCGCCGCGCCATGTCCACCGTCTCGATCTGCTGCGGCGACGCATTGCTGATCGCCTGATAATAGCTGTCGCAGATCGCGAAATATTCGCGGATCGGCCGCCGGAACCGGCCAAGGCCCAGGATGATCGCTTCCAGCGCGCTGTCATCCTCGCGGTTGATCTCGATCACCAGCCGCCCGTCCTCGACGCGCAGCACCACCTTGTAAGGCCCCATATAGCCGTCCGCATGGACCCGCTGGGGCGCGAAATGATTATCCTCCAGCAGATCGAAGATCGCGATCCGCCGTTCCTGCTCGACATCGGCATTGCGCCACAGGATCGTGCGCTCGTCGAGCTTGATGTCTATGATGCGCGGATCGGCCATGGTGAAGGGCATAGTCAGTGCGGCGATGCGCGCCGAAAAGCAAGCGGGACTTATCCACAGATGGATTGCGCGCCAGCCCTTGCGCGACGCGTGCGACCGGAGGATGAGAGGCCCATGGTCGAACTACTGAAAATCACTGCCGCCGAAGCCGGTGGCACCGAACTGCCGCGCAATGTCGAAGCCGAAGCCGCGCTGCTGGGCGCGCTGATGATCGACAACCGCATTGCCGAAGATGTCCAGATCAAGATCAAGGCGGAGCATTTCTTCGAACCGCTGCATGGCCGCATCTATGACGCGATCATGAAATTGCTCGATCGCGACATGATCGCCAACCCGGTGACCTTGAAGCCGATGCTGGACCAGGACCCCGCGCTCAAGGAACTGGGCGGCGCAGCCTATCTCGCGCAATTGACCGGCAATGGCGCGGCGCTCATCGGCGCGCGCGACTTCGCGGCGCAGATTTACGACCTCGCCTTGTTGCGACAGCTTGTCAGTGTCGGCCGCGAACTGGTTGAAAATGCGCTGGATACCAGTGAAGACGTCAATCCGCGCGAGCAGATCGAAGCCGCCGAAGTCGCGCTCTACAAGGTGTCGGAGGGCGAGGGCGAAAGCGGTTCGGTCAAGAGCTTCCTCTCAGCCTCCACCGCCGCCGTCCAGGTCGCCGAACGCGCGCTCAACAGCGGCGGCCATGTGTCGGGGATCACGACCGGCATCAACAGCCTCAATGCCAAGATCGGTGGCCTCCACAATTCGGATCTCATGATCCTGGCTGGCCGTCCGGGCATGGGCAAGACCTCGCTCGCCACCAATATCGCCTATAATGCTGCCTCGCGCTGGTTGCGCGACAATGCCGACGGCATTCCGCCCGAAAAGAATATGGGCGCCAAGACCGCCTTTTTCAGCCTCGAAATGTCCGCCGATCAGCTCGCGACCCGCGTGCTGGCCGAACAGTCGGGGATCAGCGGCGAAGCGCTGCGCATGGGCAAGATCAGCCGCGCCGACTTCCAGAATCTCTCCCGCGCCGCGCGCGAGCTCCAGGAACTGCCGCTGTTCATCGACGATACGCCCGGCCTCACCATCGCCGCGCTGCGCACCCGCGCGCGCCGCCTGAAGCGCCGCCATGACGTCGGCTTCATCGTGGTCGATTATCTCCAACTGCTCCAGGGCAGCGGGCGCGGCAACGAAAACCGCGTGAACGAGATTTCCGAAATTTCGCGCGGCCTCAAGACCTTGGCCAAGGAGCTGCATGTCCCCGTGCTGGCCCTGTCGCAGCTTAGTCGCGCTGTCGAACAGCGCGAGGACAAGCGTCCCCAGCTCTCCGATCTGCGCGAATCCGGCTCGATCGAGCAGGACGCCGACATGGTCTGGTTCGTGTTCCGCGAAGATTATTACATCGCCGCCAAGGAACCGGGGAACAAGGAAAGCGCCGAACATACCGAATGGGCGCAGCAGATGGAGCAGATTTACGGCCTCGCCGAACTGATCGTCGCCAAACAGCGCCACGGCTCCACCGGCCGCATCCGCATGAAATTCGACGCCCGCATCACCCGCTTCTCCGACATCGCCGAAGACGGCTATCAGGATCTCGAATATGAGTAAGCGGCCCGTCGAACGTCTTTGAACCGTTCGCCCTGAGCTTGTCGAAGGGCCGTCCTTCTTGAGAAGAAGGATGGGGCTTCGACAGGCTCAGCCCGAACGGTATTTTTAAACGCCCATCTTCGCCCGCGCCGCCACGCGCTTCTCCAGCATCGACAGCGGCATCGCGCCTTCCTCAAGAATGGCGTGGAACTGCTTGATATCAAAGCGGCCCCCCATCGCCGCCTGCGCCGCCGCGCGCGCCTTGGTCCATACGCCATGGCCGACCTTGTAGCTGGTCGCCTGTCCCGGCTGGGTACAATAACGCTCCACCTCGCGCTGGCAGCGGGCAGGGGTGAAGCCGGTCTTTTCCACCATATAGGCGGTTGCCTGCTCGCGGCTCCACCGCTTCGAATGGATGCCCGTATCCACCACCAGCCGAGCCGCGCGGAACAGGAAGGACTGCAGATAGCCCGCCCGGTCGAGCGGCGTCGCATAGCCCTTCAATTCGTCGGACAGCTGCTCGGCATAGAGCGCCCAGCCTTCGCTATAGGCGCTCATGAACGCGGTCTTACGCAGCATCGGAATGTCGCCGGCGGTCTGCGCGGTCGAAATCTGGAGGTGATGCCCCGGCACGCCCTCATGATAGTTGAGCGCGGGCAGCGTATATTTGGGCCAATCGCCGATCGCCTTCAGATTGATGAAGAAGATCGCGGGCCGCGACCCGTCGAGCGCCGCGCGATTATAATAACCGTTCGATGCGCCATCCTGAATCTCGACCGGCACCGCGCGGATTTCCAGCGGCGTGTCGGGAATAGTCGCAAACGCCTGCGGCAATTTCGCCTGCATCAGCTTGGCTTCGGCGTTGAGCGCGGCGATCAGGTCGCTGCGGCCCTGCGCTGTATCGGGATAAAGCTGCGACGGCTCGGCATTGAGCGCCGCCAGCCGTTCGCCGATCGTGCCCTTGCCATAGCCCGCCGCTTTGAGAATGGTATCGAGCTGCCCGCTGATCTCGGCGACCTGTTCCACGCCCATCGCATGGATTTCGTCGGCGCTCATATCGGTCGTTGTCGCGCTCTTGAGCGCGGCGGCATAGATTTCCTCGCCGCGCGGCGTGCGCCATATGCCATCGCCCGCAGCCGTACCGCCCTTGCGCGCCTCGATCGCGGCGATCTGCTCGTCCAACGCCGGATAAATGGCTTTCTCGACAACAGCAGTTGCCTGTCCCTGCCAATCGCCCGCCACATTCTTGGCCGCAGCCCGCTTGACCAGCGATTCCACGATCGAGCTGGACGCGGCGGGCTGATCGCGCAGCTTGCGCATCTGCGCCAGCGTTAGGTCGAGCGACCAGCCGGGCGCGAGATAGCCGCGCGCCGCTTCGTCCCGCTGGACCGCCGTGTCGGTCCGCAGGTTGCGGGCAAAGGCATTGAGCCGCGCGACATAGGCGTCCGCATCGGCGGCCGTGTTGATCGTGTGCGCGGTATTCAGGAAATCGGGGGTGGAGAAGTAACTGCCGCCCTGCTGGAAGATGCGATAGGGGCGCACTGCGCTGTTGAGGCCGAAGGTGGCCGGTGCGACCGTCTGCTGGCCCAGCGAATAGAGGACCACCTCCAGATTGAGCCGCTGCGGATCGGACAGGCTGGCCGATTGGAAGCCCTCCAGTTCCTTGATCGCCGCCTGCGTCATGCTCAGCCGCTTCATCATCGCCGACTTGCTATTGTCGTCCAGCTGGCTCTTCGCCCCGGCGCGCGCGCCCTTGTCGAGGCCAAGGCTGGTGACCATGCCGGGCGACACGTCTAGCTGCTTCTCGAAAATGGCGGCGAAGGCAGCGGAGAGCCGCGCATCGTCATTGCCCGCCATCTGCGCCAGCGCACGCGGGGCGGAGGCGGCGAGGGCGATGGCCCCGGCGGAGGAGAGAAACAGGCGGCGGTCCATGGCGATGACTCCCTTATGTCTTGCCTGCCTGTTCTACCCCGCTCCGCCGCCTCGTCCAGCCCCTTGTAACAATGTTGCGCGCGCGCAACATCTTCGGTCGTCCAGTGCGGGAGCAGTCAGCCTTCGCTTTGCAGCTTGTCCTGCGTCCGGGTCGCAAAGTCGCCGTCGTCGTGCCGTTCGTGCAATTGCTCTTCCAACGGGCCATTCGCCTTGTTGACCATCCGCCCGCGCTTGACCGCCGGGCGTGCATCGATCTGCTGCGCCCAGCGCACGACATTGGTATAGCTGGCGACGTCCAGAAACTCCGCCGCCTCATAGGCGCGGCCCAGCACCAGCCCGCCATACCAGGGCCAGATCGCGATGTCGGCGATGCTATACTCGTCGCCCGCCATATAGGCGTTGTCCGCCAGATGCCGGTCCAGCACGTCCAACTGCCGCTTCACCTCCATCGCGTAGCGGTTGATCGGATATTCATATTTTTCCGGCGCATAGGCGTAAAAATGGCCAAAGCCGCCACCCAGCAGCGGCCCGGCCCCCATCTGCCAGAACAGCCAGCTGAGCGCAGCAGTGCGCTTGGCCGGATCGGTCGGCAGGAAGGCACCGAACTTCTCGGCGAGATAGAGCAGGATCGCGCCCGATTCGAACACGCGCTGCGGCGGCGACACGCTATGATCCATCAGCGCGGGGATCTTGCTGTTGGGATTGACCGCCACGAAGCCGCTGGAAAACTGGTCGCCATCGCCGATCTTGATCAGCCAGGCATCATAGTCGGCATCCGTAAAACCCGCCTCCAGCAATTCTTCGAGCAGGATCGTCACCTTCTGCCCATTGGGCGTGGCGAGCGAATAGAGCTGGAGCTTATGCTGGCCGACCGGCAGCCCCTTGTCATGGGTCGCGCCTGCGATCGGCCGGTTGATATTGGCGAACGCCCCGCCATTGTCCTTGTCCCATTTCCACACGCGGGGCGGGGTATAGCTGTCGGTCATGCGGGGCTGGCTCCAGGATCGTGAAAAGGTAGCCAAAGGTAAGTGGCGACCCCACCCCCTGCAACCGACAGCCGCCGGGCTTTTCGGGATTATTCCCTCGTTGCCCGCACCACGAGAACGCTGACCGGGCTTTGATGCACGATCGCCGACGCATTGGACCCCAGCAGCTTCGAGGAGAAAGACGGCTCATGCGAACCGATCACGATCAGCGTCGCGCCCGTTCGTTCGGCTGCGCTGATCACTTCGTCGCGCACCCGGCCGCGCCGCGTGTCGAAATGAACATGTCCTTCGGGAAGGCCGCCTTCGCTCGCCCATTGCCGCATCAGCGCCAGCGCCTCGGCCTCTTCCTTGATGTCGAGATCGCGCCCCAGAAGGTCGGAATAGCGGGTGGGCATATGATAGCGGACATAGAGCATATGGACGGTCGTTTCCAGTCCACAAACAGCCGCTGCCGCATCGATCGCGGCGCGCGCGTGCAGTACGTCGTTGATGTCGACGGCAACGACAATCTTCGAATAGGCCATGATGCATCCTCCTTATGGTTATCCTTCACCAACAGGCGGGCGGGGCAGGGGATGCAATATTCACGAAAAATAACCGTCGCGACATGAAGGCGCGGCTGACGGCAACAGTCGGTCTATCCATCGCACGGGACATGCCATGTCGCGCGGCAATCGCCATAACCCGGAAGCAGGTGCTCGGTTGCGCGGCCCGGCAAATTTTTCTGCGCGATCGCCTTGACGCATAAAAGGACCGCTCCATATTCACGGCGCTAGCACTCTCCTCCAGTGAGTGCTAACGGCAACGCAGTTCAAGGGGAGACGGACAAGGCGATTGCGGTTTTGCGGGGAAATCATCCCCGGATCGCGCGCCGGACCCATCCCAAATAGAAGGGAAAGGCAATCAACATGGCATTTCGTCCATTGCACGACCGTGTTCTCGTCCGCCGCATCGAAGCGGAAGCGAAGACCGCCGGTGGGATCATCATCCCCGACACCGCCAAGGAAAAGCCGCAGGAAGGCGAGATCGTCTCCGTCGGCACCGGTTCCAAGGCTGAAGATGGCAAGGTCACCCCGCTCGACGTCAAGGCTGGCGACCGCGTGCTGTTCGGCAAATGGTCGGGCACCGAGGTCAAGGTCGACGGCGAAGACCTGCTGATCATGAAGGAATCGGACATTCTGGGCGTCGTAGCCTGATTTTCGGTTCGCGATTTTCACGTCCAGCAACGGTGTGAACTTCGCAATTTTGCACATTCTCGATAGAAGGTATTAAGACCATGGCAGCGAAAGACGTAAAGTTTTCCCGCGACGCTCGTGAGCGCATTCTGCGCGGTGTCGACATCCTGGCCGACGCGGTCAAGGTGACGTTGGGCCCCAAGGGCCGTAACGTCGTGATCGACAAGAGCTTCGGCGCCCCCCGTATCACCAAGGACGGCGTCAGCGTCGCCAAGGAAATCGAACTCAAGGACAAGTTCGAGAATATGGGCGCGCAGATGGTGCGCGAAGTCGCATCGAAGACCAACGACATCGCCGGCGACGGCACGACCACTGCGACCGTTTTGGCGCAGGCGATCGTCCGTGAAGGCATGAAGTCGGTTGCCGCCGGCATGAACCCGATGGACCTCAAGCGCGGCATCGACCTCGCGGTCATCAAGGTCGTCGAAGACCTCAAGGCGCGTTCCAAGCCCGTCGCCGGGACCAAGGAAATCGCCCAGGTCGGCATCATCTCGGCCAATGGCGACACCGTGGTTGGCGAAAAGATCGCCGAAGCCATGGAGCGCGTCGGCAAGGAAGGCGTGATCACGGTTGAAGAAGCCAAGGGTCTCGAATTCGAGCTGGACGTCGTCGAAGGCATGCAGTTCGACCGCGGCTACCTGTCGCCTTACTTCGTGACGAACCCGGAAAAGATGGCTGTAGAGCTGGCTGATCCGTATATTCTGATCCACGAAAAGAAGCTCAGCAACCTTCAGTCGATCCTGCCGATCCTCGAAGCGGTCGTTCAGTCGGGTCGTCCCCTGCTGATCATCGCCGAAGACATCGAAGGCGAAGCGCTGGCGACCCTGGTCGTCAACAAGCTGCGTGGCGGCCTCAAGGTTGCAGCGGTCAAGGCCCCTGGCTTTGGCGATCGTCGCAAGGCGATGCTGGAAGATATCGCTGTCCTGACCAAGGGCGAAGTGATCTCGGAAGACCTGGGCATCAAGCTCGAAAACGTCACGCTGGCGATGCTCGGCACCGCCAAGCGCGTCACCATCGATAAGGACAACACCGTCATCGTCGATGGCGCTGGTGACCATGACTCGATCAAGGGCCGTACCGAGCAGATCCGTCAGCAGATCGAGAACACCACCTCGGACTATGACAAGGAAAAGCTGCAGGAACGTCTGGCGAAGCTCGCTGGCGGCGTTGCCGTCATCAAGGTTGGCGGCGCTTCGGAAGTCGAAGTCAAGGAACGCAAGGACCGCGTCGACGACGCGCTGCACGCCACCCGTGCGGCCGTTGAAGAAGGCATCGTTCCTGGCGGCGGCACCGCTCTCCTCTATGCCACCAAGGCTTTGGCCGGCATGAAGGGCGCGAACGACGACCAGACCCGCGGTATCGACATCATCCGCAAAGCGATCGAAGCGCCGTTGCGCCAGATCGCCCAGAATGCTGGCGTTGATGGTGCCGTGGTTGCCGGCAACCTGCTGCGCGAAAATGACGAAACCCGCGGCTTCAACGCCGCGACCGACGTCTACGAAAACCTCGTCGACGCTGGCGTCATCGATCCGACCAAGGTCGTTCGTGCTGCTCTGCAGGACGCGGCTTCGGTTGCTGGCCTGCTGATCACCACCGAAGCGGCGATCTCGGAAATGCCTGCTGACGACAAGTCGCCCATGGGCGGCATGCCCGGCGGCGGCATGGGCGGCATGGGTGGCATGGACTTCTAAGTCCTGCTTTCCACACGACAAAGAAGAGGCCGGTGGAGCAATCCACCGGCCTTTTTCTTGTCGTCACCTGTACCAAATTCATCCGGCGCTGGTTTCCTAATCTCTTGAAGTCGCTATGCTGCCCATCCAAGCATCGGGCCAGATCGACAGGGGCATTATGAACGACCGGATGGTAAGACTTTGATGCGCGGTATCCTGCGCTGATGGAGGGGGGAACGCTCTTTGCCCGCTGGCCCGAAGCGGGGCCAGTGGCGGGCCTCGTCATGGTGCTGCTGCTGTTCGTGGCCTTTGCGATGGAGCGGTTTCCGCCCGTGGTGATCGCCGTGATCGGCGCCATCCTGATGCTGGTGACGGGCATGTTGAGCCCGACCGACCTGCTGACGGTCTTTGCCAATCCCGCCCCCATCACGATCGCGGCCTTCTTCATCCTCTCCGGCGCGCTCATCCGCACCGGCGCGATCGAGGCTCTGGCCAGCCTGATGGTCTCCCGCGCCAAGGAACGACCGCGGCGCACGGTGGCGGAATTGCTGGGCACCGCCATGCTGGCACCCGCCTTCGTCAATAATACGCCGGTGGTGATGGTGCTGATCCCGCTGGTCAAGCGACTGGCGCGCACGGTCGGTATCGCAGCGACGCGCCTGCTCATCCCGCTCTCCTATCTCGCCATCCTCAGCGGCACTTTGACCCTGGTCGGCACCTCCACCAACCTGCTGGTCGATGGCGTCGCGCAGGAAAATGGGCAGGCGGCTTTCGGCATATTCGAAATCACGACGGTCGGTCTGGTCGCGCTCGTGACCGGGGGCATCACCTTGCTGATCCTGGGACCGATGCTGCTGCCCAACCGCCCCGATAATGAACTCGATGTCGATAGCGACCGCCTCTACATCACTGAACTTTGCCCCAAATTGAAGGATGACGGCACGCGACTGGGCGATATCAAGGCGCTGCGTCGTGGCTCCGTGCGGGTGCTGGGGATCGCGCGCGGGTCGCAGATCCTGCGCAACATCGACAATGATGCTATCATCCTACCCTCCGACCGGGTCATCGTCGCGACGAGCGCGCATGAATTGGATGCCCTGGCCCGATCGCATGAATTTGTTGTTGGGCTTCAGAATATCGGACGACCGATCCGGCTGGCGGCGGACGAACGGGACAGCATGGTAGGGCTGATCGGCATCACCCTTGCCCCGACTCATCCCGCCATCGGTCGGAAGCTGCGGGAAATTCCCTTTCTGTCGAATCTCAGCGTCCGCATATTGGGGCTCAGCCGCCCGCGTCATGTCGCCGGGCCGGACCTGGTGAATGTGCGCCTGCGCGCAGGCGACAGTTTGCTGGTGGCTGCCGACGATCAGGCGGCGGCCGCTCTGCGCGACAATATGAATTTCATCGCGGAGGATACCAGCGGCGTCAGACGCTATCGCCGCCGACGCGCGCCGATCGCCGCGCTCACGCTGGGCATGGTCATCCTAGGCGCAGCCTTCAACATCATGCCGGTATTCGCGCTGGCGCTGATCGGCGTCGCGATCGTGCTGGCAACCCGCTGCATGGATGCGGAGGAGGCCTGGTCGGCGATCGACGGCAATGTCATTGTGCTGATCTTCGCCATGCTCGCCATCGGTCTTGCCCTGGAAAGATCGGGCAGCGTGGCGTTGATCGTGTCCACCCTGTCGCCCTGGATGGCGGCGTTGCCACCGTTGGCGCTCATCATCGCCATCTATGCCGCGACATCGGTGCTGACCGAAACCGTCACCAACAATGCCGTCGCCGTCATCATGACGCCGATCGCCATCGGCATAGCTGGGCAGAATGGCGTCGATCCGCGACCGCTGATCATCGCGGTGATGTTCGCGGCCTCCGCCAGCTTCGCAACGCCCATAGGCTATCAGACCAACACGATGGTCTATGCGGCGGCAGATTACCGGTTCAGCGATTTCGTCAAGATCGGCGTGCCGATGAACGTCATCGTCGGTCTGGCGACCTGCTTTGCCATCTACTGGCTGGTATAAGGGAGCGCTGACATCATGACTTCGCCTGCGCCAGACCATCCCTATCCCGCACGCTGGGATCATATTCCCTTCTATCGCTGGTGGCGGAAATCCGTGGTCGGATCGGTCGATCAGGAAAAGGTCGTCGCCCGCATCGTGGAGGAAAGCGGCTGCACGCCGCGCTATCTCTTCATGACCATGATGTCGGCGGGCATCGCCGTTCTGGGGCTGCTCCTGTCGTCGCCAGCCGTCGTTATCGGCGCCATGCTCATATCGCCGCTGATGAACCCGATTCTTGGCCTGGGGTTCAGCCTCGCCTTGTTCGACTTTGCCGAACTGCGCCGCTCGCTTTCGGCCCTGGCGATCGGGGCGGGTGCGGCGCTGCTGTTCACCGCGTTCATCGTTCTCGTCTCGCCACTAAAGGCACCCACGGCCGAGATATTGGCCCGCACCCGTCCCAATTTGTTCGATCTGCTGGTCGCCCTCTTCGCCGCTCTGGCGGGCACCTTCGCGATCATCCGCGGGCGCGGCGAAACGATCGTCGGCGTCGCCATCGCCACGGCCTTGATGCCGCCGCTGGCCGTCGTCGGCTTTGGCCTTGCGACCTGGAACATGCCGATCCTGGGCGGGGCATTGGCCCTGTTCGTCACCAACTTCGTGACCATCGCTTTGTCGGCGATGGTGATGGCCCGCTATTATGGGTTCGGCCATTATCTATCCAGCCAGCAAAGCTGGACTCAGACCGTGCTGCTTATGCTGGTCTTCGTCGTCATGGCGGTGCCGCTGGCCATATCCCTCAGCCGCATCGCGGGCGAGGCGGTGGCGGTCAATCAGATCCGTGCTTTCCTCTCCGATCGTTACGGCGCAGAGTCGCGGATCACCCAGCTCGATGTCAATTTCGACCGAAACCCGCTTGCCGTGCGCAGCGTGGTCATCGCCCCCCGATCCCGCGCTGAAAGCAACGCCTTGCTGCAGACCGACCTCAGCGACCGGCTGGGCCGCCCCGTGGCGCTGCGTGTGGATCAAGTCCTGCTCGATCCCGGCGCGGGATCGGTCGAAGCGCAGCGGGCCGAACTGCAGCAGGCCAATGACGCGCTGGCCAATGACCGAAGCCAGGCCAACAGAGTGGCCGGGCTGATCGCGCTGGCCGCTGGCGTGGCCCCCGACGCCGTGACGATCGACCGCGATCATCAACGTGCGACAGCAACAGCCGCCTTGCTGCCGGGCGCCGAGCTCGCCACCTATGGCGCGCTCGAACAGCGCGCGATCCAGTCCGTGGAGGGATGGGAGGTCGCCATCATTCCACCGCTCACGCCGCTGCCGGTCATCGCCTTTGCCGATAATGTGGACACGCCGGACGCGCAGGCGCGGCAAGCCGTGCTGCTCTCGGCTTGGGCGGCAAAGCGTTGGAACAGTCCGCAACTGTCCGTGCCCGGCTTGCCGACCGATGTCCCCGAACGACCCTCCCTGCCGCAACGCCGCGCACTGGCAATCGCCGCCCTGCTCAAGGAACAGGGTATCGCGGCCACCGCCGCACCGGCATCGGGCCAGACTTTCCAGCTACAGATCGCCGCGACCTCTGGACGCTGACTTCTTGCACTGTCCATCAGCGGGTCGGTGATTCCCTATAGGTCGTGACCAGCGGCCCCAGCGCATCGGCCAAGGGGGTGAGCCAGGGTTCGAAGCGTCGCCAATGGTCGACGCCATCGGCATAGATGGGCTGGCGCACCTGTTCGGAACTGGCGGTACGCACCGCGCGGTCGCTGCGCCAGAAATCCAGGCATTGCGCTTCGAATGGTAGGCTAAGATAGGCCAGCAGCCGGTCGACCTCGCCCGGCATATCGGCGACCATCTGTTCGTAGATCAGGCGATGCACGCGCCCCGGTGCGGCTGCGTCATAGGCCGCCATCAACGCCACATAGTCGCGATAATAGCGGCCAATGTCGGTCAGGTCGTAGGTGAAGGCCTGGCCGCGCGCGAAATGCTGCTTCCAGCCCGACAGGCAGCAGCCCATCGGATGGCGGCGCGCGTCGATGATTTTCGCATTCGGCAGGATCAATTGGATCAGGCCGACATGCTGCCAATTATTGGGCATTTTGTCGATGAAATGCGGCTTTGCGGTGTGGCGATGGACGCGCGTGCCCTCGATATATTCCTCGCCCAGACGCAGCCGGTCGGCCCGCGTCAGCGCGGCGACCATCGCGGCGAAATCGGGAAATTCGCCGTCATCCACGCGCGATTGCAGGCGGCTGGCGATTACCATCATGTCGGGCAGTTCCATCGTGCCTTCGACCTGGCTGTGGCAGGAGAGGATCTGCTCGATCAGCGTGGAGCCGGAGCGGGGCAGGCCGACGATGAAGATCGGGTCGGGTGCGGGGCAACCGCCTGCGCCGCGCGCGGCGATGAAGGGCGCGGTGAAGGTGGTGGCGATGGCGCGCACTTCGGCGGAAAATTCGTCGGCATCATGGCGCACCATCGTGCGACGCAGGCGATTGCCCGCGTCATAATGGCGGAAGGCGGCGGCATAGTCGGCCGCATCCTCGAACGCCTTGCCGAGCGAGAAATGGAGGTGGAAAATATCCTCCTGCCCGTCCGCCGCCTCCGGTTCCAGCGAGGCAAGCGCTTGTTCCATCGCCGCAATGTCCTGCGCGTCGAACCTGACGGTCTTGAGGTTGGCGAGGCTCCACCAGGCTTCGCCCATGGTCGGGCGATAGCGAACCGCCTGGCGATAGGCGTGGACGGCATCGGCCTGTCTGCCCAGCGTCTTCAAGGCGTGGCCGAGATTCTGCCAGACCTGTGGCTGGTCGGGCTGATCCGCGAGCAGGCGTTCGTAAATGGCCCGCGCGCCATCCTGATCGCCCAGCCGCACGAGGACCGACGCCTTGATCAGCGCGTAGCCGGGATTTTTGAGCGGCGACCTCTCCAATATCTCGGCATGGGCCAGCGCTTCGGGCAGGCGGTTGTTCTGCAGCAGTAGGCGGATCAGGAAATCGCGCGCCAGGTCGAAGCCGGGGGCCAGGGTGACGGCCCGCTCGACCAGCGCCAGCGCTTGGCTCATATCACCGCGCCGCCAGTTGACTTCGCCCAGCAGGCGGCTGGCGGCGGCGTCATCGGGCAGGCGGTCGAGCCGCGCCACAAGGATCGCTTCGGCATCGTCCAAACGGGCCTCGTTCATCGCGATCGCGGCGTCCAGCAGGTCGCGATCGCGCGAGGAGGCGTGGATGCCTGACAGGTCGGCGCGCCAGGCCTCCGTTTCGCGGCCTACCATGCGCAACAGCCGGGCCAGCAGGAACCAGCCGCCCGCGACTGAGGGCTGCTGGCGGGTCAGCGCTTCCAGCGCAGCGATGGCTTGGGCGGTATCGCCCGCCGCATCGGCGGCCTGCGCCAGTTCCCATAGTACGGCGGGAATGCGCGGATACAGGCGGCCAAGTGCTGCAAGGCGGGGCAGGGCATCTTCGGGGCGGTCCAGCCGCCGCAACGCCTGGCAGGCCAGCAGTTCCGCCTGCGGCAGGCCGCCGGTTCGGGCGAGGAGGGACTGCGCCTGCGTCAGCGCCAGATCGGGGCGCGTTTCGACCAGACCAGCAATCTGCGCCAGTGCAGTTTCGATGGTGCCCGTTGCGGCAGCGGCAGACCCGTTTCCCATAGCACCCCGAAAATTGTGCGATTGCACAAAAGGCTATGCCGATTGCAGCGTGCCGTCGAGTGGGCGCGTCATAAAAGTTCAAAAAATGCCATTTCACCCGCTTGACAGCGCCCGTCTGAGTGGCAGTATCCAATTTAGGACAGTCGTTCGAATTGCTGCGTGAGCGAACTGTCTCATAAAAAATACGATGTTCGGCGTGGTCGTTATTCGGCCGCGACCCCGAAAGATGCATCTTTCGGGCAGGGGGTTTTTGCGTGTCTTCGGCGCGGTGAAGGCAGGCGCATGTCATGATTTGCAAGGTTAAGACCCGGTCGCCGGGCACTGCAACGGGAGAGGCCATGACGCAACGCGTATAAGGGGGGACTATCCATGGCCATCAGATTTGGCTCGCGACGAGTGCGCAATTTGTGCGCGCTGGGCGCAACGACATGCCTGACGCACTTGGCGCTCGCTGCGCCAGCCTTTGCCCAGACCGAAGCACCGGCAGAGGCCGCCGCCGCCGATCCCTCATCGGGCCTCAGCGAAATCGTCGTGACCGCGACGCGCAGCGCGCAGAGCATTCAGAAAGTGCCGATCTCCATGCAGGCGCTGGGCGCCGAGACGCTTGCGGAGCGCCAGGTGAAGGGCTTGAGCGATTTTGCCGCGCTGCTGCCCTCCGTCTCGTTCGAAGGCATCGGGCCGGGCCGCAATACCGCCTTTTTCCGTGGCATCGTGCCTGCGGGCGGCGCTTATGCATCGGTTGGCTATTATCTGGACGATATTCCGATCACCGGCACCGAAGTACCCGACATTCATGCTTATGACCTGGAGCGGGTCGAGGCGCTGGCGGGGCCGCAGGGCACGCTCTATGGCGCGGGGTCGCTGGCGGGCACCATCCGCCTGATCACCAACAAGCCCAAGCTGGACAAGTTCGAATTCGGTTATGACGTCGAGGCCAATAAATATGGCAAGGGCGATTTTGGCGGGCAGATCGAATCCTATATCAACGTGCCGCTGAGCGACACGATGGCGGTGCGCGCCATGGGCTATTATCGGCGCGATGGCGGCTATATCGACAATAAACCCAATAACGGCCTGCTCAATAATGGCGCGCCGGCGGTCTATACGCTCGGCGACAATAATCCGGCGACCTTCTTCAATCTCGACAATTCCGACATCGCCAAGGATGATTATAACACGATCAAGGAATTTGGCGGCCGCCTGCAATTGCTGTGGGAGCCGGTCGATGGCTGGGCGATCACGCCGGAGATCACGGCGCAGAAACAGGTCGCCAATGGCTATTTCGGGTTCGACCCGCGCGTCGGCGACCTGGAAGTCCATGATTACGACAAAACCCGCAACGATGACCGCTGGTATCAGGCAGCGCTGAGTATTCATGGCCATATCGGCGACTGGGACGTCGTATCGGCGACGGGCTATTTCAAACGCCGGACCCGGACGCTCAACGACTATACTTATTATACCGTCACCTATGACGGGTTCGGCGCAGGCTATGAAAGCTATCTGCAGTTTTTCGACAATTGCACCGGGTCGGGCGCGGCGCAGCAATGCTCGCTGATCGATCCGACGCAATATTATCATGCGGACACGCACCGCAACAAGTTCACGCAGGAATTGCGGATTTCGACACCCAAGGAATGGCCCTTCGACGTGACGTTCGGTGCCTTCTACCAACGGCAGAAGAACGAGACCAACACCTATTATGCCATTCGCGGCCTGGACACGATCACAGGCTATACCCAGACGGGCGGCGGCGATGTGCCGGGCGGGCTGATCGGCGTGCCGGGCATGTACGGCATCGATTATGACGAAGACGGCAATCCCTTCTTCGATACCAGCAATGTCATCAATGCCAACGGCAACCCGCTTGGCACGATGATATTGGGGACGCAGGCGGTGAAGGGCGACGGCTTCTATATCACGGAGCAGAACCAGCTTTACCATGACACCGCGATCTTCGCCGAAGGGCATTACAACATCACGCCGACGCTCAAGATCACTGGCGGCATCCGCTATTTCTGGACCGATTATGCGGTGAAGGGCTTTGCGGGCGTGGCGGGATCGGCGGCGAATACCATTACGTCGGTCTATGTTCCGACTGGCGAAATGGGCTGTCCGACGCCGCTTCCGGCCGAGCGGCTGCAATGTCTCAATACCAATTTCCGCGCAGCCGATCAGACCGGGCGCTACAAGGAGGATGGCGAGACGCACAAGATCGCACTCGACTGGCAGTTTCAGCCCGATAAGATGGTCTATGCCAATTACTCGACCGGTTTCCGCCCCGGCGGCTTCAACCGACCCCTGCGCATCCGCAATTTCGGCCCGGTGGATGTGGCCCCGTTCAAGTCCGAAACGCTCACCAATTTCGAGCTGGGCGTCAAGACGACGTGGAACAACATCTTCCGCTTCAACGCCGCCGTCTATTATGAAAAATGGAATAATATCCAATATGGCGTCGTTGTATCGGGGGCGCAGGGTGCCGGCATGACCGGCAATGCGGGCAAGGCCGTGGTGAAGGGCATCGAATATGATGCCGATCTGAAACTCGGCAATGTGACGCTCTCGACCTCCGGTGCCTATAATGACGGCAAGCTGAAGGGCAATTTCTGCAACTTTGCGCTCGATCGCGACACATCGAGCATATCCCAATTGTCGACATGCACGTTGGGCGAATTCGTGCCCGAATCTGACCCTCCCACGCCCCAGGTCGCCGCTGCCGATGGCACCCGGCTGCCGCGCCAGCCCAAATTCAAGGGCACGACGTCGATCCGCTACGACACCTATATGGGCGATTATGCCGCCTATATTCAGGGGGCAGCGCTCTATCAGACCGGCGCGACGCAGGATCTGAACGTTGCCAGCAATGCGCTGCTCGGCAATACTAAGGGCTTTGTCAGCTTCGATTTTTCCGGCGGGATCAAGAAGGATAGCTGGAGCTTGACGCTGTTCCTGCAGAACGCTTTCGACAAGCGCGGGGAATTGACGAAAAACACTTTCTGCTCGATCGACTTCTGTTCCGGCTCGGCGCGGACCTTCACGATCAAGCCGCAATTTTTCGGGATTCGCTTCGGGCAGAAATTCTGACGGTTAGCGTCACCGCATGACAATGCCGCCGGATCAGCGATCCGGCGGCATTATTTTATGCCAAGGTGCATAGACGGGAACCTATAGCTTGTCGTTCCCCGGCGAAGGCCGGGGTCCAGTCCCGCGGTCAGAACTGGACCCCGGCCTTCGCCGGGGAACGACGCGCATGAGTCAGCCTTATTGCGCGATGCTATTAGAGAGCGTTTTAGGGTTTCTGGCCGGGATAGAGCAGGCGCATGGCGCTGGGGGCGCCGCATTGCTTGATCGCGACTTCGACATAGCGGGCGCGTTCGGCCTTGAGCGAGGCGGAGGAGAGGGCGAATTTGCGTTCGCGCGCCACCTCGTCAGCCGTGAACGGCTTGGCGCCTGCGGGCACGCTGGGACCGCCGAGGCCAAACACCATGAAATTGACAAGATCGGCCAGTTGCTGGTTATCGCTGATCCGGCTGTGCGCGATGTTGGGTAGGCGGATGAGGTAGGCGCGCGATTGCGGTGTGCAGAGGAACCAGCCCACCCGGCCGCGCAGTTCGGGCAGTTGTGCCGGGGCGGCGCTGCCCTGAATGCCATGGCAGCCGCCGCAATGTTCGGCATAGTCGGAACGTGCCAGTTCCGGGTCGCTGATCGCGTCAGGCAATGGCCCCATCGGCGGCAGCGCGGCACGGCTAATGCCGACCACGCCCAATAGCAGCAGCGATCCCGTCAAAAGCCTGCGCAAACCCTTGCCCTCAACTGGCCGCGCCCACCATCACCGCGGTCGAACAATGATATTCCATGCTGCTGGTGCCAAAGCACCAGATGACGTCATTGTTGAGCTGGGGCATGTAGAGCTGGGTTTCGCGGTCGGTATTGTCGCAGCCGCACTGGCCGCAGGCGGGTTTGCCGCAACAGTCGCGATAGGCGATCAGATAGGCCTTGCCATCGTCCGGGTTGATGCAGGTGCCGACCCAGGACACGGGCGATGGCTCGGCGCCGGGCGGGCAACTATGCAACCCACCGCCGCAACAGGTGCAAAGCGCACCATCGATGGCGCAATAGCGCCAATAGTCGCACTTGGTATCGTCCTTGGTCTGGGCATTGCGGGCAAAGCCGGTCTTGGCTTCGGGCGAGCGATCGGGCTTGGCCGCCTCCGCGCGGCTGACCGGCAAGAGCGGGAAAACAGGCGCGGCCACCAGCGCCGCGCCCAGGCGCGAGAGCATGGAGCGGCGCGAGCTGCCCCCGGCCAGCCGCCGCAGCAGTTTTTCGCCCATGGCGTCGGCGTTGAACCTCTTCATGTCACTGCCCCCCTTTGGCCGTTCAGGCCGCCTGTGCCTTCAACGATCCGATATAGTCCTGCACGGTCTTGATCCCCATTTCATGGGCCACGACCAGGCTTTCGAGATGCTCGCGGCTGTTGACCAGCCCCTTGGACAGGATCATGCCTTCGGCATTGAGCAGCACCGCAAAGGGCAGCTTGGCGACGCCGAACGCCTGGCCGACATCGGGACCATTGACGAACATATAGGTTTCCAGCCCAAGCTGCGCGATCATGGCGCGCTGCGCGGCAACATCGTCATCGCCAACGAAGGTCAGCGCGACACGCTCGTCGCGGGCAAAGGATTTGGCCATCGGGATGATGGCTTTGCACAAGGGGCATTGGGCCGACACGAACATCAGCAGGCGCAACGGCGTGCCATGGGCATGACCGCCGACCGTGACCGGCGCACCGTCGATCGACCGCGCGTCGATTTTGATCGTGGCGTCGCCCACTGCCGGACCGCCGCTGGTGGTCAGCGCACCCGCTGGCGCGACGCGGATATGCAGCACGCCCACTTGCCGCGCGAGCGCGAGCAGCGCGACGCCAAGCCCCAGGATCACGACCCAGGAGAGGATTTGCGAGATGATGAGCGATGTCAGCATGGATGCTTATCTCCGGTAGGCGGCGGGCGATGCGATCAAGGCCGCTATGGCAGTATAGAGCGGATAGGCGAGCGCAATGGCGAGGCCACCCGCAATGGCGGTGCCCATGTCGATGGCGGATAGGGGCGGCACGGGCCACAGGCGCGGCGCAAGCAGCAGCGCCAGGATCATATTGCGCCCGACCAGCGGCCAGCCGATCGAATGGCGCAGTTGCGAGCGGCCACATCCGCAATCGATATGGCTGCGCCCGCGCGCGATGTTGATCGCAATGGCCGCTGTGAACATAAGCAGCAGCCCGATCGCCAGAACGACCGGCAGCGGCGCAAGCCACGCCACCAACGCGCCACCGATCAGCAGTTCAGCCACCGGCAGCAGCAGCGCGGCAGGCGCGACCAAAGCCGGGGGCAGCAGCCGGTAATTGGCGATCACGCCGGGCAGCAGCGCGCGGTGCCGCAGCTTATCGACGGCCGACAGCAGCAGGATCAGGCCAATGCCGATCGATGCCGCAAGGCCGATGATCGCAAGGCCCAGTTCCATGGTCAGGATGGGTCCGCGACCGTGATGGTGCTGCCACCGGCCCGCTCGATCTTATGCTTTTCCTCGCCAGTAGCGAGGTCGATGACGATGGCGCTGGCCTCCTCGCCATTCATGAATAATAGCGGCTTGTCGGTTTGCGACACTTCAATATTGTTCATCGGTTCCTTGAGCGCGCGGCGCTTGACGACCTTCTGCGTGGCGAGATCGACCTCCCACACTTCGGTCCCCGATGCCTTGTGCGTCCAATATTCGCCCATATGCATCAGCACGAACAAATGGCCTGATGGTCGATGCAGCGCCATTGGCTGCCGACCGCCCGGATACCAGTTCAGTTCCAGCGGCTTGGTTTCGCCGGGGCGAATGCCGGCCGCTGCCTGGATCGAAAAGGGCGCGGCAATGGTCGGGGTCGCGCCCAGCTTCGCCTGGAAGATCTGGCCGGTGTAAGTGAGGAAGGTCGTTTCCTGCTTGCGCTTGTCATAGGTGAAATTGTCGAAGATCGGATCGTCGGTGGCCGAGAAGAAAGGCGCGCTGTGCGTGATGTCCGCCTTGGTCCCCTTGATCGCCACGGTGGCGAGCGACCCGTCCGAACAGAGCGCGGAAAAGCCGACGCCGGGATTGGGCATCAGGCTGGCACAGCCCGGCAGTTCGATTGCGGTCACGAATTTGCGCTTCGCCAGGTCAACGATATTGACCCCGGAGGCGGGGCTAAAATCATAGATATAGGCGGTCTTGCCATCGTCGCTGATGATGAAATTATTCTTGCGCGAACCGATCAGGATGCGGCCGGGCAGGGGGATTTCGGTGACGAGGTTCAGCGTCTGGCTGTCATAGACCGACACCATATCCTGCCGCGTGCCGCGATCGCCCTTCGACCAGATGGTTTCGGAGACATAATAATATTTGCCTGCAGGATCGATCGCGAAGTCGGCGAGGCGACGGGTTTCGACCATGCCCTTCATCTTGCCGGTTTCGCCGTCGAAGATGCTGGTGCCCGCCATGTCCCATCCGCCATCGACGAAGAACCAGGTCGGCTTGGGCGGCGGGATGGTCATCACGTCGGACGTTTCCGCTTCCGGCACGGCGTCGGTCTCGGCGGCGGGAGCGGCCCATGCGGCGGTCGCGAACAGCGTCCAGCCTAGCGCGGCGGCAGCGAATATTGCCCTGGTGGCGGTCCTCGACATCTGGCCTGATCCCCCTTGATGCGGCGGGCGGGCCTGCGGACTCACGCTGTCCACGCCCCCCAGCGCTGGCATGAAGTCTGGACAGATGTCCGGGATCGGTCAAGCGCTTAACGGGGGCGGTCGCGAATTTATTTCTGCACCGCAACAAAGTGCGCGCAATACCAAAATCACGCCGTTTCTCTGACCAACCCTGCAATATCGTGCGGTGTCACCGTCTTAGCCAGGTGGATGAATGACGTAGCGGCAAGCGCGGTAAATGCCGGCATCTTATGTGCCCAGGGCTTGCCATGGCCCAGGAACGGCGTCGATCCTTCCATCGACGCGCTGATGAACAGGGCCACGCTATGCACGTCGTCGGGGGACAAGGCGGGATTGAGCTGCGCGACATATTCGCCGATCGCATCATGGACGCGCTGGTAAAAGGCGCGGACGCGATCCGCGACGAAGTCGCTATGATTGGCGAGCGCCCATAATTCCGTGAATAAATGGGTAGTGCGCTTGGTCTGGATATCGTCGAGACATAGGAGGATGATCCGTCTCAGCCGCTCTTCGGCGGTCAGCCCCGGCTTGCGCACCGTCTGATCCAGCACGCTGCCATAAGACTCGACCAGCTCATCGAGCATCACCTGAATCAGCATTTCCTTGCGCGGAAAATGATAGCTGACATTGCCGACCTTCATGTCGCACCGCGCGGCGATGCGGCGCAGGGTGAAGGCGTCGGCCCCTTCATCGATCAGCACGTCGAGCGCGGCCTTGAGGATCTGATCGACGGTTTCGGTGCCCCTGACATAGATGCCGGGCCGTGGGGGAGCGAGTATCATATCTGGTTCTGCCTTGCCCCGTCCTAGCATCGCTGGGGAAAAGTCGCCACCCTTTGGCACCATTTCGGCGCAGACGCCGGGCAAGATTTTCGCAAAAACAAGGGCATATTGCATATTGGACGGAACTGTGAAGGCTGGCGTCGGTTCGCAAAGATCAGATGATGGATAGGACCGACGGATTACCCCATTTATGAATGATAGCGCTGCCAGCACGGATCGCGGCCAGGACATGCATTTCCTGTCGGGGGGCGGGGTCATGGGCGAATTGGTCCGGTCAAAGGACTGGTCGGCAACGCCGCTTGGCGCGCCGCAAAGTTGGCCTCAGCCGCTCAAGACATTGGTGGCGCTCATGCTGTCGGCCGATCAACCGATGTTCATCGGCTGGGGGCCTGACCATATCTTCCTCTATAATGACCGCTACGCCCCGATGCTGGCGGACCGCCATCCGGCAGCACTCGGCCGCACCTTCTTCGACGTCTGGCCCGAAATCCGGGCGGACATCGCCCCGCTCTTCGCCAAGGTGTCTGCGGGCGAGCCTGTGCATATGGACGATATCGAACTCATGCTCGATCGGCCGGGTCGGCCGCGCGAAGCGCATTTCGCTTTCTCCTACACGCCGGTTCGCGACGCGGCGGGGACGGTCGATGGCCTCTTCTGCGCCTGTGTCGAAACCACCGAGCAGATATTGGCGGAGCGCACGCGCCGCGAAGCCGAAGCGTCGGAGCGCAACCGGCTGTGGATATTGTCCGAAGACATGCTTGCCCGCGCGGACTTCGCCGGGCGCATGGGGGCCGTCAATCCCGCCTGGACCCGCGTATTGGGCTGGTCGGAGACGCATCTGCTGGCGACACCCTATGTCGACTTCATGCATCCCGACGATGCGGCGGTGACGCTCGCCGCCATCGAAGATATGAGCCGCACCGGCCTTCCCACGCGCTTTCAAAATCGCATCGCCACGGCCGACGGCGGCTGGACGCCGATCGGCTGGACCGTGTCGCCCGAACCGGACGGGGTGAATTTCATCGCGATCGGCCGTGACCTGAGCGAAGATAAGGCGCGCGAAGAAGAATTGCTGCAAACCCAAGAAGCGTTGCGCCAGTCGCAGAAGCTCGAATCGATGGGCCAGTTGACCGGCGGCGTCGCCCATGACTTCAACAATCTGCTCACCCCCATCATCGGCTCGCTCGACCTGTTGATGCGCCGTGGCCTGGGCAGCGAACGCGAACGTCGCCTGATCGACGGCGCGCTCCAGTCGGCCGAACGCGCCAAGACGCTGGTGCAACGGCTGCTCGCCTTTGCGCGGCGACAGCCGCTCCAGCCCAAGGCGGTCGCGCTCGATGACCTCGTCACAGGAATGGCAAGCCTGGTGAGCAGCACGATCGGCCCGAAAATCGACTTGCGGGTCAATATCGCCGACGATTTGCCCCCGGCGCGGGCCGATGCCAACCAGCTTGAAATGGCGATCCTTAATTTAAGCGTCAACGCCCGCGACGCCATGCCGGGGGGCGGCGAACTGACCATCTCGGCAAGTCGCGCCAGCGTGCGGGGGCGTCATCCCGCGGGCCTGCGCGTCGGCCATTATGTGCGCCTCTCGGTCGCCGACACGGGCATCGGCATGGACGAAGCAACGCGCGCGCGCGCGATCGAGCCCTTCTTCTCGACCAAGGGCATCGGCAAGGGCACCGGTCTTGGCCTGTCGATGGCGCATGGCCTGGCCGCGCAACTGGGCGGCGGGCTGACCATCATCAGCGCGCCGGGTGAGGGGACCACGGTCGAACTCTGGCTCCCCGTCAGCCCGGACGCGATCGGCAGTGACGACCAAATTCGCGTGCTGCCGCGCCCGTCCGTGGCACGCGGCACGGCCTTGCTGGTCGATGATGAGGAACTGGTGCGGATGAGTACCGCCGACATGCTCAACGACCTGGGCTATGACGTGGTCGAGGCGAAATCCGCCGAGGAGGCCCTGCACCTGATCGAAGCGGGCGTCGCGCCGACCATATTGGTGACCGACCACCTTATGCCGGGGATGAACGGTGAGGAACTGGCGCGCAGCCTGCGGACCCGGATGCCCGACCTGCCCGTCCTGATCGTATCCGGCTATGCTGAAGCGGAGGGGATCGCGCCCGATCTGCCGCGCCTGACCAAGCCCTTCCGCAATGCCGAACTGGCCGATCGGCTCGAAACCATCCATCCGACCGAAGCCTGACCGCCAAGCGGCATCCGATGGATTATTCCCCCGCTGCCCGCCCATTGTGATAGGGGCTGGACGCACGGCATGATCGGGGAATGACATTGGTTCAAGAAATGCCGGAGGCGCATGAGTGGCAGCCCGCGCAGTTGCGGCGCGCGATCTTCGCCGCTGGAGTCGCGCTCTGGGCCTGGAATGTCGATACCGACGCCTTCACCATGGATGAGCTGGGCTTCAAACTATGGGGTCTGCCGCAGGGTGAGCAGGTCACGTTCGAAAAACTATCCACACGCATTCACCCCGCCGACCGGGACAGGGTGCGATCCGCATTCTCCGCGACGCGCGCCATCCTTGGTCCCTATGAAACCGATTTCCGCATATTGATCGGCGACGAAGTGCGGTGGATCGCCGCGCGCGGCCAAGGCGAGGATGACGGCATCGTCGGGCGGACCATGTACGGCATCTTCCTGGATGTGACCGGCCGCAAGCAGGCCGAAGAGGGGCATGAGCTTCTGGCCGGGGAAATGAGCCATCGCGTCAAGAATCTGCTCGCCATAGCATCGGGCCTGACCGCCATTTCCTCGCGCTCCGCTCTCAGCAAGGAGGATATGGTGGGGGAATTGACCGAGCGTTTGTCGGCATTGGGCCGGGCGCATGATCTGGTCCGCCCGCTGCCCAATGGGCAGGGTAATGCGGCATTGCTGGGCGATCTTCTGTCGGTATTGCTGGCCCCCTATGACGATCTGGGCGCGTTCAAGGGCCGCATCAGGGTCGCTGTCGAGCGGATGGGCGTGGGCGAACATGCGGCGACCGGGCTGGTCCTCGTCATTCATGAACTGGCCACCAACTCGATGAAATATGGCGCCTTGTCGCATGAGGCCGGCACGCTTGACGTCTCCAGCATGGCGGAGGAGGATGATGTGATCCTGACCTGGCTGGAACATGGCGGACCCAAAGTGCAGGAGCCGGACGGCGCGGGCGGCTTTGGCAGCAAGCTGGTGCAGCGCAGCGTGCGCGGCCAGCTCGGCGGCACCATCGATTATGACTGGGCGGAAACCGGCCTGATCGTGACCCTGCGCATCAATCGGGCGCGGTTGGCCGTGTGAAGCGCGCGCCGATTATCCGCTCATAGTCCCAAAGCGTCGGTATCGGCGCTGGCTGCGGCGAGGTCCGCATGGGCGATCAATTGGCGATAGGCGGCATCCAGCTTGCGCAAGGCCGCATCGGCCGCCGCCTCCTCGCGAATGTTGACCAGGATGAGAACGGCGGAGCAATATTCGACCACGGTAGCGGCGGGATAGTCCTGCTGCGGGCGGCGTAAAAGTCGTCCACCTTGAAGCCTTTCTGCCGAGTCAGGGAGGTGTGGGGA
>Ga0209231_1000070_pt1 | contig 75049 bp, 70 predicted proteins | sample Deesub45470m_DNA_FD_188086 | JGI IMG/M metagenome (GOLD analysis project Ga0209231, IMG submission 188086) | Deep subsurface microbial communities from North Pacific Ocean - 450_OLKR46/470m Metagenome (SPAdes) (version 2) | ecosystem: Environmental > Terrestrial > Deep subsurface > Unclassified ...
GATTGCCGCTGCCGAGAGCGACCGTCCCTTCGATCCTGGCGGCATGGGCATCCCTGCCCTGCGCCCGGGCCTGGTCGAAGCCGAGGACCAGTGGGGCGGCAGCGTCGCCCCGCAGCGCCGCCGTGGTCAGGATCTCTTCAGTGCGTTTCCACCAGCTATCCATTTCCTGGTACTGATCAGCGATATTGAGGGCCAGGGTTTCCGCCGCCACCCGCAGTGCCCCCTGCACCGTGACCGTCCCTTCGATGAAGGTGCGGATGTAGCGTTTGAGATGGGTGCGAAACTCCTCGACACTTTCATCGGGCCGGGGCGCCAGACCGTAGAGGGCGCCGATGCGGGCCAGATCGTCGATCAACTCGGCGCCGCGGTCGGCATGGTCGACCCAGTGGGCAAGCAGCACCGCTGCCAGACTGTTCTCCCCTTTCAGCAGCTCGCCGCCAAAGGCGTCAATGACGCTGAACAGGGTGCTGGGCCGCGGCAGCGCCTGGAAGGTACCGGGGAGGTTGGCAATAATGCGCTCGGTTTTGGTCGGCATGCTAGCTCTCCTCCAGCGCGATATCGGCCGGTTCCAGATCGAGCACCAGCCACCAGCTCTCACCACCAACGGTGGCGGCAATGGTGAAGGTTGCCGCTTCGATCTCGCTGTCGCTGGCCCGCGCTCCCGTTGGCCCCAGAATCAGGCTGCGGTCGGGGATGCGACGGGCGCTGGGTGCGGCCAGGGCCGCCCCGGCCACCACCTGGTCGATGGCGCTGCGCAGGGCCGAATCATCGGCCACCGGCAAACCGCTGACGGCGGTCACCAAAGCATCGACCAGACCTGCCCCGCCAGGGTTACCGAGGTCGCTGCGCCAGGCCATGACATCGACAATGGTGGCTGACTGCACCTCCTTGGGCGCTTTGAAGGCGGCGATCAGTTCCGAACCTGCGGCGGGGTCACCGGCGGAGAGGCCATCGACGTAGCCCTGCAGCGCGGCAATGATCTCGGTTTTGAGCTTCTCCTTGCCGGCCGCGGGAAGACCGGCGGCGATTTTCACCCGCGCCCGCGGTTTGAAGAAGACGTAGCGGGCCACCAGGGTCGCCTGTACCCCGGCGGCGCGGGTTTCATGGACCGCCGCCTGCAGACTGGGGAAGCGCTCCGGCTCGGCCTCGACCAGCAGGGTCACGGTTCCCAGGGGGGAGCGTTTGGCCGGCGGGCTGTTGGGATCCCAGAACTCCACCAGTTCGCCGCGCCCTTCGAAAACCACCCGCGCCAGCGCCGCCAGGGTCCCCTTGCCCAGGGCCCGCAGCACCGCCTTGGCCCGAATCCGCAGTTCCTCGTCGGTTTCATCCTTGGCGCCGAGAAAGGTCGGCTCGAAATTGGTCACCCGGGCAATGCCGCCGATGGTGGCGGCCAGGGTGGTGATCTTGCCGGCCTCGACCTTCCCCGCCTCCCCTTTGAAATCGTCTCCGGCGCGGATCGGCAGATCGATCCGCACCTGCCCCCGCTGCAGGGTGCGCTGCTGGGTGGTGACAAAGCTGGCCTCCCCCTTCTCGGTGGAAAGGGTCACCCGCTCGGGGATGGTGATGTTGCCGGCAACCGCCGGGTCACGAAAGAAGGTGGCGAGACCGACGGCGTAATCCTTGGTCTTGCGGACGATGCCGAGGATCGCCACCACCAGGTCGAGGGAGGTGCCGGTGGCGGTATCGATGAATCCCGACAGGTAGGCCTGGTTGATCTGCTGGTAGACGGTGGCGATCTCCCGACCGATGGCCTCGGAGAGGGTGCGGGTAACGCTGCCGACGTTGATATCGGTCAGGGGCGAATCGCTGGTCCGCCGAAAGTAGTCGACGTAGAAGGTGGTTTCGTCGTCGGGCAGGTCCCCCTCGGACTGCCAGACCACCGCGTTATCCCCCTCGCTGAAGAGAAAATCGATCTCCTTCTGGAAGCTGTGGTGGACGCGGTCCAGGGTCCCGGTGATGCCGCGAACCTCCCGGGCCGGTTCGGCCAGGGGATAGCTCTCTTCCTTGACATCGAAGATGATGGGCTCGTTGACCACGCCGCCGACGATGGCGGTGAGAATGTCGTCGACGATCTCCTGGTAGGGGCGCTCGATCAGGTTGACGGTGTCGCCATTCATACGGAAACTCCTTCGAAGAAGAAGGGAAAGACCAGGTTGAGGGTGGTGTCACTGTCGACCGCCTGCAACTGCACGGCGATATCGACCTGGCTCGGGTTCTGCCGGCGACTGGTGACGCTGAGGTTGAGAACCTTCTTGACCCTCGGTTCGGCCTGCAGGGCCAGCAGGGTGAAAAGTTTGGCCCGGTTGCGATTGGTTTCGGTGTTGGGCTCACCGATCAGTTCGTGCAACCGGCAGCCGTAATCGGGATGGCCGAGGTGGGCCAGCTCACCGACCGGGGTGAGGAAGCGCAGCAGCAGGGCCTGCTGGAGGTTTTCGACTCCGGTCAGGCGGGCCAGGTCGGTCTGGCCGGTCTCCGGGCGCACAGAGGTGAAGAGGTCGCTGCCGCGGGCGCGGGAGTTTTGCGCGACGAGGTTGCCGAGGAGGCGGAGGTCGGTGCCGAAACGTTTGGGGTCGGTGGCCATAATTGTTATTTCCTTTGTTTGCTGCGTTTGCTGCTGTGGTGCTGTTTCGGGCTGTTGAGGCCGGGGTTGCGCCCCCGGGCGACGCCTTCCTTTCTTTGCTTGCCCAAAGAAAGGAAGCAAAGAAAGGGCACCCAACTGACTGGCCCGCCTGCGGCGGGTTCCCTGCGCTCCGCAGCCGTTTTGGGGACCGGCAAAAACTCGCTGCGCTCAAACAGTTTGCCGGTCTGTTTCCCAAAACGTCCGCTGCGCTCCGGCTGCGTCAGTATGGGATTGGGCAAAAACACTTCAAAACCAAAGAGCACTGAGGACTGCGTCCTCACGGCGGCCAGTTATCCATCACATAGGGGGCCGCCGGGGGGCCGAGGATCAGCATGATCCCCGGCGGGGTGGGGATGCGGTCGAGCATCCGCACCAGGGAGCGTCCCCCCACGGTCACCCCGCCGCTGGCGGGGGTGCCGATCACCATCGGGTAGGGAATCCCCGAGAGGGAGTTGATCATCATGCAGAGGGAGCCGCTGGTCGCCAGGGGCATCCCCCCCGCCATAATGAAGGGCGGGAAGACGGTGATGATCGTCCCTGTGTCGGGGGGGCCGGCGGCGCCGGGGGTCAGCAGCACGCTGCAGCCGATGGAGACAGGTGGTCCGGGCATGGTCCGCTCCTCTTCGGTCAAACTAAATCGTCAGCTCCAGGCTCCAGCTGTTAAGCTTGCCGACATCCTGGCGGGCGAAATCGACGGCCTTCAAAGTCCAGCTGCCGCGCACCGCGGTGTTGGCCTGCACCAGGGCCGCCAGGGCCGGGGTAGCCTGGCTGGTGAAGCTGGTGCGCAGGTTGTCGGCGCTGCCGCCGCTACGGCCGTGGAGGATCACCTCCTGCCCGGTCGGGCTGACCAGGCTGACCTGCAGGTCGCCGATCCAGCTGTGGGTGATATCCACCGTCACCTGGATCTCCTTGAGGGTTCCTTCCTGGGTCACCGCGAGGGAGCTCGCCACGCCGTTGGGGTCGTTGTCGGGGATGGTGAGACTGGTGCTCGACTCCACCCGCACCCGATTGGTCTGGCCGAGCAGCAGCTTCAGTCCCCAGCGATTGAGGGTGCCGAGATCGCGGCTGGCGCGGTCGGCCACCTGCAGCAGCCAGGTGCCGCTGGCCGCTTGGCCGAGGGTAGCCCCCAGGGCGAGGGTGTCGACCAGGGTGTAGGTTTTCTGGATGTTGTCGGCGCCGCCGCCGCTGCGGTTGTGCAGCAGCATCCGGCTGCCGGCCGGCGAGATCAGGGTGACTTCGAGGTCACCGATCCAGCTGTGGCTGATGTCGACCTGCACCTCCAGGCCGGTGACCGCCCCCGCTTCGGAGATGCTGATCGGGCTGGCGATGCCGGCAGCGTTGAAATCGGGGATGGCCAGGGCCGCCAGGTTTTCCTTTTCGATTACCCGTTGCGGCTGCAGCCGCCGGGCCGCCTCATGGACGGCATTGGCGGCGTTGATCTTGCCGTGGCCGAACCACTCGGAAATGCCGTTGCTGTAGGTTCCCTTGGCCAGGTTGTAGAGGGGATCGCTGGAGGGATCCTCGATCTTGTCGGCGCTCTGCTCGAGAATCTCCTTGATCTGGGCCGCACTCAGGCCGGGGTTGGCGGTTTTAACCAGGCCGCAGATTCCAGCCACCAGCGGAGTGGCGCTGCTGGTGCCGCCGAAGCTGTTGGTGTAGCGCTTGCCGGGGGTGAAGTCGGAGCCGTAATACTCGTTGTCGGTGGTGGTGATCCCCCGTCCGGGCAAGGAGTTGTAGGTGGTCGGGTCGAAGTTGTTGCTCGGCGCGGTGACGCTGAGCTGGCTCCCCCAGTTACTGTAGAGGGATTTTTTGTTCAGCGAGGTCATGGCGCCCACGGCGATGACGTCGGGATGAGCTGGGAAGCCGTTGAGCATCCGTCCGGTGGCGGTGAAGATGCGCCGGTTGCCCTGGGCGTCGCGGCCGAGCCAGCGGATCGGGTAGTTGACGGTGGCATCGATGGGGGCATCGTAATTGCCGGCGGCGAAGACGATGACCAACCCCTTGCCGTCCTTGCCGCCGCTGCGGGTCAGCTCAGTGAAGGTCTGGGAAACGGCACTGGCCAGCGGATAGTTGCCGGGGCTCATCCCCCAGCTGCAGCTGACGATGTGGGCGCGGGCGGAAATGAAGCGGAAGATTTCGATCAGCCAGCTGTCGGCGGCGCTCAAGGGGAAGCGAACCGGCATGAAGGCACAGCCCGGCGCGGCGCCGACGCAGCCCTGGCCGTTCTCCTCGGCGATCGCCACCCCGGCGCAGGGGGTGCCGTGGTAATCGCCCCCCTCGGGAAGGGGCTGGTCGTCGTTGCCGGTAAAGTCGGTGGGATCGACCACCTTCCCCGCCCCCAGAAAGTCGGGATGGGTCAGTTCAAAGCCGTCGTCGAGCACTGCCACCACGATATCGCGGCTCCCTTTGGTGATCTCCCAGGCCTCGTAGACGCTGGCGTCGGCGTTGCGGTCGATGTCGGGGGCCGCCTGCCCCTTGCTGTAGAGATGCCACTGGGAGGGGAAGAGCTCATCGGCCGGAAAGGCGAACTGGACGAAGCGGTTAATCAACGACGGCTCGGCGTACTCCACCTCGTCGAAGGCTTCCAGGCGATTGGCGACCTTGACCGGGTTGGCGCCGGCCGCTTCCGTCACCTGCACCAGATAGCTGCCGGGCAGATGATGGTACTCCTTCTTGATCACCACCCCGACCTTTTCCAGAATCTCGCGGATCCGCTCGGTTCCGATCCCAGTCTTGAATCTGAGCATAATCTCGTCAGTAATCTGGTAGCTGACGTCGGGGTTCTCCTTGTCGACATATTCGTGGTGCACCACCAACTGCCCCGCCTCCCGCAGCCGCTCCATCAGCTTGTCGCGGGTGGAGACCGGGGCCCGCTCGGCGTCTACCGTCACCCGGGCCAGTTTTTTGCTCAGCATCCGCACCGACCCAACCGACTCTTCGGTGGCAATGCGGGCCGCATCGGAACTGCGGGGCAGTTTGACGGTAAAGGCCTCTTCGCTCTTGTTGACCTCCAGCTTCTGTCCCCCGCGGGAGAGAAAGCGTCCTTCGTCGGCTTTTTTCATAACTGACTCCTTCATCAAAGCTTCGCTATCCGGGCGAGAACGAGGTGAGTCCCTTGATCGATACCGTCGCCCCCTGCACCGTGGCGGAGAGGCCACCGTTGACCGTCGCCCCCATGCTGGCCTTGAGGGTTGCCTGCATGCCGGCTTCGATATCGGTGTTCATCTGCCCCTTGATCTTGATGTTCATCCCCTCGAGGGTCAGGTCGCGCTGGGCCTTGAGGGTCATGGCTCCGAGAGCCTCGACGGTCAAGTCGCCGTCCTGGTTCATGGTGATTTTGGTCCCACCGGCCAGGGCGGTGACAGTGCCGCCGCTGCCGTCGGGCTGGTCGAGGGTCATTTCGGTCTGACCGGCGGTGATACGCACGGTGCCGTCGGTGATGCGTACGGTGATCTTCGGCGCCATTTCGATCAGCAGCTCCCTCGGCGGCGAGTTGCCTTCGATGTTGCGGATCTCGGCTTTGACCGCAGCATCGTCGGAGGCGTGCAGCGGCAGGCGGAAGATCACCTCGTCCGGGTTGTTCAGGGGGGGGCGGTCCTCGTCGTTGTAGAGCCTGCCGATGACGATCGGCTGGTTGATGTCCCCCTGGTCAAAGGCCAGCAGCACCAGGTCGCCGATGTTGGGGATGGCGACGGTGCCGATGTGACCGGTGGCGATGGGGACTTTTTTCAGCAGCAGGCCGCTGTTCTTCAGCCGCACATCGCAGCCGTAGTTGTCGCTGTCCCCGTCGGCACTGTGGGGCAGGACCGCCTCCACCACCCCGAGTTCGGTGATGCGAACCCGGCGCAGCTCCTGGCGGATGATTTCCTGGATGGTGCCGATGATGGTGGACACGTGTGTGCTCCTTATCGGTTCGATCGTTAAAACCAAGTCAAAGGCCAGGGGTTGCGCCCCCTGACGTCGCCTTACTTTCTTTGCTTGCCCAAAGAAAGTAAGCAAAGAAAGGGCACCCCATTGACTCGCCCGCTACGCGGGTTCCCTGCACTGCGCAGACGTTTTGGGGACCGGCAAAAACTCGCTGCGCTCAGACAGTTTGCCGGTCGGTTTCCCAAAACGTCCGCTCCGTTCCGGCGTCGTCAAAAGGGGGTGGAGCAATCGTTTTTCAAACAAAATCGACATCAAAGCCCCCGAAATCCAATTAAAGAGGTAAACCCTTTTCCCTTGCTGATGTGATGGGTCACGCTTCGCACCTGAAAAGTGCCGTTAAGCTCTGCTTCCGGGTTCTGCTGCAGGCGGATGGCATCGCCGAGTTGCACCGCCGGGTTGCCCAGCACCAGCAACCGTCCCCGCAGTGCGCGCCGTTGCAGCTCGGTTTGCAGACCATCGGCGGCGCTCTGGGCGGCGCTGGCGGTGCGCAGCGCCGGCCGCTCCAGCAGTCGGATCGGGTCACCGCTGCCGGCGCTCCCTTTGGAGCCTGAAAAATCCTTGGTCAGCCAGCCCCAGGCCTCCTCCCCTTCCGAGCCGGTCGGACTCTCCCCCCAGGCTTCCACCGCCTCGGCGAAGGGAGTCGTGCGCAGGCAGTCGAGGGCGAGGACGTGACGGCCATAATCAAAGACATGCACGGTGCGACCGCCGGCAAAGCGCTCGAACACCAGTTCGCCATCGGCATTGAGGTAAAGATCGAAGCCGCAGAGGTCGGCCAGTTCCCGCAAATGCTGCCAGGCGCTGCGGCGACCGTCGATGACATAGGCCGGGAAGGAGATACCCGAATCGGCCCGAGCTACGGGCACACCAGATTCTCCGGCCAGGTGGTTGACGATATCCCCCGCGGTCTGGTTCTCGTGGGTGGTATCGGCGAAGCTGCGCAGCAGGGAGGCTGCCGCGCTGTGAACCACCAACCGCCGGGTGGTGAGTCCCGGTTCGACAGCGGCCAGGGTGCCGCTCAGCACCCGGGTCAGACCGCCGTTGTCGGCATAACCGAGCTCGATCGCCGCCTCGTCCCCCCTGGCCGGGCGAAAACTCCCTACCTGCCCCATCACCAGGGTAGCGCTGTCCGCCGGCGCCTCCATATCCAAAGCCACGGTCAGCGACACCACCGTGCTCGCCTGGGGCTCATCGGTAGTATCGACGATGCGGTCGCCGAGGGTCAGTTTGTAGGCCGGGTTGAGCAGGGCCACGAGAGCCTCCCTAACTGAAGAAAAATTCGAAACTGTCCGACAAGCCGTCGGGGTTGAGCACTTCGCCGATCACCCGGGCGCCGGCCGTACCGGCGGGGGTGATGAACTGCAGGTGGCCGGAATCGATGTGGACGACGCTGCCCAGGGTCGCGAAATCGAAAACCACATCGCTCGAAGGATCGAAGTTGGCACCGAAAACATCCACCAGGGTGCCGCCGCCGGCCGGACCGGACAGGGGGGCGATGGAAAAAATTTGCGGCGGGGAAACGAAATCGAGGAGTCCCGGCCAGATGGAGAAATTGCCGTCGGGGTTCTGCACCGTCACCGTGGCCAGACCGGCGCCGCGGGGTGCCGTTTCGGCGATGATCGCCCCGGGCGAAGTGATCTGCACCGCCGTGGGGGCCAAAGCCGTGCCATCGATGGAGACCAGTGCTCCCGGCAGGAATCCGGTCCCGGTGAGATTGAGAAGATCGCCGCCACGGGTGGAAACCCGGTTCGGGGTAACATCAATGAGCAGTAGCGGCTCGTTGATGTAGGTGAAGGCGCCACTGAGGGTTTCCGTGCCTCCCGGCGTGGTCACGGTGACATCGACCGTGCCGGTCGCGCCCCGCGGCGGCGGGACCGCCGCCAGGGCGCTGGAGGAATTCACCGTCACCCCCGTCGCGGCGCTGCCGCCGAATGCCACCTGGGTTTCCAAAGCAATGCCCGAGGTTCCAGCGGTCCCGGTGAGGCGGTCGATGAAATTGGAACCGCTGATACCAACGCTCAAGCCGATGGCTGCCCCACCCGCCAGCGGCCCCCAGTCGGGAACCAGGGTGATGGCCGTCGGGGCGGCTATCGCCATGTTGAACCGCTGCAATTCCGGCTGCAGCTGATGCCAGGTGACCGGGTTGCGGCTGCGCATATGGTCCAGCATGTGGGTCGAGGTCGGGCTCGAATGGGCGGCCAGGTCCTGCAGCGGCCCCCAGATCATCGACAGGAAGCGGTCGCGGGCCGCGGTGCTACCCAGCCATGGGCCGGCAGTGGTCGCCAGAATGTCGCCGTTGGCAGTTTCTGGGATATTGGCTCTGGGCACCGCCGCCACCCGGTTCTGAAAGACGGCCCAGAGCCCGTCGGCCACAGCCCCTTCGACCCGTTCGCCGCGGTTGTCCGGCGGCGGGCCGAGGGGGAGGCTGGCGCCGCCGGAAAAGGCATCGACCACCGTAGAGACGCCATAAGGCGGGGTGCCACGGGCATCGAAGATCGCCTCGACGAACTCGGCCCAGCCCTCGATCAGGGCATGCTCGGCGTTGGCCAGCAGATCGGTGCGATGGTAGAGGGTGAGATCGCCGAAAAATCCTTCGTAGGCAATACCGAGGCTGGAGAAGTTGACCTCCTTCCACATGATCTGATGACTCAGTTCGTGGGTGATGGTATCGCGGCTCCAGTGGGAGGACGGTGGATAGTTGACCGTACCGACCGGCCAGGAAAAGGCCACCCCCGACGGAGAATTGCGCCGCATTTCCAGATTGGCAACGCCGGTCCAGGCGCCGCCGGTCATCTGGAACAGAAACACCGACCACTCCCGCAGGATTTTGAGGAAATAGAGGGCGACGTTGCGGTCGTTGACGGTGGCGGTGAGCAGCTCGGGGCTGGTCTGACTGCCGATGGACGTCTGATCGCTGGGGAAGGTCTTGGTGTCGGCGTCGCTCCAGAAGGTACGCCAGCCCCCCTGGCTCATGCTCACCCGGCCCCGCGGCAGATTGATGGCCGCATCCTCCATCTCGAACTGGGTGTGGAAGCTGACCTCGTCACCCCCCTCGATGTTGAAGATAACGCCGTGCACTTCCCCCTTTTCATCGGTGCGGAACTGCCCGCGCCGGGTTCCCGGCAGACCGCCGGCCCAGAAGTCGCAGGGACTCGCCTTGGCGGCGGGATCGGTGGTGCCGACCCGGCCGCCGCCGGCCACCGGGTATTGCAGCCGCAGATGAAAATCGACCCCGACCCGGAACACCAGTGGACTGGACGGCGAGCCGAGATCGCTGCCGGTGAAATCGTTGTGCAGGCCGGGGGTGCCGTCGATGGCCTTCCAGCCTTTGGTTGGCCACTCGGCGGGCAGTGAGCTGTGGCCGGCGATGGTGCCGCTGAGCTGCACCGCGAAGTAGAGATCGGGTTCGGCCTCGCCGTCGGCGGCGAGCTGAAGGTCGTCGATGGTAAAGAGCACCCGCCCCTGGGCGTCGGTGGTGTTGGTCGCCATCAGGGTGTCGCTAAGAACGTTGTCGTCCATCAGGTTGACGCTCTGCCCGGCCACCGGCTCGAAGGCCTTGGTGGTCAGGTTCCAGATTTCGAACTTGAGAAAGAAGTTGTGGTTGCGCACCACGGTGAAGTCTTCCTGCGCCAGAATGGCTGGCTGGCCAGTGATCACCGCGGTCATGCGCACATTGTCGATGCGGCTGCTGGGCAGATCGCCACGGACCCGCACAGTGGTGGTGCCGGTGATTACCTGGGTGGTTCCGCCGCCGGAGAATTCAGCCTGTCCCGTGCCGGAGGTGGTGGTGAGTTCGAGGGTCACCGTGGCCCCCAGCGGCAGGGGCGACTGGCTCACCGTGACCAGCACCGACTGGGTGGCGCCGGTCCGCACCGTGGTGATGGGGGCGATGGTCACCGTGATCGGCCCGGTCGGCACCAGCACGCAAGGGGTGATCCAGGTGGGATAGAGGCTGCAGTCGACGCTCGGAGCCGAGCCGCGGAAAAAGAAGAATTCCACCCGCCGGCTCGGCTCGTGGTCGCCGCTGGCCAAGGGGTGGTTTTCGCCGCAGCCGAGGAAACCCGGCGGCAGGATCCTCACCGTCAGGGTCGAAGGCAGGCGCCCGAGCAGCTTTTCGAAATAGCCGCCGAACAGGGTCGCCCGCAGGGCCGCTCCGGCGGCATTGGCGGCGCGATGCTGGTCGATATCGCTCTGGGTCGGGGCGGTGCCGTTGACCTCGGTGAGCATCAGGCGGAAGTCGTCGTCTCCCCAGGGCTCGCCGGCCCCGCCGCGCTCGGTGGTGAAAACCGTTTCCCAGACCGCTGCACTCCCCTGCAGCACCGCCAGCGCACTTTGCGAGCGCCGCACCGAGAGGGGATCGTTGCCGCTGGGGGAGCCGACGTCGTCGGTATGCCCCACCACCAGCAGCTGCTCACCCGGCGGGGCGTTGCGGATGCGGTCGGCGCTGTTGCGCAGGGAGGTCTTGAAGGCCGCGGTCGGGCGAATGAAGGAGGAGGCGCTCGGGTAGGTGATGGCGTCGACCATTTTGCAGAAACGCGGATCGCCGACACTGAGGCTGGCCAGTGCGGTCTGTCCGGTTAAAATCTGCAGCGATGCGGAGGCGCCATTTGCCACGGTCTATCTCCTGAAGGCCTGCACGGTGTAGTTGCCGGCGGGAACGTTCTGTCGCACGAACACGCCATTGTTTTGTTCTTCGATGGTGAAACGGACCGCCTCGCCGGCATCACTGGTGCCTTCGACCAGCACCGCCAGGTCCGACGGATCGCCAGCGGATTCGAGGTTGACCTCGACCCGCAGATCCCCCTGCCCGGCTGCAATCTGCGCGGTGACTTCCTCGGCCCGCTCATCCCCGTCGGCCGCGGCGTCATCCTGGGCGGCCTCGGCCGCCGCCGGGTCGGCGAAAGTCTCCTCGGCAACCGCGGGGGGTTGGGCTTCCAGATACTCCTGCAGCCGAAACAGCACTTCGTAGCGCTGCGGCCGGCCGGCGAGATCCCGGGCCTGCAGGGATTGGATCAGCACCTGATCGACCTGAACCGCGCTGGCGATGTCGGCGACGAAGGGGATCGGCGCCCCGGCGCGGAATTTTTCGTCGAGACGCTCCAGATCCCGCAGCGATTCGGCCCCGGTCAGCACCGCGGAGAGTTGAAAGCTGCCGGCGTGACGCCCCATGCGCTGGAAGAAATCCCCCTCCAGACCGGGAATCCGGTGACGGACCAGCGCCTGATCCCGGTCGGAATCGATCAGCTGCACCTGCTGCAGTTCGATGTCGTCAAGCATGGGACGCAGGGCCATAGGTCTCCTCGCGGTTCAAGTCAATGCCTGCCAGGCCGCTCAAGCCTGGCGACTGCGTAACTCCTCAGCCAGCTGCCGCAGGGTCACGGCGGTCTCCTCGGCCCCCTGCAACCGCCGGGTCACTTCGGTCAACAGGCCCGGATCGGGTTTGGCCAGGAGCGCCTTGCGGGCCAGAGAGCGAAACTGATTGCTCTCTCCCTTCAGAACAAATTCAAGCAGGAACATCGAAGCCTCCCGGGGGCCAAGACGCTCCAGATAGAGCAGCGAACCGGCGGTCTTCCAGTAGGGCCAGAGCCCTTCGAGCTTGAGCAGGTAGATGCCGAGCAGCGGCGCCACCCGTCCGCCGAAATCCTGCGCCAACCGCGCGGCAACCCACTCGGGAATCGGCTCCCCCTGGGCGGTGGGGGCGGTCTGCTGCTCGGTCTGCTCGAAAAACTCCAGACAGGCAGCAAAATCGGCGTTTCCCGTCACCCGCTGCTGCAGCATTTCCAGCAGCCGCTGATCCCAGGGGTTCGGACTTTTCCCCAGAGCGGCCAGAAAATCGCTGGCCGGTTGACCTTGCCGGATCAGCTCGGCTTCAGCGGCAAGAAAGGTGGTGCCGCTGCCGTGCAATGCCGCTTGAAAAATGAATTCGATCATCGTGGTCTCACCCTTTCCGGCTCAAAAATCGGTCTGCTCCCACCAGGGGGTGGCATGGGGCCGGCGTTTGCTATTGGTGCCGCAGTGGACCTCGCCCTGCAGCAGGTGGTAGGTCTGGTAATCGTCGACAAAATGCAGCTGCCCGGCGCTGTAGCCCAGGGGCGCCAGGAGGCTGCGCACCTCGGCTTCGATCAGATCGGAGCCGCCGACCACCGGGCCGAAGGGCCGGGCCAGCACCAGGTGGGTTTCGGCCACCGACGTCCCGGTAATCGCCAACAGGTTGACCATACCGGGGATATGGGCATCGAACACCGGATCGAGCGCCGGGTCGACCAGCCGGGGCGAACGGGGATTTTCCACAAACAGGGCTGGTATCCGCAGAATATCGGCGGCAGCGAGCCCCAGTTCGCTCTGCATGGTGGCGCGCAGGCCATTGAGGCGCCCCTGACAGAAGCTGTTGGCCCAACCGAGCTCGCCGGGGGCGCTCCCCCCCAGCTCAGTGCGCAGGTCGTCGACGGAGATCTGCTCGGCCTGGCCGCTGAACAGGGTGCGACTGCCGTGGCCGTCATCGCGGAAGCGGCGCAGCAGGGTAATGGCCGCGCCGGTATCGCAGATCAGCATCCGGAACCCCTTGCCGCCGGTGCTTGGGAGGAAGCTGATGACCTCATCCACATGCCCCACCGCCAGCCAGGCGGTGTCTATGGGGAAAGGTTTCTGCACCTGCTGAGCCTCGAGAAACTGGCGGAACTCGGCATTGAAAGGGGTGCTCCCGCGGCCGTCGCCGTAGTAGATACGCCCCAGGCGGTAGTTGCTCCCCCCCACCAGCACCGGCGGCGAAACCTCGAGGTTGCCATGGGAATCGAAGGTGTTGTCGGGGGTCGGAGTGCTGACTTCGAAATAGCCGTAGTCGCCACCGAGCAGTTCATTGCGGGCGAAATCCCGCAGGCCGCGCCGCCGCACCGCCTTGGCCACCACCGGCAGGCTCTGGCCCGGCATCCGGGAATAACCGACCTCCATGGTGTCCTGCATCCAGCGGTCGCTGTTGCTGGTGCGGTGCAGGAGAATGCTCCGCGCGGCGGCGATGGCGGCCAGTTCGGCGACAAAGCCGGCATTGTCTCCGGTTTCCACCACATAGAGCTCTTCGGTCGGCTGCAGGTGCGACGGCATCACCCAGGGGGCAACCCGCACCACCGCGGTATCGCGGGCGAGCTCAGCGGCGCCGTCGCGCAGCAGCAGTTGCAGGGTGATTTCGCCATTGAAACCGGGGCCGGGATACTGCAGCGCTTCAATCCCCAGAACGGCATCGGCCGCAGCGCCGGCGATGGTCGCTTCGGCGGCCAGGGGTGCCGGTCCGATCAGGGCGGTGCCGGCGGCGGCACGGGCATCGAAAATGCGAACCTGGTTGCGCTGGGGGGTGGCCAGCATCAGGGTGACCCCGGCCGGCAGGGCGCCGCTTTGCCGCACCACCAGGCTGGCCAGATCGGGAATATCGGAGGCGCTGTCGACCACCTGGTTGACGTGATCGATCTGACTGTTTCCGGCGGGGCGGTCGTCGTTGTCGCAGTTGAGCAGAATAATTGCCCCTTTGCGCCCGACGCCGAACGCCCATACGTCCTTGCCGCTGGCGCCGTCTTCCACCGTGCCGTCGCGGTCGGCATCGACATCAAGGGTCAGTCGGACGATGAAAATTTCCACCGAACGGGTCACGCCAGCGCTTGCCATAGTGGCCGTGACCGTCTGCCGGGTGATGGCGTCCTTGCCGACCCGCCGCTGCAACCCATGCTCGGGAACCTCTTGGCCGCCGCTCCAACTGATACTGCGGGGGGCGGCGCAGCTCCCCGCCGGAGTCACGGCGGTGATCAGAACCTCTTCCCCAGCGGCGATGATGGCGATGAAATTGCCGCTTCCGGCAGCGCCGACTTCCGCTGCGCCCTCCACCACCAGGGTAAAATCGGTCGCCGCAGGCCCGCAGACCAGGACATCGAAATCGGCGCTGCCATCGAGGCGTTTGCAGACCACATTGCCCTTGGCCTCAACCCCCGGGTCATCGGCGGGGCGGGCCAGTACCGGTTCGAGAATCTCCAGGGTGTAGACCCCGACCCGGCGGGGGCGGTCGGTGAAGGCAAAAGCGCCGGTGGCGTCGGTGCGCCCGGCGATCCCTTCCCCCTTGGGGGCGCTGCAGACATGCTCGCCGGTCAGATATTCGCCGTCGGGATCGATCAGCAAAAAGCGGGCGTTGGCCAGCGGCGTGCCGTCGGCAAAGCGGATCGAGCCGCGCACCGTCACCGTTTCCGGCTCGGAGGGCTGAACCAGCCATTTGTCGGCTTCGGCCGGATCCCGGGTGATGAAACAGCAGGGGGTGGCGCTGCTCCCCGGTCCCAGGCACCAGGGAGGCGGCGCACCGGGGCCGGGGAGATCCCAGGTGCGTGGCTGGGGGATGGTACAAGGGAGCGCTTCGGCCCTCACGAACAGGAATTCGGTGCGGCGGTTGGGGCGCCAGGCCGGCTCGGCGCACTGGCCGCGGGGGGTGGAGTTGACCGGCATCCGCTCACTGCAGCCGAGCCACTTGAGAAGGCCGCCGTCGCAGGCGTCACCGGCATTGGCCAGGAAACGATCCTCGGCCACCGTCAGATTGGCCCGGGTGAGATACTCCTCGATCAAGACCGGCCAGGTCTGGTCGCCGACATCGCCATCGACGGTAAGACCGCGCTCGCTCTGATAACTGCGCACCGCCTGATCGGTGGCGCCGTCGTGAACCCCGTTGACATTGCCCGAGTAGAAGCCGAGATCCTGCAGCATATATTGGTATTCCCGGGCTCCCCAGCTATCGCGCAAGGTCCGGGCCACCCCCGAGGGGCGCTGGCGGCGCAGCTCGTTCCATTCGGCCAGGGCGGCAGCGCGGTCGCGGCCGAAGGTGAGAAAGGCGTAAGCGGCCCGGGCCCGGCGCTCGGAGAGGGACTGGTTGTAGTCGACACTCCCCGATTCATCGGTGTGGCCGACGATCAACAGGTTTTCGTCGGCATGACTGGCGGCATACTCGGCGACCTGCCGCAGCACCGCCCGCATACAGGGCTCGACAAAGGCCTTGTCGAAACGGTGATGGATCATGAACATGGTCGCAATGACCTGCCCGGCCCGCAGCACGATAGTGACCCGAGTGGTTTCGCCGGCGCGGACCGTGCCGGGGGCGGAGCCGGTCATGGCGGGCGGGGCGTTGGCCACCGCCCGGCAGGTGTAGCTCCCCGGAGGAAACTGTTGCTGGCGCCAGATATTGGCGCTGCGCTGGGTGAGGGTGCGCGACAAGGGGATTCCGTCGGCTTGATCCCCCTCCACCGTCACCGTGGTGGCACTGTGGTCGTACTCGGGCTGCCCCTCGACGATCACCTCGACTTCCAGAATGCCGGTCTCCGCTTCGGGTGGCGGTGGCGGCGGCAGGGGTGGAACCTCCGTTCGCGGCTGGGGCGGCGGGATAAACTCCCGCAACAGAAAGGCATACTCGAAGCGCAGGGCATGTCCGGCGATCTCCCGCACATCCATCGCCTCGATCAGCACCTGGTCAATGCGGGTGGCGGTGGCGATGTCGGCGGCAAAGGCGACCGGTTCGGCGGCGTGGAACTTCTCCCGCAAACTGCTCAGGCCCTCGCCGACCTCCGGCCCGGTCAGCACGCCATCGAGGGCAAACGCCGTCGCCCGCCGTCCCAGCCCCTGCAGGAAATCTCCCTCCAGAGCAGGAACGGCGTGGCGGACCAGCAATTGCTCCTGGTCGCTGTCGATGCGCTGTACCTGTTGTAGCTCGAGTTCGCCGAGCATGGGCCGCAGAGGCATAAAACACCTTCAATGCAAAGGAGCAGAGTTCAGGCTTTCAAAGAATTCAAATGGACATTGATCGCATCAATCAGGGCGATGATCTCGGCCTTGACCGCATCGAGGGAGGGGAGCCCGGTGACCACATCGGCCACGCTGCGGACATCGTCGATGGTGCTTTTCTGGTCGGGGAGCAGGTTCTCCGCCGCATCCAGAAAACCCTTGATCTTGGTGGTGAAGTTGGAGGCCTCGGCCAGGCCGGGAATGGCGTTGACGTCGAGCTTGTTGATTTCGGTCTTGAGGCTGTTCATCAGCCCGACCAGCTTGTCGATCAGTTCGGTGACCTGGGGGATCAGTGAGGCAATCGCCTGGATCGCCGGCTTGATGGTCGGTACGTTGCTGTCGAGAAAGGTTTTGAAGTCCTGCAGTACGTCCTTGAGTTCGTCGAAGAGGCTTTTTTCTGCCATGGAAGGTCTCCTTTGCGGGTGAGTTGCCGGGACTCTAGCGCCCCAGGTTGAAATCCCTGAGCCGTCCGAGCAGCCCGGTCAGCGGTTCGATAAAGCGCTCCAGACCGGTATTGAAGTCGAAGCCGAGATCAAGGCCATCGACCAGATCGTCGAGCAGGTCGCCGGCCTGATCGAGGATGTCGGCATCGAGCAGTCCGGTCGGCTCGGGTTCCACCGGTTCAATATGCTCGCGCAGGGTCAGCACGTAGGCAAAGCGCAGCGGTTTGCCGGCCAGGTCGCGGATTTTCAGATCATCGATCAGCATCTCCTCGATCTCGGTATCGGTGAGAATGTCGGCGACGAAGGGGACCGGATTGCCGGCCCGGAACTTTTCATCCAACTGCTCGATAAAACTCTGCGCCTGCGGACCGCTGGCGACCCCGCCGACCAGCAGACTGGTCGGTTGCCGGCCGAGATTCTGCAGCAGGCTGCCGCTCATCCCCGGGGGCTTGTGTTCGGCCAGCTCCCGGCGGTCGAAGGTAGCGATTTCCTGAACCTGGGGAAGCTCCAGGTCATCGAGCATCGGTCGCATGGGCGCCTTCTTTCCCGATCATCTCAAACATCAATGCCATGACGGCGGGCTTGCTCCTGGAGAATCCGCTGCAGCTTGGCGGCCAGCTCCTCCAGGTCGTCGGCCGCGGCGCCGGGGATGGCGGACGGGCTGCGGTCGAATTGGATCTCAAGCGGGGTGCGATGCTGGCGCAGGGCGGCGAAGAATTCCCCACCGGGGGTCATCCCGGAGCCGGTCGTCTGGCCCGGAGCAGGGTTTGGGGCAGGAACCTTATCCGTCTGCCCGGAGGGAAACGGGGTTCGCTGCCCTCCCGATTCGGGCTCCGGGGCCCCAAGGGGGCGGAGTTTGGCCGGAATTTTGCTGCCATCGGCCGGCGGCGCGCCAGGCTGCAGGGCCGAAAACCAAGGAGCAGCCTCCCGAGGGGGGCGCCAGTCGGCGGAAAGGGCGTGCGGTCCGGCACCACTGCGCGCCCCTTTGACCACTGGAGGTTGACCACCCTGCGCCCCTTGTCCCTTCGAGCCCAACCCACTGTTCGGCGCAGGATTGGCAGCTGCGGGGCGCCCCTGCCTTGGCGACGGTTCTGTCGCATCCGGCCTAAACGCTTGTAAAATGGCGTCTAGAAACCCCTGTGAAACTTTTGGCCCCAGCAGCGGCAAGGCCCATTGAGCGGCCAGGTTGGGGGGAGACTCCACTGGCGGTGCGATGCCGGTCGGGCCAACCCTGGAGGCAGCGCCGCCAATCCCGGCTGCCAAGGTCTGGTCACGCAGGCGATGAGCCAGTTGCTGAACCAGACGACCCGACTCGGCCCCCACCGGTAGATGGCGCTCCCCAGCTGCAGTCGGCCGTGGACGGGCCAGGCGGGCCGGAAGTTGCGTGGTTTTTCGCGGCGCCGGGATACTGCCTGCCAGGGCGGTGAGCAGTGAGCGTTCGACACGGGTCCCTGGCTGCCCCGGCAGCGGGGCCCGCTCTTTACTGGTTGCTTGCGGCGGAGCGAACGCCTGGCTCCGTCGTCCGGGGTGTTCCGCCCCCATTGGGGCAGCAGGCATTGGCTGCTGCCCCAATGGGTTGTGCTTGTTGGAGCGGCGACGCGGGCGCTCCGGCGCCGCCGGCATGGGGGGGGTGACTGCCGCAGTCCGGGGAGAAGGCGTCTCCGCACGCACATCCTCCCCTTGGACTGCGGCAGCCAGGGTGGTACCAAACAGTGGCGCATCGAGCAGCTGCGGCCGCTGGGACAACAGCTCCGGCAACCAGGCCGCCGCACGCCGCCAGGCCGAAAACGCCAGAAGCTGCCGTTCCAGATCACTCAGGAACCGGCGCGGAGCCCGCGCGGCGGGGAAAAGGCGGCTCAGTGCCGGCACCCAGCTGTCAGCCCGTGGCGTCATCGCGCCTCCCCTGCCCCTGAGCCATTTCCAGATAGAGCAGAATCTGGCCGATGGTCATGCCGCTGACCTCCTCCGGGGTCCAGCCGAACTCCTTGGCCAGAATGAAGCAGGCCTTGGCCAAGGGGGCCTGAACGTACTCCTCCAGATCGCTGCGCGGGGTGCTGATGCCGCTCAGGGCATTGATCTTTTCCACCAGAAAACGGGCCAGACCGGCCGGCAACTGGGTCACCTGATCCAGACTCAGCGCCGGCTCGACCAGGGCCTGCTTGATCATCAACCCCGCCGACAGGCTCTCATCGCCAGGGGCGGCCTTGGCAATGCGCTGCAGGTCGCGCACCGAGAGGGGTCGCAGCTCCACCTGCCCTCCCCCGGGCCGTCCTTCCCGTGCGGGAAGGAGATCGGCGGGGATCTCGACACTGTGGGTCAGGCTGCTACCAGCCAGCAGTTCTTCAGGAGTGAGCCGCATGAAAGCCATCCTTCCCTATCAATCAACGAAAACCGGACCGACGGTCACGGTATCCTCGATGTCGATGATCTCGACCGCGAGGGCCTTGAAGGTCACCTCTTCCATGACGAACTCATCCTCGGGGAGGCGGAAGCTCCAGTCCTGGAACTTGACCCCACTCACCACCAATTGCGCCTGACCGACCACCGCCGGGTCTTTGAGCTGAATGGTCATGTTGAAGGCCGGTTGCACGAAGGGCTCGACAGTCGAAGGGATGAAGCTCTTGCGGCCGAGCAACAGCCCGAGCAGCGCTCCATTGATATAGGCCCGCCCGACCCGGCCGCTGACGTGGATGTTCCCCGGATGCAGCGAGGTGGCATAACGGCGGCCGATTTCATGAAACTCTTCGAGGTCGGTGCGGACGAAGACCTGGATGTCGATCACCCGGCCGACCCCCTGCTGGATCTCGTAGGCGGAGACAACGGAATCGGCGTCGCGCCCCTCGGCGTTGTCGAGGGGGGCCAGGGTCAGGGTGCCGTGGGCACCGGTAAAAACATTCGTGTTGGCCATGGGTATCTATCCTCCTATTCCAGGAACATGGTGACTTTGATGAAGTCGATGCTGAAGGTCGGCCGCAGGACCAGAGTGACCCGGGCAATCCCCTGACGCTCCTCGTCCCGGGTGGCGCTGACCTCGAGTTCGAAACCGACCAGCATTTCGTCATTGACCATTTCGACCAGGAAGCTGTTGACGGTGGAGCGCAGGGCGCTGCGCACCCGATCATTGTTGAGCAGGCCGATGTAGGGATTGCAGGCCGAACGCACCCCGAACTTGGCGTAGTCGACGATGCGGCGGGTGGTGATCTGGTGCCAGGCGGTGTTGGTGGCAGTGGTGATCCCCTTGACCACCCGGAAGCCCTGGCGATCTTCCACCGCCAGCACCCGGTCCTGCACCAGCGCGGTCAGTTCGGCCGAGGTAAAGCGCTTCTCGACCCCGCCGACCCGCAGGGTCTTGTTGGTCAGGCTGATGTGGGGGGAGTAGCTGGAGAGCAGGCCGGCCACGGCGGCGGCCGCATAGGCGCCGGGGAGGCTGACCTCCTTGGGCGGGGTGGCGGCGTTGTCGTTGCTTTTAATGCCGGGAGCGACGAACAGCACCCGGTCGCTGGCCAGACTGTGGCCGCGGATCTGGTCGAGGGTCGCCGCCGGGGCGCTGCCGACCACGGCGATGCGCTCGCGCTTGATCGAATCACCGGAGGCGCTCTGGCAGTGGGCGTCGAGTTCATCGCCAAAGTTCTGGTCCTGGCCGGCGGCAACGATGATGTGGGCGGCCTCGTTGAGCAGCAGATCGAGGCCGCCCTGGTAATTGGCGCCGGTCTCGCCGTTGGCTCCCTTGGTATTGGCACCGGTACCGAAGGCGCCAAAGGCGGTGGCCGAGCCGCTCTTGGCCGGAACCTCGGTGGCATTGGCCAGAGCGACGCCATCGACCCAGTTGGAGAGCCGCTTGAGATCGGCCAGCAGATCGTTGCCGCTGACCACGGTGTAGACCTCCTTGACCGCCCCCAGGGCCAGGGTGACTTTGACGGCGCTGGCCTTATCGACCACGTAGGAGGCGGTGATCTTGTCGGCTGCGCCCGGGGTGTCAGCGGCATTGAAGGTCAGGGCACCGCTGGCGCGGTTGATTTTCACCTGCCCGGGGGATGGCGCCGGCAGATCGTCATCGTAGAGAAGCCCCAGGGACCGGGTCAGGCCGTCGGCGTCAGTGAAGAGGCGGATCCGGTTGCGGGCGCTTTTGACCACCGGGGTGTTATCGAGGCTGATGGCGGCGCCGCCGAGATGCTCTTCATCCTCGATATAGGCGTTGGCGTCGGCATTCCAGAGATTGACCGTCAGCTCGTTACCCCATCTCCCTTCGCTTTTGGCCTGCAGGCGGACACAGGGGCCGCCGGCCGAAACCAGGGTGTAGGTCGCTTTGGCTGCGGCGGCGCTGCCGACCCGCACTGCGTAGACCGCCGTGGCGCCATGGTTGTAGGCCTGCTCCAGGGCTCGCACCAGGGTCAGCTCGTCGCTGCCGCCGTCGACCCAGGGGTCGTAGCTGCCAAAGCGATCCTTGGCCTCGGCGTAGCTTCCGAGCAGGACCGGCGCTCCGAGTGGCCCCTTGGCGGCGGTGCCGACCACCCCAAGATTACCGACCGTCACCCGGCCGGGGGTGATCAACCCTTCGGGTCGAACCTCGATGTAGACGCCTGGAAGAATCATTTCTGTCATGGGTCTCCTCCCTCGATGGGCCGGTTGGCCCCGTTAATGGTGGCTAGAAGCGGAAGCCAGAGGTGCGCAGATAAACCACCGCCTTGGCATCAAAGGCCGCGGCCTGGTAGCTGAGGCGGAACAGATCGTCCGCCGAGGCGAGTTGCAGCGGTGGTGTAAAAACCAGGGTTTTCGGTTCATACAGATCCAGGGTGCCATCCTCGTCCCAATCCCCCAACTCCAGCGAGGCCCCGGCATTGCTGAAGGCGCTCAGAAAGGCGGCAACGGTGGGGAAAACCACCTGGGCATGATGATCCGGGGCGGCGGGGTGACTGACAGCAGCCAGAAAGGTGGGCAGATCGGGATAGACGGTCGGCGCGCCCGGTGCTGAGCGGCGCAGCCGGGCCAGGGTGACGGCTTGACCGCTCCAGCCCAGGGGCAAGGTGGCCAGACTGGCCAGGCCGCTGACCCGCAGACTGGCGGTGGCGCTGGCGGCAAACTCCAGCGCCGGCGCTGTCAGATCATCCCAACGAATCATCCGGTCGGTAACCACGCCGGTTTCCCGCACCGGCGAGTTACGCTCCTCCAGATCGCTGTGAATCGGGATGCGGGCCAGCAGACTCTCGGCCCCATCGCTGTCCTGGTAGTGGTATTCGTAAAGGAAGGTGTAATCGACGCTGCGCCGCCAGGCGTTGGGGGGCTGCAGATGCTCCGCCGAGCTCGCCCCGGCGGCGGCCAGCTTGAGGAAGCCAGCGCTCCAGAGGGTGTCCCGAGCGGCCAACAACACGCCCTGCAACAGATTGACCCGGTTGTCGACCTCGGTGGGAGTGCTCCCCCAGAGCTCGAAGCGGGCTGTCCCTTGCAGACGGCCGCCCTTGAGCACCACGGCGGCGAAATTGCCGCGGCGTTCACTCCCCCGCTGGTTGCCAAGCCCCAGGGTCCGTTCCTGAACGCTGACAGCGCTGACTCCGGCCGGAGGCAAAGAGCCGCCGACAGAGGGGATGTGCCCCTGCAACACCGCCAGCAGGGTATTCAAAACCACCGCCAGCGAGGGGGCTCCGCCGATAAATGTCATCGCCATGGGGGTCACCGCCATAGGCGCAATGGCAGGAGCTGCATCCGGGGTGGACCGACGGAAAGGGAATAAGGGAGTCATGACAAATCCAATTCAAGTGGCAACAGCAATTGCAGGCCCGGGCCTCATGACTTAGGCCCGGCTAAGTGATGTCTTGCAATTAAAACTATCAAGGTTTGATTTAATGTCTTGACGTTTTCTGCTTATCTATTGCGCTTTTATGGCTAATTTTAAGATCGGGGAAAAGGCGGACGCAATCGGGCGCTGAAACCAAGGGCCGGCTGTAGATGGGGAAACTGGGGGGAATGCTGGGGATGAATGGGACGCAGAGGCCGTTAGGCCCGCAGGGATTTGCGGTAGGTGCCGGGGGTCAGGGAGGTGAGTTTTTTGAAGGTGCGAATGAAGTGAAACTGGTTGGAAAAACCACTGGCCAGGGCGACTTCAAGCAGGGATTGGCGGCCGTCAGCCAGCAGTTCCCGGGCCCTGCCGATGCGCAGATCGTTGAGATAAGCGGTCAGGGTCAGGCCGGTTTCGGCCTTGAACAGGCGGCAGAAGGCCGATTGACTCATCCCCGCTTCGGTGGCGGCCCGCTCGAGACTGACTCCGGCTACGAAATTGCGTCCCAGGTAGCGCAGCACCCGTTGCAATGCCCGATCGACCACCGGGGGCGATGGGATTTCAGGCAGGCCGCGCACCCCGAGCATGGCGCGGATACTCAGCTCCAACTCATCCACCGACAGCGGTTTGTTGAAGTAGTCGCGGGCGCCGTTGCGAAAAGCCTGCACGGCGACCTCTTCCGACCCGCAGGCGGTCAGGACAATAACCGGAACCCGGGGCCGAGTCGCTTTGACCAGTTGCAGCAGTTCAAAACAAGGGGATTCGACGCTGTGCTCGACCAGCAGCAGATCGATCGGCGAATGCAGAAAAATATCGTAGCCCTCGCGCAGGTTTGCCGCCTGTTGCACCAGGCAACTGCAGAGGTTGGCGGCCAGGGTGGAGGGATAATCGCCGGGGTCGCCATCGATGATCAGCAGGCGGGCAGGAAGACGCCCGGAGCGCTGTCCTTGCAGTTTGGCGCCGAGCTGACTGAGGTTGTAGTGGCTGCGCTCGTTGACAGGCATAGCGTCGACTCCTTCGACGGCCGGACTGGCGTCCGTAATGGGCCCCGGCCAATCCCTGGCCGGCTTGCTGTACCCTAGTCTTTTTTTTCCTTGGTTTTTTTGCGACTGCCGGCGGTCTCGCCAAAGCGGCGGCCGGCCTCGGCCAACTCCCGCAGTCGGTGGTCAACCCGGGCGTTTACCGATCCCACCGACCAGCTGCCATTAGCCCGGCGGACGCCGGCAGGGGTGCGGGTGAGGATTTCGATCCCCTCGTCGATGGTCGCCACCGCCCAGACATGGAAGGTCCCGGCGCTGACCGCGGCGATCACCGCTTCCTGCAGCATCAGGTTTTTCACGTTCTGCAGCGGGATGATCACCCCCTGCTCGCCGCTCAAGCCCCGGGCCTGACAGAGGGCAAAGAATCCCTCGATCTTTTCGTTGACCCCACCGATCGGTTGCAGTTGACCGCGCTGGTTGACCGATCCGGTCACCGCGATCCCCTGCTGAATCGGCAAGTCGGCCAGACAGGAGAGCAGAGCGTAGAGTTCGGTGGAGGAGGCGCTGTCCCCCTCGATGCCGCCGTAGGACTGCTCGAAGCAGATGGAGGCGGCGAGCGCCAGCGGCTTGTCCTGGGCAAAGCGGTCGCCGAGGAAACCAGTGAGAATCAGCACCCCCTTGTCGTGTATCGGCCCGGAGAGTTTGGCCTCCCGTTCGATATTGACCAGGCCGGCCTTGCCCAGGTAGCTGCGAGCGGTGACCCGGGCGGGTTTGCCGAAGGCGTAGTCGCCGAGCTGATAAACCGAGAGGCCGTTGATCTGGCCGACCACAGCTCCCTCGGTATCGACCAGAATCGTCCCCTCCTCGATCGCCTCCTGCAGATGCTCTTCGAGCTTGTTGGAGCGGTAGGTCTTGGCCTCGATGGCCAGGGCGACGTGACTGGCGGCGACCATTTCCAGACCCTGCCGGGCGGCGAAGAAGGAGGCTTCCCGCAGCAGGTCGGCCAGGTCGAGAAATCGCGCAGAGAGCCGGGCCTTGTCGGCCATCATCCGCGCCGAATGTTCGGCCACCCGGGCGACTGCGCTGGGATCGAAGGGGAGCAGCTTTTCTTCGCTGCCGAGGGTGGCGATGAAGCGGGCCAGCTGCTGCAGATTCTCCCAGGTGTTTTTCATCATCCGGTCAAAATCAGCCTTGACCTTGAAATACTTGCGAAAATCCGGGTCGAGCTGATACAGCAGGTAGTAGAGCATCGGGGTGCCGATGAGGATGATTTTGCAATCGAGAGGGATCGGCTCGGGCTTGAGGGAGACGGTGGCGAGCAACCGGTACTGCTCGACCATGTCCTCGATCTTCACCTCCCGATTGCGGATCGCCCGTTTCAGCGCCTCGTAGGAGAAGGGACTGAGCAGCACCTCGCGGCAATCGAGAACCAGGTAGCCCCCCTTGGACCGGTGCAGCGCCCCGGGCTTGATCATGGTGAAGTTGGTGCTGGCGTTCCCCATCTGAATCAGATGTTCGATGCGGCCGAAGAGGTTGAAGTAGGTCGGGTTGGCCTCGTAGACCACCGGGGCCCCCTTGAGGGGGCTGTTGTCGAGAAACAGGTTAACCAGGTAGCGCTCAAAGGAGGGGGCCTCCTGGGCCATCTTGAACCCGGGCAGACTGATGCGAGGTCCCTGGGAGGGGCGGAACTCTTCCAGCCGCTGCAGCAGATCGTCCTTGCAGCGGCCAAAATGTTCGAGCACCTCGGGATGGTCGGCAAAGGTTTTCTCCAGCGGCGCATAGAGTTGAGCGATCAGCTCCTTGAGCAACTCCTGCTCCATGGCCAGGGTTGCCTGCTGCATCTGCTGGTCCTGCTCCCGGGCCTGGCGCAGCACCTCGTTGAGCTCTTCCTGCAGCCGGGTCCCCTTGGCGTCGAGTTTTTTCCGCTCGGCTGCGGGCAAGTCCTCGTACTGCTGCTGGGAGAGGGCTTCGCCCTTGCGGGTCGGCACCAGCACCAGACCACTGACCGAGCGCTGCAGCAAAAACCCCTCGCCGCTGGCCCGCTCCTCCAGGCTCTGAAACAGGGCTTGATTTTTTTCCTGATATTCGCCGGCGATAAGGCTTTTGCGCCCTTCGTATTCGCGGCTTTCGAACACCTTGGGCAGTTCCTCGGCCAGTTTCCCGACCAGGGTTTCGACCTCCTGCTGCAGAGTAACTCCGGTGCCGGCCGGCAAATGGATCGCCGTCGGCCGGGTGCCATCTTTGAGATCGTGGAGGTAGCACCAGTCGTCGGGGACCGGCTCATCTTCAGCCCGTCGCTGCAGGATTTTCTTGATGGTGGAGGAGCGGCCGGTGCCGATCTCGCCGAGAATGAAGATGTTGAATCCGCCGTCGCGAATGCCGAGACCGAACTCGATGGCGGTCAGTGCCCGGTCCTGGCCGATGGTCCCCTCCAACTCTTCGAGATCGGCGGTGGAGCTGAATTCGAACTGGGCCGGGTTACAGCGCCAGCTCAGCTCTTCTGCAGCGAGACGGAAGTCATCCACGGCTTGGCTCCTTGGCCGGCCTAGCTGCAGGAGAGCAGGGTGACCGGCGCTTCCAGGTAACTTTTCAAGGTGGTGAGAAAATCGGCGGCGTCGGCGCCGTCGAGAATCCGGTGATCGGCGGAGAGGGTCAGGCGCAGAATCGTCGCGATCCCCGGTTCACCCTTTTCATCGACCACCACTTCCCCCCGGATCGTCCCCACCGCCAGCACCGCCGCCTGAGGCGGAGTGATGATGGCGCTGAAGGTTTCGACCCCCAGCATTCCCATGTTGGAGATGGTAAAGGTGCCGCCGTCCATATCCTGCTGGGTGAGCTTGCCACGATGGGCCTTGTCGGCCAGTTCGGCCGACCGCTTGCTGATCTCTTTGAGAGAGAGGGAGCCACAGTCGTGCACCACCGGATTGTAGAGACCGCGCTCGGTGGCCACCGCCATGGAAATATTGATCTGCGGCTGCTCCACCCCCTCGCCATCCACCCAGAAGCTGTTGACCCAGGGGTGTTCTTTCAGGCTGCGAGCAGTAGCTTCGAGGATGAAATCGTTGATGCTCACCCCCAGATCTTTGCGGAAGCGAATGATATCGGTCATGTCGACGGCGACGGTGACGAAAAAGTGCGGAATGTTCTGCCAGCTCTCAACCATTTTACGGGCCACCAGGCGGCGGATTTTCACCGACTTCTTCCCTGCGGCCGGAGCCTCCGCCGGGGTCGCCGCAGGGGCTTCGGTCGAGCTTTTCGGCTGGGATTGTTCGACATCGGCCAAAACCACCCGGCCACCGGGGCCGCTGCCGCGCACTCCGGCAAGATCGATCCCCCGCTCCCGGGCCAGGGCGCGGGCCGCGGGGGAAACACCCCGCAGAGGCTGCGCCAACGCCGGTTCCGCCTGCGCGGGTTCGGGTTCGGGTGCCACCGGCGGAGCTGCTGGAGGCTGCGGTTTGGCGGCTGCCGGTGCAGGCTCTTTCTCGGCCTCGACGACGACCGACTCAGCCTTGGGCGGCGCAGCGGCGGCCACCGGTTCAGCCTTGGGCGGCGCAGCGGCGCCCTGGTCATCCTTGGCCGATTCGATCACCGCGATCACGGTGCCGACGGCAACGGTCTCCCCCTCCCCGACCGCCAGGGAGGCGATGACGCCATCCTCAAAAGCCTCCATTTCCATAGCCGCCTTGTCGGTTTCCACCTCGGCGATAATATCGCCGCGGGAGACCCGATCCCCCTGTTTGACCCGCCAGCTCAGGATCGTCCCTTCGGCCATGGTGTCGCTGAGCTTGGGCATGGTGATTTCAATGGCCATAAATATCTGTATCCTCCTGGAATTATCGAATAGTGGGGCAACTCGCCCTGGAGCCGTCAGTTATAGCAGTTCCTTGACCCTGGCTACAACCGTTGCCGCATTGGGGATGGCGGCCTGTTCCAGTTTTCGGGCGTAGGGCATCGGCACATCGGCGCCGCCGACCCGCAGCACCGGGCCGTCGAGGCTGTCGAAGGCCTGCTCCATGATCTGCGCCGCCACCTCTCCGCCCCAGCCGCCGGTGAGCCAGGATTCCTCCACCGTCACTGCCCGATGGGTGCGGCGCACCGACTCCAGCACCGTGGTCATATCGAGGGGATTGAGGGCGCGCAGGTCGACCACCTCGGCGCTGATTCCCTCCTTGGCCAGCAGCTCGGCGGCTTCGAGACAGACATAAACCATTCGCGACAGGGCGATCAGGCTGACATCGGTGCCGGGACGCTTGATATCGGCCAACCCCAGCGGCAGGGTGTAGTCCCCTTCCGGAACCTCCCCCTTGACCCCGTAGAGCCCTTCGTGCTCGATGAACAACACCGGATCGTCGCTGCGCAGGGCGCTTTTGAGCAGCCCCTTGGCATCGGCCGGCACCGAGGGGACGATCACCCGCAGCCCGGGGCAGTGCAGAAACAGTGGCTCGAGGGAGTGGGAATGCTGAGCCCCCAACTGGTGCCCGGCGCCGCCGGGGGTACGGATGGTCAGCGGCACGGCGAACTGGCCACCGAACATGTAGCGGATCACCGCGGCGTGGTTCATGATCTGGTCGAGAGCGACAATGGCGAAGTTGATGGTCATCAGTTCGGCCACCGGGCGCAGACCAGCCATGGCCGCGCCGATAGCCATGCCGACAATCCCGGCTTCGGCAATCGGGGTATCGACCACCCGCTTGTCGCCGAATTTGGCCAGCAGCCCCTTGGAGACCTTGAAGGAACCGCCATATTGACCGACGTCCTCACCGAGCAGGAAGATGCTGGAGTCGCGCTCCATCTCTTCCTGTAACGCCTGGTTGAGTGCCTCGCGGCAGGTGATTTCGGGCATGGGAAACTCCTAGTGCTCGGCCCTTGAGGCCTCGGCATAGACATCGGTCCACAGCTCTTCCAGGGCGGGCTCTGGGCTCTCCTCGGCAAAGCGGATCGCCTGGGCGATCACCTCCCGCTCCTCGGCCCGTAGCCGCTCCAGCTCCTCGGCACTGGCCACCCCTTGTTTGATCAGGCTGGCGGCGAAGTTGGGGATCGGGTCGCGCTCCTGCCAGAGCTTTTTTTCCTGCTCGCTGCGGTAGGTTCCGGGGTCGGAGATGGAATGGCCCCGGAAGCGGTAGGTGATCGCCTCGATGTAGGTTGGGCCGCCACCTTCACGGGCGTTGTCGGCAGCCTGCCGCACCGCCTCGTAGACCGCCAGCACGTCCATACCATCGACCTTTTTGCCCGGGGTTTCGTAGGCGCAGCTTTTCTTGTAAAGCTCGGTCACCGCCGAGGCCCGGCTGACCGAGGTGCCGATACCGTAGCCGTTGTTCTCGCAGACAAAAACCACCGGCACATGATAGAGGGCGGCCATATTCATCGCCTCGTGAAACACCCCCTGGTTGGTGGCGCCGTCGCCGAAAAAGCAGATCACCACCTCAGCACTCTCCCGGTACTGGATGGCGTAGCCGATCCCCACCGCCAACGGCAGGTGGCCGCCGACAATGCCGTAGCCCCCCATGAAGCGCAGACCGGCATCGCCCAGGTGCATCGAGCCCCCCTTGCCCTTGCTGACGCCGGTGGAGCGGCCGAACAGTTCAGCCATGACCCGGCCGGGAGCGGCCCCCTTGGCCAGCAGCAGTCCATGCTCACGGTAGGCTCCGATCATATAGTCGTCGCGACCAATCGCAGCGGCTGCGCCAACGGCAACCGCCTCCTGGCCGCTGTAGAGATGGAGAAAACCACCCATTTTGCCTTCACTGTAAAGCTTGGGGCAGGCCTCTTCAAACTCGCGAATACGCACCATTGAGCGGTACATGGCGAGCAGTTCCCCAGGCTGCAGAGCTGTGCGTTCCGACTTGCTGTTCATCATCAACCCTCCCAGGCCCTCAAACAGCGGCCACTCTCCGGGTATGTTCTCTGTTAATAATAGTAGCAACGCCACCGACCTTGGCAAGCCGAGACCCAGGTGTTATTGCCCAACTTCCGGTTTCGGTCGCAAAAAGGGGCCGGGTTTGAACCCGGCCCCTGAGGAGTTACGACATAAGTTTTTATGCTGAATCAGCCAAGAAACAGGTTCTGATTGCGGGCCCGGTTGGCCAGAATCGTCGGATCGAGAACCTCGCCGCAGGAGGTGCACTTCCAGGCTTCAAAGGAACGAACGAAATCGTAGAGTTTCTCGCTGTACATTCTGCCTTTGCACTTAGGACATTTCATGAGCTTCCCCCTTACGATGATATGAACGATCTGATTTTTACCATGTTGCAAAGTGGTAATTAGACCTATTTCAGGAGTTGTGCCAGAATCGTCGTCATCGCCGCAAAAAGCTGACTATTTTAGATATGTTTTTTATTTCCCGTTATTTTTCGGCCACTTAAAAGATCGATAATTTATCGAAAATATTTTCTCCAGGCCTCGATCCGCTTCGGACCGATGCCGCGTACCCGTTCGAGACCTTCCACAGAACCAAATTCGCCATTTTCTTGACGGTCGTTTTCTATCGCGATCGCCAGCTTGGGCCCAATCCCAGGGAGGGCCGGCCAGTCGGACAGGGCCATCCGGTCCGGATGGAGGGCCATTCCAAGCGCCATGCGTTGCTTGGCTGCCATCCACCTGACGGAAACTGCGATGTTTTTATCGTCATCGCGGCGGGCAACGAGGCTCTGACCGGACACCGGTTCAGCGGCACCATCGGCATTATCGAGATGAATTCCTGCGAAATCTGGATTCGCCATTTTTATGACGGTAAAAAGAGTGGCCCCGTCAGAATATTGATGCACGCCCGGATTTTGAAAATCCCCATCGAATAACAGCAGGTTGCGGGGCGGCGGCGGAACAAAAAAGGCCGGGAGAAGCTCCTTGTGGAGGGTCTCCCGGCCCCAGGGCCAGAGCGAGGCGGCCAGCATGGCCAGCAGAAACAATCCCGTTCCTGCCGGCCTCGGTTGCATCAGTTGCCGAGCTGATCTTTGAGTAACTTGTACTGCAATGCATCGACCAGAGCATGGTAGGAGGCGTCGATGATATTGTCGCTCACCCCGACGGTCCCCCAGCGCGAGGTTTTGTCCCCCGATTCAATCAGCACCCGGGTCACCGAAGCGGTCCCCTTGCCGGCGGGCAGCACCCGCACCTTGTAATCGAGCAGACGAATTTCACGGATTTGCGGGTAGAAATTTTCCAAGGCCTTGCGCAGAGCATTGTCCAGGGCGTTGACCGGGCCGTTGCCCTCGGCGGCGGTATGCTCGATTTTGCCGCCGACCTTGACCTGCACCGTGGCTTCCGACGTCGGCTTTTCGTCTTCGTGGCGTTTGGTGTCGATAACCCGAAAACCAATCACTGAGAAGAAGTTGCGTGCCGTTCCCAGAGCGCGGCGCATCAGCAGCTCGAAAGACGCCTCGGCCCCTTCAAACTGGTAGCCCTTGTTCTCCATCTCTTTGATCTGTTCCAGAATCTCCAGAGTCACCGGATCCTTGCTGTCGAGGTTGATGGAGAATTCCTCGGCTTTGGCGAGAATGTTGGCGCGGCCGGAGAGATCGGAGATCAGCACCCGGGTGACGTTGCCGACGGTTTCCGGGCGCACATGCTCGTAGGTTTCCGGATGGCGCTGGATCGCCGAGACGTGTACCCCGCCTTTATGGGCAAAGGCGGAATTGCCAACATAGGCCTGATGCTTGTTGGGGACCAGATTGGCCAGCTCGTAGATGTTGCGCGAGACCTGGCGCAGCCGCTTCAACTGGGCCTCGCTGATGCAGGACTTGCCTAATTTGAGTTGCAAGGAGGGGATAATCGAGCAGAGGTTGGCGTTGCCGCAGCGCTCGCCGAAACCGTTCATGGTCCCCTGCACCTGCACGATGCCATGTTCCACCGCCATCAGGGAATTGGCCACGGCGCATTCGCTGTCGTTATGGGTGTGAATCCCCAAAGGGGTGGTGATGACTTTTTTCACTTCGGCCAGGATCGCCGGCAACTCATGGGGCAGGGTGCCGCCATTGGTGTCACAGAGCACGATGCAGTCGGCCCCAGCCTCCTGGGCGGCGCGCAAGGTTTTCAGGGCGTATCCAGGATTGGCCTTGTAGCCATCGAAGAAATGCTCGGCGTCGTAGACCACCTCGCCGATTTTGGATTTGAGGTAGGCAAGGGAATCGTAGATCAGCTCCAGGTTCTCGTCCAGACTGATGCGCAGCGCTTCAAAGACGTGGAAATCCCAGGTTTTGCCGAAGATGGTAACCACATCGGGCTGGGCCTGCACCAGGGTGCGGATATTATCGTCTTTCTCCGGGGTGGTTTTGGCCCGGCGGGTGGAACCGAAGGCAGCGATCTTGGCCTGTTTCAGGGTCACCTTTTTGATGTCTTTGAAGAAGGCGATATCCTTGGGATTGGACCCGGGCCACCCCCCCTCAATATAGTGGATACCGAGTTCGTCGAGCTCCTGGGCAATACGGATCTTGTCCTTGACCAGAAAGGAGACATCCTCAGCCTGAGTGCCGTCCCGCAAGGTGGTGTCGTAGAGCCAGATCTGATTCATTGCTGTGTCCTCGTTCCCGCAATCCATGAGATACAGGTAGGGGCGACGCGAGCGTCGCCCCTACGGCTACTGCCTGCTGCAAACAAATGATCTGACGAAAAACTACTCCGCCTTGACATCCTTTTTGCCCAAACCGAAGGCCTCGTGCAACACCCGCACCGCCAGTTCGGTGTACTTGGCGTCGATCACGCAGGAGATCTTGATTTCGCTGGTGGAGATCATCTGGATGTTGATCCCTTCCTGCGACAGGGTCTGGAACATCTTGGTCGCCACCCCGGAGTGGGAGCGCATGCCGACCCCGACGATGGAAACCTTGGCAATCGACTCGTCGGAGGCGACGCCGCCGGCACCGATATCCTTGGCCGATTCTTCGACGATCTTCAGTGCCTTCTTGAAATCGGCCTTGGGAACGGTAAAGGTCAGGTCAGTGAAGCCATCGTGGGACACGTTCTGGATGATCATGTCGACGGTGATGTTGGCGTGGGACAGGGGCGAGAAAATCTGCGCGGCGATCCCGGGCTTGTCAGGAACCCGCTGAACGCAAATCTTGGCTTCATCCTTATTGTAGCTGATCCCCGCGACCAGAACGGCTTCCATATCCTTATCCTCCTTCGTGACCAGAGTCCCTGGATTGTCGTTGAAACTCGAACGGACGTGGACCACCACGCCGTATTTCTTGGCAAATTCCACGCTGCGGATCTGCAGCACCTTGGAGCCGAGGGATGCCAGCTCCAGCATCTCCTCGTAGGAGATTTTCTCCATCTTCGAGGCTTCCGGCACAATTCTCGGGTCAGTGGTGTAGACCCCGTCGACATCGGTGTAGATCTCACAGACATCTGCCTTGAGCGCCGCCGCCACCGCCACCGCCGAGGTATCCGAACCGCCGCGGCCGAGGGTGGTCACATTGCCTTCACGGTCGACCCCTTGAAAACCGGCGACGATGAGAATCGAGCCGTTTTTCAGATCTTCCCGCATGCTTTTGTCGTCGATCGACTCGATCCGCGCCTTGGAGAAGACACTGTCGGTCATGATCGGGATCTGGTGGCCCATGTAGCTCTTGGCCTTATAACCCATGGACTGCAGACACATGGCCAGCAGGGCAATAGTGACCTGTTCCCCGGTTGCCACCAGCACATCGTACTCGCGCTCGCTGGGAAACTCGCAGATTTCATTGGCCAATGCGACCAGTTTATTGGTTTCGCCCGACATGGCCGAAACAATGACTACCACATCATTGCCATCATCGTAGGTCTTGGCGACGCGACGGGCAACATTGCGAATCCGGTCGATGGTTCCGACCGATGTCCCACCGTACTTCTGCACAACGAGGGCCATAATTACCACATCCTCCTTTGGTCTGAAAACGGCAGCCACTGTGGCCGCCGAAAGTCTTATTGCAGCGCCGGAGCGTCCCCACGCCCTTTGCGCGACATTTTATGAACCGCCAGCCCGAGCACGTCCTCGGCGGCCTCAAGCAGAGCCTCGGGCAGGGTCGGATGAGCATGGATCACCTCGGCCAGTGCCTTGGCACTCATCCCCTGCTGCATCGCCACCGCCGCCTCGGCGATCAAGCTCGACGCCCCGGCGCCGACTACGGTCACCCCGAGGATTCGGCCATCTTGTTTGCTGGCAACCAGTTTGACCTGCCCGCGGGCCTCGCCGTCGCAGAGGGCTTTGCTGGAAGCCTGCAGGCTGAAACGGCCGACCTCGACCTCCAACCCAGCCGCCTTGCACTGCTCTTCGGTCTGGCCGACCTGGGCCAATTCGGGAAAGGTGAAGACCACGCTCGGCAGCACCCGCAGATCGATCTGTTCGTTGCCGCCCAGAGCGTTGGCCACCGCAACCTTGGCCTGGTGGGAGGCGACATGAGCCAGTTGCACCCCACCGGTGACATCGCCGATAGCGAAAATGCCGGGAACATTGGTACGCATCCCGGCATCGACCACCACCGCCCCTTTGTCAGTGATCACCCCGGCCTGCTCCAGGCCGAGACCAACACTGTTGGGCCCCCGTCCCACCGCCACCAGCACCTTGTTCACCTGTAGACTCTGACCGCCTGAGAGGCTGACAGTCACAGCGGAATCGGCCGCTTCGAGAGTTGCGACCGAAGTGCCGAGGTGGACCTTGACTCCGAGTTCAGCCAGAGATTTTTCCACCTCCCGTACCGCTTGCCGGTCGGAATGGGTCAACAACTGGGGCAACTGCTCAACCAGGGTCACCTGGCTACCAAGGGCGGAAAAAATGGCAGCGAATTCACAACCGATATAGCCGCCACCAATAATGAGCAAGCTTTCAGGAAGCTCTTTCATAACAAGAATTTCATCGCTGGTCAAAACATTTTTCCCGTCAACCGCGAGGGAATCGGGTCGGACCGGAACCGAGCCGGTTGCAAGAATAATGGTCTTGGCCCGGATGTGGCCAACCACGTCGTCGCGGCGGATTCGAACCCGCCCTGGCCCCTCCAGCATCCCCTGGCCGCGAAAGACTTCGATCCCCCAGCCCTTGAGAAGCTGCTCGATGCCGCCGACCAGCTTGGTCACCACCGCGTCCTTGCGGGCCAGCATCCGCGCAAAATCGACCTGCGGCACGGCGAGCACAAGGCCATGCTCCGCCGCTCCCCGAAGCTGCTGCAGCAGATGGGCCGAGCTGTAGAGGGCCTTGGTCGGGATGCAGCCGCGATTGAGACAGGTGCCGCCGACGGCGGCGGATTCGACCAGACAGACCTTGGCGCCGCGCTGGGCGCCGCGAATCGCCGCGGCGTAGCCCCCCGGGCCACCACCGATCACCGCGATATCGAATTCGATCATCTCCCCTCCCAGACCCTGGCCAGGGCCACCAGCGCAACTTCGGCCACGGTTCCAATGGCCTGAAAATGTAGCAACCGTTGTTCGTCTCCTGGCAGTCCGAAACGGATCAGCAGCCCCTCGCCGGCGACCTCGGCGAAGCGATCGGCCCATTCGATCACGGTAATCGCCGGGGTATCCAGAGTTTCCTCGAAGCCGAGGTCGATCAGGTCATCTTCCTGCTGCAGGCGGTAGAGATCGAAATGGTTCAGCGGCATTCGGCCCTGGTACTGATTGAGCAGGGTATAGGAGGGACTGGTGACCGGCTCCTCGGCCGGAACCCCGAGCCCCTCGGCCAACCCTTGAGTCAGACAGGTTTTGCCGGCGCCCAGGTCACCGCAGAGCCGGATGACCAGCGGTTCTCGCAGCAATCCTCCCAGCAGCCGCCCGAGAGCCCGGGTATCGGCCGCAGAGAATGTGGTTGCATGCCAGGAATGCACCGCCTAGCGACCCATGGAGCGGATGATGTCGAGGCGCGCCACCACCCCCAGCAGGGTCTTGCCGTCGACCACCGGGATCAGGTGGGCTTTGTGCTCCACCATCAGCTCGGCAATCTCGCTGACCAACGTCTCCGGGCTGCAGGTCACCACATCCCGGGCGCAGAGGGAACCGACGGTGCGGGCGGTGATTTTGGCGAGCTCATCCTTGAAGTTTTTCTCGCTCTCCAGGTAGATCACCCAATCGAAGATCGAGATCACCGTCGGGATATGCAGCGGTTTATCCTGCTCCACCAGGTCGGTCTGAGTGACGATGCCGACCAGATCACCGGCTTTGTCGAGCACCGGCATGGCGTTGACCCCCCGCTCATCGAACAGCCTAGCCAGCTCTTCCACGCCGGTTTCTTCGGTGACGGTCAACACCTTGGTGGTCATAATATCTTTGGCTTTAAGCATGGCAAGCTCCTTGTTGAGTAAGGTCATGACGGGCGGCGGGAAGTTCCCGCGCCAGGTCGGAGGCGGCCAGACCGGCCTCTCCCTGTTGCCGGCTCAGCCGCTCGGCGGCCAGGCCGTGGAGATAGACTCCCAGCACTGCGGCTGCGCTGGCAGGCAGACCCTGGGCCAGCAGACCGCCGATCAATCCGGTAAGCACATCGCCGCTGCCACCACTGGCCAGACCGGGATTGCCGCTGCCGTTGACGAAAATCTCCCCTTGCGGGGTGGCGATCAGGCTGCGCGCCCCTTTAAGCACCAGGACGACCTGATAACGCATGGCGAAGCTGCGGGCGACAGCGACCCGGTCGGCCTCGACTTCGGCAATACTGCAGCCGCAGAGACGGGCCATTTCGCCCGGATGGGGGGTCAACACGGTCATCCGCCCGGCTCGTTCCAACAACAGTTCGGGATGAGGTCCCAGGGCGTTGAGGCCATCGGCATCAAGCACCAGCGGCAGCGGGCAATCGACCAGCAGCCGTCGGGCCAGGGCCCGGGCCTCATCGGTTTCTCCCAGCCCGGGACCAAGGGCGAGCGCCGCCTTGTCCTGCCACAGCTGCTGCAAGACAGGGAGCGCCTGCAAACTGAGGTGGCCGTCGACCTCGGCCAGGGGCGCGGTCATGACTTCGAGCAGTTGCTGGGTCAGTACCGGCAGCAGCGAAGCGGGTCCGGCTGCGGTGATCAGACCGGCACCGCTGCGCAACCCACCGGCGGCGCTCAGGGCCAGGGCCCCGGCTTTGCCCCGGCAGCCGCCAACCACCAGCAGATGACCGAAAGTTCCCTTATGGCCGGTGACCGACCGGGACGGCAGCAGCGCCGCAGCAGTTTTGGCCTCGACCAAGGTGTGTCGTTCAGCGACGGGGAGCGGCGGTGCCAAGGGGAGGCCGATATCGACCACCTCCAGGGTACCGCAACAGGCGGCGCCGGGATGGAGAACCTGCCCGAGCTTGGCGAAAGCAAAGCTGACAGTAACCTTGGCCTGAACCGCGCGGCCAAGAATCCGGCCGCTCGTTGCATCGACCCCGGAGGCAATATCGAGCGCCAGAATCGGCGCCGTGCCTTCATTGAGCCAGTCGATGGCCCGGGCGTACAAGCCCTGCACCGCATTGGCCAGCCCGGTCCCCAGCAGCGCATCGACGGCCACCCGAACCCCCGTCTGCCGGGCTAGAGCAGCCTCAAGGGCTGAGTCTTCGTTGACAAACTCGACCTCTGCGCCACAGCGCAGCAGAACCTGCAGGTGAAGCGCCGCATCACCCGCGATCGATTCGGCCGCGGCCAGAACCAGCGTGCGCACCTGCCAACCTGCATGGTGCAGGGTGCGGGCCAGCACGTAGCCATCCCCGCCGTTATTCCCCTTCCCAGCCAGCACCAGTACTGGGCCAGGATAGCTGTCGGCAAAGCGCTGCCGCAACACTGCGGCGGCGGCCCGCCCGGCATTTTCCATCAGCAGGGCGCCCGGCAGGCCGATCTCTTCGATCGCCTGACGGTCGGCCTCGCGCATCTGGACAGAGGTCAACAGCTTCATGGGCGCTCCAGTACCACGGTGGCAAAGGCGTAATCGCCGTCATGACTGTAGGAGAGGTGGCAAGAGGAAATCTGCCGTTCGGCCAGAATCTCGGCGGCCCGACCGCCGAACTGCAAGGAGGGGGCGCCAAGGGAATCGCGAACGACGGTCATATCCTGCCAGCTGATCCCCTCGCGCAGCCCCAGACCAAGGGCCTTGAGAAACGCTTCCTTGCTGGCGAAACGGGCGGCCAGATGGGGCGCCGGGTCCTTCTTGCCGAGGGCGTAGGCCTGCTCTTCGGCGCTGAACAGGCGATCGAGCAACCCTTGTTTCCCCTGCTCGAGAAAACGCCGAAAGCGGCTCACCTGGGCAACGTCGACTCCTAGCCCGGCCACCGCCATGGTCAGGCCCCGCGCACCAGGGCAGCCATCTCCCGCACCGCCCGCTCCAGGCCGACCAAAACCGCGCGGGAGATGATGCTGTGGCCGATGTTGTATTCCTCGATGCCGCCGAGGGCAACCACCGGGCGGATGTTCTGGTAGTTGAGACCGTGGCCGGCGTTGATCCCCAGACCGATGCGATGGCCCTGGTGGATGGCGGCCTCGATTTTGTTTAACTCGGCCCGGCGGGCTTGCACAGTCGCTGCTTCGCAGTAGGTTCCGGTGTGAATTTCGATATAGTCGGCGCCGAGTTGCTGGCTGGCCTCGATCTGCCCGGCATCGGGGTCGACGAACAGGCTGACCACAATCCCGGCCTGACGCAACATGGCGATCTTTGGCTCCAGCAGGGTGCGCTGACCACAGACGTCGAGCCCTCCCTCGGTGGTCAACTCCTGGCGCTTCTCCGGCACCAGGGTAACGCAATCGGGGCGAATCCGCAGGGCGATGACGACCATTTCCTCGGTCGCCGCCATCTCCAGATTCAACCGGGTCTTCACCGTCTGCCGCAGCAGCTCTACATCCCGGTCCTGGATATGCCGGCGGTCTTCCCGCAGATGGACAGTGATGCCATCGGCCCCACCCAGTTCAGCCAACGCCGCCGCGGTCACCGGATCCGGCTCGATGGTTCCCCGGGCCTGGCGCACGGTGGCCACATGATCGATATTGACGCCAAGCTTGCCGGTCATTTACTGCTTCTCCTTGCCGCCAAGGTGGGTCTCGATGGCGGCAGCGATTTCCTGGGCCATCTCGGTGATGCGGTATTTGTCCTGCCCCTCGATCATCACCCGCAGCAGCGGTTCGGTCCCCGAGTAGCGCACCAGCACCCGGCCGGTGTCTCCCAACTGCTCTTCGATGCCAGCGATCACCTTCTGCACCGCCGGCACCTCCTCCAGGGCCTTGCGCTGCTCAACCCGGACGTTGACCAGCACCTGAGGCAGGGCGATCATCACCCCGGCCAATTCCGCCAGGCTCCTGCCGGTACGCATGATCACCGCCAGCACCTGCAGCGCCGAAATGATGCCGTCGCCGGTGGTGTTGTGATCGAGGAAAATCATATGGCCGGACTGCTCGCCGCCAAGGGTGTAACCATGGCGCAGCATCTCCTCGACCACGTAACGGTCGCCAACGGCGGTCTTGACCACCTGGCCCCCGGCCTTGCGCAGGGCGATGTCCAGCCCCATGTTGCTCATCACCGTGGCCACCAGGGTGTTTTTCGCCAGGGTTCCAGCCTTGAGCATTTGGGTGGCACAGATTGCCATGACCTGGTCGCCATCGATCAGGTTGCCGAATTCATCGACAAAGATCACCCGGTCGGCATCGCCGTCGAGAGCGATGCCGAGGTGAGCGCGGTTTTCGATCACCGCCTCGGCCAGCAACTGGGGATACAGGGAACCGCAGTTAGCATTGATATTGGTGCCGTTGGGGGAAACCCCCATGGTCACGACTTCGGCGCCAAGCTCCCGCAACACAGCCGGGGCCACCTTGTAGGCGGCGCCATTGGCACAATCGAGAACGATTTTGAGGCCGTTCAGATCGAGATCTTTGGGGAAGGAGTTTTTGGCAAAAACCACGTAGCGACCCTGGGCATCGTCGAGACGATAGGCTTTGCCGACCTCGGAAGCGATCGGCCGCAGGGAATCGATCTTTTTGGAGAAAATCAGATCTTCCAACTCCAATTCGACCTCATCGGGAAGTTTGAAGCCATCCTTGGAGAAAAACTTGATACCGTTATCCTGGTAGGCATTGTGGGACGCGGAGATCACCACCCCGGCGTCAGCACGCATGGAAGAGGTAATAAAGGCAATCCCCGGGGTCGGTAGCGGACCGACCTGCACCACATCGACCCCCATGGAGCAGATGCCGGCGACCAGGGCGTTCTCCAGCATGTAACCGGAGAGGCGGGTGTCTTTGCCAATGACGATGCGGTGGCGGCGGCTGCCCCCCTTTTTGAAGATATAGGCGGCGGCGCGTCCGAGTTGCAGCGCCATTTCGGTGGTCATCGGGTAAATATTGGCGACACCGCGCACTCCGTCGGTGCCGAACAGTTTCTTGTTCATGGCTTCTGGCTCCCAGGTATGGATTCGTCGACGGGCGCGGGCGGCGGGATGATCGTGACCCGCACATCGACGGCTTGGTTTTCTTTGAGCGAGGTGAAACGGCCGCGATAGTTCATCGGCACCACCAGGCTGAAACTCTCTTTGACCCCTTCGAGGCTGACGGCCTCGGTGACCACCTCACTGACGTCTTTCAATTCCCCTTCGGCACCAACCACGATCACCGCCTCGGGAGTCACCGTGACCGATCCCAATTGCGCTCCTTCGGGCAAATTGCCTATCAGGGTCGCAACCACCGGAACGGTTTTTTCCTTCGACCGATCGAGTTTGAGGTCGATGAAGGAGGGGGAAATCCGGGTCACCTTAAGGGCACTGGGGATATTGATCCGCTCTTCCAGCCGGCGGAAGGAGGTCAGTCCGGGTTGCAGTTCTTTGAGATCGACAGCGATGCTGATGTCATCGGGGCGCAGATTCATCAACAGGGTGCGCGGGCCGCTGATGCGCACATCGACCACACTCGGGACCTCGTTGGCCACCATTAACCCGGCCGGAAGATTTCTCAACTCCAGCGGGACGGCATAGCCGACCTCCAGTTTGCGCTCGCCCATGACGAAAAACCACAGAATCAGCGCGAAGACCAGGGAGAGTATTTTCAGAAACCAGTTCTGGGCGAGGGTCGCAATCATGGCTATTTTTTCTTTTTCTTGGTGGTTCGAGGCTCAAGCAGACGGGCCAGCACCCGCTTCAGCGAAACCGAGTCAAGATCACGGGTAATGCGCCCGCCGACAACAACACCAATCTTCCCAGTCTCTTCCGAAACGATGATCCCCACCGCGTCGACCAGTTCGGTCAGGCCGATGGCGGCCCGATGCCGGGTCCCTAAGGTTTTGCTGATATCGGGATTCTGGGTCAAGGGGAGGAAACAACCGGCGCGCTTAAGGCGCCCCTGCTGAATGACCAGAGCACCGTCGTGGATCGGTGAATAGGGGAGAAAAATCGAGGTGATCAGGTCACTGGAAACTTTGGCGTCGATCTCGACACCGACCTCGAGAAAATCCTTCAACCCCATCTCCCGCTCAATGACGATCAGGGCACCGATGCGCTTGCTGGCCATGTTGACGCAGGCCTTAACCAGTTCATCCATGACCTCGGTCTCTTCTTTGTAGGAGAGATCGGCGAAAAACGGATTGCGACCAACATGGATCAGGGCGCGGCGGATATCGTTCTGGAACAGCACGACGATGACCAGAATGATCGAGGAGAGGAAATTATCGAGGAGCCAATGCAGGGTATAGAGGCCGCCGACCTGGGAAGCGACGTAGACCCCGAGAATCACCGCCAAGCCGAGCAGCATCTGCACCGCCCGCGTTCCCTTGATCAGCAGCAATATGCGGTAGATGATGAACGCAACCAGGGCGACATCGAGCAGGTCGAGCAACCAGCGGAAATTTTTTAGCGCTTCGAACATGCTCCCCCTGCAGGTACGAATCAACCCAGCCTAGGCTAGGAAAGGGGCATTTCCCCCCGGCAGATGGCCCAAGCCAACAGTGCGGCTTCACGGGCGGCGCGAACATCATGCACGCGGAAAATCTGCGCTCCCCGCTCCACCCCCAGAGCAACGGTCGCCAGGGTGCCAAACAGCCGCTGCTCCGGGTCGGTCTGACCAAGCACCTTGCCGATGAAGTTTTTGCGCGAGGTTCCCAGCAGCACCGGAGCCCCCAGGCTTTGCAACTCCCGCAGTCGTTGCAACAATTGCAGGTTGCCAGCCGCATCCTTGCCGAAGCCAATCCCGGGATCGACAGCCAGCTTGCTCCGGGGAATCCCTGCCGCTTCGGCCTGCTCCAGGCTGGCCTTGAGCGAAGCGATCACCTCGCCGAGCAGGTCGGAATATCCGGTATGCTGCTGCATCACCTCCGGCCGCCCCGGGGTGTGCATCAGGAACAGCCCGGCAGCGCTGACAGCAGCCACCCTGGCCATTTGAGGATCAAAACTCAGACCACTGATATCATTGATAAAATTGGCTCCAGCGGCGACGGCGGCTGCGGCCACAGAGCTTTTACTGGTATCGATGGAGAGGGGCAGGTCCAGTTCCCGGCGCAAGACTTCGATAACCGGCACGACCCGCTGCAGTTCCTCAGCGGCACTGACCGCCGGCGCACCGGGGCGGGTGCTTTCCCCGCCGATGTCAATCAGGTCGGCCCCTTCCCGAACCATCTCCAGCGCCCGGCGCAGGGCCGCGTCCGCCCCCTGGTAGCGACCTCCGTCGGAAAAGGAGTCGGGAGTGAGGTTGAGCACCCCCATGATCCGGGGGCGGTCGAGTTCCAGGTAGCAGTTACGGCCGTGCAACTTGCGGGGCGAATGATCGATGACGGAGAGCAGAACCACCAACTCGGCGGCCAGTTCCCGTAGACCGAAGGGCTGTTGGGGCAGACGCTCGCAGAGTTGCCGCAACTGCTTTAGCGAACCGATCAGAACAACGTCGGTGACAGGAATGGAGCAGGCGACCGTCCCCCGGGCGACCGCCGCATCGCCCCCCAGGGAGAGCATTTCCTGCTTGAGCACATTCGCCGCCCGGCAGGGAACAGCGCCCAGATGCACCAGGCGTCGCACCATTTTCGCGGCCATCCTGGTGACCCCGGCCGGGTCGGCACCCAACTGTTGAATGACCCGCCCGGCTTCGGTCTCGTTTTCGACCCAGAGCAGCCTTGGCGAGAAACCCATTCAGGCCTCGGCGCCGCTGACTTCGGTGACACAGGGACCAGCGGCCGGCGAGACCTCTCCGCCTGCGCCACCCTGGCCACCATCACTTCCCTCGGGACCGAACACCATTTCGCGAATTTCACTGCCATCGAGGGTTTCCCGCTCGAGCAGGGCATCGGCGACCAGCACCAGGCTGTCTTGATGCGCCCGCAGAATATCCCGGGTGCGCTCGTGGTTGAGGCGGACGATGTCGCGAATTTCGTTATCGATCTCCACCGCCGTCGCCTCACTGTAATTCTTCATGTGCCCCATGTCGCGGCCGAGGAAGACTTCACCCTCCTTCTCGCCGTAAGAGAGCGGTCCCAGCTTGTCGCTCATCCCCCACTCACAGACCATCTTGCGGGCAATCGCGGTGGCCCGCTCGATATCATTGCTGGCGCCGGAGGTGATGGAGTTAAACACCAACTCCTCGGCAACCCGGCCCCCAAGCAGGGTACAGATGCGGATGTGCAGGCCGTCGCGGGTTTCGTTGTATTTCTCTTCCGAGGGCAGATACATGGTCACTCCCATAGCGCGTCCACGGGGAATGATCGAAACCTTATGCACCGGGTCGGCACCCGGAATATACATGGCGACCAGGGCATGCCCGGCCTCATGGTATGCGGTCACCTTTTTCTCCTGCTCGGTAATCACCATGGAGCGCCGCTCGGCCCCCATCATCACCTTGTCTTTGGCGGATTCCAGATCGTGCATGTTGACCTGATCCTTGTTGGCACGGGCCGCCAGCAACGCGGCCTCGTTGATCAGGTTGGCCAGGTCGGCACCGGAGAAACCCGGAGTCCCCTTGGCCAGAACCTCCATGTTGACATCGGTCCCCAGAGGAACCTTGCGGGCATGAACGTTGAGGATTTTGAGTCGGCCCTTGACGTCGGGACGGGGGACGACCACCTGACGATCGAAACGCCCGGGGCGCAACAGCGCCGGGTCAAGAACGTCCGGGCGGTTGGTGGCAGCAATCAAAATGACCCCGTCGTTGGACTCGAAGCCGTCCATTTCAACCAACAACTGGTTCAGGGTCTGCTCCCGCTCGTCATGACCGCCGCCCAGACCAGCGCCACGGTGGCGACCAACGGCGTCGATTTCATCGATGAAGATGATACAAGGGGCGTTTTTCTTCCCCTGAACGAACAGATCACGTACCCGACTGGCGCCGACGCCAACGAACATTTCCACGAAGTCCGAGCCGGAAATGGAGAAGAAGGGCACCCCGGCCTCCCCGGCAATGGCTCGCGCCAGCAAGGTTTTGCCGGTTCCTGGTGCACCCATCAACAGCACCCCCTTGGGAATTCTGCCGCCCAGGCGGGAGAATTTCTTGGGGTCCTTAAGGAAGGAGACGATCTCCTCGAGTTCGTCCTTGGCTTCGTCGATACCGGCCACATCCTTGAACATGACCTGAGCTTGATTATCGGAGAGCAGTTTGGCCTTGCTCTTGCCGAAACTCATCGCCTTGCCGCCGCCCGACTGCATCTGCCGCATGAAGAAAATCCAGACGCCAATCAGCAACAGGATCGGCCCCCAAGAGATCAACAGAGTAAACCAGAAGCTGCGGTCCTCGTCGGGACGGGCCTGGATAATAACCCCTCGCTCGCGCAGTTCGCTGATCAGATTCGGATCGTTGGGCGCATAGGTTTTGAACAGGACATCGTCGTTGTACTTGCCTTCGACGTTGGAGCCCTGCACGGTGACCTCCCGGACCTTACCCTCATCCACCGCTTCCAGAAAAGCCGTGTAGGTGATCGGTTTTTGCTCCCGATCCTTCTGAGTCATCATGTTGAACAGCAGAATCATGACCAGTGAAATCACCAGCCAAAGTGCGAGATTTTTATAGAATTGATTCACATATCCCCCTAAAACTACTTATTTCGCCTGCCGGCACACCCTGAATCAAACCGGCAGGGACCGCGAAACGACACCGGAAAGCTATCACAAACCCTCTGATTTCACAACCGAATAGTCGAAGAATCCCCGCTCAAAACCGCGACCCTCAGAACGACGCCAGCCGGGGTTTCAGGGCGATACCCGGCGCAGCGCCGCAGGCCGACCACCCAGAGCATTTCTTCTCCAACCAGCAGCGGCCAACTGCAGCGCTGCTCTTGCTCGATCCGTGCCTCGGAGAACAGCTCCTTGAGTTTTTTCCGCCCGCCAAGTCTTTCCAGGCGAATCCGGTCACCGGGCTCAAACCCTCGGACTTGCATTGGAAATTTCACCAAATTAAAACCATATTCGACCGCGTGATGAGACTCGCCGCGAGGAGTTGCGAGGATCTCGAAACGAAGAATCCGACCATCGGGCAGCAGGTAATCTCCAGGGCCTTCGACCTGCACCCGGGGCGACTCCAGCCCAAGCGGTGGCGTCTTGCGTAACACCAGAGCCTCAAATCGAAGGGCAGCCCAACACTTGGGCAGATGCAACTCGGCCTGCGCTGGCCCCGCGACCACCAAAGCCAGCAGGGCCTCCAGGTGACCAGCATCCAGCCCGGCAGTCTCCCCACGCACCTCACCCAGAGCCTGCCGCAGCACTCTCCGGCCCAAGGCCGGGGGCAATTGGCTCAGGCCTGAACGTACCAAGCGCAGCTCGCCCTGTGCCGGCAAGCGCAAAATCTCCAGGGCCGCCGCGACCTGCAGCCGCCAGTAATCCTCCTCTTCGGCCGAACGGCGGGCCAGCGCCGTCAGGTGTTCTTCGAGCCGGGGATTGAACTGACGCAGCAGCGGCAGCACCTGATGGCGCAGCCGATTGCGGGTAAAAACCGGATCCTGATTGCTGGCATCCTGCAGATAATCCTGGCTGCAGTCGAGCAGGTAGCGCTCCAGCGCCTGCCGGGGCCAGTCCAGCAGCGGGCGAATGAACAGCCCCTGGCGGGGCCTCATGGCCGCCAGACCCGACATCGAGGTCCCCCGCAGCAATCGGTGCAGCACGGTTTCCGCCTGATCCCCCCTCTGGTGACCCAGGGCAATGGCATCACACCCCTGGTGCTGCGCCACCCGGGCCAACATCTCACGCCGAGCCAGCCGCCCAGCTTCCTCGAGGCCACAGCCAATGGTTCGGGCCATGGCAGCCACATCGAGCCGCTCCAGCGTTAGCGGAACCTGCAGGCAAGCGCACAAATCCTCGACCCAGAGGGCATCCTGAGAACTTTCCGGCCGCAACCCATGATCGAGATGGGCGGCCCGCAGCTGCAGCGGATAGTCCCCGGCCACCTCCAGCAGCAGTCGCAGCAGGGCCACCGAGTCGCCGCCACCGGAGAGACCGACCAGCACCCGCGCGCCGCGGGGGAGCTGACAAGCAGTGATCAAGGTTTGAGCAAACTGGTCACGCACTCACAACTCCGCGAGTTGAACAAAAAAAGTCAAGCCCCCACCGGAATCCGGCAGGGGCTTGACTGGTTGAGATGGTGGCGGTGCAGAGATTCGAACTCCGGACACTGCGGATATGAGCCGCATGCTCTAACCAACTGAGCTACACCGCCGAGATGCTGCATGTAAAACCTCCCGAAAGGGAGGTTGATGCGTTTTGGTTGCGGGGGAAGGATTTGAACCTTCGACCTTCGGGTTATGAGCCCGACGAGCTACCAGACTGCTCCACCCCGCGTCACGGAGGCGTAATCTACCCGGGGACTTCGTCGATGTCAAGATTTTTTTTCCTGCCCTGGAAGTTGCTGCCGGAACCACTGAGCGAACTGCGTCAAGCCCTCTTCGATGGCGACCTGAGGGTTGTAGCCCAGCGCCACCCGAGCCTTGGAAATGTCGGCAAAGGTGCACTCGACATCCCCGGGCTGGGCAGGAAGGCGCTGCAATTGCGGGGTGACCCCAAGCTCGCTGGCCAGCAACTCGACCAACTGGGTCAGCGCCACGGTGCGGGACTCCCCGAGGTTGAAGATGTCGAACCGCGGCGAGGGGGCGGACTCCAGCCAGGCGAGCGCTCCGAGCACCCCCTGCAGGGTATCGCTGATATAGGTGTAATCCCGGCGGGTGCTGCCGTCGCCGAAAAACGGCAGAGCCTTGCCGGCGGCCAACAAGGCGGAAAACTTGTGAATTGCCAGATCCGGTCGTTGGCGGGGGCCATAGACGGTGAAAAACCGCAGGCAGGCGACGGAGAGGCCGTAGAGATGGTGTTCGTTGTAACAGATCAGCTCCCCGGCGCGTTTACTGGCGGCATAGGGGGATATCGGCTGATCCACCGGATCGCTCTCGGCAAAGGGGACCTTCTGGTTGTTACCATAAACCGAGGAGGACGAGGCGAAGGCTACCCGGGTGACCCCGTAGGCACGGCAGCCCTGGAGCAGTTGCAGGGTGCCGGCAACATTGACATCGTGATAAAGCAGAGGATCGGCGATGGAGGGGCGAACCCCGGCCATGGCGGCAAGATGCACCACCGCCGCCTGACCAGCCTCGCCAAGGGAACACAGCGCACGACCAACATCGTCGGCGGAGCGGATATCTCCCTTATGCACCACCAGCGACCCAGATGAGGCGGCGGCGGCGCGCTGAATGGTGGCGAGATTGGCGTGTTTGACGGCCGGAGAGTAAAAATCGTTGAAGTTATCCAGCAATACGACCCGACGCCCCTGCTGCAACAGGGCCTCACAGAGGTGGGAGCCGATGAAGCCGGCACCACCGGTCACCAGCACCGAGGCGATCGCAGTCATGACGGACTCAACGCTTGCGCACCAGGGCGGAGAGCCGCTCTTCGGCAACCAGGCGCTCGACGGTCTTTCCGGCAGTGGCCGAGTCATCGAAGGGGCCGACATAGACCCGGTGCCAGACACCCTTGGCCCCCAGATCGGCATCCTGAGTGTAGGCGTTATAGCCCTTTTGGGCCAGACGGTCTTTCAAGACCTGAGCGTCGGACAGTTGCGGAAAAGAAGCGACCTGCACCACGTAGGCGCCACTGACTGCGGGCTTGGGCGCAGCAACTGGAGCTGAAACTGGGGTCGGGGCGGCCGCCGGGGCCGGCTTCGGTGCAACGGCAGGGGATTGGACGGGTTTGGCCTGAGTCGACTCAACAGTTGCCACAGCAGAGACCGCAGCAGGCGCAGGCGTTTTCTCTTCCGGTGGGAGGTTGATCCCACTGCCGATGGGCGCCTGATCACCTTTGGGCAGAGCCTCGTAAAAGGTAAGATTCTCCCCCGGGCGGGCCTGCATAGCCTGATCTCCCGAAGCTGGCTGGCCCCCTGGAGCTGGCTCGACCCCGTCCTTGGCTACGGGAATTCGGGTCGGGCTTTCTACCACAGGTTGTGTGACCGGAGGAGGTGCGCCTCGACGTCCGACCATAACCCCCAGGGTGAAGCTGAGCAGGGAGACAGCCAGGACCAGAACGAGCAGAAACAAAACCTGTTTTTTCTCCATACGGCGCTCCGTACGTGAGGCAATCTGACGGGACATACCATTAAACCCTTTGACACCAACCACCAGGCGGCTGCGTCAGATCGGAGTGTTGATGAGGATTAGCTGGATCGGGAATTCTTTGGCGATCCGTTGCCCCACTGACGGGATTTGCACAAGGTCACATCGGCGCTGAAATCACCCCAAGAAGAGAGGGGAAAAAAACCGTTCATCTTCCGCCACTGACTCATTCCCGCAAATATGGAGGGGCCACCATGACCACCAGGGTACTGCATGGTAGCCGGCCAGCCCGAAGCTGTCAAGGGACGCGGGTGGCATGAAAAAGCCCCGGCCAAAGCCGGGGCCAAACTTACCAGGACCATTGAGGTCCCCATTGTCTCCAAGAGCAGTTTCCGCTTATCTGGATTGAGATTGAGCCTGGGAGGCCGCCTGCTCTTTGGCTGAGGGGAATTGGTAAACCAGTTCATCCTCCTTGACCAAACCAAGCTCTCGCCGGGCGACACCTTCGATGTAGCGCCGATCCGAACGCAACAACTCGATTTCCTTACGCAACTCCAGGTTCACCGCTTCGATCCGCTGGACCTCGGCCTGCAAGGCCTCTTTCTCGCGGTTTGCTTGAACCCCCCGCAGAATTCCCCGTTCGCCAAACAGCGCCGCCGCCAAAACCAGCAACAACAACAAAATGGCCCACAAGGGGAATCGGCGGGGCGAGTCCGGGCCAGTGACCTCGGTGGACGACATCCAGAGCGTTCCTCAGCAGCCCCGGAACCCGGGGCGGTTAACGCACGGCCACCAGCGGCCGTAATTTTTCAAGAGTTTTTGGCCCGATCCCCTTGACGTTACCCAAATCGTCAACGGATGCAAAGGCGCCCTTTTGGGTTCGGTAAGCGATAATCTGCTCGGCAGTCACCTTGCCAACCCCCGGCAGCGCCTCAAGCTGTTTGGCCGTCGCCTGATTGACATTGACCGGAGCCTGCGCTGCCGCAGCAGCCGGCTTGGCCGTGCCGCCAGCAGCCTGAACCGAAAGAGGAGCCACAGCAACGGACAACAACATAGCACAAAGCACGATCAGTTTTCTCACAATATTCTCCTTTGAGAAAAAATGAAATACCCTGGCCAATCCCCTGAGGACTCCGACCGACTCCCCCTCCGGGAGCAGCTTCACTCTGACGATTTGACAGACCCTGCGCCTGCGGCCATTGGCAAAACTCAATTAGCATGACGTAAATGAAATTTCAACAATTTTTGTTGATTTGATAAAAAAAGGGAGGAGCTCGAAAGCTCCTCCCTGAGGTAGTGCGCTGAGTCAGAGTGTCCTAAATAAAGCGCCCGGTCTTAAGAAAATCGCGGGCCACGACCGCCGGATCTTTTTTGGCAGCCTGAGCCTCCAACCCCTTCATCGCATCCAGAGTCAGGGCTCCGCCCAGCTTGTTAATCAACCGAGCCAAAGCCGGGAACTTCTTCAGGGTGTCTTTGCGCACCACTGGTGCCGCCTGCGCGGCCATTCCGGAGGTAGCGAACTGCGGCTCGTCGAAGCCGAAAGGATCGAGCCAAACCAGATTCAGGGTTTGATTGTAGCCAGCCTTGACCGCCTGGTAAAGGGCCTGCGGATCGGCGATTGGCGCAGCCTTGAGCACCTCGACCTGACCAACGCCGGTATAATCGACCACCATGTCGAGATCGGCCTTGAGCAACGCCTGGTGGGCAGCGGGCAAATCGTTGAACTTCACCACCTTGACTGTCGTACCGGTACGCTCGCTGATCAGAATAGAAAGCATCTGGGCGAGAATCTCCTGTTGCAGCGACCCGGCCGCTCCGACCGCCAAGGTTTTCCCGACACAGGCCCGGGCAGTTTGGGGCAGAAAGCCCACAACCAAGGCCAGCAACAGCCCAACCAGAAAAGATTGTTTCAATCTGTGCATCTCATTCCTCCTCAACCAAAGCGGCTGCCAAGCCTGACACCTGGCCCCTTTGCGTTAGTGATAATGTTCGGAATCGTCCTGCAACTGGAGTGCCGCGGGCTCAACAACCCCAAAACGCTCTTCGTAAATCCGCAAATTCTCCTGCCAGGCTTGCAGCAACCGCTTGAAATGCCTAGGCGAAGTCACCACCCGACTACGCACCTTGGCCCTCGGCGCCTGGGGTTGGACAAAGATGAAATCGAGAATGAACTCAGTATCAGTATGATTGACCACCGCCAGATTGGCGTAGACACCCTGAGCCAGTTCTTCATCAAGCTGGATCTCAATTTTCAGTTCGGCGTTTTTAGGATTCTTCGGTTCGCTCATTGGATCCTTCGCAAAGGGAGAAAAGACGTGGCGTGCCGCATTCCCTAATGGAGGCCGGCATCGGCGACGGAGGTTTTGAGCCAGGGGTGAAAAACGACCAAGTCAAGATCATACCGCTCCATGACCGGACGGGATTTGGAGTTCTGCGCCTGATCGTGGCGGTCGAAAAAAATACTGGCATTGCCATCCCGGCCTGCCGCAATCAACTTGCCCGTATCCTCCCCCCACCAGTTATTGCGGACATCTACCACATCCTCGGGACCAGCTAGCTTAGGGCCCAGAGTAGGAGCGTTCTGGCCTGCTTGGGCCAGCAGCACTCCCTGCTGAGCCACGGCCTGATTGCCACTGCGGCGCTCCAGTTCGGCACTCTGAAAGTCACCCAACTCAACGGCCAACCGATTGCCGAGGAAATTGTTTTGCCGTATCCGCGGATACGATGAATAGTCACAGAATACCGCAACCCGGTTGTTCTTTAAAAGGTTTTTCTCCACCACGGGGCTGGATTTGCGAACATTGTACAAGGCGATGCCGTTGTCAGTGAACAGATTGCTCAGCACCCGAGGGGAGCCAAGCTGTCGATTGTGAATCGCGGTCTGGTTGCCGGAAAAGGTGTTGTTTTCCACCAGCGGCGAGGAAAAAGAAAAGTTTTCCAACGCCTTGCCGTTGCCTTCGAACTGATTTCCGCTGATCACCGGAGTGCCCTGGGTCTGATTGCAGGAGATTGCCGTAGCATTATCGCGGAAGCGATTATTGACGATACGGTCGCCATAGGGGCGCAGCAGACTGATGGCCTGATAATTTTTTTCAAAATAATTGCCTTCAATGACCCCTGCGCTGTTATGAGAGGCGAGAATGGCGGCCTTGCGCTGACCAATGAAGCGGTTGTTGCGAATCAGCGGCGAGGAGCGCATCTCGTTATCGATGGCAATGCCATTGGCTTCGAACAGGCAGTCAGTCACCTGAGGTCCGGACTTGCGCAGCAGTTTCAAGGCGGTATCACAGTTTCTAAATGTGCTGTGGCGCAAGGCGAAGGTGGTCTCCGCCGAACTGAGAGCGGTCTGCGCCTTACTGAACTGGGCATATTCGATGCGACTGCCATCGGGCCCGGCGAGAAACTCGATCCCGCCCCACCCCTGAGGGCCGGCAAAAACCACCGGGGACTTGGCCGTCCCCAGCACTTGCAGAATGCCCTGCACCTGAATGCGAACTTCCGGTCGCAACGGGCGGACCCGGGTTCCCGCCTCCACCGTGAGAATCGTTCCAGGAGGAACCAGATAGTCGGAATCCAGGATCACCTCACCACGCCAAGTCAACTGCTGCGGCGGACTTTGCCCCCAGGCCGGAACGGCCAGAAATAGCAATAAGGTGAGAGAGAGAAATTTTAGAATCCGATGTGATCTGCGACCCATTGGCTCCAACCCTTTGGATATACCGTCCAGACTGTCCCCAGGAATGGGGAAACACAATCAGCCATTGATAACAGAGCAAAAGGGGTGCCAACGGCCACGACAGACCAAAGTGACACAGCGGAACACTGCCAGAGAGCGGAAAAAGGGGAAGCCGGCGGGACAAAGGAAAACCGGGAAAGATCCATCCATCAGCAGAATGGCAGATACTTGTCAGGCCGAACAGGGCCCTCAGGGGCAATCCGTCATTGCCTGCCGGGGTTGACGGGGAACACCAGCTCCAGAGCATGGATAGCGCCATCACGACTGCCGAACAGCAACTGTCCGCCTACCATGGCCACCGGCGCCTGAATGGGCCCCTGGAGTTGGAACGTGCTCAGCAGATCGCCGCTATCGACGCCGACCACTGACAGCAGACCGCTGTTGTCACCGACAAAAACCCTGCCCTCACTGATGACCGGGGTGGCGTAGCTCGCCATGGCCAGCGGGCGGCGCCAGACCACGGCACCGCTCTCCGCATCCAACTTCCACAATGCGCCGCCGGCGGTGGCGAGGTAAATGGCCTCGTCGGCAAAAACCGGTGCGCCGTAGAAACAGGGTTCGGCCAAGGATTGGCGCCAGCGCTCCTTGCCGTCGCGATCGAAGCTGACCAGAGTCCCCTCGCGATCGACGACCACCGGCCCGTCGCCGCTCAGGGCCGGAGGTGTCAGCAACGCAGCCTCCAGAGGAAGGCTCCAGAGCGGAGCGCCGGTCAAAGTCAGGGCGTGCAGACTGCCGTCTCCCGCGGCCAGATAGAACCGGTCGCCGTCAACGACCGGAACCGCCCGCAAGGGGCCCGCGGTAACATACTGCCAACGCAGACTGCCACTGGCGGCATCGAGAGCGTAAAGGGTCCCATTCCAGGCCGGTACCAGCAACAGATCGTTGCTTCGCAACAGCCCCCCCTGGCGGTGATCGTCGGCGACCGAGGGGGCATAGGCAAAGCGCCAGAGGAGCGAACCATCGTTCCGATCCAGAGCCAGGACCTCCCGCCCCCAGGTCTGCACATAGACACTGTCCGCGTCAACGGCCGGAGTGGCGTCGGCCACCTCACCGAGTTGCGTCTGCCAAAGGGATTTGCCATTGGCGGTCAGAGCATAGAGCCGGCCATCCCAGCCGGGGACATAGGCCTGATCGGCCACGACCACCGCTTTGGCATCGACAAAACCGCCGGTTTTCACCTGCCAGGCCTGCCGCAGAGAGAGGGTATCCCGAGGCCCGGTCCCCTCGATCCAGGCCGGGGCCGGGCCGGGCTTCAGAGTCACCTCTCCGATGGTCGGGTCCTGGCGGCGGTCGAAGATGGTCGCTTCGGCCTGCTGCGGGTCGGCACTCCCCCACCAGTTCTCCCCCAGTTGCACATCGGCGGTATAAAAATCGCCGAGGCGGAAGTTGTCGCGATTGGCGTAGAGGTTATTCTGCTCGATGGTGGAAGTGCGATCACTTTCGAACAGAAAGATGCCGGCGCCGTTGTGGCGAATGATGTTGCGGCGGATCTCCACGGTGGCGTTGCGGTAGTTGATCCCCTTGCCCTGATTATGCTCGATCAGGTTGTGGCGCAGAGTGAAGGTCGCTTCGCCCAAGCGGCAGCCATCGATGTTGTGATGGATGTGACAGTCCTCGACGATGCCGCGGGTGAAATGAGCGTGCAGGGTATAGGCGGAGTCGCGGATTTCGCAGTAGCGCAGATGAATTTCTTTGGAAAAGTCGGAGTGGATTTCCAGCCAGTCACCGGGCTGGGGGTCGGCGGCGGCGGAGCGGAAGCGGATTGGTTGGGCGCGGGTGCCGAGGGCTTTCAGCCGCCCTTCGATGATCAGGGTGCCGTCACCAAGGCCGTCCTGGTTGAGGTCTTTGCGGACAAAGGCGATGTCGGTCCCCGGCTCGATGGTCAAGGTCACCCCCTTGGCGACCATGACCTGGCCATCGATGAGGATCGACCCGCGCCAGACCGTATCGGACGTCAGCACCGCGTCCTGAAATCGCTGCACCACGGTTACCGGGGCCAGCGGAGCGCAGGCTGTCAGGCCCAGAAGCAGCAGCGCCAGCAGCCCCCTTACCACATCTCCTCCACCTGGATCTCGACCCCTTTGAGGGCCTGACCGTCCTTGACGATGACCGCATGATCGGGTCGCTTGTCGTAGGTGCCATAAAGCTCACCCGGGGCCGGGGCGCCGCCGAGGGCGCTGCGGGCCACCAGGTAATAGGTGCCGCCATGGGGAAAGGAGAGGACAAAGACGCCGTCCTTGCCGGTTGGCTGCGAGACATAGAGGGGACGATTGAGCATCTGCGGGTCATCGTAGAGCATCACCCGCATGCCGGTTACCGGCTGTTTCTTTTTATCCAGAATTCGCCCGTGAATGCTGGTCTGACCGAACAGCTGGTCGGCCAGACGCTCGACCTTCTCCGGTACTTCCAGCATCGGCATGGCCACCCGGGAGAGTTGCCCCTCTTTGACCACCAGCGGGTTGCCGGGATAATAGCCGATATAATCACCGGCCTGCAGCGGTCCCATCGCCGAGCCGCTGTTGCGCTGACGAGCCAGCAGGTAGTAGGTCCCGGCCGGAAGTTCGACCTCGAACATCCCTTTTTCATCAGTCGGTCCGGCCATCCCCAGTCCCATCCCTTTGAACTGACTGGTCAGGTCGGTGTAAACATAGATCAGCGCCCCGGCCAGGGGCTTACCATTGGCGGTGACTTGACCGAGCAGGCCGGTGGTCACCAGGGTTTTCTGCTCCGGCACCGGCAGTTTTTGCGGCACCAGCCCAAGGTTCATCTCCTTGAGCCCGGCAGTCGGCACCCCCACCGGGTTGCGGCCGTAGAAGGCGAACAACCCCTCGCCCCGGGCGATGAAATAGTAGTCGCCGGGGGGGAGCTCGAGTCGGAACAGACCGTCAGCCTTGGTGGTCGCCGAGGTGGCAACGGGTGCGCCAGTCAAGTTGCTGGCCGCCAAGGGATAGGCCTGGACCTGAATACCGGCGACCCCCTTGGTATTCACCGCGGCCTTGCCGGTGACCAGAGCCGCCGCTGCCGGACCGGCGATCAGACACAACAGCAGCCAACAGGTCGAGGAGAAGAATGTGGGATAGAGTTTCATCGACAAGACCTCGTCGGTTGAGGGAGTAACAACAGCGGGAGTGGGAATTTTGGCGGAAAGCCGTCACTCCCAGCCACGATGGTGCCAGAAGTTTTTCAGTTCAGTAGTTGCCAGCCCCAGCCGAGCAGGATCGAAATCCCCAGACTGCTGGCGAGGAAGACCCCGACCACCCGGCGTCGGAACAAACCGTAGAGAGCCACGGTGGCCGGGATGCTGGTCACCGGCCCGGCCAGCAGCAGGGTCAGGGCGGCGCCCGAATCCATGCCGCGTTGCAGCAGCCCGGCCAGAATCGGGATCAGCGGAATCTGGTTGACCGGCAAGGGCAAACCGATCAAGGAGGCGACCAGCACCGAACCGAGGTTGTCGGCACCGACCAGGCCGAGAATCCACGACGGCGGAACCAGGGTCACGATGATCGCCTCGATGACGATGGCCAGCAGCAGGAACTTGCCGGTAAAAATTGCCGCATCGAGGGCGCGGTCGAGAATGAAATGCAGTCGGCTATCCCGGGGGACGATGATCATGCTGCGCACCCGGATGCCGGCCGAGGCACCGATCACCCGCGCTGGAGCCAGGCTGCCATCGGGGTTGTAGATCGGCTTCAGCCGCACCTGCGGCCCGGCCAGATAGCCCTGTTTTTCCAGCAGCAGGGTCACCATTCCCACTCCCAGGCCGAGAATCGCCGCGCCGACAAATTTAAGCACGGCCCAGTCGGCGCCCAGTCCCCGCCAGGTCAGCAGCAGAGCGTCAGGACCCATCACCGGCGAGGAGACCAGCAGCGCCAGCAGCGGCGCCAGCGGGGTGCCGACCATCGCCAGAGAAATCGCAATCGGCAGAATCCCGCAGGCACACAAGGGGGAGACCATGCCGACCATGACCGCCAGCACCACCCCCCAACTGCCGGCCCGCTGCAGCAGATCGCGGATTTTCAAATCGAGTTTGTAGCCCTTGATCACCCCGACCAGCAGACAGGCGAGGAGGAAGAACCACCACATTTTGGCGATTTCCATCCAAACCACATCGAGCATGCGCAGCAACAACGATTCAGGCATTTGACGCTGGCTCCTCAGCAACCGACCAGACCTGCACCAATTCATCGACCGGGTCGCTGCGCAAGGCTGCCAGCGCCGCTTCGGCCGCAGGGTCACCGGCATCGAGCAGCCGACGACAGGCGGCGGCCCGCTCCAGGGCCCCAGTTGTCAGTTCGGCATAGGTGCCATGGCCGGAGTCATCCTGCAGCCGCAGCCGATGCCGCCCCTCGGCCAGCACCGTCAATCGCCCATCCTCGGGGAGACAGCCGGTGGTCAGGGCGATGCCATCGACGGCGCAGGTTTCGATCTGATACCAGGCGCGCAACTCCGTCGTTGTCTCACCCAGCCCCTGCAGCGCCGCCAATCCAAGTCGCGCCCCAAGGGTGCTCATCGGGCAGTAATGCCCATGGCGGGCGTGGATGCGCAGGAACAGTTCGGGAAGGGCAGGCATGGCGACAAATCCAAACTAACTAAGTCCAAAATTGCTAGAAGAACCGGGGCAACCTCCGCGATTCGGCGGTTGCCCCGGTGTTCCCCGCGATATGGCCGGCTCTAGAATTCGTAATGATGCGGGCAGTCGGTGTCGCGGATTTCGTGGTATTTGGCGGTCATATCGGGGGTCAGGAAGCAACGTACCTCCTTGAGGGCCCGCAGAAAATGCGCCATGGTCACCTGCGGCGCATCCGTCTTGATGGCGTTGACCGTGGCCCGCTTGCACAGGCTCTCGATATCCCAGCCGACATAGCCTTCGCTCTGCTGCGCCAACTGGTCGCGGTCGATATCGGCGGCCAGGTTGGGCATTTTATCCATATAGATATCGAGCATCCCGCGCCGATCGACGGCCTCGGGGGGATGAACGAAGACCTTGCGGTTGAAGCGTTTTTTCTCTTTGATCAGCGCCTGATCGACGGTATCGATGCGGTAGCAGGACCCGAGCAGTGCCACCCCGGGCACCTGATTGATGCGATCGACCTGTTCGATGAACAGCCGGTTCAAATCCTTGTCGGCGAAGGTCGGAGGAATCGCCCGGCGATTGCCCGGGCTCCAGTCGTAGTCGCAGCCGGCGCGGGGGCAGAGCCATTCGCAATCGGAGATGAACAGCACACAAGGGGCCTCGTGAATGGCGCAATCGAAGGCCTCGATCAGTTCCGGCCCCTTGCCGAGCATCTCCTGGCCGGAGATGTAGACGAAAGAGACCCCGGCCTCCTTGGCGCAGGCCTCGGCCAGCATGGTGATCCCGGTGCCGAGCGGCCCCCACATCATCACCCCGGCAGGGATGCCGAGATTGTGCAGTTGCATCATCTCCGGTTTTTTCAGCGGCAGGCAAACCATCTCCTTGAGGGTTTCCTTGACCTCGGCATAGCCGCCAATATCATCCCAGCTCAGGAGCGGGTCCCGAACCTCATAAAAGATGTTCGCCAGTTTTCTATGCATTGCCTCACCTTGGTTGGAGAAGATGAAAAAGAAGGAACCTCCGGCAGCCGCCTGGGCCACTGCCGGATTTTTAGCAACATACGTGCCACCACTGACGCAGAGACTAAAGGTCGTTGAGCAACCGGTAGAGCTTCTGCTCCAGTTCCCAGATCGCGGCCCCCTGATCTTCGGAACCAGCTTCTTCGAGCAGCAGTCGGGCCCGGTCGAGCTGGCCGTGGGCCTTGAGCAGCACCGGAGTCAGATCAGCCTCCAGGCGAAAGCGGGGGATTTCCCCAACCTGCTCCTCCAACTCGGCCAACCCCTGCAGGGCTTGCTGCACGCTGCGCAGATCCTGCCCCGGTTCTTCGACGCCTGCCTGCAGCTTGGAACAAAAATCTCTGACGTCCGCCACCACGCCCCGGTAACGATCGGAAATACTCATGGACTGCGCTCCTAAAAGGTCAGCGCCAGGGGATGATTCCCTGGCGGAGTAAAGCCCCTATCTTAGGGGAAAGCCGGGGGGAAGACAACGCCAAAGCCGACAAAAAAGTTGACTTCACCGGGCAGACGCTGCTAGCGTGACCGTCTACATCGAAACTGATACGCCCTAGGGGAGTTTCCGACTGAGAGCCTTGCAACCGCAAGGCGACCCTTTGAACCTGATCCGGATCATACCGGCGGAGGGAAGCGGCGCGTACCACCAGGGGACCACCTCTGGTCGAGGCCGCTATTGTTAGCGGCCTTTTTTATTTTTGGCGGATGCGATGCGGATTCAACTCAACGAGCAGTGGATCGAAATTGAGCAGGGCATGACCCTGTTTGGCCTGCGCCAGCGCTTCAAACCGGAAGCCGACGTGGTGATTCGCAACGGCTTCCCGGCCAACAACGACCAAGCTCTGGCCGAGGGCGATGGTATCGTGCTGATCTGCCGCGGCGAGCAGCCCTCCGCGGCCGAACTCGAAGCGCTGATGGTGGCACGGCACACCCCCGGAGTGCATCAGAAACTCAAATCCGCCACCGTCGGCATCGCCGGGGTCGGTGGCCTCGGTTCCGCGGTCGCCGTCGCCCTGGCCCGCACCGGCGTTGGTCGGCTGATCGTCGCTGATTTCGACTTGGTCGAACCCTCCAACCTCAATCGCCAACAATATTTCGTCGACCAACTGGGCCTGCCCAAGGTGAGCGCCCTGCAGCAGAACCTGGCCCGGATCAATCCCTATGTACAGATCGTCCCCTGGCATCTGCGGCTGACCGCCGGAAATATCCCCGAACTGTTCGCCGAGGTCGACGTCATGGTCGAAGCCTTCGACGGCGCCGATCAGAAGGCAATGCTGGCCGCTGCCTTTCTTGGCGGCTGCCCGGGCAAACCGCTGGTCGCCGCTTCGGGCCTGGCGGGGTTCGGCCCCTCCAACAGCATCACCACCCGGGCGGTGGGGCGCAACTTTTACCTGGTCGGCGACCTCGAATCGGCCGCCCGCCCCGGTGAGGGGTTAATGGCGCCCCGGGTCGGCATTGCCGCCCATCACCAGGCCAACGCAGTGCTGCGCTTGCTGCTCGGCGAAACACCCGCTTAACCGTAGAGGAATCAAGACCATGCAGATTACCGTCAACGGCAAAACCCGCCAATTCGACGCCGTCACCAATATCACCACTCTGCTGGAGAACCTCGGCCTTGATCCGGCCCGGGTCGCCATCGAGCACAACCTGGCTATTGTTCCCCTGGCAGAGTTTTCCGCCACCACCATTTCCGACGGTGACAGCCTGGAGATCGTCCAGTTCGTCGGCGGCGGCTAAAACAATCACCGAAGAAGAAAGGTTTTTATAAAATGGACGACTTGATCATCGCCGGACGCCGCTTCAACTCCCGACTCATGGTCGGTACCGGGAAATTTTCTTCCAACGCGGCGATGGTCGATGCCATGGAGGGTTCAGGCTGCCAAATCGTTACCGTAGCCCTGCGCCGGGTCGACATCGACAACCCCGCCGACAGCCTGCTGGCCCACATCGACCGGGAGAAGTACCTGCTGCTCCCCAACACCAGCGGCGCCCGCGACGCCATCGAGGCGGTACGACTGGCCCGTCTGGCCCGGGCCGCAGGCTGCGAGCCCTGGATCAAGCTGGAGGTCACCCCCGACCCCTACTATCTGCTCCCCGACCCGATCGAGACCTTCAAGGCCGCGGAAATCCTGGTCAAGGAAGGCTTTATCGTCCTCCCCTACATCAACGCCGACCCGGTGCTGGCCAAGCGCCTGCAGGAGATCGGCACCGCCACGGTGATGCCGCTGGGGGCGCCGATCGGTACCAACAAGGGAGTGCGGACCCGGGAGAGCATCGCCATTATCATCGAGCAGGCGATCGTACCGGTGGTGGTCGACGCCGGTCTCGGCGCTCCCTCCCATGCCGCTTTTGCGATGGAAATGGGGGCTGATGCGGTGCTGGTCAATACCGCACTGGCGGTCACCCCCAACCCGCGCGGTATGGCGGCCGCCTTCAAAAAAGGGGTCGAGGCCGGACGCGAGGCGTTCCTGGCCGGTTTGGGCGAGCGCCGCGACCGCGCCGAAGCCTCCAGCCCCCTGACCGGTTTTTTGAGGGACTAAATCGATGAGCTTTCTCGACGAAATCGGCAAATACGACCCGCAGCAGGTGCTGGCCGCGATTGAAGCCAAAACCGCCAGCGATGTGGAGCGGGCCCTGAACGCCGAGCGTCTCGGCGCCGAGGAGTTGCAAGCCCTGCTCTCGCCGGCCGCGGCGGCCTTCCTCGAGCCGATGGCGGCCCGCGCCCACCGGGTGACCCTGCAGCGCTTCGGTAACAACATCCTGCTCTATGCCCCGCTCTACGTCTCCAACCTTTGCACCAACGGTTGCCGCTACTGCGGCTTTGCCGCTGGCAACAAGATGCCACGGCGAACCTTGACCCTGGATGAGGTCGAGCGCGAAGCCCAGGTTCTGCACGACCAGGGGTTTCGCCACATCCTGCTGGTCACCGGTGAAGCGCAAGGCAAGGTGACCAATGATTATCTGGCCGATTGCGCCCGTCGCATCCGCCACTTGTTCAGCTCCATCTCCATCGAGGTCTGGCCAATGCAGACCGACGGCTACCGGCAGATGGTTGAGGCCGGGGTCGACGGCTTGACCATTTACCAGGAGACCTACGACCGCGAGCTCTACGCCGAGATGCACCCCTACGGCAACAAGCGCGATTACGATTTCCGCCTGCTCACTCCTGAGCGCGGCGGCGCCGCCGGCATCCGCCGCATTGGTCTCGGCTTTCTGCTGGGACTCGGGCAATTCCGGGTCGAGGCCTTCTTTCTCGGCCTCCACGCCCTGCATATGAGCCGCCACTACTGGCGCACCCTGGTCAGCGTCTCCTTTCCCCGCATCCGCCCGGCCGACGGCGGCTTTGCGCCTCTGCATCCGGTCTCCGACCGCAACTTCGTGCAACTGATCTGCGCCCTGCGGCTGCTGCTTCCCGATGCCGGCCTGGTCCTCTCCACCCGAGAGAGTGCGGTGCTGCGCGACAACCTGCTGCCGCTTGGGATCACCCAGATGAGCGCCGGTTCCTGCACCGCCCCCGGCGGCTACGCCGAAAAGGATGACAGCGGCCGCCAGTTCGCCATCGACGATGACCGCACTCCTGAGGAAGTCGCCCGGGTCATTCGCGCCCACGGCTACGAAGCGGTCTGGAAGGATTGGGACAGCGCCTTTCTCGACAAAACCGTTCACGCTTAGCCATGCCGAGCCCGGGGCGCATCGACTTCAAGCTCTACCTGATCACCGACCGCCTGGCGCTCCCCCCCGGCCGCAATCTGGTCGAGACCGTCGCCGCCGCCCTGCAAGGCGGGGTGCGGGGGGTGCAGTTGCGGGAGAAGGATCTCTCTCCTCGGGAACTGCTCCCCCTGGCGCTTGAGTTGCGGGCTCTCACCCGCCGTTTCGGCGCCCGCCTTTTGATCAACGACCGCATCGATATTGCCCAGGCGGTGGAGGCCGACGGCGTGCACCTGGCCGGCACCTCCCTTCCCACCGCCATCGCCCGGCGCCTGCTCGGGCCAGCGGCGTTGATCGGCGTCTCCACCCACTCCTTAGCCGAGGTGTTGGCCGCCGCCTCCGAAGGAGCTGATTTTGTCACCTTCGGGCCCATCTACCCTACCGCCTCCAAAGCCGCCTACGGCCCCCCCGTCGGTCTCGACGCTTTGCGCAGCGCCTGCGCCACTACGACCTTGCCAATTTTTGCCCTCGGAGGGATCAAGTCCAGCCACATTTCGCAACTGCAGAGTGCCGGTGCTGCCGGTATCGCGCTGATTTCCGCGATCATTTCCGCAGCCAACCCCCAGGCAGCGGCCGAGAACTTGTCTCAGCAATTCCAACCCGGTTGATTTCCATGCCTTGTAAGACTCCCATCGGTTGATTACACTTATCATTGCAGCGCCACCCCTTCTTGCTTTCACTGAGGTCTGCATGGAAATCACCCTGGTCCTGACCATCCTGGTTATCGCCATCATCCTCTTCGCCACCGAATTGATCCGCATGGATGTGGTCAGTTTGATGGTGCTGCTGGCTCTGGGATTAACCGGGCTGGTGACCCCTTACGAGGCTTTCTCCGGTTTCAGTAACCCCGCCGTGGTCACCGTGGCCGCCATGTTCGTCCTCAGTTCGGCCATTTCCAATACCGGCGTCACCGGCAAACTCGGCGAAAAGATTCTGCAGGTCGCCGGCAACAGCGAGCCGCGACTGATCGTCGCCATCATGCTTACGGTGGCGCTGATTTCCGCCTTCATCAACAATATCGGTTCCACCGCCGTGCTGCTGCCACTGGTGATGGGGATCGCCCAAAAAGCCCGGGTCGCCCCCTCCAAACTGCTGATTCCCCTGGCCTTCGGATCGCTGATGGGTGGGGTCTGCACTCTGATCGGCACCCCTCCCAACATCCTGATGAACGAACTGATGTTCGAATACTCGGGGGAGCGGTTCACCATGTTCGACTTCACCCCGATCGGTTTGGTCATCGTCATCTTCGGCACCGCGTATATGGCGCTGATTGGCCGCCATCTGCTCCCCAACCGCAAATCCGGCACCTTGACCGAGGCCTATCAGGTCAAGGAGTACATCACCGAAGTCGAAATCGACCCGGACTCCCCCCTGGACAGCAAGACCATCTCCCAGAGCAAGCTTGAGGAAGATTTCAATCTCAAGGTGCGGGCCATTCTCCGTGATGGCCACAAGTTCCCCTTTCCCCGCCGCAATCGCAAACTGCGGGCCGGCGACACCCTGTTCCTGGAAGGAAATCCGGACGGTATTCTCAAGGTGCGCAAGAAAAATGGGCTGACGGTGGTTCCGGAGCGGGACAATCCCTTGATGGGCAATGGCGACCCAAGCGATGTGGTGGTGGTCGAGGCGAGCCTGGCGCCGACCAGTGACATGGTCGGCAAAACCTTACGGGAGGTGCGCTTCGCCGATACCCACGGCCTGACCGTCCTAGCCCTCTGGCGCAGCGGATCACCGGTAGTCAAGAAGGTCGATCACGTGCTGCTCAAGTTCGGCGACGTTCTGCTGCTGCAGGGTCCGGAGGAAAAAGTCTTGCACCTCGGCAAAGAACACGGCTTTTTGCTGCTTGGCGGGGTGCCGACCACCACTTACGTGCCGCAGAAGGCCCCCATTGCCCTGTTGATCCTGATCGGTGTCATCGTGCTGGCGGCCACCGGACTGCTGCCGATCATGCTGGCCGCTTCGTTGGGCGCCCTGATGATGATTCTGCTGCGCTGTCTGACCATGACTGAAGCCTATGACGCCATCGACTGGTCGATCATTATGCTCATCGCCGGCACCCTCCCCCTGGGACACGCCATGGAGAACAGCGGCGCGGCGCGGTTTCTGGCCGATCTGATCATTAACAGCGTCGGTGACTTCGGTCCCTGGATCGTCCTCGGCGCCGTATTCCTGATCACCTTCGCTCTGACCGAAGTCATGAGCCATGCGGCCGCCGCGGTGCTGATCGCCCCGATCGCTTTCAACACCGCGCTCCATCTCGGGGTCAGCCCCAAACCCTTTTTCATGGCCGTGGCCATAGCCGCCTCCTCCTGTTTCATGACCCCGATCAGCCATCAATCCAACGCCCTGGTGATGGGCCCCGGGGGTTACCGTTTCTTCGACTACATCAAGGTCGGGACCGGATTGAATTTTGCCATCTGGATTATAGCAACCCTGTTGATTCCCTTGCTGTTCCCCTTTTAATTTCTACCCGCAGTTGGCCGGGAAAGGGCTGCAAAATTCCCGACTTCTGCTATAGTAAAATCCGCTTCACAAATACTACGGTGGTAGGTCTTTGCCCATGAGGAGCAGCCGCATGCCCCGCAAACACCCCCGTCAACCAGAAAGCATTCCTGCGGCTGCGGCCATGCTGCGGCGCTGGCCGCAGCCTGGGCTGCTGCTGGACCAAGCCGGTCTGGTGGTGTTCTGGAACTCCTCGGCCGAAAAAGCTCTCGGATGGACCAGCGCCGAGGTCCTTGGCCATTCCCCTCCCATTTCCGCCCTGGCCGTAGCCACGGCCCCCCAACTCCCTCTGGCCGAAATCCTCCGCAACGGCGGCTTGACCAATCTGAGTTGTTTCGCCCGCCACCGTGAAGGCCATTCTCTGGCAGTGCAGCTGACGGCGGCACCGGTCGATTCGAGCGGACCGTCCGAGCCAGCCTTTCTACTGATGCTGGAGCTCCCCTCGACCCAATCCCACGGTGAAACCTGCACCCTTTCCGCAGACAACTTTGCCCGGGAAGCCCTCGACGCTCTCCCCCAGCACATTGCCATTCTGGATGTCGCGGGGACGATTCTCAGCGTCAACAAAGCCTGGCGGCAATTTGCCTCGGACAACAACGGGGTTTCGTCCGCAGTGTGCGAAGGGTCCAATTACCTCACAGCCTGTCAGGATGCCGGCGCCGAAGGCTGCCAGGAAGGGACAGCTTTCCTGGAAGGGATTCGGGCCGTCCTGGACGGTGTGCTGCTGGAATTTTCCCTGGAGTACAGCTGCCACACCCCCGAGCGCCCCAGCTGGTACATGGGGGTGGTCACAGCCATGGCTGGCCCGGGCCAGGCCAGGATCGTGGTAGCCCACGAAAATATCACCCAACTCAAACAGGCCGAAAGCGCCATTGAGCGTCTGGCCTACTACGACAGCCTGACCAAGCTCCCCAATCGCTGGCTGTTTCAGGACCGCCTCAGCCAGACCCTGGCCCAGGCCCGCCGGGAAAACCAGCTGGTCGGCCTGGTCTTTCTCGACCTCGACCGCTTCAAGAACATCAACGACACCCTCGGCCACAGCGCCGGCGACGAACTGCTTAAAGAAGTGGCGCATCGGCTCAAGAGCTGCATTCGCCGCAGTGACACCATCGCCCGCCTGGGAGGGGACGAATTCGTCATCATTCTGCCGGCGATCAATCAGACCGAAGATGCCACCCTGATCGCCCGTAAAATCCTGCAGTCCTTCACCCCCGCCGTCGATCTGGAAGGCCAGGAGATTTTCATCACCACCAGTATTGGCATCGCCATCTACCCCAACGATGGCCAGAACTCGGAGAGTCTGGTCCGCAATGCTGACACCGCCATGTACCAGGCCAAGGAGCGCGGCCGCAACAACTACCAGTTTTTCTCCCCGGAGATGAACCGCAAGGTGCAGGAATTCCTCAACCTGGAGACGTCCTTGCGCCGCGCCCTCAACCGGCAGGAATTCCTGCTGCATTATCAGGGGATCTACGATTTGGCCACGGGGGTGATGACCGGCGTCGAAGCGTTGCTGCGCTGGCAGCATCCCGAATGGGGGCTGGTCTACCCTCTGGAATTTCTGCCGGTGGCCGAGGAAACGGGATTGATTCAGCCGCTGGGCGATTGGGTGCTGGCGACGGCCGTCGGCCAATGGCGCGACTGGCAGCGGGCCGGACTTGACCCGCCGCCGATAACGGTCCGATTGGCGCAGAAACAGGCCCGTCACCCACGGCTGATGGAAACCATCGGCCGGGCCTTGGAGGAAGGCGGGTTGGAAGCGGGATCGCTGGTTTTGCGGCTCGCGCCTGCGACTCTGGGCGATAGCGATGAAACCCTGCAAAACAACCTGAAGCTTCTGCGACGCCTGGGGGTCCATCTGTTTCTCGACGATTTCGGTGCCGAGGAAACCGCCTTTGCCACCCTGCGGCAACACCAGGTGGATGGGGTCAAAATCGATCAAAGCCTGGTGCGGGATCTCCCCGCTGACACCGATGCCGCAGCCATAGTCCAAACCGTCATCGATCTGGCCCATGCCCGAGGCATTCGCGTCATCGCCGAAGGGATCGTGGAGGAGGACCAGGTCGGGTTTCTGCGCCAACACCTCTGCGACGAGGGCCAGGGTTATCTCTTCGGCCGCCCGCAATCGGCAATGGACTTCATCCATCAGTTCACTCAGGCCCCTTAGCCGACCCATTACGGAAAAATCTCAAAAAAAACGCGGCCACCGAAATGAGAGTTCGGTGGCCGCGTTGGTGTTTTGATCTGCCAGAATAGGAGAATCTGGAGGGGGGGGCAAGGCGTCAAAGGTCACTCGAAACTCAGAAAAACTCCTCTTCATAGTCGGGCACCTGAGCATACCATTGCGGATGTTTGCGGCCTTCAGCCAGAGCGCTTTCGGCCTGGGCAATGATCCGCTCGCGATCTTTCGGGTAACTTCCGGCCAGATTGAGGATGTTGGAGACATGGTTGGACCGCAGGATGGTCCGCTGCGGCGCCAAACGACGGACAATGGTCACAGCCTCCTCAAGCACCTGGCCGTTGCTCAAGGGGCGGATCTGCCCAAAATAGCTGTCGTTGTGACGCCGGAACATGGTCAGCAGCGAAAAGTATTCGGGCGAGAGGGCGTTGATCCAGTCGGCGGTCGCCTGGGCGTGCTGCTCGCTGCGCTCCTGCCCGGCCAGGCCGAGGATGGCGGTGACCGACAGCTTCAACCCGGCTTGCTGGGCGTGGCGGCACAATTGCAGCATCTGCTCCGGAGTAAAGCCCTTACGGGCCAGCTTGAGGGTTTCAGCATCGCCACTTTCGAGGCCGAAATAAAGAATGCGCACCTTTTTCTCCCGCAGCGCCTGCATCTCGGCCACGGTCTTGGTGGTCAGGCTGTTGGGGGAGGCATAAAGCCCGACCCGGGTCAGGTTGGGAAAAGCCTCGTTCAATAGCTCCAGCAGCTGCAACAACCCCTGCTGCGGGTAGACCAGGGCATCGCCATCGGCCAGGAATATTCGCTGGATATGGCTGCGGTGATGCTTTGGCACCTGGGCGATCTCCTGCCGGATCTCCTCCAGTGGGCGGATACGGAACTGCTTCATCTTGTACATGCCGCAGAAACCGCAGCTATTCTGACTGCAGCCAAGGGTGATCTGAAAGATCAGACTGTTGGCCTCGCTGGGCGGGCGAAACACCGGTTCCTGATAATCAAAGTAGTAGTTCATTGGTCGGACCCAACCTTCTCCATCTCTTGGGATGCATTCGGCAACCAGCGACAGATCATCTCCAGCAGATTTTTCTGCTTAAACGGTTTGCTCAGATAATCATCCATTCCCGCTTGCAGACAGCGGGCCGGGTCGTCCCACTGGGCCCGGGCGGTCAGCGCGAGAATTGGGGCCCGGCAGCCGGCGGCCCGCAGTCGGGCGGTGGTCTCATAGCCATCGATCCCCGGCATCTGGCAATCCATCAAGATCAGGTCGAAGGGACCAGCACCCCACAAGACCAAGGCCTGCTCGCCGCTGTCGACGGTAGTCAGACGGCAACCGAGGCGGGCAATCATCGCCTCGACCAGATCCCGGGTGGTTGGGTTGTCTTCCACCAGCAAAATGCGCCAATCGATTGCAGCGGCCGGCAACACTTCACAAGATTGCGCCTCTCGCGCTGGGGTCAGTTTTGCCCTGGGAACCCCAGGGGGCTTGAGCAGCGCCTTCAACTGCTGCTGGGCTACCGGTTTGTGCAAATGCTCTAAAGCTCTGCCAACCCGGGCCTGCATTCCTGCGCACTCTTTGCGGGAACCGAGCAGCGCCAGCCGTGGTCCGGGTTCGGCCAATCCGACACAAAAATCGGCCAGAGCCGCAGCGCCTGATTCCCGCTCCAGAGTCAGATCGACCAGGACCAGCGACCAGGATTCAACCCCTGGATTCTGCAACCGGGTCTGGGCCGTGGCAAGGGTTTTGACCCGAACCAGAGTCGGACCGAGCAAATCAATACTATCCTGCAATCCCTCAGCGAGGCTGTCACTGCTGGTCACCAGCAATACTCGCCCAGACAACGCCAGACCGCCAACCTCCTTGGCCTCACTGGTCCGCAGGGCCAGGGGAAGAGAGAACCAGAAGCAACTACCCACCCCAGGCTCGCTTTGCAACCCAAGGGTGCCCCCCATCAGGGTGACCAGCTGACGAACGATGGCCAGGCCGAGGCCGCTCCCCCCGAATTGTCGGCTGGTGGAATTATCGGCCTGGGAAAAATTCTCAAAAATAGTCTGTTGCGCGGAATCTGCGATACCGATGCCGGTATCGGTCACGGAAAACTGCACCGTCACCAGCCCTGAAGCGAGGTTGAGCAGTTCGGCTTTCAGAACGACTTCCCCCTGAGCGGTGAACTTGATCGCATTGCCGACCAGATTGAGCAGGACCTGCCGCAGCCGCCGCGGGTCCCCAGCGACGGTCAACTCCGACAGACAGGCCAGTTGAAAAACCAGCTCCAGGCCCTTGCTCTGGGCCGTTTCCGTCAGGGGGGCAACGGCCTGCTCCACCGTGGTCAACAAGGGGAAGTCGACCTGCTCCAGGGTGAGTTTGCCGGCTTCGATCCGGGAAAAATCGAGAATGTCGTTGAGCAGGTCGAGCAGGGTCTCGCCGGAGGCCTGGACGGTGGCGGCCAGGCTCTGCTGTTGCTCATTCAGGCCGCTGTCCAGCAGCAATTCATTCATCCCCAGCACACCGATCAGCGGAGTACGGATTTCGTGGCTCATGTTGGCCAGAAACTGGGACTTGGCCAAATTCGCCGCCTCGGCGCGCTGGGCCAGTTCATGGGCGACCCTGAGTGTTTCCCGCAGCTCGCTGGTCCGTTCCTCAACCTGGGCGGACAATTGAGTTTGATGATCCTCCATCGCTTCGATGAGCCGGGCATTGCAGATCGCCACCCCGACAATCGGCGCAACACTCATCAGTCGGTTGATATCACTGCTTTCCAAGGGGCGGAGGGAGGTCCGATGATCGACCAGCAGCAGACCGAGCAGTTCGCCGTCAGCAGCGATCGGGCAAAGCACCAGGGCTTCCGCCTCAAGGGCTTCCCGAAGGCTTGGGGTGCCTGCTGGCAGCTCAGCGGAAGACTGGTTCTGACTATCAAAAACCAGGGGTTCTGGGTGTTGCCGGAAAAAACTGGCCAGACTTTCAGGACTGGAGGCATCGAGCATCATCGGCAGGTTGCGGACTCGTGATACGGCCCCGGAGGAAAAACCGAAATTGGCCCGGTAATGCCAGCCGGGGTGGTTTTGCTCAAGCAACAGCAGCATGGCGCGCTGCCCCGGCAAATGCCGCTGCAGGCTTTGCAGAATCAGACTCAAGGTGGTATCGATATCCCCCGACTGGCTGATGACCTGGCCGATTTCCCGGGTCAACTGGGCGCTCTGGTAATCGTTGTCGATCTGATCCACAGCCCGGGCATTGGCATCCCCCAGGGTCTCGATATATTCCAGAGTCTGCCGCCGCTCGGCCCGCCCGGTCAACATCGCGATCAACCCCAACACACCCAGGGTGACGGGAGCGATTACCGGCAGCGCCAGTGACGGCACTGCAACCATGGTTGCAACACTTCCGGTGAACAGGCTCAGAAACAGGGCATTCCGCAAACGTTCCTGACGCAGCGACTTGCTGTCTTCCCAGCTGATTTCATAACGGCAGACCTGACCGCCGGTAAACAGGCATTCGTCGTGGTGAATGGTCGGCAACTGCAAATGGTAGTGCAACCAGAAGGATTCAAAATTCCCCAACCGGTTGTGGCATTGAAAGAGTTGTTCTTCGACCCCCGGATAAGGCGTTACCACGACTACCACTCGGCGTGGGCCGAGCACCCGCGCCTCATAGGCCGCCGACCGGGTTAATTTGGGCGCAATGAACTGGATTCGAGAAATCACCTGCTCCAAGGTAAGAAATCCAAAAGCATAGCGGCGAAACAACCCCGATGAGGAGGCACGTCCGAGATGTCTCCCAGCCTCCCGGGCGATGCAATCGTTGCCGGTCAGTTGTTGAAGATGCTCATAGAACCGATTGACCTGCCGCTGGTTGAACCAGTGCCCCTGATCGGCGACTTCCTGCGGCAGGATGCCGGCATAATGCAAAAGTGCCTTCTGGGATATCTCGGGATATTTGCTCTCCAAAAACCGTAAATAGGTATGAATTATCTGGCTATTGTAAAGCAACGGCTCCGAACGGACGTCCCCTTGATCAATCACGGCCACGGTTTTCCTCCGGTGTTGTTTTCTGCTCCTGCCCCAACCGCTCTATCGCACGCAGATGCAGCCGGCATTCCTCTGCCAGGGCTGAATCCCGCGTAACATCAATCGCGGCAAGGAAGTAGTGGTAAGCGCTGGTGATGCAGCGGGGTTTGTGCAGTAGTGCCCGGCCGGCGCCGAGCAGCGCCCGGTCATGGGCCGGGTCCCGCGGTCGCTCGGCGATCAGGCGCCGAAACAGACCCAGGGCCCGATCGTAATCAGCGGCCTGCTGAAAAAAATCTCCTAGAGCGAGCAAATCACTGCTGGCGACCCGGCTGCGCTCGGCGCGATCGGTTATCGCGATGTACACCTGCGCGGCCCGGGCTGGCCGGCTGTTGGCAATCAGGCGGGCGATTTCCTCGGCCGGCGGCACAACTGGTGTGTCATCGGCGTCGATCTCTTCCTCGAAGCTGAAATTGCGCCGCGACTGTAACAACCCGGGTAGCCGATCAACCCCCAGAGCCAACGCCCCGCCGGCCAGGAAACCGCCGAGATGGGCGCCATGGGCGACACCGCTGCCTCCGCCGCCATTGAGCAGCAGCGGAATCAGATTATCGATCAGCAGGTAAAAGCCGAGCACCCAGCGGGCCGGAACCAGCACGGTGTTCATGAAGAAGGGGAAGAGAAATACAAACACTTTGATTTTGTTGCGGGGAAACCAGACGAAATAACAACCGAGCACTCCGGAGATCGCCCCCGAAGCCCCGATCAGCGGCACCTGCGAACCGGGGACCATCAGCGCAAAGAACAGGGTGGCGGCAATGCCGGTGCCGAGGTAGACCAGCAGGTAGTTGAACCGCCCCAGGCGGTGTTCGACATTATCGCCGTAAATGTAGAGAAAGAGCATATTGCCGGCCAGGTGCAGCCAACCGGCGTGCAGAAACATGGCGCTGAACAGACTCAGCAGACCGGGGTCGCCGGGGCGGAAGCCATAACGGAAAACCGCCAGATCATAGGCACTGACATGATCAAGAATGCTCTGCACCGGCACCCCGCCCTGGGCGCCGATGGCGCGCAGGTAATCGAGCAGCAGCGGATCGTTGAGGTCGGGGAGGCTTGCGGACAAAGGGAGGGTGACCAGGCCGAATACGGCGAGGTTGAGGGCGATCAGGCAGTAATTGACATAGGAGCGTCCCCGGGGATTGGGGGTATCTCCGATCGGCAGTAGCATGGTCCGTCCTGGCAGAAAGTCATCCGTGTTATCGGGCTTGCAACCGCCCAGCACAACAACTTTGCAGATTAACACAACAGCCGCGACTCAAAACAGCTTTTTTGCCGGACCCAGCTTGCATTTTAGGCCTTGAATCGCTATGCTGCGCGCGATTTCAGGAGGCTTCCCCGTGACTCTGCTCTATGCCCTCGATCTGGTCGGAACCGCAGCCTTTGCCGCCTCAGGCGCCTGGGCCGGCGTCCGTCGGCAGATGGATCTGTTTGGCGTGCTGGTACTGGGGGTGGTGACCGCCATTGGCGGCGGCACCCTGCGCGATCTGCTACTGGGGGACCATCCGACCTTCGGCCTGCAGGACGAAACCTATCTCTATCTCTCCATCACCGTGGCGCTGACCATCTTCTTCTGGCATCGCAAGCTTGCCTTTCTGCATCATCCCCTGCTCTATTTCGACGCCGTCGGCCTCGGCACCTTCGTCGTCATCGGCACCAGCAAAGCTCTGGCCTTCAACCTCGGTTTTCTCGGCGCCATCTTGATGGGGGTGATGACCGCCACCGCCGGTGGGGTGGTGCGCGATGTTCTTTCCAACCAGGTGCCGCTGATTCTGCAGAAAGAGGTCTACGCCTCAGCCTGCCTGGCCGGCGGCCTGTTGCTGGTGCTTTGGAGTCACACCTCCCTGCCCCAGCCACTGGGCGCCCTGCTCGCTGCTCTGGCGGTCACCAGCCTGCGCCTGCTCGCCATCCACTACAACTGGGCCCTGCCCAAAGCCAAGGACTGATGCGCTGCCGAACCAAGGTTCGCCGCACAGTCCAGAGGAGCCTGCCGCAATGTATACGACACGCCTAATCGGAACCCCGCGCACCTATCGCGTCGGCAAGGTGGTCTGCCTGGGGCGCAACTACAGCGAGCACATCGCCGAACTGGGCAACGCCGTCCCCGACCGTCCGGTGATTTTCATCAAGCCAGCCACCAGCATCATTGGTGCCGGCGAGGAAATCGTCATCCCCGACTACTCCCAGGATTGCCATCACGAGATCGAACTCGCCCTGCTGATCGGCAAATGGGGAAAAAACATCCCCGCCGCCGAGGCGATGAACCATATTGCCGGCTTCGGGATCGCCATCGACCTGACCCTGCGCGACGTGCAGAACGACCTGAAGAAAAAGGGGCTCCCCTGGGAGGTCGCCAAGGGCTTCGACAGCTCCTGCCCGCTCTCCGATTTCGTCGCCGCCAATCAGGTGGCCGACCCGCACCAGCTCGGGCTGAAACTGTGGGTCAATGGGGAACTGCGTCAGAATGGCAATACCGCCCAGATGATCCACCGCATTCCCGCCATCCTGCAGGAAATCTCTCGGGTTTTCACCCTCGAGGAAGGGGATGTCATCCTCACCGGCACCCCCAGTGGAGTCGGGCCGGTGGTCAGCGGGGATTGGATCAAAGCTGAGATCGAGCAGCTTGGCTGCCTCGAAGTCGCGGTGCGTTAATCGCCAGTACGGGCCTGCAGGCGCAGTTGGTTGGTCAATTGATGGGCCAGACGAGTCGGTTCGGGAAGCCGGTAACGACGGGTACAGGAGAGCACCAGGGGGATGGAACTAGCCAGGTCGATTCGGTGGCCGGGGGAAATGTAGAGGGGTTTGACCTTGTCGCGGGTGGTGAGCAGAGCGCCCAACTCCTCGCCATCGATTAACAGCGGGACCCGATCACCCTTGCAGCGGCCGGGGGGACCATGTTCGCCGCAGAGCCGGCTTTTGGCGCAGCCGATGGTCGGCAGGTCGAGCCAGAGCCCGAGGTGGCTGGCCAGCCCCAGTCGCCTGGGGTGGGCGATGCCTTGAGCGTCAACCAGCACCAGGTCTGGGAGCAGCGGCAGTCGGCGAAAGGCTTCCAGCAAGACAGGGAGTTCCCGAAACGACAGCAGCCCGGGAATGTAGGGAAAGGGCGCTTCGGCTTCGGCGCTGGTGGATGCCAGGGGCTGTAAATCAGGCCAACTCAGCACCACCACCGCGCCAAACAACCGTTGGCCATGAAGCTCATGGGAGACATCGACCCCGGCGACCCGGCGCAGCGGCAACGGACCCTCGCAGGTTAATGACACCCGAGCGGCCAGCTCCCGCTGCAGGGCAATGGCCTCACGACCATCGACCGGCCAGGGATGAAGATCGGAAAAGTCCATCCGCCGGCCTGCTCAGGCTTTTTTCTTTTCCGCCGCCGAAGATTGCTCGGCCACCTCCGCCACCTGCACCTCGACGACCACCACCGCGCCGGAGCTCGACGGTTTCAACTGCAGTTTGAGTCGTTGCTGCCGCCGCTGCCGTCTGCGTTTGATATCCCGCCGCCGTTCACTGATCGCCATCTTCCCTCCCCTGCCAACCCATTCGCAAACCGATGAAGAGTTTTTCAACTTCAAGAGTTTAACGGATGTGCCGCCAAGAGCAAGACTAGAGCTGGCAGCGCAGCAGTTTTCGACCATCTTCGAACAACACTTCCATCTTGTTCGGTTTGGTCACCGACTTGACCAGCCCGACCCCGAAATTGAGATGATTGACCAAATTGCCAACCGAGTAACCCCGACCCATCTCGTAGCGCACCACCTTGGCCGGGTCCGCCTGACGCATCACCTCAGTCCATTCTTCCTCGTCGGCGTTGCGAACCGCGCGGGCGGTCTTGCGCGGCGCCTTTGCTGCGGCGGCAGGTTTCTCCGCCTTGGCGGCACGGGGGGACGCGGCGACTTTGGGTGCGTGATAATTATGGGTGCCGTTACAGGTATTGCATACAACCCGAACGATCTGCTCACCGACCATGGCGACGATGGTGTGATTGGTGATAACCCGACAACGGGTGCAACGGGCATCAACAAAATCGCCAGCGGAGGGGGTCTTACGGCTCATGGAGTATCCTTTTGGTCAATGAAAAGGCCACAGGGTCAAGCCCCCGTGGCCAGGACAACGTAAAAAGCGTTTTTAGCACCTTTTGCCGCTCTCTGTCAAGGGAGCTTAGTTCACAACATTGTGAGGTTTTCCTGATAAAAACCCCTGCAGATTGGCCACCACGATCTGCAGCAGACGCTCCCGAGCGGCCCGAGCCGCCCAGGCGATATGCGGAGTAATCAGACACCGTGGGGCCTGCAGCAGCGGATGATCGGCCGGCGGCGGTTCCACCGACAACACATCGAGCCCGGCCCCGCCGAGATGGCCGGAGGCCAGGGCCGCGGCCAGGGCCGGCTCGTCGATCAGCGGACCGCGCCCGGTGTTGATCAGCAATGCCCCCGGCCGCATCATCGCCAGTCGTCGGGCGTCGACCAACTTATCCGTGGCCGGGGTCAACGGGCAATGCAGACTGACCACATCGCTTTCCGTAAACAGGGAATCGAGGCCAACGAAGGCGACTTCGGCTGCCGCCGGGTCGCCGGCGTATTTCTCCGGGTGGGCGGTATGAACCAGCACCCGCATGTCAAAGACGCGGGCGATGCGGGCCACCTGGCGACCGATCTGACCGAACCCGACCAGCCCCAGGGTGCGCCCGGCCAGTTCGGCCAGGGGTCGTTCCCAGAAACAGAAATCGGCCGATGCGCTCCAGCGCCCTTCTCGAACCAACTGGCCATGACGCCCAGCCTGGGAGGTAAGCTCCAGCAGCAGTGCAAACACCATCTGCGCCACTGCCGGGGTACTGTAACCCGGAGCATTGGTGACCGCAATTTTCCGCTCCCGGGCCGCCACCAGATCGACCACGTTGACTCCGGTGGCCAAGACGCCGATATAGCGCAGCTTGGGCAGTTGGGCGATGACACCCCGGTCGAGAACCGTTTTGTTGGTCAATACGATCTCCGCCTCCTTCGCCCGAGCCACCACCTCCCCCGGGGGTGTGCGGTCGTAGATCGTACACTCCCCCAACTGCTGCAGCGGCAGCCAGTCAAGATCTCCGGGATTCATGGCATAACCGTCAAGCACCACGATGCGCATTTGATCTCTGTCCTTTCCCTTGAGCTGAAATGGCCTCAAGCGCCTTGACGCTGGCGAGCCACAGCTGTTAATTTGGTATCTGTATGTTGTTATCCTGAGCGATTTCGGGGAGACGGAATCGCCCTTACTCCAACAGAAGAAAGCGAGCAGCAATGATACCACGCACCCTACGACTTTTCCCCTGGTTTTTGCTCACCCTGATCCTGCTCGCCGGCGGTTGCGGCGGTGGAGGGGGTGGC
>Ga0209231_1000071_pt1 | contig 73497 bp, 61 predicted proteins | sample Deesub45470m_DNA_FD_188086 | JGI IMG/M metagenome (GOLD analysis project Ga0209231, IMG submission 188086) | Deep subsurface microbial communities from North Pacific Ocean - 450_OLKR46/470m Metagenome (SPAdes) (version 2) | ecosystem: Environmental > Terrestrial > Deep subsurface > Unclassified ...
TCTGAATGCCGAGCGTTCCGGCGACCTCCTGAACCTGACTGAGGAGGTCGCCGGAACGCTCGGCATTCAGACGCGCTTGCAAGGTTGCCAGTTCACGTTCCTGCTGTTTTTGTTGTTCGAGCAGCTTAAGGACCCGGACTTCAAGCTGCTCCGGACTGCTTTTAAGCAGATCGGCGACCTGACGCAGCGTCTGCTCACGGCTGCGTACCAGGGCCAGGGCCTTGGCCCCGGTCACCGCCTCGATGCGCCGGACACCGGCGGCAATGCCGGTCTCCTGAACGATACGCAGCAGGCCGATATCACCGGCCGCAGCGGTGTGGGTACCACCGCAGAGTTCCATGGAGAAGTCACCGACGGTGACGACGCGCACGACGTCGCCATATTTTTCACCGAACAAAGCGGTGGCGCCGGCGGCAATCGCTTCATCGGCGCTCATCTCGGCAACAGATACCGGGCGGTTCTCGCGGATGCGGCGGTTGACATCGGTTTCGACCTGAGTGACTTCTTCGGCGGTCATGGCCGAGAAGTGAGTGAAGTCGAAACGCAGGCGCTCAGGAGTGACCAGGGAGCCGGCCTGCTTGACGTGGTTGCCGAGAACCTCGACCAGCACCGCCTGCAGGATATGGGTCGCGGTGTGGTTCAGGGCCGTCGCCTGCCGGGCTGCACCATCAACTTCGAGGTTGGCGGCGTCGCCGCGGTGCAGGATGCCGCTTTTGACCCGGCCGATGTGGACAATGAGTTCCGGTAACGGTTTTTTCGTGTCGGTGATCTCGATCTCGGCACTGGTGGTCAGAATCCGTCCGCAGTCGCCGGACTGGCCGCCCGATTCACCGTAGAAGGGTGTCTGGGAGGTGATCACCTCAACCAGGTCACCGCTGCTGGCTTGATCGGTTTGCTGACCGTCTTTGAGGATGGCGGCAATGCTGCCGTCGCCGAAGGTGGCCTGATAACCGATAAAACTGGTGCGAATTCCGGCTTCAAGCAGCTGGCGGTAGACCACGCCGATAGTCTCTTCACCGGAGCCCTTCCAGTGTTCGCGGGCTTTTTTGCGCTGCTGCTCCATGCAGGCCTCAAAGCCGGCTTCGTCGAGAGTGTAACCGTCCTTGGCGACAATGATCTCCGTCAGATCGAGGGGGAAGCCGAACGTGTCGTAAAGTTTGAACGCCACTTCGCCCGACAGTTGCGTTTTTCCGGCATCCTGCATCCGGGCAACTTCGTCCTCGAGGATGCGCAGGCCATTGCCGAGGGTCTGGATAAAACGCTCCTCTTCGTTCTTGACCACTTTGGCGACATAGTCGAGGCGGCTGAGCAGCTCCGGATAGGCATCGGCCATGGTGGTCATGACAAAGCGGCAGACCTCGAACAGCACCGGTGCATTAAACCCGAGCATGCGCGCATGGCGCAGGGCGCGGCGCATGATCCGGCGCAACACATAACCGCGCCCCTCGTTGGCCGGCAGTACACCATCGGCGATGAGAAAGGCGGTGGCGCGGCTGTGGTCGGCGATGACGCGCATGGAGACGCTCTCTTCGCTATCGCTGCCGTAGCGCTTGCCGGAGAGACGTTCGATTTCAGCGATGATGGTGCGCAGCAGGTCGGTTTCGTAGTTCGACTGCACGCCCTGCATGACGGTGGTGATCCGCTCCAGTCCCATGCCGGTATCGACCGCCGGCTTGGGCAGCGGCAGCAGGGTTCCGTCGGACTGGCGATTGAACTGCATGAAGACGTTGTTCCAGATCTCCATGTAGCGGTCGCAGTCGCAACCAACGGCGCACTCGGCGCTGCCGCAACCGGTGCCGGCGCCGTTGTCCCAGAAAATTTCAGTACAGGGGCCGCAGGGGCCGGTATCACCCATGGACCAGAAATTATCTTTTTCGCCGAAGCGATAGATGCGCTCTTTGGGGATTCCTTCCTGAGTATGCCAGATCTCGGCGGCTTCGTCGTCATCGGTAAAGACCGTAACGTAGAGACGACTTTTATCGAGTTTGAGATCGACGGTGAGAAACTCCCAGGCGTAGGCAATGGCCTCTTTTTTGAAATAGTCGCCAAAGGAGAAATTGCCGAGCATCTCGAAGAAGGTATGGTGACGGGCGGTGCGGCCGACGTTCTCGAGGTCGTTGTGCTTGCCGCCGGCACGGACGCACTTTTGTGAGGAGGCGGCGCGGACATAGTCGCGTTTTTCGTTACCGAGAAAACAGTCCTTGAACTGATTCATCCCGGCATTGGTGAACAGCAGGGTCGGATCGTTGTGCGGAACCAGCGACGACGAAGCGACGACCGTGTGTCCGTGGCGGGCGAAATAGTCGAGAAAACGTTTGCGGATCTCTTTACCGGTGATCATGTGGGTCGCTCAGTCCTTGTATGGATGTATATTGAAAAGCGTGACGACAAGCCAAAAATAAATTTTGACGCAGAGGCGCGGAGACGCAGAAAAACCAAACAACGAATTAATCTTGATGCTTTTTCTCAGCGCCTCAGCGTCTCTGCGTCATAATGTCTTTGCCAAAGGGGCCACCCTTGCTTTGATCCAGGTGGTTCGCTAAAAATCGTGTTGATCCGATTCCATTCCGGTGGTTTTTTTTAGAACAGTAAAAATCAAACCGAGGGGGAAACCCCGGCGCTGAAACCAGGCGACGATGCGGCGCCGTTGTTTTTCGTCTACGCTGCCGTCGTCGTAATCGGGCCAGCGGCGTTGCAACAGCTCAATCAGGACCTCTTCCGGATCGGTTTTGGCACTGGCGGCGTCCAATGCCTCTTCGGTGAGGTCTGTATCGATCCCGTGACGACGTAATTCGAGTCGGGCTCGCGGCCCCACCGCCTGTCCGCTGCTGATCAGGCGCTGGGCCAGATGATGCGCATAACGGCGGTCATCGAGATAACCGGCGTCGAGACAGCGCTGCACGACGTTCACACTTACCGTTTCGTCAAAGCCGCGGCGCAGCAGGCGCTGGCGTAGCTCCTCGGTGCTGAAATCACGGCCGGTCAGCAGCCGCAGGGCGACCGCGTACGGCTCAGAAACGCTCGATTTCCGGTTCGTCTTCCTTGGTGCCACTGCCGGCTTCCCCTTTTTTGTCGAAGTCATCCCAGGAAAGATCGGAGGTCGACGAAATGCCGGAGACCTTGAGTTTGAAATCGTCCGGATTGGAGCATTGGCGCAGCGCTTCGTCGAAGGTGATTAGCTCCTGTTTGAGCAGCCACATCAGTGACTGGTCGAAGGTCTGCATTCCGTAAGAGGTGTACCCCTGCTGGATGGCATCGCGAATCAACCGGGTTTTATCCTTGTCGTCGATCAACTCGCGGATACGAGCGGTGCTGATCAGGACCTCGACGGCCGGGACACGCCCCTTGCCGTCGGCACGCGGTACCAGACGCTGGGAGATGACCCCCTTGAGGATGCCGGAGAGCTGCAGGCGGATCTGCCTTTGCTGGTGCGGCGGAAAAGCCGAAATAATGCGATTGATCGACTCGGTGGCATCGATGGTATGCAGGGTGGAGAAGACCAGGTGACCGGTTTCAGCGGCGGTCAGGGCGGTCTCGATGGTCTCGTGGTCGCGCATCTCGCCGACGAGGATAACGTCGGGATCCTGACGCAGGGCGCTCTTTAACGCGATCTGGTAGTTCTCGGTGTCGAAACCGATCTCACGCTGGTTGATAATGCACTTTTTGTCGCGATGCAGGTATTCGATGGGGTCTTCGATGGTGACAATATGCGCCGTGCGGTTCGCGTTGATATAGTCGATCATCGAGGCGAGGGTGGTCGATTTGCCGGAACCGGTGGCGCCGGTGACCAGCACCAGACCGCGGTGTTCGTTGGCGATCTTCTTGATCGATGGCGGCAACAGCAGGCTGTCGATATCCTTGATGTCGAAAGGGATGAAACGAAAAACCAGAGAGACCGAGCCGCGCTGGGTAAAGATGTTGACCCGGAAACGGCCAAGACCGGGAACCCCGTAGCAAAGATCGAGCTCATGCAGTTCATCGAAACGCAGCCGTTGCGATTCGTTCATGATTTCGTCGGCAAAGCTGCGCGATTGTTCGGGAGTCAGGCGCGGCAACTTCGGGTGCGGACGCAGGGCGCCGTCAATCCGGTAGACCGGCGGCAGTCCCGGTTTGAGGTGGATGTCCGAGGCCCGCGCTTTCAGCGCCATGCCGAGAATTTCGGTCAGAACCATGCCTTACGCCTCCCTGGTGGCTGCAACGGCCGCCGGAATATCGTACTTCTCCCGTACCCGGGCTTCGATTTCGACCATCATGGCCGGGTTCTCTTTGAGGAACTGTTTGGCATTTTCGCGCCCCTGACCGATGCGATCCTCCTTGTAGGAGTACCAGGCGCCGCTCTTTTCGATAATGCCGCTGTCGGACGCCAGATCGAGCAGGTCGCCGGCGTAGGAGATCCCCTCGCCATACATGATGTCGAACTCAACCTCTTTGAATGGTGGCGCTACCTTGTTCTTGACGATTTTGACTTTGGTGCGGTTGCCGACTGTATCCTGCCCCTGCTTGAGGGCGCCGACCCGGCGGATATCCATCCGCACCGAGGCGTAGAATTTGAGAGCGTTGCCGCCGGTGGTGGTCTCTGGATTGCCGAACATGACGCCGATCTTCATCCGGATCTGGTTGATGAAGATGACGCAGCAGTTGCTCTTGCTGATGGTGCCGGTGAGCTTGCGCAACGCCTGTGACATCAGGCGTGCTTGCAGGCCCATGTGTGAATCGCCCATCTCGCCTTCGATCTCGGCGCGCGGTACCAGGGCGGCGACGGAGTCGACCACCAGCACGTCGATAGCACCGCTTCGAACCAGCACTTCGGTGATCTCCAGCGCCTGCTCGCCGGTGTCGGGCTGCGACACCAGCAGGTCGTCGGTGCGTACGCCGAGCTTGCGCGCGTAGCCGATATCGAGGGCGTGCTCGGCGTCGACAAAGGCGACGATGCCGCCGGTTTTTTGTGCCTGGGCGGCGATATGCAGGGCGAGAGTTGTTTTACCCGAGGATTCCGGCCCGTAGATCTCAATGATGCGGCCACGCGGTACACCGCCGACGCCAAGGGCGATGTCGAGGGAGAGGGCACCGGTGGAGATCGCCTGGACGCCGGGGAGGGCGGTGTCTTCGCCGAGACGCATGATACTCCCTTTACCAAACTGTTTTTCGATCTGGCCCAGAGCCAGATCAATGGCCCGCTCGCGGTTGCTGTCTTTCATTGGTAAAATCCTCCTTGAATCGCTATGGCCAGCTGAATGCGACCGTTGTGCCTCAGCCGGACCGGCCCCCTCCTGTCAGCAACACGGTGTGGCGCGCCAGGTGGAGCGCACCGGTGGACTGCAGGCGGCTCTCGTACAGGACCAGCCGGTCGACCGGCAGCCTCAGATCCAGCCTGCCCTCCAGTTGCGACAGAATATGTCTCGCCGCCACCGGTTTCTTCCGGCTGCGGGCAATGGTGACATGTGGTTGAAAAGAGCGCGTTTCACCTGGCAGGCCGGCGCTGCAAAGGCCATCGTCGATGGCACGAAACAGAGCCTGCAGTGGTCGATTCTCACCACCAAGCCAGAACACCTGAGCCCGATCAGGGGACGGAAAGGCCCCGACGTGTGACAGGGACAAAGGAAACGGCGCAGTAAAACTCCCTATCGATACCATAGTTGCCGCGACCTTTTCAAGCTGCTCTTCCGCTAAAGTGGCGAAAAAGCGCAGGGTCAGGTGCAGGGTCTCCGGTGTCACCAGGCGCAGGTCGGGCAGTTGTTGTTGCAAGGTGTGCTGGAGCGCGCTGATTTCCTCCCGAATGGATGGGCTTATGGCAAGGGCGATGAAGCAGCGCAGGCTGCGTGTAATCTCTGCTTGGGCTCTGTTCACACGGGGTCGGTGGACACCGGTTGCAGCTGCTGTTGCAACAGGGCAAGGGCGGCGATGGTGCTGCGCTGGCGGATTTGCTCACGGTTACCGAAAAAGTGGTGCACCTGCACGACCGTGGCGGTCTGTGTGGCGATGGCGATAAAAACGGTACCGACCGGTTTCTCCACTGTACCGCCATCCGGCCCGGCAATACCGGTGACGGCCAGACCGAAATTGCTACCGGCGGTGCGGCGAATCCCTTCGGCCATCGCCATGGCGCAGGGTGCACTCACGGCCCCGTCTTGCGTGAAAACCGTTTCTGGTACCTGCAACCAGTCGGTTTTGGCCTGGTTGGAGTAGGTGATGGCGCCGCGATCAAGGAAGGTGGACGCACCGGGGATGGCGGTCAGTTGCGCGGCGATCAGTCCACCGGTACACGACTCGGCCAGGGCTAAGGTTTTCCCGGCAGCCATCAGCATGGCGGCGGTGGTCGCGGCGACACTGTCGCCATCGCGGGCAATTACCTGCGGTCCAAACAGAGAGGCGACTTGCGCGGTGAATGCGGTCAGTTCCCGCTCGGAAGAGGCGTTTGAGGCCCGTATTTTCAGGTTGACCAGAGGAAAGCTGACGGCGAAAGCCAACGTTATCCCGGCCGGCAGGGAGAGCGCCTGCAGGGCGTTTTCGACTTCGGGCTCGCTGCGGCCGAAGATGCTGAGAATCCGTTCTGGCAGCAGCGGCGGCAGGTTGAAACGGGTCTGCAGTTGCGGCAGGACGCTGCCGGCAAGAATGGCTTGCATCTCCGCCGGCACCCCGGGGAGCAGGAACATGTCGCAGCTGTTGCGGCGCAGATGAATGCCCGGCGCGACGCCGACCGGATTTGGCTGTGGTGTCGCTCCTTGCGGCATCTGGGCTGTGCGGCGATTGTCCGGGTGCATGGCCCGCTGACGCCGGCTGAAATGGGCTTCAACCATGGCCAAGGCATCCGGATTCTGGAGCATGGGGAGAGAAAAAGCCTCGGCGCTGGCGGCAGCGGTGAGATCGTCAACCGTGGTACCGAGGCCACCGGTCACAATGACGACAGCAAACTCCGCCGCCAGAGCGTGCAGAGCCGCTGCAATGCGCTGAAGGTCATCGCCGACGCTGCGGCGCTCGACGACTTCCAGTCCAATCTCGCGCAGGGCGATGGCGATGACGGCGCTGTTGCTGTCCAGAATGCTGCCGTTGAGGAGTTCGTCCCCGACGGTCAACAGGGCTACGTTCGGGGTCATAACAGTGCCTCGCTGGCAAAGAGGAGCAGACGGAGCAAAATGGCGGCATAAATACCGGCGGCGACATCATCGAGGACGACGCCGTAGCCGTTCTTCAGCTTGCGGTCGAGCCAGTTCACCGGCGGCGGTTTGCTGACGTCGAACAGGCGAAAGCAGGCAAAGCCAAGCAGGGCGGTGGTCCAGTTAAAGGGCAAAAAAGCGATGGTAACCAGATAGCCGACCAGCTCGTCAATAACGATGCGACCATCGTCGACCACGCCGTAGATCGCACCGGCCGCCCCGGCAATCCAGAACGAAAGGCAAAGCAGGGCGGCAAAGGTCAACAACCAGAGCAGCGGTGGCAAATCGGCCAGCAGCCAGAAGGCCGGGATGCCGGCCAGAGTGCCGAAGGTTCCCGGTGCCACCGGGGCGTAGCCGAGGCCGGCGTTGCTGGAGAAAAACAGGATGATACGGCGCATAATTTACTCAATGGGACAAAGAAAATAAGCTAAACGGAACAGGGATAAAATCTGATTTGTACCGGTCAAGCTAAACCTCAAGTCAATGAAATCTGGCGGCGTTTGGCCGATCCGTTTCTGATTGCGTTGCGGCGTTCTCGCTCACCTTGTTGCTCATAACTTATATATGCTCAACAGCAGGTCATGCTCACTCCATATCATCGCAATGGCCAGGCCGATCTTAATGGCCTGCTCCAAACAACTGCGGTGTCTGCTCGTTGTTGAACTGCTTGCGCGCTACCCGCTCGACCTGCGGGCCGAGGTAGGCGAAGAGGTCATCGAGGTGCAATGATCCGTCCGCCGCGACGACATCTTCGTTCTTGATCCCTTTCAGGAAAAAGTAAGTGAAGAGGCCGTGACCTTTCTCGTCGTAGGTCGAGCTGGTCTGCTCGCCGCTTGATGCCGCCAGAACCATCATGTTGCGTGCCAGCGTTGTCTGCTCTTTCAGGTTCAAGCTGATCGAACGCGTCCCCTTGGCGATAACTGAACGGCCGCCGGCGCCGGAGAAGCAGGAGTCGAGGGCGACGACGATGGACTTCGCCGGCAGTTTACCGAGGGCGGCGTACATCCGTTTCAGTGAGTAACCAGTCTCGTCGATGAATGCCGGGTCGCCGTCGTAGGGGACGAGGAAGGCGTCGCCGGTCTTCGGATTGGGGGCGCCATGGCCGGAGTAGTAGACGAAGACAGTTCCGCCTGGATCGAGGTTGTTCGGCAGCCATTTCTCGAAATATTTAGCCATGTCACTCTGTAGCGCTCGGTCGTTGAGCAGCGTCACCACGTTCTCTTCCGGGTAGCCGAGGACTTTGGTCAGGTAGGTTGTTACGGTCCGCGCGTCGGCGGTGGCGAAGTTGGCCTCGGGCAGACCCTGTCGATACTTTTCGATACCGATGACAATAGCGTAAGCGTTCTTATTGACCACTGTTTTTATAGAAGGGAGTTGGTCTATGTCGGATTTGACAAGGGGGGATACATCTTGTGCTGGATTTGACACTATCGTTACAGGCTGACTTGCAAGCAGTTGTTTTTTTGCAAGTCTCTCCACAAGATAAAATTCTTCGTCCCATCCATCAGTTTTCAGTTCTGCCATGGCTTCGTCGACGTCAGCGCCTCTTTCAATCAAGAGCTTCACGACATCTTTATGCCCTCCACGCGCCGCATTCCACAGCGCGCTCCGGTTCCACTTCCCCTTGGCCTCTATATCTGCTCCCCGGTCGAGTAATACCTTTGTGGCTTCCAGTTGGCCGTCCCATGCTGCACATATCAAGGGCGGTCCGGCCATACCCCCGGCCAGATACCCGTCAATGCTGCAGGGACCGCTCTCCTTTAGATCAGCACCATTATCAATCAGGGTGTTGATTTCCTGAATAGATCCACTCATCGTCGCCGCGGTCAAAGGTGTTTTGATGCACCCCGCCAGAAGAAACATGGAAACAAAAAACAAAATAGACGTAAGTAGTCTTTTCATGGGTACGCCCCTTTTATTTTCAACTCAGGCCAAACTCTTGTTCGGCCGCTCGGGCGATCATGCGGATCACCTCCGGCAGAGGTTTTTCACTGTTTTTAGCCAGCTCGCGGCAGCTGTCGAATTCTGGCGTGATGCGCAGCAGGGTGTCGCCGTCGAACAGCAGCTTGACCTGGGCTGCGCCGAGGGGAGTGTGAGCCGTTGCTGTTTCGCGACGTAGCTTGAATCGTTCACTGCTGGAGTAACGCACCCCGATGGCGCTGCTTTCGTGCAGGATCAGGCGCGCCAGTTGTTCGGTCTGTTCCGGTTTTGCCACCACGGTCAGGCGGATACCGGGGCGATTCTTCTTCATCTGCAGTGGTGAGAAACCGGCGTCGAGAGCGCCTTCGGCAAGCAGGCGCTCCAAAAGATGTCCGAGCACTTCCGGGGTTGAATCGTCGATGTGGGTTTCGAGGACAGTGACACGGTCCCGTTCCAGTCCGGCAGTGGCGTTGGTGGTGCCGAGGATGCCGCGCAGCAGGTTGGGGCGATCGGGCAGGTCGCGGCCGCCGACGCCGTAGCCGATGCGTTTGATGGTCAGTGCCGGCATGGGGCCGAAGCTGGCGATCTCGGCGGCGATGGCGGCACCGGTCGGCGTGACCAGTTCCTGATCGCAACGGCCATCGATGACCGGCAGGCCCTTGAGGATTTCCAGAGTCGCCGGGGTGGGGAGCGGGAGGGTGCCGTGGGCGCAGATCACGCTGCCGGACGACAGAGGGAGCGGGGTGCAGACAATGTGCTCGACGCCGAGGAGTTCAAGGCCGATAGCGGCGCCGACGATATCGACAATGGAATCGACGGCACCGACCTCGTGAAAATGAACGGTCTCCAGCGGCACGCCATGGACGGCGGCTTCGGCGACCCCGACCCGGCGGAAGATGCTGCGTGCTCGCTGCTTGATGGCAGGTGCGAGTTCGGTCTCGGCGATCATCCGGTCGATGGTGGCCCAGGTGCGGTGGTGGTGCTGTTCGTCGATGGCGACTTTAACCCGGCAGCCTTCAATCCCCTGCCGCTTTTCCCGTTGGCTGGACAGGGTGTAGCCGACGACCGGAAGTTTGCGCAGGGCGGCGGTGATCTCCTCCAGGTTAACGCCGAGGTCGACCAGAAGGCCGAGAAACATATCGCCGGAGATGCCGGAAAAGGTGTCGAGGTAGAGGGTTTTCATGATGCCGTCTGCCGGTTGATGCGGGTGGCGGCGAAGGCGGCGCCGAAACCGTTATCGATGTTGACCACGGTGACCCCGCCGGCGCAGGAGTTGAGCATGCCGAGCAGGGCGGCGATGCCGCCGAAGGCGGCGCCGTAGCCGATAGAGGTCGGCACGGCGATCACCGGCACGGCGACCAGGCCGCCGACCACCGACGGCAGCGCCCCTTCCATGCCGGCGACGACGATGATCACCGCCGCTTCACGCAGCTGTTCAGTGCGGGCGAGCAGTCGGTGAATGCCGGCGACACCGACATCGGCCAGCTCGACGACTGTGTTGCCAAAGGCGCGGGCGGTGACTGCCGCTTCGCGGGCCACCGGCAGATCGGAAGTGCCGGCGCAGACGATCAAAATCGATCCGCGGCCCCGGTTCTCGATCGGCTTTAGTGCGAGGAGAAGAGTGCGGGCGGTGGCGTCGTATTCGGCTTGCGGAAACGCCGCCAGCAGCGGCTGGGCTTTCTCTGCCGACAGGCGGGTGACGAGGACGTTCCCGTCTTTTTTTGTCATGCGCTCGATGATGTGCTGGAGTTGCTCGAGGGTCTTTCCTTCGCCAAAGATGACTTCCGGCACGCCCTGGCGCAGGGCACGGTGGTGGTCAATCTGCGCAATTCCTGCATCCTCGAACGGTAGATCACGCAATTTCTGCACCGCTGCAGTGATATCAAGGCTGCCACCCTTTACAGATTCAAGCAGGGCGGTCAGGGTTTTTTCATCCATGTCCAGGCTCATTTCGTCGGCAAAGTCGGGGAATTATGCGTGCTTGCAGCTTAACAGTATTTCTTCTCTTTGTGAAGAAGTCGTACATATAACGCGAATGCAAACGTCTGTCGGTAGGGGTATGATAGGAATAGGCTGTACGCCACCAGAAATAAAGACAAAGTATAAACAAAGGGTTTGGCTCAATAGTCGACTGGTTTCGATTCATTTCCAGAAAAGTTCGGTTCTGGTCAGGAAGGTGACGATGGAGAAAAAGCATCCATGCCCCGATTGCCGTTGTTGCCAGTGGTGTTCGGACGACCGTTGCCGGTTGTGTCTGGCGACGGAAAAAGGCTGCCGTAAGAAACTGACCATGGCCGAGCAGATTGCTTTGTATGAAGCGGTGAATGCCAGGGCGAGGAGCGTGAAAGGTGAGGAGTGAGGAGTGAGGAGTGGTGATGAAAGCAAACAAGGGCCGGCAAATTTGCCGGCCCTTGTTGTTTTGTATGGATGAACGATCAGGGTCGACTAAGTCGGGCCGATGTGATTGATAAACACTTCGCGTGGCCGGCTGGTGCCGTCGGAGGGGCCGATAATCCCCTCCTGCTCCATCTTTTCGATCATCCGCGCGGCCCGGTTGTAGCCGATGCGCAGGTGGCGCTGGATCATGGAGATGGAGGCCTGTTTCTTCTCGGCGACCAGGGCCAGGGCTTCATCCCATTTTTCATCTTCTTCAAAGCCGTCATCCCCCTTGCCGCCGTCGCTCGACGCCGGCGCTTCGAGAATGCTTTTGTCGTACTCCGGTTTCCCCTGGCGGGAGAGGAACTGGACAACCCGTTGCACCTCGACCTCGGAGACGAAGGCGCCGTGGACGCGCTGCATCTGGCCGGTGCCGGGGGGGAGGAACAGCATGTCGCCCATGCCGAGCAGACTTTCGGCCCCCATGGAGTCGAGGATGGTGCGCGAATCGATGCGCGAAAAGACCTTGAACGAGATACGGGTCGGGAAGTTGGCCTTGATCAGGCCGGTGATAACGTCGACGCTCGGCCGCTGGGTGGCGAGGATCAGGTGGATGCCCGATGCCCGGGCCATCTGCGCCAGACGGGCGACCGATTCTTCAATATCGCGACCGGCGACCATCATCAAGTCGGCGAGCTCGTCGACGATAATGACGATAAACGGCAGGTGGCCATGTTCGAGCACCTCGCCTTCGACCACCAGCTCAATCTCCGGTAGTTCATCTTCATTGATATCGTGGCCGATGACCAGCTCATCACGGTTGCGGCCGGAGCGGTCTTTCTCTTCCTTGGCGATCTTCTTGTTGTACCCGTCGATGTTGCGCACCCCTTTGTCGGCCATCAGCCGATAACGGCGCTCCATCTCGCGCACCGCCCAGTTCAGGGCGAGGGCAGCTTTTTTCGGGTTGGTCACCACCGGCAGCAGCAGGTGCGGGATCCCTTCGTAGATCGACAGCTCCAGCATCTTCGGGTCGATGAGGATCATGCGCATATCTTCGGGGGTGGCGCGGTAGAGCAACGACAGGATGGTGGTGTTGATCGAGACCGATTTGCCGCTGCCGGTGGAGCCGGCGACCAGCAGGTGCGGCATGCGCGACAGGTCAGAGACGACGGTGTGGCCGGCAATATCCTTGCCCAGAGCCATCGGCAGTCGGCTGCGGCTGCCCTGAAACGCCTCTGATTGCAGGATGTCCTTCAGATAGACGGTTTCTCGATCCTTGTTCGGGATCTCGATGCCGACCACGCCACGGCCGGGGATCGGCGCGACGATGCGGATGGAGAGAGCGGAGAGCGCCATGGCGAGGTCGTCGGACAGTCCGGCGATCTTGTTCACCTTGACCCCCGGCGCCGGTAAAAACTCGTACATGGTGATGACCGGGCCCGGCTTGATTTCGACCACTTCGCCTTCGACCCCGAAATCCTTGAGCTTCTTTTCGAGGATGCGTGCGTTCATGGTCAGCGCATCCTTGTCGACCGGCTTCGGCGCTTCACCTTCATGATCGAGAAACGACAATGACGGTGCGTGATAAGCCCCCGACGGCTTGATAAAGTCGAAGGCCACCTGGATATCGGTGTCGTCCTCGACCTTCTTTTTCAGCAGCTTTTTCTTTTCGATCTTCACTTCCGGTTGCTGGGGGGTAATTGTTGGTGCCGAATCGATGCGCACTCCCTGGGCGCGAGCCTGAGCCCGCCGCCGTATATCCTTGGCTTCGCGGCGGCGCTCAAGCCAGTCGGCAACGCGCATCAACAACCCTTCGAGGAGCAGGACCAGGGAGAAGCGGGCGATGAGCATGACCGCGACGAGGAGAAACACCAGCAGAAACAGGGTGGCGCCGGTGGTGTTGAGATAATCCTGCAGACCGCCGCCAAGGATGGCCCCGACGGCTCCGCCGGGACGGGCCAGTTTGCTGCCAAACAAAGAGACACTGTGAATGTGAATACCAAACAGACCATCGAGGGCCACCAGCAGCAGCACAAAAGCGCCGATCTTGTAGCCGCGGACCTTCAGGTCGCGGAACTTGAGCAGGCGCCAGGCAAACAACAGGCAGGCGAACGGCAGCAGGAGCACCGGCAGGCCGAAACCCTGAAACAACAGGTCGGCCAGATGGGCGCCGATGACGCCGCCAAAGTTGTGAATCGTTTTCGGGTGCAGGTTGTTGTTGAACGAGGGGTCGGTACTGCTGAAGGAGAAGAGGCACAACAGCAGGTAGATGCCGAGCGCCAGCCAGGCAAAGCCGATGATCTCTTTCTTGATGTGTTCCCGCAACAGCGGTTGTTCGGTCTTGTCCATCGCTCCCTAGTTCCCTACAAAGTCAATGCCAGCAAGGTCATGCCAGCCAGGGCGCAGTATAGCGCAAAAAGCATCAGACGTCTGCGGCGAATTATCGCCAGCAGAAAATGGATTGAGACCAGACCGGTGACAAAAGCGGCAGCGGCGCCGGCGACATAGATTGGCAACTCCCCGGCGGGGACGGCATTGAAATCGCGCAAGGAGAGCAGGGCTGCACCAAAGACGGCTGGCAGAGCCAGTAAAAAGGAGAAGCGGGCGGCGGTATCGCCATCGACCCCACGCATGAGCAAGCCGGAGATGGTGCTGCCGGAGCGCGACAGGCCGGGGATAATAGCCAGTCCCTGCAGGGTGCCGGTGAGCAGGGCATCGCCGAAATTGAGATCGGTCCGAGCAGGGCTGTTTTTGCGCAGTTTTTCGGCGGCAAAAAGCAGAGCGCCACTGAGCAGCAGTCCGCCGGCAACGACCGGCATGTTTTCGAACAGGCTTTCGGCAAGATCCTTGCCGGCGAGGCCAATGATGGCCGTCGGCACCGAGGCAACGATGAGTAACAGCAGCAGTTTGCGATCGCTGCGACCACTGTCGCTGTGGTTCCAGGGGGCGACAAGCAGTCGGCACAGGTCGGCGCGAAAATAGATCATGACGGCCAGCATGGTGCCGAGATGCAGCAGGACATCGAACAGGATGCCCGGTTGTGAAAAGCCGCTGAGAAAGTGTTGGGCGATGGCGAGATGGCCCGAGGAGGAGACCGGCAGAAACTCCGTTGCTCCTTGTAAGGTGCCGAGGGCGACCGCCTGAGTGAAGGTCATGGGAAATTCCTTTTAAACGATTATGAACTTAATATCTGGTGCAGAATGTTAACGGGCTTTATAGCGCAAAATCAGGTTGGATGCCAAGTTGCTAAAAAACACAACCGGCGGGAACAGCCATCGCCAAGGGGTATGGCGATATCGTGTCGGCTCTGTAACTGACCGGATCCTGTGGCAAAGCCCGCCTTTTGGTCAGGCACGTTTGATTGCTCCGATTTTCCAGAATGCTGCTGATTCAGGCTGATCAAAAATAGTCAGATGCAAGGCGCCCGTAAGCGTAAGGAGTGAGGCGTAGCGATAGCTACGTCGCAGCGACGCACGCTAAGGCAACGCCGCAGATGACTGTTTTTCATCAGCCGCCGAACTTACATGGTGTGGATGATCGGCAGTATAATCGGCCGCCGGTTAATTGTCCGGTTGAAGTAACGGCGCAGAGTTTTGCGTACTTCGACTCGCATCTCTTCGCGGTCGGTCAGGGCGGCGACGCTGTGCTGGGTCAGCATCTCGGTCACCTCCTGGACTGCCGCCTGCAGGTAGTCCTGCTGCTCCTCTTCGTTGAGAAAACCACGGGTCATCAGTTCGGGGCCGAACAGGGTTTCGCCGCTGGTCTGGTTAATGACCAGAAAAACGGTGACCACGCCGTGCGCGGCGAGATGATGCCGGTCGCGCAGCTCCATGAAGCCGACGTCGCCAATCCCCTTGCCGTCGACAAAAATCCGTCCGCTCTCCACCACTTGCTCCCGTATGGCACCGGCGGCCGAGAGCCGCAGCGGCTGGCCGTTTTCCAGCACAATAGCATTCTTTTCGGCGACGCCGTTTTCGCGCGCCAAGCGGGCATGTTTGGCCAGGTGGCGATATTCGCCATGCACCGGCACAAAGTAGCGCGGACGGGTCAGCTCCAGCACTTCCTGCAGTTCATCACGTGAGGCATGACCGGAGACGTGGATTTCGCTGGTCTTTTCGTAATGCACCTCGGCGCCAAGGCGGTAGAGATTGTTGATCATGGCGCTGATCGCCTTTTCGTTGCCGGGGATAAATTTTGACGACAGGATGACCGTATCGCCCGGTTCGAGGCGGAGCTGTTTATGCTCATTGGCGGCGATGCGCGACAGAGCGCTCATCGGCTCACCCTGGCTACCGGTGGTCAGCGCCATCACCCGGTGCCGGGGCAACTGCTCGTAGTCGCGTTCGTTGATCAGGATATTGTCGGGGATGCGCAGATAGCCGAGCTGGCGGGCGATGGCGACATTGCTCAACATGCTGCGGCCGTTGATCAGCAGTTTACGGTTGCTGCTGATGGCGACATCGACCACTTGTTGGATGCGGTGGATATTGGAGGAGAAGGTGGCAACCAGTACCCGGCCATCACACCCCGGTAGAATCTGCCGGAACGCATCGCCGACTTCCCGCTCCGAGCGGGTGCGCCCTTCCTGTTCGACGTTGGTCGAGTCGGAGAGCAGCAGCAGGACGCCGGCATCGCCGCAGGCGGCAAGAAAGTTCGTATCGGTCGGTTGATCGTCGAGCGGCGTCGGATCAAGCTTGAAGTCACCGGTGTGCAGCACCAGACCGGCGCTGGTGGTGATGGCCAGGCCGGCGCCATCGGCAATGGAGTGGGCACAGTGGAAAAACTCAACCTGAAACGGGTCGAGATCGATGGGCTGGCGCAGGTCGATTGTATGGCAATCAACCTGGCGCTCAAGTCCGTGTTCGGCCAGCTTTCCGCTGAGCAGGCCCAGGGTTAACGGCGTGCCGTAAATCGGCGGGAAACCGAGCTTTTCGATGAGAAACGGGATGGCACCGATATGGTCTTCGTGGCCGTGGGTCAGAAGCAGGGCGCGGATGTCAGCAGTGCGTTCATTCAAAAAGCTGGTATCGGGGAGGACGAGATCGACGCCGAGCATGCGCGCTTCGGGAAACATCAGCCCGCAATCAATCAGCAGCAGCGCCCCCCGATCCTCGATGACGAAGAGGTTGAGGCCGATTTCGCCAAGACCGCCAAGTGCCAGCAGGCGAATCTGCTGATCGGTATCAGGCGGCTGAGTTGGCACGGTATTCCTGTAAGGCATCATCAATGGTGGTACGGACCCGGTCAGACAGCGAGTCTTGTTCGGAGCGGTCGAGTTCGTTGGTGATTATGGGGGGGAGAAAGCGGATGCACACTGTGCCGCTGGTGATCCTCAGGCTCCCTTTCGGGTTGATTGCCCGGGTGCCAAGAATGGCAACCGGGATGATCGGCGCTCCGGCTTGCAGGGCGAGGTTGAAGCCGCCGCGCTTGAAGGGTAACAGTTCACCATCTGCCGAGCGGGTCCCTTCCGGGAAAATAACGACGGAGGTGCCCGTCTGGATGCGCATCGCGGCTTTCTGCAGGCTGACGGCCGATTTTTTCCGGTCGCTGCGATCGATGGCGATATAGCCGATGCGGTGCATGGCGGCACCGAACAAAGGGATATCGAACAACTCCTGCTTGGCCAGCCAGCGAAATTGCAGAGGGAGACCAGCATAGAGCGTCGGAATATCGAAGTTGCTGGCATGGTTGGCCATAAACAGGGCCGGACCACTTTTCGGCAGGTGCTCGCGTCCTTCAATCTGAATGCGGATTCCGGCCAGTCGCAGCGCCCCGCGTCCCCAGAAGGCAGCAAATCGGTGAGTTCGATCGGCGCCGAACAGGGACAGAAACAGGGTCAGAACTGAGCAGACCAGAGTGAAGGGGTAAAAGGTGGCAAAGAAGAAAAGCGTACGTGGCATCAGTTTGTCCCAATGGGGTTTTAAGTGTCGCCAGTCTAGGGAAGTTGACCAATGGAGTCAATTTTTTTTGAGGGCTTTACAGTCTGCTGCCCTTTCGGTAAACTTGTGCTCACTTTTTATAACAGGAGGCTGGGCGATGTCGGTAAATAAAGTAATTCTGGTCGGTAACCTCGGCAAGGATCCGGAGCTGCGTTATACGGCTGCCGGGGCGGCTGTGGCAACGTTTTCTCTGGCAACAACTGATCGATTCAAAGATAAAGACGGGAACCCAAAGACCGAATGGCATAATATTGTCGCCTGGAAACAGTTGGCTGAAATTTGCGGCAAATACCTGGTTAAAGGGAAGCAAGTCTATATCGAGGGGCGCCTCCAGTATCGCACCTACGATGATCGCGATGGTAACAAACGCTATGTTACCGAAATCGTCGCTGATCAGATGCAAATGCTCAGTCGTGGCAGTGACGAAGCGGGCGGCGGTGGGGGGTATTCCCGGCCAGCAGCGGCTTCAGCCCAGACACCGGCAACTTCTGACAACTCCGGCCCATCCACCCAATACGATGAGCCACCGTTTAATCCTGATGATGATATCCCGTTTTGATGTATGTTTATGGTGCCGGTTTCTGTGTGATTGAGAAGCTCGGGAGGGCTGATTTACATGTTGGCTAAACGCGGTAACGCATTGCGCGCACTGTTGCAGGACCCCGATGATGGCGTGCGGGCAGCAGTGGCAGAGTCGCTGGAGAAAGTTGAGGCCCTGCAGGGGCTCGACGCGATCCTGACCACCCTTCATTCGGGTCCCCGTGCGCAACGTGCCCGGGCGATTCTGCTGCTGCAGAAGGTGCAGAGCAATGATGTTTTCGCCCCATTGATCAGCATCTTGTCTGATCCTGATGCCAACCTGCGCTCTTTGGCCCTGCAGGTGCTCGGCGTGAAGAAACATCCGAAAACGCTCTCCGCTATCGGCAAACACTTGAAAGACCCTGAACCGGCGGTGCGGGTTCATGCCGTTGAGGCTCTGACCCATTTTGCTGATCCGCGCCTCATCCCCCATCTGGTGCCGTTGCTTCAGGATCAGGATGATGCTTTGGTGCGCGCTGTTGTCCGCGCGTTGGTCGCCATTGCCACACCGGAGGTTGAAACGCCCCTGTTGGCCGCCCTTAAAGACCCTCGCGCCTCCGTGCGCGCAGAAGCAGTTCGGGGGTTGGGGGAGTTGGGCATCTAGTCAGGCGCTGCCTGGACCAATAAGGAACGAACAGGCCACGTCGGTTAAAGACGTGGCCTGTATTGTATTGGAGTGTGGGGGCGTTGGATGTCAAACGGCTGATTCTGGTGTTTCACAGATGTTGTTTGTGTTGCAGGAAATTATCGATCCTGCTGTTTGTGAAAGAGTGAAAATCGCCGTCTTTGCTTTATTTCCGGTCAAAATAGTCTGCGACGTCGATCCCTTTGATGAACGGATCAACCTCGCCGACGATGCGCTTGGCTTCGTGGGCCTGGAGGTCGACAATATATGGAGAGGGGAGTTTTTCGCCGACCGTACCGAACAACATCTTCAGTTTGACCTCGTCAGTATTCTTCAAGCCGACGGCGATGACCAGGCCGAGCTCGTTGGTATCGAGGCGGACCAGAGTGCCGACCGGGTAGGTGCCGAGGGATGAGGCAAAACGCTCGAGGAAATCGGAGTTGAGGGTGGTGCCGGAGTTTTTGCGTAGCAGCTCAAGCGCCTTACGCGGTGTCATCGGATTCTGGTACGAGCGCATCGTTGTCATGGCATCGTAGGTGTCGGCAACGGCGGCCATATCGGCTAACGGTGATATCTGGCGGCCTCTGGCGTCTTCCGGATAGCCGGTGCGATCGAAGCGTAGATGATGCCCTTCGATGATGTCGATGACGTTCTGATTGGTGCCACTCATCTGCTTGACAATGTCGGCACCGTAGGTGGGGTGCAACTTGATCTGAGTGAACTCGGCATCGGTCAGTTTGCCTGGTTTATTAATAATGGAGACGTCAACTTTGAGTTTGCCAATATCATGCAATAAACCGCCGAGGCCAAGATCCCGCAAGGCTTCTTCCGAAACCCGGCAGGCGCGGCCAACAGCAAGAGAGATGACGGAGACGTTGACCGAGTGGGTAAAGGTGTAGTTGTCGTAATCTTTAAGCAGGGAGAGGGCGAACAGTGCATGCGGGTCTTCCAGAGTAAGGCGGGCCATGTTCTTGACCACGCCAACGGCCTGGTCGGCGGATGGGATGCGTCCCATGCGGACATCTTCGAAGATGTCGTTGATGGCCTTGAGTGCTTTGCCGTAGACCTTGCCGGGGGAGTTTTCGTCTTGCAGTTCGTCCGTTTTTTTCAGGATAGCGACCTGAAGATGTTCTACCCCTTTATCCTGCATGGCGGCGCCGAAATCCTCCCCCTTGGCGGGGGGATTCATGACCAGCTCAAGGAACCGCTCTATTTCGCTGCGGTTAAGACCGGCTGAAATTTCGAAACCTTCGATCTCCAGGGTTTTGAACAGTTTGACCAGTTCAATCGCCGCAGGATTATCGTCGGCAAACAGAGTGTCGTCGACAAAGAGAGTCCCCTCAAGCAGCCCCATGCGTACGACCGGGTTCTGACTGAGGAGCTGGTTGAAGACATTGAGCAGAGTGCGATTGCGTTGCTCAATTGCCGGGTGATGCATGGGATAGAGACGGAGTCCCTTGATCGCTGCTGCCAGCCCTTGAATAAGCTCCTGATGCTGTTCGAAACTCATGTCAGTCGTTCCGCCTCAGCTGGTTCAGGGCGCGACCGGCTATGCGGGAGACCGCCTCGTTCTTGTCATCAAGTGCCTGTTTAAGGGCGGCAATGGCCGCGTTGTCGCCGATAGCGGCCAAGGCCTGTGCGGTGCTGGCGCGCACCTCGTCAGTGAGCCTGCGTCGCCAGAAAGTTCGTTTGTGCAGGATTTCAATCAAATCGGCAGTCGCATCGCTGGAGCCGATTTCACCCAGGGCTTTGAGTGCCTCTTTCTTGGTGTTGAGGGTTTTGGGTGTATTGGGCATATTAACGACCAGCTTGACCAGGGTCGGGACTGCAGCCGTGACCTTCATTGCCCCGAGTGAGAGCAGAGCCTGCTGGCGCATCTCCGGGTCATCACCGGAGACGGTGCGCAGCAGAATGCCGATGGCATTATTGCCGCCGATCTTGGTCAGGGCGCGGATGGTTTCGCGGCGTACGCGGCCATCGCGATGTTGCAGGGCGTTTTTGAGAGCCTCGGTCGCCTCTTCGCGGCGGATCTCGCCGAGAATCGCCACCGCATTGCGGACGACAAACCAGCGCCCATCCTGGATGTATTCCAGCAGCACCGGCATGGCTGTGGTCCCCTGACGGATCAGAACTTCGGTCAGGGATTTGCGTACCTGGCCGTCACTCTCCTCGGCGAGATGATCCATCAGCCGCCAGACGACAACTTTGCCGTTAAGGGAGACCAGCGTTTTGACCACGGCCTCGCGTAGCGCATCCCAGGAATCTTTGCTGCAAAGGATCGATACCAGATAGTCGAGGATATCTTCGCTGGCGAGTTCGCTGAGGGCGTGCAGGCAGTGCTCGCGTCTGGCGAGACTGCCGGTGTCGTCTTCGGCGCTATCCGCAAGAAAATTCAGGGTTTCAAGAATCAGCGGTCGGGCGGTTGTGGTGAGGTTGAGGTGAACATGGGGAATCAGCTCTTGTAGCAGGTAGCGAAAGCGCTGATCAACCGTTTCAACCTGTAACTCCCGTAAAACCTTTTCCAGGCTGCGTTCGTCTTCGTTAAACGTTTCGGGTGGGGGCTCGCCGCCGCCGGCGTGGGCCTCTTCGATGACCTGTTGCTTTTCGGCGGCAATTTTTTCTTTCTGTTGTTCAATCTGTCGTTTCAGTTCGAGATACTGGGCCGGTTCAATCATGTTAACCCAGATGGTTGACACCCGGGATTTGACCAGCAGTTCGTGGATGCCACCCATGCGCTGCAGTTCGTTTGCTTCCATGGTGAGACAGCGGGCAAAGGCCTGCAGGTCGTTCGTGTCGAGGCCGGGAAGGAACATCAGATGGTTGATGCGCCGGGCAAAAAGGTAGGGAGCGAGTTTCTTGACAATGGCATTTTTATGCCCGACCGGTTTTTCACCAAGATAGAAGCCATCTTTGCGCACGGCACAGACAAACTCACTCTTACCTGGAATCAAAACCAGTATCGCCCGGGCCGTTTCGTGCAGCGATTCGCGTAGAGTCGGATGGCCCGGTGGATAGTACTGCACCGCCTTGATCAGTTTGATCAGGTTTTTAAGTGCAGTTTCCAGCCCGGCGATTTGATCTCTATTTTCGTCTATGTTTTCAGTCAAGTGCCCCTCCGGAGCGATGTAATTCAACATTTGAAGCATAGCGGCTCAAACAGGAAAAGTAAATATGCTTGGGCAATTCTCTGCACAATAGATGCTTAATTAGACCAGTTAAGGATCTGGAGGGTGTTGACAGCCAGCCGTTGCTCGTGAAAGGCTGTGAATGCGCAAACCTATCGATGGAGGTTGTATGGTTCTCGGTGTCACCGGCGGAATTGCCACCGGCAAGAGTACAGTGACCGCTTTTTTAGCCGAACTTGGTGCGACCGTCGTCAGCGCCGATGATCTGGCGCGTGAGGTCGTGCAGCCGGGAACGCCTGCCCTTGGGGCCTTATGCTCCCGTTTTGGTACAGCAATTCTCGCTAAAGATGGCAGCCTCGATCGGGAGGCGCTGGCGGATATTATTTTCAGTGATGCTGAAGCTCGAGCGGCATTGAACCAAATCACCCATCCGGCGATTGCCCGGTTGGCCGAAGAGCGTCTGCACCATTTGCGGCGGACAACTGCGGCGTTGATCGTCTACGAGGCGCCCCTGTTGTTTGAAGCTGCGGCCGAAGGTCGGGTCGATAAGGTGCTGGTGGTGACGACAGCCGCTGAGATCCAGTTGGCGCGTTTGATGGCGCGCTCCGGGCTCAATCGTCAAGCAGCTGTCGCCCGCGTCGCGGCGCAGATGCCGCTGGCTGAAAAGATCCGGCGTGCCGATTTTGTCATCGATAATTCCGGTGACGTCGAACAGACGAAACGGGCGGTAGCGGCTCTCTACCGGCAGCTTATCGTGGAATGAAATCGGTGATCAGTTGCAGAGTCTTTTGCAGTTGCGGATTCTCTGCTGTGGTCAAAACGTGCGGCACGTCAGCGCCAAATCGGTAAAGCTCTTTCTTGTGACTCCCCAGCTTATGAAATAAACGGACGGCGCTGTCCGGGTCGATGGTCAGGTCTCCGTCCGCACAGATGACCAATGCTGGTGCGGTGACTTTTGCCAGTGTCGGTTCAATGTGGCGCCGTAGGCGGTTGAGCTGATAGATGCCGGCCACGGGGCGCTGCGCGTAATAGATTGCAGCCAGTGCAGGGTCGACGGTTCGTGACTGGTAGGGGAGGATAAAGCGCAACAGTCCGGCAAAGGGAGCCAGACGATTGCGAAAGGACAGGAAAGGTGAAAGCAGAATCAGCCGTGTAAATGGCGTTTGTGCTTGTGCGGCCAGTGCAAGCAGGGCGCCAGTGCTTAAGCCAACGACGATGATCTGCCGGTAGTCGGCGGCGAGAAATTGCTGTCCGGCGACAACGGTGGCGAGCCAGTCTTCATAGCGGCAACGGGCAAGGTCGGCGACAGTCGTGCCATGACCGGGAAGCCGAATGCCCAGACAGCTGATCCCGCCAGCTGAGAGAACCCGCGCCGGTTCGCGCATCTCCCATGGTGAGCCGGTGAAACCATGGATCAGCAGGGCGGCGGTCTTTGCCCCGGGCACCGGTAGCCAAAATGGCCGGTGCAACGGATTGCTGATCCGGCTGTCTTCGGGGCTCAGTTCAAAGGGCGGAAAGATCATGAGTTCCTGAATTTACCATGCGCTGGGGTGTTTTTCGTTGTCACCCGTCCGGTGCCGGGAACAAAAAAGGCCGCTTCTAAAAGAAGGGGCCTTTTTATTGTTGTCGCCATGTTGACTGATTACTTGTGGTAGCCGAGTCGGGCCGAAAGGTCTTCGGCTGATTTCATCGCCAGGGGAATCAGCTCTTTCTCGAGACGTTCATCGCTCATGCGCATCGCCGGACCGGAGATGCTGACGGCGCCGACGATGCGTCGGGTGTAGTCGTGGATTGGTGCGGCCACGCAGCGAACCCCGAGGTCAAGTTCCTCGTTGTCCACCGCATACCCCTGCTCGGCAATGATTTTTAGCTCGGCGGTCAGAGCGGCGCGATTCGGGATGGTGGTGGGTGTGTAGGTTTTAAAATTGGGCTCCGGATACATCTCCAGCAGTTCTTCATCCGACATATGGGAGAGATGAACCTTGCCGGAGGCTGTGCAATATGCCGGCAACCGGGAGCCGACACGGGAGACCACCCGCACGGTCAGGTCGGTTTCGACCACATCGAGATAGACGCTGTGCCCTTCTTTGAATATCGCGACATACGAGGTTTCATTGCAAAGGCTCACCTGGTGCTCAAGGATCGGTTTGGCCTGACGCAACAAGCCCATCTGTTTGATGAAGGTTTGTCCCAATTCAAGGGATTTTAGCCCCAAACGATAGTTTTCCGTCGCTCGATTCTGCTCAATGTAGCCGCGTGATTCCAGCGTTGCTAGAAGACGGAAGACGTTATTTTTGTGTAATTTCAGGCGTTTGCTCAGATCGGTTACGCCGAGCTCATCGGTCTCACCATGAAACTGCTCAAGCAGATCAAGGGCGTGTGACACCGCCTGGATGATATATTCAGACTTATCTTTTTTGGCCATGAATCAGAAATCCCCTTCTTTTATGCAATGTATAAAAACCCCCGCACTTTTATAAAGGAAAGGTGCGTATCCTGTCAAATGTATATGGAAATATAGATACATGGACCGTGTTGCGCTTGCAGGATCAACTATAAAATGCTGTTCTATTAATGTCAACAGCAGACGTCGTGCTTGTTGACTTATTTCGGTTGCGGGAGCGGTTGACAGTGAAGGGGCTCTTCGCTAGATTGTGTTCGTTGTGCATTTTTTGGTTTTGGTCAGTATTCCTGCCAGTGATGCACCCTTTTTTTTTAATTGGAGATGACAATGTTGACTCTCGGCAAAAAGATTGTGGTTGCCATCGATGGTTCGCCTCAGTCGGACAAGGCGGCCGAGGAGGCGATTCGCCTTGCCTCAATCTCCGGTGAGCGGTTTCGCAGCATCGTCTACGCGGTTTTTGTACTGCCGCCGTCACAGGAGTCTTTGGTGATTGATTATTTGCCGGATGCTGCTGCACCGCTGGGTATTGGTCTGCAGGAGACCAAGCGCCGGATTTTCAGTGTGGTCGAAAAGGGGGCGTCTGAGGTTGGGGTCGGTCTGGAAACGGTGACGGTCTTTGGCGATCCGGCGGAAGAGATCCTGCGGGTGGCAGAGGAAAAAGAGGCCGATGTTATTGTGATCGGTTCATCGGGTAAGGGGCGTTTGCGGCGGGCCCTGCTCGGGAGCACTTCCGCCAAAGTGACACACCTCTCCCGCTGTTCGGTCTACATCGTGCGCTGATCTGCGCTGCGCAGCCTCCTCTGGTGGTGTCTTGCGCGTCTCCCGACAAAGATAATCATGGATTTCGACCAAGGTTGCGCGGATCATCTCCTCGCCGGGTGGAAATTCGTGCGGTGACAGTTCCAGCGTCAGATGGCGATCGTAATCGGTTTCGCGCAGATGGTTGAGAAAACGGGTCAGTGGCAGGTTGCCGTGACCCGGTAGCAGGTGTTCGCGGCCGTTGGCGTAATCGGAAAAATGAATATTCCGTAGCAGCCCCGTATCATAGTATTCGTGAAAATCGCGCAGAAAGTTGGTGTGCTTTGATCCCATGTGCGCGGTGTCAAAGGTCATGTACAGATTATGCTCGCGCATGAACTCGATCATGGCGCCGGTCTTGCCAAGGCAGTAGGTGTCAATCTTGAGACTGCCGCTCGCCGGCATGTTCTCGATGGTGATCGTCGTCTCATGGCGGCCGACCGTCTCTTGAAAATCGCCAATCTTCTTTAAGAATTTCCAGAATCCCCATTCAAAAGCGAGCCACGAAGGGGGGTGGAAATTGATCAGGGGGATGCCGGTTTCGATGGCCAGATCGGCGGTGCGGAGTAACTGCTCACATTTATCGCCCCACTGGTCAAGAATCAAAAAGGGGGCGTGCAGGGAGAAAATCGGGGCGATTTGTTGGAGTTCGCGCAGCATGGCGACATTGTTACCATACTGGAAATCGTGATTGATGATGACTTCAACGCCGTCAAAGCCGGTCTCCCGTGCGAGTTCAAAAACGCGCGGAAGCGGAAGGGTGTAGAGACTGCCGGCGGAAAGGATGATCTTCATGGTGGTGTGCGCTTTTGTAGGAGCCTGTCGGACCGGTTGATATGTAACAGAAGCAACTTCTTCCTGTCAATTCCAGTGGCAAGCCGGGTCTTATTCGACCGGGTTCTTCATCACCTCACGCAAAACGCTGGTGGCATAACTCCCCGACGGTAGAGCAAAGGTCAGGATTAATCCGTCGTTCACTGCAACGGTGGGGTCAGCGAGTGGAATGCGCAGCGGACGGCGTTCTCCCGGCATGTCGAGGCCGTTGCCGAGTTTAAAATCAGCCAAACGCAATTTTTCGCTCGCCAGCAGACTCTCTTCGAGTATCCCACTCTGACCACGGGCAAGGGTCGATTTGAATCCATACAGCGGTCCGGTGGCGCTGATGGCAAACGTTTTGGCCCGCTCATTTTCGGCCGCGACATCTTCGACAAAAAAACAGGAGCCGGTGTCGTGCCGGTAGGCAAAGTCCCCCGGCCAGACAGTGTCCAGCGTTGTCAGGCGCATGGTGACAAGGCGATCAAACAGATGCGACTGGCAGGCCGAAAGGTAGAGGCGCAGGATATTGCGCGACAGGCCGAGGATCGCTTTGCGCGCCGAGCGGCCGCTGGTCAGGGTTTGCAGTGCCTGACGCTCGAATCGGCAGTGCTTTGGCAAAACCGCCAATGCGCCGACCGCGTTCCCGGCGCGAAAGCGCACGGCGGCTTCGCGCCAGCGATCATTGTCGATCAGGGCAGGATCGCCGATCAGTTCGGTGAGGGCGGCCTCGAAGTCACCGCGGATGATAGCCGTGCCGATCCGATGTGAATTGCCGAGCGCTCCGTAGCGTTGATTGCCGAAAAAATTCGGGACGCCGCGGCGCTGCAGGAGCTCAAGGATGGCTGTCGCTCTGGCGGCCGCCCCCGATTCGGCCCCGCAGATGCGGATCCGGAAACGATTGCCGGCCAGATGCCCGGGGCGCAGTTTGTTCGGATGCCGGGCGGCGGCAAGCACCCGGATGCCATCCCCTTCCAGGCGTTTGGCTTCATCGGGATTCAACTGCGGGATCGAAATGGTCTGCCGGGTGGTGGCCCGTGCATCCTTGAGGCCGGCATAGCCGATCTCCCGCTCAGGAACGCCGAAGGTTTCAGCGGCGCGGCGCAACAGGTCGTGGGTGGTGATGTTCTGTTTTTCGATCTGGACGAAGGTGTGCTCACCCGCGCCGGAGGCGATATAAAGGGGGATCTCTTCGACGAAAAAATCGTCAGCCGTTTCGCGGATGCGGCCGCCGGTCCCCGGCAGTTCAGCGCTGAGAAAAGGCTCAGCCATGGGCTCGATCCCCCCAGCGGGCCCGGAATCCGGCAACGACTTTCAGGGTTGGGAGCTCGGCAATGTCGAGTTCTTCGCGGCGTTGCAGATGGACAAAGTGGATCGGTTGCCCGCGGTCGAGAAACCGGCGCATGTATTTGGAGATCGGGTAGCCGGGGAGATCGGTGACCAAGGGGAGGTCAAGACAGTTCCGGTAGGCGGGCAGTTCCGGGATCAGAGCAGCCACATCAGCGGCGTAATCGGCAAAGTCGGTACTGAAGAACAGCTCTCCATCCGGGCGCAGAAAATGGATCATGGCGCGCAGGAAGTCAGCGTTCACCAGACGCCGGTTGCGGTGTCTTTTTTTTGGCCAGGGGTCGGGACAGTTGATATAGACGGCAGCCAGACTCGCCTGGGGCAGGTGGTGTGCCAGCAGATAACGGGCTTCGACGCGCATGACCCGAACATTGTCGAGGCCAGCCAGGTCGATCTTGCTGCAGGTTTTGTAGCAGCCTTTGTTGTAGATATCGATACCGAGGAAGTTGCGTTCGGGGTGGCGCCGGGCCATTTCGAGCAGAAAGTGGCCCGTTCCGCAGCCGATCTCCAGTGCCAGAGGACGCTTGGGGTCGGCGAAACAGGCCGGTAGGCTTTGGCCCGCCACCAGAACGGTTTCATCCAGAAAGGCAGGGGAATTTATTTCAATCATACGCTGCGTCATGTCAGTTCCATCGGTTTAAGTGCGCCGGGGAGACTAGCACAAAGCGATGGCCAAAGACAAGGGCAGGGGGGGTCAGTGATGTTGTTGCAGGGTTCGGATCAGCTGTTCGATATCCTGCTCGGTAAGATGGCTGAAATCGGGCATCTCGGTGCTGGGGTTGAGTTGCTTCGGTGTGACAAGACGCAAGCGTAGCTGGTGTGGATTCAGCCGTTGTCCGATGCCATTGAGCGACGGGCCGAGACTCCCCCCGCCAACGCCGATGACGTGGCAGGCCCGACAGCCCTGAACAAGCATTAACTCATCAGGGTTCCCGGCAACGGCACTGCCGATCTGGATAATGGTGACCAAAATCGTCAGCAGGAAAAGGCGTTTGTGCATAAGCGAATCCCTTCTTTGCCGCCATCATACGCAAATGTCGGTAGAATGCAACGGTCTCAGATCGTTTGGAGACTTGCATTCTGGTCGCGAGGCCGTTACTCTTGAGCCCGGCAGTCATCCTTTTTTTGCTGCTGCCCAACTTTACTTATTTCAGGAGAAATTTCATGCTTATCGTTATGTCGCACGATGCGGTTTCGGCCCAGATCGATGCGGTTATTGCTGCCGTTCACGCCCTTGGCCTGCAGGCCGAGCCGATCCCCGGCAGTATGCGCACCGCTATCGGTGTCCTCGGTAATCAAGGTTATGTTGATGACAGCACCATCCGCGAGCTCCCCGGGGTGCGTGAGGTGTTGCATGTCAGTAAGCCGTACAAGCTGGTGTCGCGTGATTTTCATCCGCAATCGAGCATTGTCGAGGTGGCCGGTGTCCGCTTTGGTGGTGATTGCCGACCGGTCGTCATCGCCGGCCCCTGCTCCATCGAGAGCGAGGCGCAGATGCTGGCAGCGGCGCAGCAGGTGAAAGCTGCCGGAGCCGCAATGCTGCGCGGTGGTGCGTTTAAGCCTCGGACCGGACCGCATTCTTTTCAGGGTCTGGGGGTTGACGGGCTTAAACTTTTACGCCAGGCCGGTGATGCCTGCGGCTTGCCGGTGATTACTGAAGTGATGCGCATTGAACAGCTCGATGTCGTCTGCCGTCATGCCGACATGCTGCAGATCGGCGCCCGCAACATGCAGAACTTTGATCTGCTCAAGGAGGTCGGCAAGCTCGATGTGCCGGTGCTGCTCAAGCGCGGTATGAGTGCGACGATTGAAGAATTTCTCGCGGCCGCCGAATATCTTCTCGCTGAAGGGAACCGCCGGGTGGTGTTGTGTGAGCGCGGCATCCGCACCTTCGAGCGGGCAACACGGAATACCCTTGACCTCTCCGTGGTGCCGTTGATCCGCGAAATGAGTCATCTGCCAATCATTGTCGATCCGAGTCACGCCACCGGCAAGCGCTCTTTGGTGCCGGTCATGACCCGTGCCGCCCTGGTCGCCGGTGCGCATGGAATTATGGTCGAAGTGCATCCCGAGCCGGAGAAGGCGTTGTGTGATGGTGCCCAGAGTCTGACCGGCGCCGGCTTTGCCACCTTGATGACGGATGTCGACAAGTTGTTGAGTTTTCTCGGTCACTCATAAACCGGCCCCAAAGCGGCCGTACAGACTAAATTTTGCAAGGAGAAATCAATCATGTCTACGAAAGGCATTGCCATTGTGCCGGGTGTCGATTGGGTCGGGGTGCGGCATCGTGATCTGAAGGTGTTCGATGATCTGTTTCCGACCCACAACGGGACGACCTATAATTCCTATCTGGTGCGCGGCAGTGAGAAGACCGCCCTGATCGACACGGTCAAAGCCCCTTTCGCCGGCGAATTTTTTCAGCGGATTGAGAGTCAGCTGCCGGTGGAGAAGGTCGATATTGTCATTGTCAATCACACCGAGCCCGACCACTCCGGTGCCCTGGCGGCACTGATTGAGCGTAATCCAGACGTGACCATCTATTGCAGCGTTCCGGCGAAAAATTTTCTGGAACAGCTGTTTAACCACTCCTTGAATGTGCATGTCGTGACCGACGGTGAAGAGATCGATCTTGGTGGCAAGACTCTCCGGTTTTTGCTGGCGCCTTATCTGCATTGGCCCGACACCATGTTCACCTATCTGATCGAGGATGCTCTGCTCTTTTCCTGTGATGCCTTTGGTGCTCATTACTGTTCTGAAGCGTTGTTCGATGATGAAATTGCCGATTTCACTCCCGATTTCATGTTCTACTTCGACTGCATCATGCGACCGTTCAAAGACAAAATCCGTGCGGCCGTTGCCAAGCTCGACGGTCTGCCGATCCAGATGGTTTGCCCGTCGCATGGTCCGGTTCTCCGTTCGCGTGGGCTGAACAGCATCAATGCCTATCGGCTCTGGTCGGCGCCGCCACCGGAGTCGAAACAGCCCAAAGCCGTGTTGGCGGTCCTCTCCTCTCACGGCAATACCCGCAGTATGGCGGCAGAGGTCAAGCTGGAGTTGGAAGCGCAGGGGATGGCGGTGCTGCAGTTTGGCTTAAGTGATATGCGCGAGGACGATTTTCGCAATGCTCTCGAGCAGGCCGATGTTCTGGTGGTAGGGACGCCGACTATTCAACGTGACGCGCCGCCACATGTCTGGCACGCTCTGGCGCTGCTGTCGTCCGTGACTTTACGTCCGAAACTGGCCGCGGTGTTCGGGTCTTTCGGCTGGAGTGGTGAGGCAACTAAAATGGTTGAAGCGCGTCTGACCGGTTTACGGTTAAAGCTCGCTGCGACCAGCGTGACCTGCCGGTTTACGCCGACGCCTGAGGTGCTTGCCGCCTGTCGGGAGTTGGGACGTGAAGTCGTGGCTGCCGTCAAAGCGCAGGGGTGAAAAGCTAGTTATTGCGGGGTGGCTGACGCGGTGGGCGCACATGAATATCGTTGGTGCTGATTTCGGCGCAGAATTCGATCTCTTCACCCTGGGCGATGTTGCGGGCGGCAATGCCGATTGCTTCATCGCCGAATTGCCATTTGTCGAGAACCGTTGCTGTGTCGCTTTGTCGTAAACAGACCAGATCTTCTTCTTTAAGGCTGGTGACGGTTTTCAGCTTGACGGTTTTCCCCTGAACCGGACCCTGCGATCCTTTGACCAGGATATCGCCGCTGCTTTTGCCGGGGGTGTATTCGACCATTGACCCGGCTGATAAGGCGCGGGCGGCGATGCCGATGGCGTTGTCTCCGAGTTCCCAGCGGCCGAGAACCCGACTGCCATCACGCCCCAGGCGCAGGGAAAGCAAGTCGCCCATATTCAGTGCTATTTCAGCTTTAATCTGCATTGTTCGTTCCTGTTTTTCATAGGAGAGAAACGCATGTACTATACCTATTTGTTTTTCAGCGTGCAAGCCTGCCGCAGACACCCTTCTTATTGATTCTCTGTTGACTGCTGTTTGTTCCGGTCTCCTGACTTTACCCCTGTCGTATTGTCGCAGATGGCGGCGTGACGATAGAATCGTGACAATCAACCGTCTATTCTGATTTTTGCGGCAGGGTGATGCACAGGCACTCGCCTTCCGCATAAAGAAGGCCGTCGCCGTTGGTCAGGCGTCCTTTCACCAGAACTTTGCGTCCTTGAGCCGAAATAATCTGGCTGTCGAGTTGCACGACCGTTTTTAACGGGAGTAACTGCCGGAAGCTGACGTTAAGGTTGCCGACGACAATCGGGTAGCCGGCCGCCCAGGCGGCGAGTCCGAGGACTTCGTCGAAAATAGCGGCAATGCTCCCGCCATGCGCATGGCCGGGAGGACCGGCGGTATCTGGCCCGAACCAGACCCTGGCCACCAGTTCGCGTTGGTTGTTGCGGAAATAACGGACCCGGAAACGCTCTCCATGCGGATCGCCGGAGACAAACACCAGGGATGCGCCGACCAGAGCCGGTGCATCGAAGGCTTCCCAGTTCGGTTCGCCAGCGAGGTCAAGGGCAGGGGGTGGGCTACTCATGTCAAGTCCATCTGTTGCCAGAAGCAAGGCAGCGAAAAAGGAGTTCAGGCGGTGTCGTTTTGCCGTGGCAACAGAACGGTAACCGTTGTCCCTTTGCCGGGGCTGCTGGTGACACTGATTTTGCCGCCATGGGCTTCGACGATGTGCCGGGCAATGCTCATGCCAAGGCCGACCCCGGCGCGCGCCGTGTCCGAGGTGTCGGCGCGGTAGAACTTGTCGAATACATGTTCCACCTGCTCGGCGGTCATGCCAATGCCGTGGTCAATGACCTCAACCCGGATAAAAGAATCCTGCACACGGGAGACCACCCGTATTTCACCCCCGGCGGGGGTGTATTTAACCGAATTGCTGAGCAGATTTTCGAGTACTTGATCAATGCGTACCTGATCTGCCACAAGCATGGTGTTTTCGCTCTGGCAATCAAGGCCAAAACGGTAAGCCGGGTGCGTGTCGCGATAGATTGCCATCTGCCGGCGCAGGGAGGCGCAAAGGTCGAAGGGCGCACAGACGATAGAGATGCTCTGTCCGGCCTCGATCCGGCTGACATCAAGCAAATCATCGACGATCCGTGACAGGGCTTCCGCCTTGCTGTTGATAAATGTAAGCGATTCTGTCTTTTGCTCGGACGAGAGCTGATCGCCATGTTCGCCGGTCAGTAGTTCGGTATAGCCGAGAATCGTCGCCAGCGGCGTTGATAACTCGTGGGCAGCCATGTTGAGGAAATCACTTTTCATTTTTTCGATTTCCCGCTCCCGCGTTACATCTTGCATCAACAGAACAGTGCCGTAGGGGATACCGTGCTCATTGCGCAGCACGGAACGGCGCACCTGATAGGTGTGGCAGGGTTCCCCTGGCCGTGCCGGTGACTCGATGTCGGCCTGGTCTGAGTCCTGATCCTGATTTGTCACCAACCAGGCAAGGGCCCGAGACGTTTCCGGCGTTTCTGAGAGGTCCTCCAGCCGTTTGCCGATGGCTTCCGGCGCGGTCAGCTGCAGAATGTCGGCGGCGGCATTGTTGAGCATGACGATGCGCCCGTCAGTCACAACCAGTAACCCGTCACTGACCGAGGTGAGAATCGCCTGCAATTTTTCCCGACTCTCCTGCATATCGCTCAGGGCGCCGCTTAAAGCCATTTGTGCCAGAGTCCGCTCGGCGACCTCATTGGTCAAAACCTCGTTAACCCGTATCAGTTCGCCGGCGCGCTCGGCGACGCGGATTTCCAGCTGTTCGTTGGCCAGTTGCAGAGCGTGTTCCGCAGCTTTTTGTCCAAGAATCGAGCAATCAGCATGGCGCAAAGCGTAGTAAAGCAGGCAGAGGAGACCGATGGCGACGGTGCCGAGGATGAGCAGTGAGTGCTTGGTCAGGGCGCGGATGGCAGCATAACTGTCCGTTATATCATAATAGGTTTCGATTGCGCCCCGAAAATGGCCATCGACCATGATCGGTACATAGGACTCGACCACATCATTTTTGACCATCTCCATCTCGGCGGTCATCGAATCTTTTTGGACGGTCTTGGAGTAAAGATCACCCTTGGCGACAATTTCATGAAAGTAGGGGTGACTGTTCAGGGTGCCGATCTCTTTTGGCAGGGAGGAGAAGATGATTTCGCCGCGGGCGGAGAAGATACGCAGCTTGACCAGTTCTTCATCTGCCTGCAGGCGTCCGACCTCTTCGGCGATGTATGGCGGGATATCGCTGCGCTGAAGATCGCTGCTTGAGGAATCGAGATGATAGGCTGCCACCAGATAGCTGGCGAAGCGACTCGACTCGTCTTCGGCATTTTCAATGAGCAACTCCTCGTAGGCCGGGTGCAGAAAAATGGCGACATAAGTCAGAAGCGCCGCAGAGAGGATAACAGCGGCAAGGAAAATATTTTTGAGCAAGCGGGTTTTTAGCAAACGACCCCCGGTTCGGATAATATGAAAGACGTTGACAATAGAAGGTGCGATTGTAGAGCGTGAGCAGAAACTAAGCAACTATTGTTCCATGATTTACACGCGACCGCTGATGCATTTCTGTTATAGTGCGAGCATGAAAATTACGAGAAAGCAAAAGGGGTAAAACGACAATGCACATGGATCGTGCGGCCGGCTTGTTACTGCATGTGACGTCCCTTCCAGGGGCTCATGCGTGTGGCAATTTTGGCCCGGAAGCATACCGCTTTATCGATTTTCTTGCCGCTGCCGGGCAGTCTTTCTGGCAGATACTCCCCTTGGCCCCCACCGGCTATGGTGATTCACCTTACAGCGCTTTTTCGGCATTTGCCGGTAATGATGTCCTTATTTCACCGGATTTGCTCTGCCGTGCCGAAGATTTAGCATTGGCTCCTGATACGACGACACCGGAACCATCGGTTGCTGATTACGGGCGGGCGCGGATTTTTATTCGCCAGCTGCTGGCCACGGCGGCCGCGGCATTCAAACACCGGGCCGGAGCGGAACGACGCGCTGCGTTTGCGACTTTTTGTTCAGAGCAAGAGGGGTGGCTTGACGATTATGCTCTGTTTATGGCCCTTCATGAAAAGTTCAACCAGTCCTGGGCCGACTGGCCGGAGCCGTTGCGCCGCCGTGATACGCAGGCCCTGGCCGTAGCGGCAGCAGATCTGGCCGACGCCGTTTTCGTCCATCAATATACCCAGTTTATTTTTGCCGAACAGTGGCAGAAGCTGCACGCGTATGCGACTGCCAAAGGGGTGCGAATCATCGGTGATTTGCCAATTTTTGTTGCCTACGATTCGGTTGACGTCTGGGCCAACCAGGAACTGTTCCTGCTCGACGGGCAAGGGCAGCCGCAGTTTGTTGCCGGGGTGCCGCCTGATTACTTCAGTCCAACCGGCCAGCGCTGGGGCAATCCGCTCTATAATTGGCCGCGTCTGCGCGCCGACAAGTTTACCTGGTGGCGCAAGCGGCTGCGACATGCTCTGAACGGCTGTGATGTGCTGCGTATCGACCATTTTCGTGGCTTTGAGGCCTGCTGGGCGATTCCGGCGGCTGCAGCAACGGCGGAGGCGGGAGAATGGGTTACGGTGCCGGGTGCGGAACTGTTTGCAGCGCTGCGGGATGAGTTTGGTTCGTTACCGTTGATTGCCGAGGATCTCGGCGTGATCACGCCCGAGGTCGAAGCCTTGCGGGATGAGTTCGGCCTGCCCGGAATGAAGATTCTGCAGTTTGCTTTTGATTCCGGCCCTGACAACCCTTATCTGCCGGGGAATTATGCAAAGCGCTGTGTTGTTTATACCGGTACCCATGATAATACAACGCTGTCAGCCTGGTGGCATGGGCTGAATCCGGAGCAGAAGACGCAGGTCCGTTCCCTAGTCGGGGAGTCATTGCAGCAGATGCCATGGGACATGATTCAGGTGGCCTTGAACAGCCCCGCAGCGTGGTGTATTGTGCCGGTTCAGGATCTCCTCGGGCTTTCAGGCCAGGCGCGGATGAATCAACCTGGGCATTCGACCGGTAACTGGACCTGGCGCTGCCCCGCTGCGGCGTTGACTCCCGAGTTGGCGGCTGATTTACGCGCAGCGACAGTGGCTGCAAACCGAGGCCCAGCTGTGTCCTGAACTTTCAGTTGCAGTTTAGGGGGCCATTTATTTGGGATACCGGCTGCGTTGTTGATGGAATCAGGCAGCGATGATTACATTTGTCATGTGGGGAAGCCTTGTTGTTGTGAAAGAGGCGGATCTCCAAGGAGGTGCCTATCCGGATCAAGCTGAACATGCGTCTGGGGTTGTGTCTGATTGTTGCCGTGCTCGGTTTCGGCTTGCAACTCTGGAGTCCAAGTCTGCTCCAGCGCTTAAGTCTGCCCCTGGAGGATTTCAAGCTTAACCTGCGCAACAATCTGTCTCTGGCACCACCGGTGCGCAGCGATGTTGTCACCGTTGTGGTCGATGAGCGGAGTGTCAATCATCTCGGCCGCTGGCCGTGGGATCGAACCACCATTGCCAAGCTGATTCGTGGCCTGCGAGAGGCAAAAGTCGTCGGTCTCGATATCGTTTTTTCCGAGCAGACCACGCCGGCAGATGATGCCGCTTTGGCCCAAGCCTTTCGTGAAAATGGCAACATCGTCGCCGGGTTTTTCTTTCGGCAAGAGGCCAGCCTTTGGGGTGAAGAGGACATCGATTTACTCAGCATGTCGGCCTACCGCTCCATCGAAATCGGGGCTCCGGAAGTTCGGCTGAAAGAGTTCCCTTATTCCGAAGTCAACATTCGCCCTCTGGCCGAGGCGGCGGTCGCTCAGGCTTTTTTCTCGACCGAGCCTGACCCGGACGGTCTTTACCGACGTTACCCTTTAGCCTTTATTCATCGCGGCGAACTCTATCCGCCGCTGGCCGTGCAGATGATGCGCATCGCTTTCAACCGTGAGGTGCATCTGCGTCTGGACGCTGAAGGTGTCGACCGCTTTACTCTCGGTGAGACGCGAATCGCCAACGCCAATTATCTGCGTCTGAACTATCCCAAGCCGGCGCCGGAGCAGTATGTGTCGGCGCTTGATATTATAAACGGAACGGTTTCCCCCACGGTTTTTCGTGACAAACTGGTTCTGGTCGGGGTGACCGAAATGGGGGTTTATGACCTGCGCCCGACTCCGGTCGACCCGGTCACTCCCGGGGTCTGGTTGCACGCCACCGCCCTGTCGAATCTGCTGTCCAACGCGGTCGTCGGCACTTCGGTGCCCGGTGATACCGCTTTACTGCTTCTTGCCATCCTTCTCACGATTACCGCTTCTCTTTACAGGATCCTCTGGCGGCGTATTTTGCTTTACGCTGGCGTGGTCCTGGTCATTTACGCGGCCTCGTTTTTTGCTTTTGTTCTATCCGATATCTGGCTGCGCGAATTTATCCCCTTGCTGGCTTTTCTCTGGCTGGCCAGCGCATTGGAAACCCATCGCTTATTGCGCACCGAAGGGCAGGCGCGCCACATTCGCCGGGCGTTTTCCTCCTATGTCGAGCCCCGGGTCGTGGAAGAAATCCTGAAAAATCCGGACGGATTGGAACTGGGTGGTTGCATGCGCGAGATCACCATCCTCTTCTCCGATATTCGCGGCTTTTCCGCTCTGGCCGAAAAACTGGAGCCGCGGCAACTGGTGCAGATGCTCAACCGGATTCATGATCCCTTTACCCAGGCGATCTTTGCCCAGGGGGGCACTCTGGATAAGTTTATTGGTGACGCGGTGATGGCCCTTTACAACGCACCGATTGACCTTGACGGTCATCCCCGCCGGGCGGTGGCAACTGCCCTGCGCATGGTCGAAGCGCTGGCTGAGGTCAACGCCCAGTTTGCCGCCGAAGGGTTGCCGCAATTGCGCGTCGGGGTCGGGGTGAACACCGGTGCCTGCATTGTCGGCAACATCGGCTCGACCCATCGTTTTGATTACACCGCCATTGGTGACCCGGTCAACCTTGCCTCGCGTCTTGAAGCTCTGTGCAAGACTTATGGTGTCGCGACCTTGATCAGCGAATTTACCCGGGGTCAGATCGGCGACGAATTCATGTTGCGCCTGGTCGATAAGGTGCGGGTGGTCGGCAAGGAAGAGGCGGTTAATATTTATGAGGTCAAGGCGGAGGATGCGCAGACCCGGGAACGGTTCGGGCAATTCGAGGCGGTGCTCAAAGACTATTTTTGCGGCAACTTTGCCGCGACCGGTGCTGCTTTTTCAGAGATGGCCACCAACTGGAACGATCCGGTGGCGGCGGTCTTCGCCAAGCGCTGTGACGCCTATATCGAGGCATCGCCGGGTGCCGATTGGGATGGTGTCTATGCGCCGAAGTCGAAATAGACTGAGTGTTTAATCAAGTGAAAAAAGAAGCCGCAGCGGATCAGTCCGCTGCGGCTTTTTAGTCAGAATGTGTCAGAAAGATGGGTTTAGAATTCATCCAGTTTTTTAAACAACTCAAGCAGATCATCGGGCATGTCGACCGATTTGACTTCGCGGTTTGAAATAAGGAACGATTGCCCGGCTTCCATGTCGAAGCTCTGAAATGCTTCGAAATCACCTTCAGACAACTGTTTTTTCCCCTGGTCAAACTGGTTCTGCAGCTGGGCACGGTTCTTTTCGTACGTGTCGCGCATCTGTTGCAGATCGGTTTCGAAGTCCTCTTTGATCCCCTGCTTCTGGCGCCGGAACTCTTCGCCAACAGCATCGACCTGCAGCTGACCGCGCTCCAGATGAATTGCGACCTCATCGCTGGCGCGATCGACCGCAAAACGGGTTCCTTTAACCCCAATCAGAGCGGTCGCGGTTTTAACCCGCATCCCCTGCAACTCACCCCGTTTTTTGATGTCGAACAGGACGCGTCCGCTTTCGACGCCGACCGTATCGAATCCTTCAAGGACTAACGTGCTTTTTTCGCTCAGCAGAATCCGGCTGCCATCGACCAGATGCACCCGGGCCTCGGATTCGGTCAGGCTCCGCGCCTGATCACCGATATACAAGGTCATGCCATTGCTGGCGCGCTCCCCCTGCACAGCTCCATTGCGAAAAACCATGATGGTCCCCTGGCATTGAATAAAACTGCCAGCCGGTTCGGATGCCAGTGCCGGAACGGCAATAGTCAGTGTTGCGAACAACAACCATGCTGTAACGTGTTTCACAAATGCCTCCCTCTCGATTTGGTGCAGGCCGGGACCGGTGTGAGAATCACAATGTGGTGACAGTAGCGTAAAACGGTGCTGGGTTCAACTATCGAGTCTTGAGTCAACGAATTCGTTTGTAAAAAAAGAGCTGGAACCCATGAGTTCCAGCTCTTTTGATACATCAGTGCCCCGATCGATTTATTCAAAACGTGTCAGGACCACTGATTGGTCGCCGGAGATCGTCGGAGTCTGGTTGGTGCCAGCCAGTCGCCGTGACATTTTTGGAACTTTCTCGTTCAGGTAGTTGCTCATCTCGCCAGCCGTCAGGGTGCGGTCTTTGTTGTTGTCCGCTTCACCACCAAGGCCTTTGAGGAAGTAGTAGGTGAACAGAGAATGCTCCTGTTCGTTGTACCAGTTGGAGACCTGGTCGGCGCTGGAACTGGAGAAGACAGTCAGCTTTTTTGGCGCGCGAGTTGGTGCTTTAAGTTTGAGGCTGATGGCGCTGACGCCCTTATAGAGTTCGCCACCGCCGGAGTTGCCGGAGAAACAGGCATCAAGAACGACAACTGTCTCTTTGGCCACGACCTTGGATAGATTGACATAGAGGGTGTCGAGCTTGTAGCCACCTGATTTTAAATAACGGGGGTCAGCATCCGACGGCACAAGGTAGGCTTCGTGGCTCTCCAGGTCTGGTGCGCCGTGCCCGACATAGTAGATAAAGACGCTGGAGCTGCCATTCGGGTCGACATAGTCGGACAGTTTGCCGCGCGGGCTTTCAAGGGTACCGAACAGCCGGTTAAATGTTGAGAGCGTAGCGTCCTTTTCAAACAGGATGTTGTCCGGATCGTAGCCCAGGGTTGTGATCAGGTATTCACGCACGTACTCGGCATCGCGGTGGGCGAAATCGACCGACGGTACCCCCTCGGAGTAGTCTTTGTTGCCAATGACAACGGCGATATCGCTGGGGCCGGCTTTTTTGCCGCTTGGGATATTGCTGTCGACGTCGGAGACCGCGGCCGAGGTCTGATTGTTGCCATTGGACTGAGTTTCGATCCCCGCCTGACGTTTCACCATCTTGCCGTAATTGCCGAGATCGTTACTGATGCTTTCGGCCAGAGCGCACCCGGACAGGATCAAGGCACTGATCAGTAGTAATCGGATACTGCGGTTCATTCTTCCTCCGCTGATGGAGTTGGAGCCTTTTTGTTAAAATGAAGGGCAGACCCCGAAAAGGTCTGCCCTTCGTGGTCAGACGTGTTACCTGTTCTGCGGTGATTATTCGCCGTAGGCGATGACGCAGGCGCGCTGCATCAGAACGTAATCTTCAAAGTTGTAGTCGACCAGTTTGACTTTTTTGATGCCGGCGGACTCGGCGGCCAGTTTGACGCTGGCAAGACCAAAGGCCGGGAAGAGCAGGACGCGCATCTGACAGGCTTTGCCTTCTTTCCAGTTGGCCGATTTGGAAAAGTCAACGTCCGAGACATTCGTCGTGTTGACCATCGGGGTCTGGCTCAGAATGCAACCAGACAAAAACAGGGCGGCGAGCAGAACGGCAAGAATTCTTTTCATGGTACTCCTCCTGAAGCAAAAAAAGGTGGGTAATGAGGTCGGGTGACAGGAAGAACAGAAGTTATTTCGGTTCCAACAGCACGATCGACCGACAGATAACATAAAAATCATTGAGCGATGCTAGCAGATAGATTTCAGAAGGTAAACAGCTTTTTGCGTTCTTTTAATGCATCTCATCGGATTCTGAGCGCGAATGCTCAAGCACAAACTGTGCAAAAGCCCCTTGTCGGCCGGCTATAAGCTGTGCTAGATTGCGCTCCCAATGGCACTGCTGCCAGCCCCGGAACCGAATCCTGCCGGGCGACCTTACACCGCGAGATGGAGGAAACTGTGAAAAAGATTTTTTGCCTGATTATCACCGGCTTTTTGGCGCTTGCCCTGGCCGGCTGTAAAGATGAAGCCCCGAAACCGGCTGACCAGACCCCTGCTCCGCAGGCTGCGCCGACGGCACAGGGCAAGACCGGTAACGTTGTCGAAACCATGAACTCCGGTGGTTATACCTATGTGCAGGTTGATACCGGTACGGAGAAGTTCTGGGCTGCTGCGCCGGAATTTGTCGTTAAGGTCGGCGATGCAGTCATCGTTCCTGAAGGGATGTTGATGCAAAACCATACCAGTAAGTCCCTCGACCGCACCTTCGACCAGATCTTTTTTGTCGAGGCGATTGTGAGCCCCGGTTCTGCTGATGCGGCTGCCGCCGCTCCGGCGGATCACACCCGTCCGGCGGTTACGGCTGGCGCGGTCGATCTGTCCGGGGTGAAGAAAGCTGCCGGCGGCCAGACGGTTGCTGAGGTTTTTGCCGGTAAGGATAAACTGGCCGGTAAAGAGATTGCTGTGCGTGGCAAGGTGGTTAAATTCAGCCAGCAGATCATGAATACCAACTGGGTGCATGTTCAGGACGGTTCCGGTGCTGAAGGGACCAACGACCTGACCGTGACCACCGATGCTGTGGTTAAAGTTGGCGATACGGTTCTTGTTAAAGGGGCTCTGGTCGCGAATAAAGATTTCGGTTTTGGTTACAAGTATGATGTCATTATTGAAAAGGCTAGCGTAACGGTTGAGTAATTGCCGGTTTTAGTGGCTGTTTCAAGCAGTATTAAATTTTTAACAAAAGAAGGCTCCCGACGTAAAAACGGGAGCTTTCTTTTGTTGTGGTCTTTTCTTCTGATATTGAATGTCGTCCGTCTGAATCGAGAGTTATTGGGGCTGTTTTGGATAAAAGCAGCGTTCAGGGCTCCATGGGAGGCAAAATCGCGATCTGGAGCACTCCCACTTGCCGCGATGACTGCTTGGAGAAGGCGTCAACACTGTGAAATCGGCTGTTGTTGCCTGCAGGGTTGAATGTCAGATGTGTAATCAGTTAGGATGGCAAGCGTACAGTATGTTTGTTCGTTTCAACGGGGGTGTTTGATATGTCGATTTTAGATCAGATAGCAATATTGCAAAATGGGAGTGGGTTGGCCCGGGCTCGGGCCGCCAGTTCTCTCGGTCAGTCTGGTGATATGGGGGCGGTTTCTGCACTGTGTGCTGCGTTGACCGATAAAAATGCGACAGTGCGTGCCAACGCCGCCTTTGCTCTGGCTGAAATCGGTTTTGCCGGCGCCGGGTCGCAGTTGATCGCCCTGTTAACTGACGAGGATCAATGGGTGCGTAAAAGTGCGGCCAAAGCTCTGGGGATTTTGCGAGTGCATCAGGCAGAACCTGCTTTACGTCTGGCGTTGAATGATGTCTCCGAGCCGGTTCGGCGCAATGCAGAGCGCAGCCTGCAGCAGTTATCGGATAAAAGGTGATGCTGATGCGCGGTCTTATTTTCGGGATTCTGATCATGTTGTTGCTGCCAGGTATGGCGGCCGGCATCAGTAAGTATGTCGATGAAAATGGCCGATTGGTCTTTGTCGATGATGAAAGCAAGATTCCTGCAAAGCACTTGAAAAAAGCCGAAAGTCTTGAAAATATCGCTGAACCGACCGATCAGGAGAAGACCGAGCAGGCCGAGAGATTGCGTCAGGAGCGCGACGCCAGACAGGGAGAACAGATTCAAGAGCGTGAAAAGCGCAAAGCGGAACAGTGGAAGAAACCCTACGAAACGCCGGTGGAAATTCTTGGCACCCAGATTCTGATTCCGGCTCAACTTGCTTTTGGCAGCAATGAGTTGGAGGTGATTTTGTCTCTGGATACCAGCCTGGAGAAGACGGTTCTCTATCGTCGTCGCTTGACTGCATTGGCCGTTGATTTCGCTGAGGGGGAGACCGGTTCTGGGGATAGCACTGGTGATGAAAAGTTCCATGTTCGTAAGATTGTCTTAAAAGCGCTGACCGTTGGACCGTTCAAGGGGTACAATGTGCCGGTTTTGGTGAGTGAAGATTACGGTTCCAGGGTCAATTACGATGGAGCACTCGGTATGGATTTCCTTGCGCACCTTTCCTATGAAGTCGATTATGTGCAACAGGTGATTCGCTGGCAGCCTTGAACCGACGGTTGTTGATAAAAAAAGGGCGCCGGCAGCTATTGAGCTGCCGGCGCCCTTTTTCGTTTATCGGTATGCTCTTTACTTTTTCGCCGGTCCGGGTTTACCGCGGCCGGGTCCTTTACTTTTTGTCTTGTCCCACTTTGCCCCGGGCGGCTTGCCGCCAGGTTTTCCCATCGGCCGGCCTGCTGGCACGATCCCGCCTTGTTCGACGCTGATCTGTAATTTTTGCCCGCAGATCCAGACTGATTGCAGATGACTAAAAATTGCTGCAGGAATAGCGGCCGGCAAGTCGACCAGACTGTAGTCATCAAAAATACGGATCTGCCCGATATGCTGGCTGTTGATCTGGGCCTCGTTGCTGATTGCGCCGACGATATGCCGCGGTTCGACGCCGTGGGTGCGGCCGACGGCGATGCGGTAGCGTTGCAGTTCGACCGGGGTTGCCCCCCGACTGCGGCTGGCGCGGGCCGCAGCACCATCGAGAGGCGGCTCCGGCAACTCGACGCCGGTCGGTTGCAGCGGCCGGTCCTTCTGGACCAGCCAGGCCAGAGCTGCGGCGATACGCCGATGCCCGACGTCGTACTCGCTCTGGAAAATATCGACCAACTCCTCAAAAAACTCCAGATCCTGGGCTTCCAGGGTCTCGGCAATCAGCTCCTTGAACAGGCCGACGCGCCGGTCGGTGATATCCTTGCGGCTCGGCAGGTTCATCTGGGTGATCGGCTGGCGGGTTGCCTGCTCGATGGCAGCGAGCATCCGCTGCTCACGCGGGGCCACAAACAGAATCGCTTTCCCCGGGCGTCCGGCACGACCGGTGCGGCCGATGCGATGCACGTAAGCTTCGGTGTCGTTGGGAATGTCATAATTGATGACGTGGCTGATGCGCTTGACGTCAAGACCTCGGGCGGCGACGTCGGTAGCGACGACGATGTCAAGGCTGCCGTTCTTCAGCCGATCGACAGTCTTTTCGCGCAGGGCCTGAGTCATGTCGCCATTCAGTGGTGCGCTGGAAAAGCCACGCCCTTCGAGCTTTTCCGCCAGTTCGACCGATGCGGTCTTGGTGCGGACAAAAATAAGCATCGCTTCAATCTCTTCCGCTTCCAGAATGCGGGTCAACGCCTCAAGCTTGTGCATCCCCTTGACCTGCCAGAAGCGTTGTTCGATGGTGGCGACGGTGGTGGTTTTGGTCTTGATCCGGATTTCAACCGGGTTGTTAAGGTGTTTGCGCGCGATACGCAACACTTCGTTCGGCATGGTGGCGGAGAACAGGGCCGTCTGCCGTACCGGCGGTGCGTGTTGTAAAATCGCTTCGACGTCATCGACAAAGCCCATGCGCAGCATTTCATCGGCCTCGTCGAGGACCACGCAACGCAGTTTGTCGAGTTTCAGGGTGCCGCGGCGCAGGTGATCCTGAATCCGCCCCGGGGTGCCGACCACCGCCTGCACGCCGCGCTGCAACTGGCGCAGCTGCTGTAGCATGTTCTGGCCGCCGTAGACCGGTAACACCTGAAAGCCGGGGAGGTGGCGGGCGTAGGTCTGCATCGCTTCGGCGACCTGCAGGGCGAGTTCCCGGGTCGGGGTCAGGACCAGGATCTGTGGTGACTTCAGCTTCGGGTCGAGGCGGCTGAGCAGCGGAAAGGCAAAAGCGGCCGTCTTGCCGGTGCCGGTCTGGGCCTGCCCGAGAAGATCGCGTCCTTCGAGCAGCGGCGGAATGCTCTGCGCCTGAATCGGCGATGGCGTTTCGTAGCCGACCTCCTTGATGACCTTCAGCAGCGCCGGAGCGAGGCCAAGCTCACTAAAACTCGGAATAATATCGTCCGTCATGATGGAATCCTTAACTGAAATGCAATGTGAGAAAAAGGGTTAACCGGCCGACAGGGGCCGAAGCGGGTGTGCGGAATGAAGCCGCGCAGTCTACCCCAGTCGGGCCACAGAAGTATAGCCTGTTTTTTTTTGATTGTTAAGTCGCGCCTAGCTGCCGCTTGCCGCAGCTGCTTTTTTGGCGATCAGATCGGTATCGTCTTCCGCCTGCGGGGCATCCGGCCGTGGTAGCAGTACCCAGAGGCGCCCATCCTGTTTCATCCGTCCGGCCAGGGCGCCGGCTTCGTGTCCCATCCCCCAGAAAAAATCGGCACGCACTGCCCCCTTGATGGCCCCCCCGGTATCCTGGGCAACCATGAGGCGTTCCAGCGGTTGCGGGTTCAGCGGCCAGGTGGTGGCGAGAAAAACCGGTGCGCCAAGGGGAATGGTGCGCGGATCGACGGCGATGCTGACCTCAGGTGTCAGGGGGACTCCGAGAGCGCCAGGCGGGCTTTGCACATCGGCAGCAAGTTCACGGAAGAAGACATAACTTGGATTTTCGTTGAGCAGGCCGCTGGCCTGTTCCGGATGGTTTTTGACCCAGGTACGGATGTTCTGCATCGACATCTGGCTTCTGGTCATTTCGCCGCGATCCAGCAGCAGCTTGCCGATGGACCGGAACGGGTGTCCGTTCTGGTCGGCATAGTTGACCATGATGTTTTCACCGTTTTCACACTGGATGCGTCCGGAGCCTTGAATGTGCAGGAAGAACAGCTCGACCGGGTCGTCGACCCAGAGCAGTTCGCGCCCGTTGAGTCCGGCAACGCCCTGGTCAAGTTCGCCACGGGCATAGTAGGGGACCACACGGCGCCCTTCGATCCGGCCGCGCAATCGATAGGTGCCAAGCTCCGGGTAGACGCTGGATAAATCGATCACCAGCATGTCGTCCGGCGGGGCGTAGATCGGATAGCGGTAGCGCTCTGTCCGCACCCGGCTGCCACGCAGGTCGGGAACATAGTAGCCAGTGATCAGACCGGCGGTGCTGCCGTCCGGGTTGTTGACCTGATGGGGGACGAAGCGGGTTTCGAAGAACTTGACCATGGCCGGAACGTCGTTGCGATCCAGCATCTGAACCTCGGCGCAGACCGACTCCCAGCCGGTACGGTTACGCAGAACGCGGCAGCTTTGCACAAAAGCATCGACACTGGCGTCAAGGTTGATGCCCGGCCAACCCTGCACCGCACTCCAGCCCACGGCTTGCAGTTTTTGCACTTCGGTGACCGGTGGCGTGAGGACTGGTGGCAGAATAACCGGCGGTACAGGCGGTTGCGGTACGCAGGCGGCAGCGGAGAAGAATAGAACCGCCAGCAGAAACTGACGGCAGGTCAACAGGGGTCGATTCAAGGGCATATCCGTTTCATCCAGAAAAAGGTCAGTGTCGCGTATTCTATCGAAAGCAGCAGAAAAGAGCAAATCTCTGTTTTCAGGTGGTTTTTATTCGGGCGCTGGCGACTGGATTTTAAAATGACCACTGCTGTAGCCAAGGCGGATCAAAGGGCCCCGGATGCAAGGCGCCCGCAGTCACAAGGAGTGAGGCGTAGCGGCAGCTACGTCGCAGCGACGTTGACCAGGGCAACGCCGCAGACGGGGTCTTTTCATCCGCCGCAATCAAAGCATGTCGATGGGGTCGACGTCGACACTCAACCGCACTCCACTTGGCAACGCCGGTGCCTTATCAAGGCGCTGGAGCAGGCGGTGCAAGGGGGTCCGGGTCGGTGCCTTGAGCAGAATCTGACAGCGGGTCTTACCGCGGAGCAGGGCGAGGGGGCAGGGGGCCGGGCCGAGGACTTCGACCGTGCCGGCATCCTGCATCAGCAGGGCCGCGACGCTGTCGGCGGCGCGCTGCACGCGGACGGCGTCGTTGCCGGCCAGCACCAGGTTGACCAGATGGCCAAACGGTGGGTAGCCAAGGGGCTGGCGAAACCCCATCTCCTGTTCATAGAAACCGGCATAATCGTGGGTGGCGGCGGCCTGCAGAGCGTAGTGCTCCGGCGAGAAGGTCTGGACCAGAACCTGACCCTTGCGCTCGCCGCGGCCGGCACGACCGGCGACCTGGGCCAGCAGGCAGAAGGTGCGCTCGGCACTGCGAAAATCGGGAAAGTTCAAGGTGCTGTCGGCATTGAGGACGCCAACCAGGGTGACCTGGGGGAAGTCGTGCCCCTTGGCGACCATCTGGGTGCCGACCAGAATATCGACACGACCGGCAAGAACGTCGTCAACCAGGCGCTGGTGTGCCCCCTTGCGTCCGGTGGTGTCGCGATCCATGCGGGCGATGCGCGCCTGGGGGAAGCGCTCGGCGAGTTCCAGGGCGAGGCGCTCGGTGCCGATCCCTTCCGGCATGACTTCCGGGCTGTCGCAGCGCGGGCAGATCTCCGGCGGTCGCTGCTCAAAATCACAATAATGACAGCGCAGGCGGTTCTGCCCCCGGTGCAGGGTGAGGGTGATGGCGCAGTTCGGGCAGCGCGGGCTGTGACCGCAGGCGGCACAGATCACGTACGGGGAGAAACCGCGCCGGTTGAGCAGCAGCAAGCTCTGCTCGCCGCGGCCGAGGGTGGCAGCAATCGCTTCCGTCAGTGGTGGTGACAGAAAGTCGTTGCGGTCGGCTTCACGCATATCGACCAGGGTGACTTCCGGTAACGGTTGACCGCCGGCGCGACCAAGCAGGGGCAGGTAGGCGAAATCACCGGCTTTGGCCCGCCGGTAAACGCCAGAGGAGGGGGTGGCACTGCCGAGGAGAACCAGGGTGCCGCTGTGCTGGGCGCGGAGCAGGGCGAGATCACGGGCGTGATAGCGAAACCCTTCCGATTGTTTGTAACTGGTTTCATGCTCTTCATCGACAACGATGACGCCGGGGTTGCAAAGCGGGGCAAAGACCGCTGAGCGGGCGCCGATCACGATCTGAGCGTTGCCGGCGCAGATGCTGCGCCAGGCGTCGTAGCGCTCCCCTTCCGACAGCCCGGAGTGGAGGACAGCGATATTGGTGGTGCCGGCAAAACGGGCCCGGAATCGACCGACCAGTTGTGGCGTCAGGGCAATCTCCGGCACCAGGACCAGCGCCTGACGGCCGTTGGCGATAGTGGCTTCGATCAGTTGCAGGTAGACCTCGGTCTTGCCACTGCCGGTGACACCATGCAGCAGGGCGCAGCCGAATTGTCCGGTCGCCAGTTGTGTACCGAGATGGGCCAGTGCCGCGGCCTGATCACTGCTGGGAACGACGCGTCGATCGGCCGGCACCGGGATGTCGCGAAACGGATCGCGGTGCCGTGACACTTCTTCAACGGTGAGGAATCCGGCGCTGGTCAGGGCCTGCAATGCGGCGTACGGCGCAGAAAAGGCGGCGCGCAGCTTCGTCATCCCCATGGCACCCTGTTCACGGATGGCGCTCAGTAGTGCCAGCTGTTTCGCTCCTCGCGGTACATCGGTGCGCTCTGTTGCCCGGTAAATATTTTCGGTGAGAGTGGTGACATCGTTGCCGGTACCGGCGAGGCCGGCGGGCAAGGCACAGCGCAGGGTGGCGCCGATGGGGTGGCGATAATAGGCGGCGGCCCGGCGGACAAATTCGGCCCAGGCACTATTGAACAGCGGCTCGGCATCAAGAACGATCTGGATCGGCTTGAGGCCGGAGTGGTCGCCGCTGCGAATCGACAGAATGTAGCCGGTGGCGGTGCGCCGGCCCAGAGGGACCCGCACCCGTACCCCGACTTGCGCCGCGGTTATCAACTCGGCCGGGATGGCGTAGGTCAACGGGGTGTCGAGGGGGGCGGCGACGGCGATCTCGGCGATCAGTCCGGGCGCGGCTATGCTGTCGGATACAGGACGCAAGTGAAGGCTCTTTCGTTGTGGAAAGCATTTTCAACGCTAGAAGATAAACCCTGTCAAAGAAAAACGAAAGACTTCTTCGCACACGCGTTCTCATTCTGCCTGAACCGGCCGGCAACAGCTGTTGCAATCTCGTTGCAAATACGCTAATTTGTTTGACTATCCCGCACAATCAGGGTGCTTGACTCACATTCTCTTTTAATCCGAGGTTTTTTCACCATGCGTTATTCCCAATATCTTCTTCCAACCACCAAAGAGTCCCCGGCCGATGCTGAAGTGATCAGCCACCAGCTGATGTTGCGTACCGGTATGATCCGCAAGACATCCGCCGGCATCTATACATATATGCCGTTTGGTCTACGCGCCATTCGCAAGGTTGAGCAGATTATTCGTGAGGAGATGAACCGTGCCGGTGCCATCGAACTGCATATGCCGATGGTCACCCCCAGCGAGCTCTGGCAGGAGTCTGGGCGCTGGGAGCAGTACGGCAAGGAGCTGTTGCGGTTTAATGATCGCAAGGATAATGCATTCTGTCTTGGACCGACCCACGAAGAGGTTATCACCGATATCGTTCGCCGCGAGATCCGCTCCTACCGGCAGGTGCCGATCAACCTTTATCAGATCCAGACCAAGTTTCGCGATGAGATTCGCCCCCGCTTCGGTCTGATGCGCGGTCGTGAGTTCATCATGAAGGATGCTTATTCTTTCGACCTTGATGATGCCGCCGCCGATGCGTCGTACGACAAGATGTATCAGGCTTACCGGCGGATCTTCACCCGACTTGGTTTGAAGTTCCGTGCGGTTGAGGCCGATACCGGCAACATCGGTGGGAGTGCATCACACGAGTTCATGGTTCTGGCCGAGTCCGGTGAGGATGCCATTGTCTCTTGCAACAGTTGTGAATATGCGGCCAACGTCGAGAAGGCGGAACTGCGTGATCCGCAGTCGGTGACGCCTCCGGCCACTCAAACCCTGCAGGAGGTGGCGACCCCCGGCAAGAAGAGCATCCTTGATGTGGCGGCATTCCTTAAATGCGCACCGCAGCAGATGATCAAGACCCTGATCGTCACCACCGAGAAAGGTGAGCATCTGGCGGTGCTGCTGCGCGGCGATCACGAGTTGAACGAGATCAAGCTGAGCCGCTACCTTGGCTGCAACGAGCTCGCTCTGGCCGACGAAGAGACCGTCCAGAAACTGACCGGTGCGCCGGTCGGTTTTGCCGGGCCAATCGGGCTTAAGCTGCGCCTGATCGCCGATCGGGCGGTGCGTGGTATCGCTGACGGCGTCACCGGCGCCAATCGCGCCGATCTGCACTACACCGGAGTCAACCTGGGCCGCGATTTTACGCTGACCGAGTTTGCCGATCTGCGTGAGGCGGTGGCCGGCGACCCCTGCCCGCGTTGCGCTGGCGCGCTGGAAGTCTGGCGCGGGATTGAAGTTGGACATGTGTTCAAACTCGGCACCAAATACTCCGAAGCTCTTTGTGCCCGGGTGCTCGACGCCGATGGCAAAGAGCGCACCCTGGTCATGGGCTGTTATGGTATCGGTGTCAGTCGCTCTGTCGCTGCCGCGATTGAGCAGAACTATGATGCCAACGGGATCATCTGGCCGTTGCCGATTGCGCCGTTTCAGGTGCTGATCTGTGTGCTCAATCCAAAAGATGATGCAGTGCGCGAAGCGGCGGAAACTCTTTATGCCGAGCTGCTGGCGCAGAATATTGAGGTGTTGCTCGATGATCGTGACGAACGCCCCGGGAGTAAATTTGCCGATGCCGACCTTATCGGTATTCCGCTGCGCATCACCGTCGGTGGCCGCGGGTTGAAGGATGGTGTCGTCGAATTGCAGGCGCGCGCCGGCGGCGAACGCGAACTGCTTCAGCTGGCCGAGGCGTCTGCCGCTATAGCCGGGCGGGTGCAGACAGCTCTGGCGGCTACCGTTTGATTTCCCGTTAGCAGAGGGCATGGATTTTAAATCAGTCTTGGATCAGGAAGAGGGCTTTTATGGGTGATCATGTGATTGACAGCAGTGGACGAGTGGCGCTCCCGTCGCCGGTGATGACGGCGCTGGGGAATCGGCGCATGGCGATTTCGTCGTACACGCCGCATCACGTTCTGCTTGGTAGCAGCGAGGTGGGGGCGGCGACCGTTGCCGGCAAACTTGGCGATGTGACCGTGACCGACCTGCTCTCGTTTTACAATATGTTCCGCAAAAGTGGCTGCCTGTTCTTCTCTCTTAAGGGGGGGAATCGCGAGCTTTACTTTCAGGACGGCGAAATCGTTTATGCCCAGAGCAGTTTCCTGAGTGAAAATCTGGCCATGGTTCTTTATGATCTTGGCAAGATTGATCAGGTGATGTTGAAGAAGATCGAAGATGTCGGCTTGACCCGAACGGTGGCCGGTAAGGTGCTGGTCGAAAAAGGATTGATTACTCCGAAAGATCTCTGGCTCGCTTCCCGGCAACAGGTTGAGTCAGTCGTTTTTAATTTATTCGCTTTCTCTGAAGGGAGTTTTTGTTTTCTCGGCGTCAAGCCCGATCCGGAAAAAACCGTTCGTTTGTCGATGAATACCCAGAACCTGATCATGGAGGGACTCCGTCGCGTTGACGAGCGTGCCCTCTACATGCGCGATATCCGTTCTCTCGATACGGTGCCGGTCCTGTGTGACCAGCGCGGGCAGAAACTCTCCGATGAGGAGCAACAGTTGATCGGTCTGATCCGCGAATCGGAGATCAATGTTCGCGAACTGCTGCGCCGTTCCGGACTTGGCGAATTTGAGGCGCTGCGCAACGTTTATCAGCTGCTGCGTAAAAAGGTGATGATTCTCGAAGAGCCGATTATCGCTGAAGTTGCCGGTGACCTTGGCGACCTGATCGCCATTTTCAACGGTGCCTTTATCTCTTTGACCCGGCAGGTCACCGTTATCGAGACGACCTTCCTCGAAGAGGTCCAACTGTTCATCCGCGACCTGCCGCCGCCTTATTCTTACGTCTTTCGTGATGTCAATGTGCGCGACAACGGCTCGGTCGATGCCGGCCGGGTGATGGCTAACCTTGATGGCCTCGAAGAGGGGGACAAAAAGCGTCTGCTCGCCGATGCCTTGAGCGAAGTGGTCTACATGGAATGTATTGTCGCCCGCGAGAAGCTGCCGACCGAAGAGTCGAACGAGCTGATCAAGCGGGTGCAGAAAATCTCCGAGCGTGTCAAAGCGCTGGTCGGGAGGAGTGAATGAACGAAGCCGCCAGAAAACATCTGATCTTTGCCCTGGACGTCGACAGTTTTGAGGAGGCCGAAGGTTGGGTCAAGCAGTTGCACCATAAGGTCGGTCTGTTCAAGGTCGGCAAGCAGCTTTTTACCCGCTGCGGTCCGGAGATTGTACACATGATCCGCGCCGAGGGGGGCGAGGTGTTCCTCGATCTGAAGTATCACGATATCCCGAACACCGTCGCCATGGCCGGGGTTGAAGCTTGTCGTCTCGGCGCCCAGATGTTCAATGTCCATGCCCTCGGCGGTCTGGAGATGATGCAGACCACCGCCGCCGCCGCCAACGTGTGGTGCGGGGAGCATAACCTGCCCCGGCCGATTCTGCTGGCGGTGACGATCCTTACCTCGTCGACGGAAGAGACCCTGCGCCAGGTCGGCATCGACCGGCCGGTGACCGAGATGGTGCCACGCCTTGCCGCCCTGGCCAGGCAGGCCGGTTTTGACGGTGTTGTCGCCTCGCCGAAAGAGGTCGGGCTGATCCGCGCCGCCTGTGGCCCCGATTTTCTCATTGTCACCCCCGGTGTGCGGCCAAACTTTGCCGCTGCCAACGACCAGAAGCGGGTCATGACGCCGGCCGACGCGATTGCCGCCGGTGCCAGCTATCTGGTCATCGGCCGGCCGATCTCCGCTGCTGCTGATCCGGTCGCTGCCGCCGACGCCATCCTGGCTGAAATCGCCAGCGCCTTGCCCCGCTGATGGACGACTTTCTCTACGGCATCAACACCGTCTTTGAGGCATTCTCCGGCACCGGGCGCAAGCCGCTCGAACTGTTCCTGGCCCGCGACATCCGCTCGCCGCGCATCGATGAACTGCAGACCCTGGCCAAACAGCAGTCCGTGCCGATCCGCGCCCGCGAGCGCCGCGATCTCGATCGCCTCGCCGGCCACGGGCATCACCAGGGGGTGCTGCTGCGCATCGAGCCGTTTGCCTACACCGATCTCGATGACCTGCTGCAGATCTGGCGCACCTCCAATCGCCCGGCTTTCTTCCTGCTTCTTGACAGCATTACCGACCCGCACAACTTCGGCGCCATGTTGCGCAGCGCCGAGATCGCCGGCTGCCACGGTGTCATCGTCGCCAGCGATCGCGCCTGCCCGGTGACCCCGGTGGTCGAAAAGACCGCCGCCGGCGCCCTGGCCCATCTTCCTCTTTGTCAGGTGACCAATCTCTCCCGTACCCTTGAACAGCTGAAAGAAGCTGGCGTCTGGTGCTATGGTCTTGCCGGTGACGAGGGTTCACAGCCGCTGTTTTCGTCCGACCTTTCCGGCAACATTGCCCTGGTCGTCGGCAGTGAAGGCGAGGGGATGCGGCCGAACATCCGTAAACACTGTGACGGCCTGCTGGCCATTCCCATGCAGGGGAAAATCTCGTCGCTCAATGCCTCGGTAGCGGCAGGAGTTGCACTGTTTGAAGTGGTGCGGCAGGGTGTGGCGACGCAGCAGAAGGGGGATTGAATTTTCTTCTTCTCAGCCAGTTTGAACCGGCACCGGTAAAACAACCTTGCAGGATCGGGAGGCATTCATGACGATTCATCATCGGCCGATTGACGAACGGATTGACTGGTTACTCGATCTGGCGCGGCGGCACACGGCTGAATTCCGCAGTCCTGAAGCGTGTCTGGCCCGCGATCTTTACCGGGCCAATCACCCGACGGCGATCATGGTCCTTAAGTGTATGGACGGGCGGATCAATATTCCGGTGGTGACCAACACGCCGCCGGGGATTATCCAGCCGTTTAGGAATCTGGGTGGCATGTTCGACCTCGGCTGGCCGCATCTGGGCGAAGTGCTGGCCAGCCACATCCAGCGCATGGTAGCCGATGGCCGCCGGGTGCTGATCTTTATCACCTACCACTTCTCCCGCGGTGACACCAAGCGTGGTTGCGCCGGTTTCGACTACGATACCGAGCGCGCCCTGGCCCACACCCGCGCCATCAAGCAGCAGGCCGAACAGATCTTCGGCAGCCGGCGCAGTACCGTCTATCCACTGATCTGCGGTTTTGAAACTGACGAGGATGCCCTGCTGTTGCACGGAGTCGACAATCAGCTGCTCGATTTGTCGACCGTCACTCCGGAGCAGGCGGTCAGCCTTGATCAGCGACTCTCCGCCCTCTACCCTGATATGCCGGAGCAGATGCACGCCGATCTGTTGCGTCTTTTGCGCGGCAATTTGCAATGGATCAGTCAGGTGCGCAAGACCTGCCGTCTGCTTGAGTTTGAACACCGCGAATGGATGATCTGCCTCGGGCGCGGGTTCGATTTTCTCCACACCCCGAATCTGGCCCTGATCATTGGTCCCTACAGCCCCGATCTGGCCGATCCGATCCGCAAGGCGGCGGCGATCATCGAATCGAATATGGACTCGAGACGCATCCCGGAAGATGGTTTTTTGCTGTTTGCCTCCGTCCCTTACGATGAGATCGGTGTCGATCAGGCCCGCGCTGAGCTGAAATCCCGTTTTCTGGCCAATTACGCCGCTGAGGTCATTCGCAACGACTTCCCGAAACTGGCCGGCAAGATGCACCGCAAAACCGCCATCCTCTCCTGGCGCTCGCGCGAACTGGAGATTTTGGCGCCCGAATAAGCTTCGGGCGTTTTCGCTGCCAGCGGTCCAAATATAAAGGATGCCGGCAGAAGTTATTTTTAACTGTTCATTGTTGGGTTTTTTCAGGAGCAGCGCTGCGCAAGCAGTTGTTGCTCCTTTTTTGTTGCCACCCTGCAAATCCGCTGGCCGGTGGTAGTATTGGATGCCTCTTATATGAATGGAGGTTTATTATGCGCCGAGCAGCGGCTGACATTCGATTATTCCCGAAAAATTTAGCAGACATTCCGGACCCGTGGCAACTGCCGCGGCAGGATCTGCGCACCTATCTGATCAATGGCGGACTGCGGCAATGGGGCGGGCCATGTCAGCAGGTGACCTCGCCGGTCTGCCTGAATGGGCCACAGGGGGCACAGCGCATCCCCATTGGCAGCTTCCCACTGCTCGATGCCGTCACCGCACGCGAAGCATTGACGGCGGCAGTCCGGGCTTATGATCATGGTCGCGGCCTCTGGCCGACTTTGCCGGTTGCCGGGCGGATCAGCCATGTGGCCGCATTTAACGCACGGATGCGCGCCTGTCGCACCGAGGTTGTGCGTTTACTGATGTGGGAGATCGGCAAGAGCCTGATTGATGCAGAGAAAGAGTTTGATCGTACCGTCACTTATATCGACGATACCATCGATGCCCTCAAGGAGTTCGACCGCGCCGGTTCGCGTTTCACGGTTGTCGATGGCATCATTGGCCAGATCCGCCGGTCCCCGCTCGGAGTGGCGCTGTGTATGGGCCCGTTCAACTATCCCCTTAATGAGACGTTGACCACGCTGATTCCGGCCTTGATCATGGGGAATACGGCGGTGTTCAAGCCGCCACGTCATGGTGTGCTGCTGTTTGCTCCGTTGCTCAAGGCGTTTTGCGACAGCTTCCCGCCCGGGGTGGTCAATGCCATCTTTGGCGCCGGACGTACAATCATCCCGCCACTGATGGCCAGTGGGGAGGTCGATGTTTTCGCCTTTATCGGCACCAGTAGCGCCGCTGATTCCCTGCAGAAAGTTCACCCCCGGCCGCACCGCTTGCGCCTGGTGCTCGGGCTGGAGGCGAAGAATCCGGCGATTGTCCTTCCCGATGCCGATCTGGATCAGGCGGTGCGCGAATGTGTTGCCGGTGCCCTGTCGTTCAATGGTCAGCGCTGCACCGCATTAAAGATTCTCTTTGTTCATGCAGCGGTGGCTGAAGCGTTTGTTGCCGCACTGGCGGCGGCTGTTGCCGCTTTGCAGGTTGGATTGCCATGGGGGGAGGGAGTGGCAATCACGCCACTGCCGGAAGAGGGGAAGCCGGAACTGCTAAACGAAATGATTGCTGATGCGGTTGCAAAAGGCGCCAGGGTGGTCAATGTCGGTGGCGGTCTGATCACAGGGACGCTGTTTACCCCGGCAGTTGTCTATCCGGTCACGGCGGGAATGCGACTTTATGCAGAAGAGCAGTTCGGTCCGGTCGTTCCGGTGGTGACATTTACCGATGTCGCTGAGCCGATCGATTACATCACCGCGTCTTGCTACGGCCAGCAGGTGAGTCTGTTTGGTCGCGACCCGGAGGCGATGGCGCGACTGATCGATCCGTTGGTCAATCAAGTCTCCAGAGTTAATCTGAATAGCCAGTGCCAGCGCGGGCCTGATGTCTTTCCGTTTACCGGGCGGAAGGATTCGGCGGTGGCAACCCTATCGGTGGGTGATGCCCTGCGCGCCTTCTCGATCCGTACCCTGGTTGCAACCAGGGAGAATGAGTTCAACAAGGAGTTGTTAGGGGAGATCGTCCGTGGGCGGCACAGCAGTTTTTTATCGACCGATTATCTTTTCTAGCGAAAACACAATCAGTCGACAGGATTCAGGATTCAGGCCATACCGCAGTGAGAGCAGAGAGAGGGGGCAGATGGTACGTTACTATGTATAGTACCTGATACCTGATACCTGATACCTGATACCTGATACCTGATACCTGATACCTGATACCTTTTTTGCCTGCAGCAAAGTGCAGGCAAAAAAATGGGGCGCTCCCAGGAGGGAAGGAACGCCCCGAATGTTTAAGTGTTATGCGTCCCAAATATAACTGCATTGGTAATCTATGTCAAGCAAAATAATTCGAGCAATATGAGAGTTACCGAGAAGACATCGGATTCGCTGAGCGTCGGGCAAAAAACCCCGGTTGCGCTGACAATAAAACAGTTGACAGGGGTGCGTAGATGGCTTATACGTTCTGCCGCACGTTTGGGATGGGGGGAGATTTTCCAAATTTTTTCTTGCAATTTACCTGACGCTCATGTATATATCCGCTCCTGTGCTGGCGTAGCTCAATAGGTAGAGCAGCTGACTTGTAATCAGCAGGTTGCGGGTTCAATTCCTGTCGCCAGCTCCATTGAGTGTCGGGAAGAGGCCAATTGCAGAGTAAAATAGCCGGGTAGCCGGCTTAAAATTTAATCAATGTACGTCCCCTGGAGGGGTTCCCGAGTGGCCAAAGGGAGCAGACTGTAAATCTGCCGTCGTAGACTTCGGAGGTTCGAATCCTCCTCCCTCCACCAAAAAAACTTGCCGGACTGATGTTCGAACGACGTAACCCAGGAGGTCGATGACCGCAAGGACTGGGGCGGCGCAAGAAAAAGACGTCCACACGGATGTGCGACAATTTAAGCAGACCCTGTTTTGAGCGGGAGTAGCTCAGTTGGCTAGAGCATCAGCCTTCCAAGCTGAGGGTCGCGGGTTCGAATCCCGTTTCCCGCTCCAAATTTTAAGATTCCCCGAAAGTAAGAGCTTGAAGTGCCCACATAGCTCAGTAGGTAGAGCACTTCCTTGGTAAGGAAGAGGTCATCGGTTCGAATCCGATTGTGGGCTCCATGTTTTTTCGGGGTGAGGGTTGTATCGGTTGGCAGATAATCATTCAAACTGGCTAAACAAGAACCGGAATTTAATTTCCAAGTAATCGAAGGAGGTTGACGCAATGGCCAAAAGTAAATACGAAAGAACAAAGCCGCACGTCAATATTGGCACGATCGGGCATGTTGACCACGGCAAGACAACCCTGACCGCGGCGATCACCAAGGTGATGATGGAGCTGACCGGCAAAGGCGAATTCAAGGCCTTTGACGCGATTGACAACGCTCCTGAAGAGCGCGAGCGCGGTATCACCATCGCTACGGCACACGTCGAGTACGAGACAATGAACCGTCACTACGCGCACGTTGACTGCCCGGGCCATGCTGACTACGTCAAGAACATGATCACCGGTGCGGCGCAGATGGACGGCGCGATCCTGGTCTGTTCGGCTGCCGACGGCCCGATGCCCCAGACCCGTGAGCACATCCTGCTCGCCCGTCAGGTCGGCGTCCCGGCTATGGTCGTGTTCCTGAACAAGGCCGACATGGTTGACGATGCAGAGCTGATGGAGCTGGTCGAGCTGGAGCTGCGCGAGCTGCTCTCCTCTTACGACTTCCCCGGCGACGACATTCCGATCATTGCCGGTTCGGCCCTGGCTGCACTCGAAGGCCGTGACGACGAAATCGGCAAGAACAAGGTTCTCGAGCTGATGGCAGCGGTTGACAGCTACATCCCGGTCCCTGAGCGTGCGGTTGACCGTCCGTTTCTGATGCCGGTTGAGGACGTCTTCTCGATCTCCGGTCGCGGCACCGTCGCCACCGGTCGTGTCGAGCGCGGTATCGTCAAGGTGCAGGAAGAAGTCGAGATCGTCGGCATGAAGGCGACGACCAAAACCGTCGTCACCGGCATCGAGATGTTCCGCAAGCTGCTCGATCAAGGGCAGGCGGGCGATAACTGCGGAATCCTTCTGCGCGGCGTCAAGCGCGAAGACATCGAGCGCGGTCAGGTTCTGGCCAAGCCGGGCAGCATCACTCCGCACACCAAGTTTAAAGCAGAAGCCTACATCCTGACCAAGGAAGAGGGCGGTCGTCACACACCGTTCTTCAAAGGTTACCGCCCGCAGTTCTATTTCCGGACCACTGACGTGACCGGCATTTGTGAACTGCCGGAAGGGATCGAGATGGTCATGCCTGGTGACAATGTCGCCATGGTCGTAGACCTGATCACGCCGATCGCGATGGACGATGGTCTGCGTTTCGCGATTCGTGAAGGTGGTCGCACAGTCGGCGCTGGCGTTGTCAGCTCGATTATTGCCTAACTGAAACTCTGAACTAATGAAAGCATTCGTCCCCCGGATTCCGGGGGGTGAATGGGGATAACGACATGCGGGACATCGTGACTCTGGCTTGTACCGAGTGCAAGCAGCGTAACTACACGACCACCAAGAACAAGAAGAATACTCCGGACAAACTGGAGTTCAGCAAGTATTGCCGTTTCTGTCGCAAGCACACTGTGCACAAGGAAACGAAATAATTCGGCACTGATTCAGGTTGCTGCAGGCCAGTAGCTCTAATGGCTAGAGCACCGGTCTCCAAAACCGGGTGTTGGGGGTTCGAGTCCCTCCTGGCCTGCCATTTATTAAAGTGGCGGATATCCTCGAAGGGGTATTTTAAACGTGATCAGTAAAGCACTTGAGTTCCTGACCAATGTCAGGGGTGAGTTGGAAAAGACGACCTGGCCGACCCGCAAGGAGACTTACGGTTCGACAGTTGTTGTGATTGTTCTCGTTATCGCCGTGGGGATTTATCTCGGCCTGGTTGACTGGGGGCTGTCTCGCCTGGTCGGCTTTCTCCTTCATTCGTAATTTATAAAGGAGCACTGGCATGGCGATGCGATGGTATGGAGTCCATACCTATTCCGGTTTTGAAAACAAGGTCAAACTCAATCTTGAAGAGCGGATCCGGGCGCTGGGCGCTGAGGAGATGTTCGGTGAGATCCTGATTCCGTCTGAAACAGTTGTTGAGCTGAAGAAGGGTGAGCGCAAGACCTCGACGCGCAAATTCTTTCCTGGCTATATCCTGGTGCAGATGGATCTGAATAGCGAGACCTGGCACATCGTCAAGGATACGCCGAAAATCACCGGTTTTGTTGGTGGGGGAACATCGCCGCCGCCGATCACCGATGAAGAGGTGGCGCTGATCACCAACCGGATGGAAGAGGGTGTCGAGCGCCCGAAACCGAAGGTGGCGTTCGAGGTTGGCGAGACGGTACGCGTTGTCGATGGGCCGTTTCTCAATTTCACCGGTGTGGTCGAAGATGTTAAGCCCGACAAGGGGAAACTCAAGGTCATGGTCAGTATCTTTGGCCGTGTCACTCCGGTCGAGCTTGAGTTTATCCAGGTCGAAAAAACAAATTAGGTATTTCGGTGTCAGCTGACGTTTTGCGTCGGCGCACTTACGACATAAAGCAGTTAAGGAGCTAGCAGATGGCCAAGAAGATTATAGGGCAGATTAAGCTGCAGATTCGTGCCGGTAAGGCGAATCCGTCCCCGCCGATCGGTCCGGCGCTCGGTCAGCACGGCGTCAACATTATGGAGTTTTGCAAGGCCTACAACGCCAAGACGCAAAACGAAGGCGATACGGTTATTCCGGTCGTCATTACCGTTTACGCTGACCGTTCATTCACGTTCATCACCAAGACGCCGCCGGCGTCGGTGTTGCTCATCAAGGCTGCCGGGATCCCCAAGGGTTCCGGTGTGCCGAACAAGAACAAGGTCGGCAAAGTGACCAAGGACCAGATCCGGGAGATCGCGCAGTTGAAGATGCCCGATCTGAACGCTTTTGATATTGATGCCGCGATCCGGATCGTGGAAGGAACCGCCCGCAGTATGGGGATCGAAGTTGTCTAAATTCTTAGGCACGTTGGAGTGAAAAATGCCTGGCAAGAATCTGAAACAAGCAAAAACCAAAATTGACCGCAATCAGGTCTACAGCCTCGACACCGCTTTGGCGATGGTCAAGGAAGCCTCTTTCACCAAGTTCGACGAAACGGTAGATATTGCCATTCGTCTCGGAGTCGATCCGCGGAAAGCGGATCAGATGGTTCGTGGCGCGGTTGTGCTGCCGAACGGTCTCGGTAAAACGATCCGGGTTCTGGTCTTCGCCAAAGGTGAAAAAGCGACCGAAGCGAAGAACGCTGGTGCCGATTACGTCGGCGGGGACGACCTGGTCGAAAAAATCCAGGGTGGCTGGTTCGATTTTGATACCGCCATTGCGACTCCGGACATGATGGGGACGGTCGGCAAGATCGGCAAGCTTCTCGGGCCGCGCGGTTTGATGCCGAACCCGAAAGTTGGCACGGTGACCTTTGAACTTGACCGCGCTGTCAATGAAGCCAAATCGGGTAAAATCGAGTACCGGGTCGAGAAGGCCGGGATCGTACATGCTCCGGTTGGCAAAGTCTCCTTTGATCTTGAGCTGCTGCGCGGTAACGTGCTGGCTCTGATGGATGCGCTGATGAAGGCAAAACCGTCGACGGCAAAAGGGACCTATTTGAAGAAAATCAGCGTTTCGAGCACCATGGGCCCGGGTCTGAATATCGATATTCCCGAGCTGCAGACGCACATTAAGTAATACCTAAACAGTCAAGCCGTCGCACCTTTTGTGTGTCGGTTTAATTGCTCCCGGTCAAAGATAACAGGTACGCCGTTTTTGGTGTTTAATGGCATTGGCCACCTGTCGAGGCTGGACATGGTCTTGACGGTTCACCGTCTCCCTCCATGCCCTGCGGCTGGGGCACGGAGCCCAGTGGGTTACCGAAATTCACGGAAAGGAGAAGACGCGTTGAATAAGACCAGTAAAGAACAGCTTGTAGCCGAATTGACTGAGAAGATGAAGGTTGCCAAGGCCGCCTTTGTCGCCGACTATCGCGGTATCAGTGTCGAGCAGGCGAATCGCCTGCGCGGCGAGTTGTATAAGGTCGGCGTTGAGTATCGTGTCGTTAAAAACACCCTGCTCAAACTGGCGATCGCCGGAACTGCGAACGAGTGCCTCGGTGCTCATCTCGCCGGTCCGACCGCTGTAACCATCGCTATTGGCGATCCGGTTGCGCCGGCCAAGGCACTCAGCGAATTTGCCAAGACGGCGGCCAAGTTTGAAATCAAAGGCGGCGTGCTCGACGGTAAACTGTTGTCGGCAGCCGATGTCAAGGCTCTGGCCGATCTGCCCAGCCGCGAAGTGCTGCTGGCGAAAATGCTCGGTTCGCTCAATGCCCCGGCCAGCAATTTTGTCGGTGTGCTGGCGGCGATACCGCGTTCCCTGGTTCTCGCCCTGGCGGCGGTCCGGGATCAGAAAGCTGCGGCCTGAAGGTCGGTTGCTTAACTCATCCATCAACTATTCCGAACTAAAAGTTTGATACAAGGAGAATGAACAATGGCTATCACCAAAGAGCAAGTTGTTGAATTCATCGAGAAGATGACTGTCCTTGAGCTGGCCGAGCTGGTCAAGGAACTGGAAGCAAAATTCGGCGTTTCTGCTGCTGCCCCGGTTGCTGCTGCCGGTCCGGCTGCTGGCGGCGAAGCTGCTGCTGCTGTTGAGGAGAAAGACGAGTTTGACGTTATTCTCACCAACTGCGGCGAGAAGAAAATCAACGTCATCAAGGTTGTGCGGGCTGTCACCGGTCTTGGTCTGAAAGAAGCCAAGGATCTGGTTGACGCAGCTCCGAGTACCGTCAAGGAAGCTGTTGCCAAGGCAGAAGCTGAGGATATCAAGAAGCAGCTTGAAGAAGCTGGCGCTCAGGTTAACCTCAAGTAATCGCCGGTGCAATAGGTCACCAGTTAGCCAAGGTCGCCCTGTGCGGCCTTGGCTATTCTACTTTTCTTCCTTTCGCATTATTGTGCGGGGGGCGGAACACAGTTGATCCATCGGGATAGTGTCCATTCTCCGGTCGCCATGCGGCGTTATCGGTCAAGGATGCACATCACCCGGGCGTATGATGCCTGCCACGCCGGGCCCGTCAAGGGCTGAAGCGGGTTCGAGTCCAGCAAAAGGAGACACCATGGCTTATTCGATTGCGAATAACCAACTGCTGCGGAAACATTTCGCCGAGATCAAGAAAATCATCGACATTCCGAATCTGATCGACATCCAGAAGGTGTCGTATCAGCGGTTTCTGCAGGCTGAACTGCCGGCGGAAGCGCGGCAGAATATCGGCCTTGAGGCCGTATTCCGTTCGGTTTTTCCGATTCGTGATTTTGGCGACACCTGTTCTCTGGAGTACGTGGCCTATTCGCTCGGTACCCCGAAGTACGATGTTGAAGAGTGTCATCAGCGTGGCATGACCTTTGCCTCGCCGGTCAAGGTCCGGGTGCGCCTGGTAACCTGGGACACCGACAAAGACTCAGGTACCCCGTCGATTCGTGATATCAAGGAGCAGGAGGTCTATTTCGGCGAAATTCCGCTGATGACCGAAAACGGCACCTTTATCATTAACGGCACCGAGCGCGTTATTGTCAGTCAGCTGCATCGTTCTCCCGGCGTGTTCTTTGATCACGACAAAGGGAAGACCCACAGTAGCGGCAAGGTCCTCTACCGGGCGCGTGTCATTCCTTATCGTGGTTCCTGGCTCGATTTCGATTTCGACCACAAAGATATTCTCTATGTGCGTATCGATCGCCGCCGTAAATTGCCAGCGACGGTATTGCTTAAGGCGCTTGGTTATTCGACCGAGGAGTTGCTGAACTATTACTACGATACCGAGACTCTGGTTTTCGATGGCGATAGCTACAAGAAGCGGGTGCGTTTTGACTTGCTGCAAGGCCAGCGCGCAACAGTTGACGTTGTCGCCGGCAGTGGCAAAGACGCCGAGGTTGTGGTTAAGGCCAATCGTAAATTCACCAAGGCGGCACTGCGCAAACTTGAGGAACTGAAACTTGAGTTTATCCCGGTCACCGAGGAAGAGGTGTTCGGCAAGATTGCGTCGACCGACATCGTTGATCAGCAGACCGGTGAAGTCGTTCTGGAGTGCAACGAGGAGTTGACGGCGGCCAAGGTCGAAGATCTCAAGCAGCGCAACATTACCGAGGTGCCGGTTCTTTTTATCGATCACCTTTATGTCGGGTCCTATCTGCGCGAGACGCTGCTTATCGACAAGGTGACAACACCTGACGATGGGATGGTGGAGATTTATCGCCGTCTGCGTCCCGGTGATCCGCCGACTCTGCGCAGTGCCAAGGCTCTGTTTGACAGCCTCTTTTTCGTGCCGGAGCGTTACGACCTGTCCACCGTTGGTCGGATCAAGCTTAATTACAAGCTCGGTCTGGAGACGGAGCTCGAAAAGACGACGCTGACCAACGAGGATATCCTCGAAGTTGTGCGCTACCTGATCGACCTGCGCAACGGTAAAGGGAATATCGACGACATCGATCACCTTGGTAACCGTCGCGTTCGTGCGGTCGGTGAACTGCTCGAAAATCAGTACCGCGTCGGTTTGGTACGGATGGAGCGCGCGATCAAGGAGCGCATGAGTCTGCAGGAAGTTGATAGTCTCATGCCGCACGATCTGATTAACTCCAAGCCGGTTTCGGCAGTGGTCAAGGAGTTTTTCGGTTCGTCGCAGCTGTCGCAGTTTATGGATCAGACCAATCCTCTTTCCGAGATTACCCACAAGCGCCGCTTGTCGGCTCTGGGACCGGGTGGTTTGACCCGCGAACGGGCTGGCTTCGAAGTTCGTGACGTTCATCCGACTCACTATGGCCGCGTCTGCCCGATTGAGACCCCGGAGGGCCCGAACATCGGTCTGATTGCTTCTCTGTCGACCTACGCCCGGATCAATGAGCACGGCTTTGTCGAAACCCCTTACCGCATCGTCAAGGACGGTAAGGTTACGACTGACATCAAGTATTTTTCGGCGCTGGAAGAAGAAGGTCACGCTATCGCCCAGGCGAATGCGCCCCTCGACAAGCAGAACCGGTTTGTCAATGAGTTGGTCAATGCCCGCCATAACGGCGAGTTCATGTTGATGAACCGCGACGAGATCGGTTTGATGGACGTTTCGCCGAAGCAGTTGGTCTCGGTTGCTGCGGCTTTGATTCCATTTCTGGAAAATGACGATGCCAACCGCGCCCTGATGGGTTCGAATATGCAGCGTCAGGCCGTTCCGCTGTTGCGTGCTGACGCACCGCTGGTTGGTACCGGTATGGAGCGCATCGTTGCCCATGACTCCGGTTCAGCCATCGTTGCCCGGCATCACGGTATCGTCGAGAGTGTCGACGCCGGTCGCATCGTGGTCAAGATTGATGAAGGTGAGATCGACGAAACCGGCACCGGTGTCGATATCTATAACCTGATCAAGTTTATTCGCTCCAATCAGAACACCTGTCTTAACCAGAAACCGATCGTTAAAGTCGGCGACAAGGTCAAGCGTGGTGAAATTATCGCTGACGGTCCGTCGACTGACTGGGGTGAACTGGCCCTGGGGCAGAACGTTCTGGTCGCTTTCATGCCTTGGGAAGGGTACAACTTCGAGGACTCGATCCTGATTTCGGAGAAGTTGGTCAAGGAAGATCGCTACACCTCGGTGCATATCGAGGAGTTCGAATGCGTTGCCCGCGATACCAAGCTCGGCAAGGAAGAGATCACCGACGATATTCCCAATCTCGGTGAGGACGCGTTGAAGGATCTCGACGAGAGCGGCATTATTCGTATCGGTGCCGAAGTTAAGCCGAGCGACATTCTCGTCGGTAAAATTACGCCGAAAGGCGAGACCCAGCTCTCCCCGGAGGAGAAGCTGCTTCGTGCCATCTTTGGCGAAAAAGCCGGTGATGTCCGCGATACCTCTTTGCGGGTCCCGCCGGGAGTCGAAGGGGTTGTTATCGGTGCCCGGGTCTTTTCCCGCAAGGGCTCCGACAAGGATTCCCGTACTGAGTACATTGAAGCAGCAGAGATTCGCAAGCTGCTGAAAGACCAGGACGATGAAATTCGCATCATCCGCGAATCGGCACGTGGGAAACTGCGCAGTCAGCTCGTCGGTCAGAAGACCGCGACTCAGCTCAAAACCGATGCCGGTGATATCCTCCTCGCCAAGGGGAAGGAGATTACGGCCGAGGTCTTTGCCCAGGTGCCGTTCCGCTATTTGAAGGAGCTCTCCCTGACCAAGGCAGAAGAGGCAGAGGAGAAAGTCGCCGAGATTTTCTCCCGGCTTGAGGAGCGCGAAGCACTGATCAAAGGGGTCTTCTCCGACAAGATCGAGAAGCTCAAGCGTGGCGACGATCTGCCGCCGGGCGTGATCAAGATGGTCAAAGTCTATGTTGCCATCAAGCGTAAACTTCAGGTCGGCGATAAAATGGCCGGACGCCACGGTAACAAAGGTGTCCTGTCGCGAATCCTGCCGGAAGAGGATATGCCGTATATGGCTGACGGCACGCCGGTTGAGATTGTTCTGAATCCGCTGGGGGTCCCGTCGCGTATGAACGTCGGTCAGATTCTCGAGACCCATCTCGGTCTGGCAGCGCGTGGCCTTGGTCAGCAGATTCAGGAGTTCCTGGATAAAAACTACGCTCCGGCGCAGTTGAAGAAACAGATCAAGGAGTTCTATAACGATAAGGAGCTCGGCTCTTTCATCGACGGTCTCGGCGATGAGGATACGTTTGCTCTGGCCCGCCGCCTGAGCAAGGGGATTCCGATGGCTTCTCCGGTTTTCGAAGGGGTCAGCGAAGCACAGCTCAAAGCGAGCATGGTGCAGGCGAATGTCCCGACCAGCGGTCAGATGACGTTGACCAACGGCAAGACCGGCGAGCAGTTTAAAGAGCAGGTCACAGTCGGCATTATGTACATGCTCAAACTGCACCACCTGGTCGATGACAAGATCCATGCCCGTTCCATCGGCCCGTACAGTCTGGTGACCCAGCAGCCGCTCGGTGGTAAGGCTCAGTTCGGTGGCCAGCGACTCGGCGAGATGGAGGTCTGGGCGCTCGAAGCTTACGGTGCGGCTCATGCCCTGCAGGAGTTTCTCACCGTCAAGTCGGACGACGTGGCTGGACGTACCCGGATCTACGAATCGATTGTCAAGGGTAAGCACACCCTTGAGGCGGGTCTGCCTGAGTCGTTCAATGTTCTGATCAAGGAGCTGCAGTCGCTCTGTCTTGATGTGGAACTACTCGAAGAAGACGAACAGTAAAGAAGTATCGGTCGTCAACGGAACACCTCATCCCACAAGGAGGATGGACCTTGGAAGATATATTGAGTCTTTTTGAACGGTCGAAGGACCCGCTGAACTTTAACGCAATCCGGTTGTCGATTACGTCTCCGGAGTCTGTGCGCGAGCGGTCTTTCGGTGAAGTGAAGAAGCCTGAAACCATCAACTACCGGACCTTTAAGCCGGAGCGTGACGGGCTCTTCTGCGCCAAAATTTTCGGCCCGACCAAAGACTATGAGTGCAACTGCGGCAAATACAAGCGCATGAAGCACCGTGGTATTGTCTGCGAGAAGTGTGGTGTCGAAGTCATCCCGAGCAAAGTACGGCGTGAGCGCCTCGGGCATATTGATCTGGCTTGTCCGGTCGCCCATATCTGGTTTCTCAAGTCTTTGCCGAGCCGGATCTCGACCCTGCTTGACCTGACCTTGAAAGAGGTCGAGCGCGTCCTGTATTTCGAGGCTTATGTGGTTCTCGATGGTGGGGACACCGGGCTGGAGCGCGGGCAGGTCTTAAGCGAAGACAAATATCGCGAGTCGATGGATGAGTATGCGGGCCAGTTTTCGGCCGGCATGGGCGCCGAGGCGATTCGTGAACTGATTGCCGGGATCGATCTCGAAGAGCTCACCTCGACTCTGCGCGTCGAAATGCGAGAAGCGGCGAGTGAAGCAAAACGCAAGAAGACCGCCAAGCGACTGAAAATTGGTGAGGCCTTCATCTCCAGTGGCAATAAGCCGGAGTGGATGATCCTTGAGGTGATCCCGGTTCTGCCGCCGGAGTTGCGTCCATTGGTGCCGCTGGACGGTGGCCGGTTCGCGACCTCTGATCTTAACGATCTCTATCGTCGCGTTATCAACCGCAACAACCGTCTCAAGCGTCTGATGGAGTTGCGGGCGCCGGAGGTGATCATCCGCAATGAGAAGCGGATGTTGCAGGAGGCGGTCGATGCCCTGTTCGATAATGGTCGTCGTGGTCGTGCGATTACTGGCCCGAACAAGCGCCCGCTGAAATCACTCTCCGACATGCTTAAGGGCAAAGGCGGTCGTTTCCGCCAGAACCTGCTTGGTAAGCGCGTCGATTATTCGGGTCGTTCGGTTATCGTCGTCGGTCCGGAACTCAAGCTGCATCAGTGTGGCCTGCCGAAAAAGATGGCGATCGAGCTGTTCAAGCCGTTTATCTACAACAAGCTTGAAGAGCGCGGTTTCTGTACCACGATTAAAAGCGCCAAAAAGATGGTGGAGAAGGAGAAGCCCGAGGTCTGGGACGTCCTGGAAGAGGTCATCAAGGAACACCCGGTGATGCTCAACCGCGCTCCGACCCTGCACCGTCTCGGTATCCAGGCTTTTGAGCCGGTACTGATTGAAGGCAAGGCCATCCAGCTGCATCCGCTGGTCTGTACTGCGTTCAACGCCGACTTCGACGGTGACCAGATGGCTGTCCATCTGCCGCTCTCCATCGAGAGCCAGATCGAGGCCCGCGTCCTGATGATGTCGACCAACAACATCCTCTCCCCGGCGCACGGCAAGCCGATCATTGTTCCGTCACAGGACATGGTTCTTGGCCTTTACTATCTGACCCGCGAACGGGCTTTCGTGAAAGGGACCGGCCGTATTTGTGCCAGCCCGGATGAAGTCCGTCAGGCGTTTGATGCCGGCGAAGCCGATATGCAGGCGAAGATCAAGGTGCGTATGGTGACCGGTGCCGGTCGTGCACCGGAGATCGTCGAAACGACGGTCGGGCGTATTATCCTGCGTGAAGTTGTTCCGGAGTCGATCCCGTTTGAGTACATCAATAAGGTGATGGCGAAGAAGCAGGTTGGCGAGTTGATTGATGCCGCCTTCCGCCTTGCCGGTAACAAGGATACGGTTATCCTTGCCGATCGTCTGAAATCGTGTGGCTATCGCTATTCGACCGTGGCCGGTGTTTCGATCTGTCTTGACGACATGATCATCCCCACCGGTAAACAGCAGTACATCGACAAGGCGGTTGCCGAGGTCACCGAAATTCAGCAGCAGTACACCGAAGGTCTGATCACCGATGGCGAGCGCTACAACAAGGTTATCGACATCTGGGCCAAGTGTACCGAGGATATTGCCCAGATTCTGTTGAAAACGTTGTCGGTGGATGAATTGACCGATGAGGTGACGGGCGAGAAGGCCATGGTGCCGTCGTTCAACGCGATTCACATGATGGCCGATTCCGGCGCCCGTGGTAGTGCTCAGCAGATTCGTCAGCTGGCCGGTATGCGTGGTTTGATGGCCAAGCCGTCTGGCGAGATTATCGAGACGCCGATCACCGCCAACTTCCGTGAAGGTCTGACCGTTCTGCAGTACTTCATCTCGACCCACGGTGCCCGTAAAGGTCTGGCGGATACCGCATTGAAAACGGCGAACTCCGGATACCTGACGCGTCGTCTGGTCGATGTTGCCCAGGATGCGATTATCACTGAAGCCGATTGTGGCACCATTGATGGCATCGAGGTTGCGTCGTTGACTGAAGGGGGAGAGGTTATCGAGCCGTTGGGCGACCGTATCCTCGGCCGTACTGCTCTTGAGGATGTTCTCGACCCGGTGACCGATGAAGTCCTGGTTGAGACCAATCAGCAGATTGACGAAGCGCTGGTCAAGCGCATCGACGATGCAGGGATCGAAAAACTGAAGATCCGTTCGGTGCTGACCTGCCAGAGCAAGCACGGCATCTGCTCGACCTGTTATGGTCGCGACCTGGCTCGCGGTCATGTGGTCAATCTCGGCGAGGCGGTTGGCGTTATTGCCGCCCAGTCCATCGGCGAGCCGGGCACCCAGCTGACCATGCGTACCTTCCATATCGGTGGTACCGCATCACGAAAAGCTGAGCAGACTTCACTCGAATCCCGTTTCGAAGGGACGCTCAAGTACATTAATCTCAAGACGGTTGTGAACAGTGCCGGTATGCGTGTGGTCATGAACCGCAATGCAGAGGTTGCCGTTATTGACGAGACCGGCCGTGAGCGTGAGCGTTATGAAGTGGTCTACGGAGCTCACCTGCTTATTGCCGAAGGTGGCGCCGTGACCCCGGGTGCCCGCCTGTCCGAATGGGACCCCTTCACCATGCCGATTCTGACCGAAGTTACGGGTCGGGTGAAGTTCGGCGACCTGGTCGAAGGGATGACCATGGAGGAGCAGGTCGACGATGTCACCGGTTTGTCGCGTAAGGTCATCATCGAGTCGAAGTCTGCTGATCGGCGTCCGCGTATTACCATCAAGGACAATGAAGGCAAAACCGGCAAGTTGCCAAACGGCGGTCCGGCGCGCTACATGATGCCGGTCGGTGCCAACATTGTTATTGTCGAGGATGTTGCCGTCAGTGCCGGTGATATCATCGCTAAAATACCGCGTGAAACGACCAAAACCAAGGATATCACCGGTGGTTTGCCGCGCGTTGCCGAGCTGTTTGAGGCCCGTAAACCGAAAGAGTTTGCCGTTATTTCCGAGATTGATGGTGTGGTCTCGTTTGGCAAGGACTCCAAAGGCAAGCGCAAGGTTATGGTCACGCCGGATCTTGGCGAGGCGAAAGAATACCTGATCCCGAAAGGCAAGCACATCAGCGTGCACGAGGGCGATCTGATTCGCGCCGGCGAGCCGTTGATGGATGGTTCCTCCAACCCGCATGATATCTTGCGGGTGCTGGGTGAGAAAGAGCTGGCCAAGTATCTGGTCGACGAGGTGCAGGAGGTCTACCGTCTGCAGGGCGTCAAGATCAATGACAAGCACATTGAGGTTATTGTTCGTCAGATGCTGCGTCGGGTTCGGATCAAGGAGGTTGGCGATACCAAGTTCCTCCTCGATGATCAGGTTGAGCGTCAATTGTTTGAGATCGAGAACCAGCGCGTTCTCGCCGAGGACGGAATTCCTGCGGTCGGTGAGCCACTGATGCTCGGTATCACCAAGGCCTCGCTGTCGACCGAGTCGTTTATCTCGGCAGCCTCCTTCCAGGAGACGACCAAGGTGCTGACTCAGGCGGCCATCGAAGGTAAGGTCGACCACCTGCGTGGTCTTAAAGAGAATGTCATCATGGGTCGTTTGATCCCGGCCGGTACCGGTATCTCACGCTATCGCTCGGCTCAGTTGCTCATTGAAGACCCGGAAGAGTTGCCGGAAATTGTTGGGAACGCTGTCGATTTTGTCGACGATTTTGCTGATGATGACGTCGATCTCGTGCCGGTCTCCGCCGATGCCAGCCTGGATCAGATGGCTGACGACGAGGATTGATGATCCGTTTTTGCCGGGCTTAAAGAAAAAGCAGCACAGAAGAAAAAGCCCTTGACATGGGTAGGGTGTGCTGATAAAGTCGCGTGGTTTTCCCCAGTAGGAGAACCAGCAGGTTTCTTTGCTCTTTTACTTAATGAATAGCGATTTTCGGGAGTAGATTTAATGCCGACTATCAATCAGTTGATTCGTAATGGCCGTAAGTCAAAAGTTAAAAAATCGACGGCGCCAGCGCTTCAGGAGAATCCCCAGAAGCGCGGAGTGTGTACCCGTGTATACACAACAACTCCGAAGAAGCCGAACTCTGCGTTGCGTAAAGTTGCACGTGTTCGTTTGACAAACGGAATTGTCGTCACCTCTTACATCCCAGGTGTCGGCCACAACCTTCAGGAGCACTCCGTGGTCCTGATTCGTGGCGGCCGCGTCAAAGACCTTCCGGGTGTGCGTTATCACATCGTCCGCGGTACTCTTGACCTGGCTGGGGTGAAGGATCGTCGTAAGAGCCGTTCCAAGTACGGCGCCAAGCGGCCTAAGTAACAAATCGATACGGTCAAGAAGAGGTTATCATGCCGAGAAGAAGAGAAGTACCGAAGCGCGTGATCCTGCCGGATCCGAAGTTCAACGACCGCCTCCTCGCCAAGTTCATCAATACGTTGATGCTCGACGGCAAGCGCAGTACGGCCGAGTCAATTGTTTACGGTGCATTTGATCTTATTGCCCAGCGGAGTGGTGATGAGCCGTTGACGATCTTTAAAAAAGGGATCGACAACATTCGTCCGATGCTCGAAGTCAAGTCGCGTCGTGTCGGTGGTTCTACCTATCAGGTGCCGGTCGAGGTTCGTAGTGATCGTCGTAACGCTTTGGCGCTGCGCTGGGTTATTACTTACGCCCGTTCCCGCGGTGAAAAGACCATGCAGGAGCGTCTTGCTGGTGAGCTTCTTGATGCTGCCAACAATCGCGGCGCATCGGTGAAGAAGAAGGAAGACGTCCATCGTATGGCAGAGGCCAACAAGGCTTTCGCTCACTACCGCTGGTAACATAAGAATTTTTTCGCTTGGAAGGTTGAAACCGTGGCTCGTCAGGTTGCACTCGATAAAACACGAAATATCGGTATTATGGCTCATATCGACGCCGGTAAAACGACGACGACTGAGCGCATCCTTTATTACACCGGTGTCTCGCACAAGATCGGCGAAGTTCATGACGGTGCTGCGACCATGGACTGGATGGCGCAGGAGCAGGAGCGTGGTATCACGATCACCTCGGCTGCGACCACCTGTTTTTGGGCAGACCACCGGGTTAATATCATCGACACTCCCGGTCACGTTGACTTCACCATTGAAGTTGAGCGTTCCCTGAAGGTGCTTGACGGCGCTGTGGCTGTGTTCTGTTCCGTTGGTGGCGTTGAGCCCCAATCGGAGACGGTCTGGCGTCAGGCTGATAAGTACGGGGTTCCGCGAATCGCATTCATTAACAAGATGGACCGTATTGGTGCCGATTTTGATCGTGGCATCAAGATGATGAAAGACCGTCTTGGCGCCAAACCGGTGCCGATTCAACTCCCTATCGGTAAAGAAGATTATTTCCGCGGCTGTATCGATCTCGTCGCTATGAAGGCCCTGATCTGGGATGATGAGTCCCTTGGCGCCAAGTATGAAGTGACCGATATCCCGGCTGAGCTTCTTGATGGAGCTGTTGCCGCCCGTGAATTTATGATCGAAGAGATCAGCTCCAACGACGAAGCGTTGATGGAGAAGTACCTCGGCGGTGAAGAGCTCACGGTCGCCGAGATCAAGGCCGGCATCCGCCGTGCAACTCTCGCACTCGAAATCAATCCGGTTTTCTGTGGTTCGGCATTCAAGAATAAAGGGGTTCAGACCCTGCTTGATGCGGTTATCGACTACATGCCGTCACCGCTTGATGTTGCGGCCATTCCAGGGCTCAACCCGGACACCGGCGAAGAGCTGACCCGTCCTGCCGATGACAAGGGCCCGTTTGCTGCCCTGGCGTTTAAAATCATGACCGACCCCTTTGTCGGCCAGTTGGTCTTTTTCCGGGTCTATTCTGGTATTGCTGTGTCGGGCACCGGTATCCTTAACTCCACCAAGGGGAAAAAGGAGCGCTTCGGTCGTCTGCTGAAGATGCACGCCAACAAGCGCGAAGAGATCAAGGAAGTCTACTCCGGCGATATCGCCGCTGCTGTCGGTCTGAAGTACACCACCACCGGCGATACTCTCTGTGATGAGAAACTCCCCTGTCTGCTTGAGGCGATGGATTTTCCCGAGCCGGTTATTCATATTGCCGTCGAGCCAAAATCGAAGGGCGACCAGGAGAAACTCGGGACCGCACTCGGTAAACTGTTGGCGGAAGATCCTTCCTTGCGTTGCCGCACCGACGAAGAGACCGGTCAAACCATTCTCTCCGGCATGGGTGAGTTGCATCTCGAGATCATCATTGACCGCATGCGTCGTGAGTTTGGCGTTGAGGCCAATATCGGTGCCCCCCAGGTCGCTTACCGTGAGACCATTACCAGGACCGTCGAAGTCCAGGGCAAGTTTGTTCGTCAGTCGGGTGGCCGTGGTCAGTATGGTGACTGCTGGTTGCGCATTGAGCCCCTGGCACCGGGCGGCGGTTTCCAGTACGTCGACGAAGTCAAGGGTGGCGTTATCCCGAAAGAGTATATCCCTGCTGTCGGTAAGGGTGCCGAAGAGGCATCCCAGAACGGCGTCCTCGCCGGTTATCCGATGGTCGATATTAAGGTTGCATGTTTTGACGGTTCCTATCATGATGTCGACTCTTCGGAGATGGCATTCAAGATCGCCGGTTCCATGGGTTTCAAGGCCGGGTGTGCAAAAGCTGGCGCGGTTATTCTTGAGCCGGTCATGGCGGTCGAAGTGGTGGTCCCCGATGAGTACATGGGTGACGTCATGGGCGACCTGAGCAGCCGCCGTGGCAAAGTCATGGGGATGGATATGCGCGGCGGTGCACAAACCATCAACGCTCACGTTCCTCTTGCCAATATGTTCGGTTACTCGACGGATCTGCGCAGTGCCACTCAGGGCCGTGCAACCTATTCCATGGTCTTCGATCACTATGAGCAGGTTCCGTCGTCGATTTCTGCAGAAATTATCGCGAAAGTTCGCGGCTAAGCGTTTACAAGGAGTAGAACAATGGCCAAAAGTAAATACGAAAGAACAAAGCCGCACGTCAATATTGGCACCATCGGGCATGTTGACCACGGCAAGACCACCCTGACCGCGGCGATCACCAAGGTGATGATGGAGCTGACCGGCAAAGGCGAATTCAAGGCCTTTGACGCGATTGACAACGCTCCTGAAGAGCGCGAGCGCGGTATTACCATCGCTACGGCACACGTCGAGTACGAGACAATGAACCGTCACTACGCGCACGTTGACTGCCCGGGCCATGCTGACTACGTCAAGAACATGATCACCGGTGCGGCGCAGATGGACGGCGCGATCC